>ENA-ORDC01002026-ORDC01002026.1-marine-metagenome-genome-assembly--contig:-NODE-2026-length-13359-cov-2.656226_pt1 | contig 13359 bp, 11 predicted proteins | sample MGYA00237783_ERZ508515 | MGnify/ENA primary metagenome ERZ508515 (study PRJEB26186, sample SAMN06268792) | marine metagenome | isolation source: Eden Landing Ponds, San Francisco, CA, USA | place... | reverse complement strand
TGCAGGAACTCCGAGAGCTTGATCCCGATCCCCGTCATGTCCACCGGCGAAGAGGTGTATTTGATCCGGTCGTCGTCGCGGACGTCGCCGACGCCCTGCTGGCGCGTGACGCAGTCGACGACGGCCACCGGGCGGTCCTCGTACGCGGTCCGCTTCGCGAAGTCGTTCAACACGCGGTCGGCTCCGTCCTTCGTGGTGACGATGATCGCGCCCTCGCCTTGGTCGGTTCCCGAAGCCAGGACGTCCAAACAGAGGGACCGTTTCCCCGACAGCGGTGGCCCGCTCACCAGGATGTTCGTCCCCGGAGGGACCTCTCTGTCGAGGTCCGGGCCGAGGTCATACATCCGGATTCCTCGGCGTCGAGCCGGCTGCAGGAGCGACAGTGGTCGTTCGGTGGATCGACTCGCCGGGAGTCATTTGACGAGTATACCATACTGGGTGCACATAATATTCTTTTTGATTGTGACGGGTTCCGCGGTGAGAATTTCCGACACCGGTGCCACGGTGCCGCCGGACGGTTTATCTCCCAAATCGGGCCGTGAGACGCCCGTCCGTCGACGCACTCAGCGTCGATACTCACACGGTTCCAACGGGTACTCACAGGTTCCAACGGATTCTCACACGGCTCCAACGATCTCGACGGCACGCCCGGCCACGAACGCGGCCGCGGCCAGGAACATCCCCCGTTTCAGTCGTCGCTGGGCGATCGACGGCGCCGAGAACGACGCCCGGACCGCGGCGAGCATCACGCCGTCCGCCGGGAGCACGAGCAGCAGATAGACGATCCCGAAGGTGTCCATCAGAAACGGGACGGCGCTCGCGAGCACGGCGACGCCCATCACGACGGCACCGACCCGGAGCGCCGCCCGCTCGCCGACGACGATCGGCAGCGTCCTGAGCCCTTCCTCGCGGTCGCCCGAGACGTCTTCGACGTCCTTGACGATCTCGCGCGTCAGCGTCGCCAGCGCGGCGAGCGCGAACAGCACCAGGACGGCGGGATCCGCGAGTCGTCCGACCGCGGCGGCGCCGAAGAGGAACGTCGATCCGGTCAGATACGAGACCACCGCGTTTCCGACGCCGGGTAGCCCTTTGAAGACCTCCGTGTAGGCCACGAGCGCGAGGAGGTTCACCACGGCGATGGCGACGGCGAGCATCGGGAGCGCCAGCGCGGCGGCGACGGCACCGAGAAAGAGCGCGACGCTGAACGCGAGCGCCCCGCGTGCGGAGACCGCCCCGCGGGGGATCGGCCTGTCGGGGCGGTTGATCCGGTCGATGTCGCGGTCGAAGTAGTCGTTGACCGCGTTGCCCGCGGCCGTCGCGAAGACCGTCGCCGCCACGGCAGCGACGACGGCGATCGGACCCGACCCGATCCCGGCGGCGACGAACGCGCCGGTGAACGTGAGCACGCCCGCGGCGACCGCGTTCCCGGGACGCGTCAGTTCGAGCAACCCGCGAACGGTCGCTCGGTCCGGACCGGACGATGCCATACCTATCCGGTGACCGCGGCTTCGAGATAAAGGACGCGGACTGGACCGCGGGGCGCTCCCGCCCGAACCGTCTGCGCCCCAATCCTTAGAACGATGCCGGCAGTAACGGTCGCAACGGAGATCCCGTGCGTCGGCGGATTTCCCCGTTCGCGACGATTTAAAACGGGTTCCACCGCTTGCGACGCTTCAAGGCGGATTCCAGACTGATGACCCACGACTTCCACCCGCGGACCCCCGTCGATTCCCACCATCCCGGCCCGCCGCGGTTCGTCCACGTCGGTGAACCGATTCGGGACCCGGTGTTCGTCCTCGGAGCCGACACCACCGGGACGGGCGTCGACGTCGCGGTCGGACCGGACGACCGGGACGGTCTCGCACCGCGCGTCCCGGAACTGCGGGCGACCCCAGGACCCTACGCCCGAAACGACTTCGAGTGGGACGTCGTTTCCGCCCCCGCCGAAAGCGACGGCGACGTGCTCTCTTTCGCCACGTCGACGACGGCGCTCCCCAGGTACGACCACGGGCTCGATCACGTCGCCGAGTTCGAGGCCGACGCCCCCGGCGAGTACGTCCTCGCCCTCGACGCGCCGGACGGCGTCCACGAGCTGACCGTCTTCGCCTTTCCCGAACGCGAGACGACCGAGTCGCGGCCGCGACTGGAACTCGACGGGAGATTCGATCCGTCGACCGGAGGGTTTCACGTCGAATCGAACGCCGCGCTCGCCCCGGAGAGCGACGCCGCGATCGGAGCGCCGGTGGTCGTCTTCCTGGCGGACGACCGCGATCCGCTCGCGACCGACGCGATCGAAACGGCGGCGGACGGACGCTCCGCGACGGTCCCGATCGAGGCGCTCGACGGCGAGCGGGGTCGAGTCCACGCGGCGGCCTACGACGGTCACACCGCGAGCGTGCAGGACGTGATCGAACTGTCGCCCGACGGGGCGATCGACCGTCCGAACCGGCCCCCGAAGTGGCTCCGGGACGCGGTCCTGTACCAGATCTTCCCGCGGTCGTGGGCCGGAGAGCGCGACGAGACCACGTTCGAGACGCTCGTCAGGGGCGACGAGTCGACCGGAGCCCGGGGCGTCGAGTACCTCGCGGAACTCGGCGTCGACGTCGTCTGGCTCACGCCGGTCGTCCCCGCGGTGAGTCCGACCCGAGAGTATCCACCCGGCGGTCCGCACGGGTACGGGACCACCGATTACTTCGGAATCGCGCCGGACCTCGCACCGCCCGGGACGGATCCGCTCGACGCCTTCGGCGAGTTCGTCGACGTCTGCCACGAGCGCGGGATCAGAGTCGTCTTCGACCTGGTGGTCAGTCACGCGGGGCTGGGAATCGACGAGTTCACGTCTCCGATCGCGTGGTCGACGGGGTCGATTCCGAACGACGGCGACCTCGACCAGTTCCGGATCCTCCGGTGGGACCGAGACGCTCGGACGTTCGACTGGTGGGACCGTGCGGACGTCCCGCGATTCGACTCCGACGGAACGATCCTCGAAGCGGCCCCACGTTCGACCGGATTCGCCGGGAATCGGTGGATGCCGAACTGGAACTACGACAACGTCGCCGCCCGGGAGTACGTGCTCGCCGTCGCGGACTTTTGGTCCCGCGAGGTCGGCGTCGACGGGTTCCGGTGCGACATCGCCTTCGGCGTCCAGCACGGGTTCTGGAAGGAGCTTAGAGAACTGGTCAAGGCGAACGACGGCGAGTTCGTCCTGCTCGACGAGGCGATCCCGAACGACCCGGCCTTCTCGGCGTCGGAGTTCGACGTGCACGTCGACACGACCGGGTTCACGGACGCCGCACGAGACCTCGTTCGGTGGCTCGCGCGTCGTCCCGGCGGATCTCCGTCTGACTCGGCTGCCCGGCGTTCCGAAGCCACCGACGGGAAGGAGCCCGCGTTCGCGGCCGCCCGCAGATCGCACCTCGAACCCGGGGACCACCCACACCCGCAAGACCTCGTCGAGGCGGTCCTCGAACGCCGAGAGCAGGGCCACCCCGACTATTCCCTGCTGCTCAACAGCGTCGAGAACCACGACGAACACCGCCTGCTCAACGCCGCCGCGGTCGATCCGCTGGACCCCGACCGCGACGACCTCACGGACGCCGAGTGGGAGCGGGCCGCCGCGCTCCAGCGGGCCTGCTTCGCCGCCGCGGTGACGCTGCCCGGGGTCCCGACCGTCTACTACGGCGCGGAGCGGGAGATCAGCCGCTACGGGGCGGGACGCGTCCACGACGCCGACGATGCCGACGACCGCGGAGTGCGGTCGAACGGCGAAATCGACCCGGACGCCGACGTCCGCCCCGGCGGCCGGCAGCGGGCGTTGATGACCGGGGAGCGATACGACGAGGACCACCTGGCGTTCTATCGGGGGCTGATCGATCGGTATCACGACCTCGACGCGCTGCACGCCGACACCGCGTTCGAGCCGCTCGACCGGCCGGCCGACGCAGCCGCGACGCTCTTCGTCCGGGACGCGAGCGACGTCGACGGCGCCGATCCCGAACGGGTGCTCGTCGTCCTCAATTTCGAGGCTGACCCCCTCCTCGTCGATCTCCCGGCGGGGACCGACCCGGAGAACCTGGTGGCGGACGTCGATCGGGCCGATTCCAGCGGCGGCGACGAGCGGGTGGGTTCCAGATCGACGGCGGCCGTCGGAACGGTCGGCGTGTTCGCGATCGAGGAGCCGCTCGACGAGACGCCGACGGTTCGAACGGACTCGGACGCCGCGTAGCGATCGAGGCGACAGCGCGGGACGGATCCCGTGCGCCACCCTTCGATACCGGGGCAACGACTTTCCGCTCTCGGTTCCCTCTTCCGCTATGAGTTCCCCGTTCGAACGCTCGGAGATCCGCCAGGGGATGGGCGTCGGGAGCGCTCTCGTCATCGCGTTCGTCGCCTTCACGTTCTTCGAGGGGACGACTCGGTGGCTCCTGCTCGGCGTCGCCGCCGTCGAACTGGTGGTCGTGCCGCGGGTGTTGAAGGGGGCCTAGCCTAGCGATTGGCCGAGACTCTCCAACCTCGCTACGTTCGGCAGAAGAGCCGGAGGAGAGGATCGTGAACCACGGTCGGCGCGAGGCGCCTCCCTGGTTCAAATCCTCCGTGGCTTCCGCTGCTCACAATTGTTCGCAGCAGAAAGCCGGAGGAGGGATTTGAACCCTCGACCTATTCCTTACGAAGGAATCGCTCTGCCAGCTGAGCTACCCCGGCGCGGTCGTCGAGACGCACTCGTCCGTACTGCGATGAGTAAAATAAGGCTTCCGAATCAGTGTTCGGTCAGACGGACGTCGAGGCAGACGTTGTACTCGTGTGGGGCGTACGAGCGCACGACGCGCTCGGTTTCGACGGTCACCTCGTAGTCATCGTCGGCGTCGGCGACGGCCTCGCGGATGGCGCGCTCACCCGGGCCGAAGGGGTCGTCCTCGTGCTGGATGTCGTAGTAGTGGAGGACGCATTCTTCTCCCGCCAGTTCGACGGCCGTCTCGAGGAAGTCGCCGGCGCTGTGCGGGAGGTTCATCACCAGTCGATCCGCCCAGCCGTCGTACTCCCCGGCGAGGTCGCGTACGTCGCCGTGAATCGCCGTCACGCGCTCTTCGACGCCGTTCCGCCGGGCGTTCTCCCGGAGGAACTCCACCGCCACCTGGTTGAGGTCGCAACCGACGACCGCCGCGCCGCGGCCGGCCATCGGGACCGCGAACGGCCCGACCCCGGCGAACATATCGATCACTCGCTCGTCGCTTGCGACCTGCGAGATCACGCGGTGGCGCTCGGTCGCCAGCCGCGGCGAGAAATACACCTCCGCGATGTCGAGTGCGAACTCGTAGCCGTACTCGCGGTGGACCGTCTCCGTCGTCTCGCCGACCAGGACGTCCCACTCGCGCACCCGGAGTTCGCCCTTCACTTTCGAGGCGCGGTTCACTACCGTCCGCGCGCGAAGGTCGGATTCGACGATGGCGTCGGCGATCCGGCGTGCCCGCTCGGGATCGTCTTCGTCAAGTATCACGACGTCGCCGAGACGCTCGTAGGAGGGCTCGAACCCCAGCACGTCCGCGGGCGTCGTCTGCGTCTCCCGCGCGGGGGCGTCGCGATCGACGACCTCGTACTCCGCTGGGACCGCCTCCGGGTCGATCACGGGGATGTAGAGATCGCCGGATTCGACCGTGATCTCGTGTTCGCGGTCTACGAGGTCGCGATCCGCCAGCGCCGTGCGAGTCGACTCGCCCTCGCCGGTCGGGACGCGAACGCAGGGAACTCCCATATCCGGGCCTGGCGAGCGACGGGAGTAAGCGTAACGTTTCTCGGCTCACCTGGAGGGGACGACGAGCACCGGCGTCTCCGAGAGTCGGACGACCTTCTCCGCGACGCTGCCGAGGACGAACCGCTCGACGCCGGTCCGGCCGTGCGTGCCGAGCACCACGAGGTCGGCCCCCTCGTTCTCGCAGTAGTCCACGATGGTTCGGTGCGGGACTCCGTGGTCGACTGTGTCGGAGGTCCGGACGCCGGACGATTCTCCCCGAGCGACGACCCGGTCGACCGCCTTCCGTGCCGCCTCCTCGTGAGCCGCGACCGTCTCGCTCGACCGGATACGGCCCTTTGGGACGACCGACAGCGCGTGAACGACGGCGTCGAACTGACCGGCCAGGTCGACGCCCCAGCGCTCTGCGGGTTCCGCTGCCTCGCTGCCGTCCGTCGGCACGACGACGTCCTCGTAGGGGCGTGTCCCGGTCGCGTTGGTGCGCACGGTGAGCACGGGGACGGGAGAGAGGCGGACGACCTTCTCTGCTACGCTCCCCAGGACGAACCGCTGGAGTCCGCTCCGCCCGTGCGTCCCCATCGTGACGAGGTCGATCGCGTCGTTTTCGACGGCGTCGAGGATCTCCTCGTGCGGAAAGCCCACCTCGACTGCCGTTTCGACTTCGATGCCGACATCCCGAACGCGGCTCGCCGCGTCCTGGACGATCGCCTCGAGTTCCACTTCGACTTCCTTGCGCTCCGTCACCGTGGAGAGAACGTACGGATCCACCACCGAGAGGAGATGGATCTCGGCGTCCACCGCCCCGGCAAGGGTGATCGCGTGGTCGAGCGCCGAATCCGCACTCTCGCTCCCGTCGACCGGGACCAGAATTCGTCGGAGTTCGACGGCCGCGTGCTCACTCATACTCGTGGCTTCGCGAGACGGCGAGAAAAATCCGACCCCTCCAACTCAGCCGTGGGTCCGGGCGTCCACCACTCGGCAGGGCTGATCTCTGGGGACCGAGTCGATTCCGGTGACCAGGCCGATCTCTGGGAACCGGAGCGTCACTCTGCTCCGAGTACGTCACTCGGCACCGAGTCGGTTACTCGCGACCGGGATCCGCCCCTCTGTCGACGCGGTCGAGATAGGACTCGACTGCGGAGGCGGCCTCGTCGGAATCGGTGTAACTGTCGCCGAGGCCGACCTCCCGCCGACGCCACTCGCCGGCGTCGCGGACGAAGACGTCGACCCACCAGTACAGCGACAGCCCCCTGGAGAACTCGACGACGCGGACGCGGTGGGCGCCACCGCTACTCTCGTACACCGCCGTCCGGTCGCCCGAGCGCGCCGACCACCCGGCCGGGAGATCGACGCCGTAGGGGTCCGCCGACTCCGAGCCGCTGTCGTCGAATCGGGAACGGGCGTCGCTGTCGTCGGACCCGGAACGGCCGTCACTGTCCGATAATCGGGACCGGCCGTCGCTATCCCCGGGTCCGAAGCGGCCGTCAAGGTGGACCGACGGGGGCCCGGCGTCGGCCGAAACGGTCTCGCCGCCGGACCGGTCCGCGGAATCGATCGCGTCCTCCTCGTGGTTCATCGGCGTCACTCGTCGGTGGCGACCCCGGAACTCGTGGCTCCCGGTTCGTCGTTCGAGGCGGCGGGCGACGGGAGGATCGACCGGGAGGAGTTGGTGACGACGAGGAGGCTGCTCGCGCCCATCGCGACGGCGGCCAAGAGCGGGTTGAGCAGGCCGGCGATCGCCAGCGGGACGGCCACGAGGTTGTACACGAACGCCCACCCGAGGTTCTCCCGGATGCGGCGGTGCGTCCCGCCGGCGACGTCGAACACGTCGGAGACGGCGTCGAGTCCGCGGTCGACGATCACGGCATCAGCCGCGCTGCCGGCGAGATCAGTCCCGGAGCCGAGCGCGATCCCGACGTCCGCCGTCGCGAGCGCCGGCGCGTCGTTCGAGCCGTCGCCGACCATCGCGACTGTGCCGCGATCCCGGAGCCGACCCACCGTCTCGGCCTTCGCTTCCGGTGGCACGCCGGCGAACACCTCGTCGACGGCCTCGTGGCGCTCGAACTGCGCCGCCGCGCGCTCGTCGTCACCGGTGAGGACGACGATCTCTCGCTCGCTCCCGAGGTCGGTGACGACGGCGTCCCACTCGGTCCGCGGCGCGTCGCCGACGGCGAGGAGGGCGCGCGCCCGTCCGTCCCAGCCGACGAACGTGGGCACGCGTCCGTCCGCCCGGATCGCCTGCGCCGACGTCGCGAGGCCGTCGGAAATCGTCATTCCGAGCGATTCCAGGAGGTCGGGGTGGCCGACGGCGACTTCAGTCTCCTCGTCGGCCGCCGCCGGGCCGCCGTGGTCCGTCGGACAGACACGTCCCGTCACGCCCTTCGGGTGGGATGCAGCGTCGCGTACCTCGGGGAGCGCGTCCGGTCCGGCGTCGACGACGGCCGCGGCGACTGGGTGCGAGTCGTACCGTTCGACCGCAGCGGCGAGTTCGAGCGCCACCGCGGCGTCGGTCTCGCGATCACCGAACCCGTCTACGACCTCGCTGCCACGATCACCGAACCCGTCTACGACCTCGCTGCCACCATCACCGAACCCGTCTACGACCTCGCCGCCGTCGGTCGCGGCACCGGACGGGTGTGGCGGCCCCGCGTCGCTCGGACGACTCTCGCAGACGACGTCCACGACGCGCATCCGGCCATCGGTGAGCGTCCCGGTCTTGTCGAAGACCACGACGTCGGCGTCGGGGGCGTCCTCGAAGACGGCGTCGGAGCCGACGACGATTCCCGCATCGGCGGCGTCGCGGACGCCCGCGGCGACGGCAAGCGGCGTCGCGAGCCCCAGTGCGCAGGGACAGGAGACGACGAGCACGGTGAGACCGGTCAGGATCGACCCCGCGAGCGGGGTGCCGGTCGCGAGGAGACCGGCGGTGGTCAGCACCGCGAGCGTCAGGACGAGCGGGACGAACACCGTCGCGAGCTTGTCCGCGAGCCGCTGGGCTCCCGAGCGCGAGGATTGGATCTGCCAGAGCCGTTCGACCAGCCGATCCAGCGTGCTGTCGGCGGTCTCGCCCACTTCCACGGTGATCGGGTCGTCGGTGACCACGGTCCCCCCGAGGACGTCGTCGCCGTAGGTCCGACGGTCCGGCAGCGACTCGCCCGTGACGAGCGACTCGTCGATCGCGGCGCTTCCCTCGACGACCACGCCGTCGACGGGGATGCGCTCGCCCGGCCTGACGAGCACCTGGTCGCCTGACTCCAGATCCTCGACCGGGACGGTCTCCGTCGTACCGTCCGCCGCGAGTCGCGTCGCGTCGTCGACGCGGGCGCTCGTCAGGTTCGTCAGCCGACTCGCCGCGCCTCGTTTGATCCGGGCCTCGTAGTAGTTGCCCAGAGTGACGACGAGGACGATGGCGACGCTCACGTCGAAGTAGACGTGCGTCCGCCCGGCGATCATCGCACCGACGCTGAAGACGTACGCCGAGACGGCCGCGAGCGCGACGAGGAGGTCCATATTCGGCTGTCCCGCCCGGACGCTCACGTACGCTCCGCGGAGGATCGGGTAGCCGGTGTAGAACAGGACGACAGAAGACATCACCCAGACGTTCCCGAGGACGTAGAGGCCGTCGAAGCCACCGAGGTCGACGAGCGGTTCGAAGCCGAGGTAGGTCGGGTACAGGAAGACGGCGTACCAGACCATCACCATCATCCCGAAGACGCCGCCGCCGATGAGGAACGACGCCAGCCCCGACCGGTCGTCGTCGGTCGTCGCCTCCGGATCGTCGACGTCGTAGCCGTACCGGCCGAGGTGGTCGCCGAGTTCGTCGACGTCGGTCCGTTCGGGGTCGTACGTGACAGAGAGCATATCCGTCGCGTAGGACGCCTCGGCCGCGTAGACGCCGTCGTCCTTTTCGGAAGTGGACTCGATGAACGTCTCGCAGGTCGCACAGTGCATCCCGTCGACCGAGAGGTACGTCTGCTCGGCGTCCTCCGGCGGATTCGGGTCGGCGGTGCTGTCGGTCTCCGTCTCCCCCTGGCGTCCGGATTCGTCCGCACCGAGCGCAGCCGCTACGTCGGCCCCGTCGACATCGTCGATCGTATCCGGGCCGCCGAGCGTCCGAGACACCTCCAGACAGCCGCGACAACAGTACGTCCCCGAAACCTCGCCGTCGCTCACCGGCGGATCCGGCGTCGGCAGATCGCAGAGCGAACACGTCGCTGCGTCGTCGTCATCACTCATCGATCGGCTCCGGCACGCGTCGTGTGTGTCTGCCATTCGTTCTCTCGTGTAGTCCTACCTGTCGGACGCGCAGTTCTCGTCTCCGTTCGTCTCGACACGCTGTTTGTGCGCTTTGACATACGTGTCTCTACGCGGACGATCATAGTGTTACCCCAGCGGCTGGTATATCGGGACCATCGGGTGCGGGATGTGGATGCCGACGAGCATCAGGCCGTGCGCCAGCGGCAGATACCCCAGGAGGAGAAACGCCGCCCCGAGGACGCGGTGCAGCGACCGGCGACGGCCCGCCGAGAGCGACCCCAGCGCCGTCCCGTAGACGAACAGCGTCGGGAACGTCCCGAGTCCCAGGAGCGAGAGGAGGAACGCCGCGCGGACCGGATCGCCGATCACGAACGCGTACAGGTACGCGGGGAACGTGATCGGACAGGGGAGGAACGCGTGTCCGAAGCCGAGCCCGGCGATTCTGGCGTCGCCGACGAGGGCGTCGACCCGACTCGTGAGCGCGGTGCTCACGCGGGTGAACACGGCCGAGAGTCGCCCCGGCAGACGCACCGTTCCGCCGGTTCCGCCGCGGAGATAGGAGATCCCCGTCGTCATAATCAGGGCCCCGACGACGATGCCGGTCGCCGCCCTGACCCCGTTGCCGACGGCGACCACCGAGTCCGCCGCGCCGACGGCGACCGCGCCGACGAGCGCGAGCACGGCACCGACCACCGCGTAGCCGCCGGCCCGGCCGAGGTTGAACAGGGCGTGCTGTCGGACCTGTCGGAGCGACAGTCCGACGTCGCCGTCTTCGGTCGCTTCGAGCCGGTCGGCGTAGACGCTCACGAGCGGTCCACACATCCCCAGACAGTGTGCGCCGCCGAGCGCGCCGATGACCAGGAAGACGCCCGCTTCGACGTTCGAGCCGGCGAGGTCGCCGACGTCGACTGCAGAAAGGAGGGCGACGTCGATGGCCGACGGGGGGGAGACGTCGACCGCAGAAAGGAGGGCGACGCCGAACACCGGATCCACGAGCGAAAGTGCGGACACGGCCGATCAGAGCGCTTCGTCGCCCGCGTTCTCGACGCCGTTGTCGGCGGCGTGTCCTTCTTCCTCGGTGGGCGACATCAGGAGATAGAGACTCACGGCGATGATGACGACGTTGACGAGCGTGATCGCACCCGCCCACCACGTCCGGAAGAGCCCGAAGGCGACGACGGGTAAGAGCGCCAGTAACGCGACCATCCCAGCGAGCCGTGGCGTCAGTTCCATACCCCTACGTTCGACCCAGTTTGATTCCGCATTTCGCCGATTCCCACAACGTAGGAATCTCTCTGCTCGTTAAAGAACGTCCCGTCGATAGGGAGCAGTATGTCAGCGGAGTCGGACACGGAGCCAGGAGACGTTGCGACCCCGTCGGGGGACGCAGCCAGCGAGAACGGACCACCGATTCCCGACCCCGAGTCGGTCGACGACGAGGGGTACGTCATCGGGTCGGGCCGGTCCGGAATCGTCCGGCGGATCGACCACGACGACTTCGATCCGGTCGGGACGCTCGTCCTCATCGCGATCTACATGGTCATCGTGGGCGCGATGTGGATCTTTATGTACTTCGTCGAGTTCCTGGGCGGCGATCTCACGGTGATCGGGTGATATAATGGAGATACACAGGTACGAAAAGATCTGGCTCGCGGGCGCACTGCTTCTCATCGTAGGCTTCATCGCGACCGTCTCCTACGGCGCGGTCGGCGCGGGAATCGCGATGGTCGACGACGAGGGGGGACAGGTGGATCCGGCCTCGCTCGACGATCACCCGCGGTTCGGGGAGCCCGGGACCTACCAGTCGGGCGAGAACGAGTACGACGTCTACGTCGTCGCCAGGCAGTTCCTCTTCGAGCCGGGCACGTCAGAGCCGATCCGCGTCCCCGCGCACTCGACCGTGACGTTCCACGTGACCTCCCCCGACGTGATCCACGGGTTCGAGGTCGTCGGGACGAACGCCAACACGATGGCGATTCCCGGGCAGGTGGCGACGATCACCGTCGAGTTCGGCGAACCGACGGAGTACGGACTCCTCTGTCACGAGTACTGCGGGAGCGCCCACCACGCGATGGAGGGCAAAATCGAGGTCGTCCCGCAGAGCGAGTGGAACGAGAGCATGGTGGTGAACTGAGATGGCTACGTTCGTCGACAGATATCCGGACGAAGCGAAGGTCGTACAGGCGTCGTTCGCGGTCGCGTTCATCGCACTCGGCATCGGCGCGCTCTTCGGACTGATTCAGGCGCTCCACCGCACGAACGTGCTCCGCGTCATCGACTCGGTCGACTACTACACGCTCCTGACGGCCCACGGCGTCCTGCTCGCGTTGGTGTTCACGATCTTCTTCCTCGTCGGGCTGTTCACCTGGGCGGTCACCCGGAGTTTCGACCGGCCGCTTCCGGACATTCGGTTGACCTGGGCGTGGTTCGGGCTGATGACGACCGGCACGGTGCTGGCCACGGTCGCCATCGTCGCCGGGCTGTTCCCCGAGATCCCGATGAGCGCGGACGTGCTCTACACGTTCTACGCGCCGCTGCAGGCGCACCCGATCTTCTACATCGGGCTGGCGATGTTCATCATCGGCACGTGGATGGCGGGGGCGGACTGGTTCCTCACCTACCGCGGCTGGCGGGGCGAGAACCCGGACAGCCGGATCCCGCTGCAGGCGTTCATGGTCCTGACGACGATGATTATGTGGTACGTCTCGACGCTCGGGGTCGCCGTCTCGGTCGTGTTCTTCCTCATCCCGTGGTCGCTCGGCCTCGTCGAGACGGTCAATCCGCTGCTCACGCGGACGCTGTTCTGGTACTTCGGCCACCCGGTCGTCTACTTCTGGCTGATGCCGGCGTACCTGCTGTGGTACACCGTCATGCCGTCGATATCCGGCGGCCGACTGTTCAGCGACCCGCTCGCACGCGTCGTGTTCGTCCTCTTCCTACTGTTGTCGACGCCGGTCGGGATTCACCACCAGTATCTCGCCCGCGGCATCGCAGAGGGGTTCAAGTTCATCGCGATGACGAACACGATGTTCCTGCTGCTGCCGTCGCTCCTGACGGCGTTCACCGTCGTCGCGAGCGTCGAGCACGGCGCGCGCCAGCGGGGCGGTGAAGGGTACCTCAGCTGGCTCGGCGCGCTGCCGTGGCGCGACCCGGCCTTCGCCGGGATGGCGCTCGCGGGGCTGATGTTCGCCGCCGGCGGCTTCTCGGGGATGATCAACGCCGGGATGAACATCAACTACCTCGTCCACAACACGCTGTGGGTCCCGGGACACTTCCACATGACCGTCGGGACCGCCGTGGCGCTGACGATGATGGCGGGGACCTACTGGCTCCTGCCGCAGCTCACCGGAAAGGCT
>ENA-ORDC01002023-ORDC01002023.1-marine-metagenome-genome-assembly--contig:-NODE-2023-length-13387-cov-2.808941_pt1 | contig 13387 bp, 12 predicted proteins | sample MGYA00237783_ERZ508515 | MGnify/ENA primary metagenome ERZ508515 (study PRJEB26186, sample SAMN06268792) | marine metagenome | isolation source: Eden Landing Ponds, San Francisco, CA, USA | place... | reverse complement strand
CCCGCTGGATCGACTGTAACTTAACCGCATCGTCTGTCATTGTCATTCAGTACGTAAAGAGGGCGTATAAACTTAGCTTTGTGGTCTCTCGCCCGTTGCCCGCCGGTCGATACTGTCGGACCGCCCCGGCGGCCGATCGCCTCCCCTCGGTGTAGCCAGTCTCGCATTCGTCGACGGATATCCGGCGGGTCCGCATCAGTCCTGGGGACAGTGGCGACGGCGGCGTTACCGGGTTCGATGGCGAGATCGGGGAATCCGAAGCGAGCCCCTCGATCCGGCCATCTCGAATGGCTCGATGTCGCAACCACGCCGGGAGCCCGGCGGAAACCGCCATTTCTAACGCACGTACTCTTGTTATTTCTATCCCGAAGAGGGGCAACCCTCATAATAATTAATTTTATACTATCCGACAATATCGGATTTTTGAGGCCTCATACCGATAGCGGGGCAGGTGGATCGGTCACCCCGGGACAGAACCGATCGGCTTCCGCACGGGAGACGAAGGCCCAAAAGTCAGTGTCGGGGTCGACACGTGGCCGCGTTCGTACTCACGGAGTCGTGCTACAGACGGTTCAAAAGCGGGTGGTCAACGGCCGAAACGGAGTCATACAACACAGTCGATGACGGGAGCGGTCGATACGACGAGAACGAGGACGTCGACGTTCCGGTTCGGGGTTACTCGCCTTTCCGCTGGTCGGGCGAGTACGGCACCTCACCGACCGTCGCGCGGATCTCGGTCTGTTCGTGCCGTTCGACTTTCGGGTTCGGCGAGTCCTCCTCGCCCCACACCAGCGTGACTTCGGTCCCGGGCTCGCTGTGTTCGACGTCGATGCTACACAGCGAGATGATCGTCCCCGCGTCGTACTCGTAGGAGCGCGAGTGGGAGAGACCGATCAGTTCCCCGCCTCTCAGCACCTCGTCGTAGTTCGCTCGTCCCCAGGCGATCCGCGGGAGGTCCATGAACTTGTTCGTCTCGCCGTCACGGAACAGCGACGCGTAGACGTCGACGACGTCCTCGGTGTCCCAGGCCAGAGAAACGAGCGTCCGATCGGGGTCCTCGACTTTCTCCTCGAGCGCCTCGCGACCGACGTAGTCGTGATCGAAGCTGATGAGTTTCTCGTAGCCGAGTTCGATCGGGTCCATGTAGTACTCGGAGATGTCGTCGGAAACGAAGCTCCCGTCGATGGAGTAGGTCGCCTCTCGGCTGTCGGCGTCGAGCCACTCGCGGTAGTCGCGCATCTCCTCGACGTCGTAGATCGGCGGAACGCCCGGTGGAACCCACCCGAGCTTCACCGAGAGCGTGTGGTACGCCTTCGATCCGAGCCGTTTGAGTCCGTACTCCTGCCCGGCCTCGACGATCGCCTCCTGGACCTGGTCGGCGTGCTCGTAGGGACCGATGAACTCGAAGCCGAACTCCGTCGACATCCCGTGCCCGACCGCGAGGGTGTCGACGCCGGCGAGGTCGATCTCCTCGAAGTGGTAGAACGGAATCGAGTCGAGGTCGGCGTCGGTGACCTGCTCTAGAACCTCGCGGGCGTTCGGGCCCTGGACTTGGAACACGAACTTCTCGGGATCGCCCTCGTGTGCGGAGGTTCTCGGCTCCGTCTCCACGGTCGCGTCGTAGTCGCCGGTCTCCAGGTTGTACCGAACCCAGTTTGCCGACAGCATTCCGGCGCTGTAGTACTCCTCGTCGCCGACCCGCAGCATCGGTCCGTCGCCGATGATGTGGCCGTTGGGGTTACACATCACGAGCTGCTTCGCGCGTCCGACCTCGAAGCTCTCGAAGCTGTTGACGCTGAGGTCGCGAAGCAGATCGCGGGCGTCGGGGCCGGTAACGCGCAGCGAAGTCATATGGTGCGAGAGGTTGGCGAGCGAGACGGTCTCTGTGACGGCGCGCTGTTCGTCGAGCCAGTTCGTCTGCTCGTTCGGGACGACGGGGAAGTTGTCCGTGTAGTTTCCGCCCTTCCGTCGGAGCACTTCGACAGGGTTACCGGACGCCTGAATGTCTTCGGGGTCCATACACCCACGGGGATTCCCCATACACTTAAATATATCTTACTTGAAAGCGACGTAAATAATACGAGAACGTTCATTCAGCGGTTCTCCAACGCGAGATGGGGCCAGACGCTCCGAAGCGGTTACAGGTCCAGCAGTCGCCTGATGTTGCCCGAGAAGATCTTTTCCTTATCCTCCTCGGGGACGTCGAGGTCCTCGATGATGGGGATGATCTCGGTCGCCCAGTACTGGCCCTTGTCGGGGCCGAACGGGTAGTCGGCGCTGTAGACGACGTTGTCCGCGCCGAAGAACTCGAGGCCGCATTCGAGTGGATACGACTCGCCCTGGCTGCTGACGGCGGTGTCGCCGTAGATCCGATCGAAGTACGCGTCGAGCGGTTCCGAGAGGTCCGCGATGGCGGGGTTCTGGTACAGTTCGGGTTCTTCCGTTCGCGTCTGATACCACGAGCGGATCCGCCCGATCTGATAGGGGAACGATCCGCCGAGGTGATGCGAGATGATCTTGAGGTTCTCGTGTCGATCGAGAACGCCGGAGAAGATGAGGCGGGCCAGAGCGATGTTCGTGTCGAACGGCCACGCCAGCATCTTGTAGATCCACGTGTGGGAGTTGTCGTAATCGTGCCAGTCGGCGAGTTGCGGGTGAATCCAGATGGGCGTGTCGAGGTCGTCGACGGTCGCGTAGAACTCCTCGAAGTCCTCGTCGTCGAGCATCCGGCCGTCGATGTTAGAGAAGATCTGGACGCCGTGCATCCCGAGGTCGTCGATGCAACGCCGAACTTCGTCGACGTACTCGTCGGTGAGGAAGGGCACCGTCGCCGACGGGATGAACCGATCGGGGTGTTCGTCGGCGATCCGTCGAATCTCGTTGTTCGCGATTCGGGTCGCCTCCAGGGCGTCGTCGGGATCGATGCCCTGCCAGAGCATCGGCGCGGCGAGGTTGATCACCTGCTTGTCGATCCCGTTCTTGTCCAGATACTCGATCCGCCCCTCGACGTCGAACATCCGCGGCGCGTTGCGGAGGCTGTCCAGTTCGGAGGTCGGGTGGACCTTCTCCAGTTCGTCGAGCGCCTCGCTCGACATAATGTGCGAGGTCGCGTCTATGATCTCGGGCATCGTTGGCTGCTTGGTGTGATATTACTTAAATCATTGTGTAACTCGGGTGAGCGAGCGCACGAGCGCTACTATGGCGATACCGTCTCAGAGCGCGATTCTCCCGGAGTCTGGGATCGACGACCCCGATCCGGTCGCAAAGCCTAATACCGTTACCCGGATACGTGATAGTATGTCTCAGGAGCGCGTCGAGCACCGCGGGATGTTCGTCAACGGGGAGTATCACAAAAATGAGAGCACGTTCTCGGTCGAGGACCCCTCGACCGGGGGACAAATCGCGTCGGTGACCGACGCCGGCGAATCCGGAGTCGACGCCGCGCTCGACTCCGCAGAGCGCGCACAGGCCGAGTGGGCGGCGATGGACCCCGTCGAACGCGGCCGCGTGCTGCGCGACGTCGCCCGCGCGCTGGAAGATCACGTCGAGGAACTGGCCGAGATCTCGACGCAGGAGATCGGGCGTCCGATCGGCCAATCGAGGGGACTGGTGGCCAACGCGGTCGATTACGTCGACTACTACGCGGGAATGACAGACAAGATCGAGGGGCAGACCTTCCCGCTGAAACAGTCGAACCAGGCGTTCACCCGCAAGGAGCCGATCGGGATCAGCGCCCAGATCGTCCCCTGGAACGCGCCGGTGCTGCTGTGTTTCCGCGGCGTCGCCCCCGCGCTGGCCGCCGGCAACGCCGTCGTGGTCAAGCCCTCTCCCTTCGCGCCCGGCGTCATCCTAAAACTCGCCGAGATCGCGAGCGAGGCGGGCCTCCCGGACGGCCTGTTCAACGTGGTCCCCGGGCTAGTCGAGACGAGTAAGGCGCTGACCTCGGATCCGCGCGTCGGACAGATCACCTTCACCGGATCGGTCTCGACCGGACAGATCGTCGGCAAGACGGCGGTCGATCAGGTCGTTCCGACCGTGCTGGAACTGGGCGGCAAGAGCCCGGGGATCGTCTTCGACGACGCCGACCTCGACGACGCACTCGACGGAGCGATGAAAGCGATCACGCTGATCAACGGACAGGTGTGTTTCGCGACGACCCGGATCTTCGTCCACGAGGACGTCTACGACGAGTTCAAAGAGCGGTACGTCGACGCCGTCGAATCGATCACCCTCGGTCCCGGATCGGAGAACCCCGACCTGGGTCCGGTGATCTCCGCCGACGCCGTCGAGGAGATCGACAGCTACGTTCAGGGCGCGGTCGACGACGGGGCGACCGTACTCACGGGCGGGCAGCCCGCGGACCGCGACGGCAACTTCTACGAACCGACGGTCATCGAAGGGGTCGACGACGACGCCGAAATCTCCTGTGAGGAGGTGTTCGGGCCGGTGATCAACCTCTACTCGTTCTCCGACGAGGAGGAGGCCATCCGACGGGCGAACGACACCGAGTACGGCCTCTATGCGACCGTGTGGACGAACACGCTGGATCGCGCTCACCGCGTGGCCAACGGGATCGAGGCGGGCAGCGTGATGGTCAACCAGTACTCCGGCTCCCGGCCGCAGACGCCGTTCGGCGGCTACAAGAAGAGCGGTCTCGGCCGCGAGAAGGGGATGCAGGCCGTCGATCACTACACGCAGTTGAAGACGATCAACGTCGACATCGGCTCCGTCGGCGACGAGTGAGGCGCGGCGTTCGTCTCCGCCGCAGTTTCTCCCCGTTCTACGGACGCTCGACCTTCACGTCGAGCACCGCGGGCGTCCCGCCGTCGACGGCCTCGACGGCGTCCGCCAGCGCCCCCCGCAGTTCGTCGGGATCGTCGACGACGCGCGTGTGGGCGTCGATCAGCGTCGCCGGAGCCGAGAGGTCCATCGTCGTCTCGATGCGGCTCTCCGGAACGGCGTCCGCGGCGGCCGCTCCCTCCGGGTACTGCGCCGTCGTCGCGCCCTCGACGGCGTTCCACCCCTGGTTGTCGTACACCACGGTGAGCGTGGGCGCGTCGTATTCGGCGGCCAGCAGCGCGCACGCGGAGGGGTTCGCGAACAGATACGATCCGTCGCCGACCAGCGAGATGACGCGACTCTCCGGCGAGGCGAGTTTGACGCCGACCGCCGCGCCGCCGGCCCAACCGAGTCCGGCGCCGCCCTTCCAGAAGTAGCTCCCCGGCTCCGATAGCGAGACCTGGGACACGATCGCCGAGCGACTGGTGACGGCGTCCTCGACGAGGACGGTGTCCTCGTCGACGATCGAGTTCAGTGCGGCCGAGAGCACGGTCGGGGTGAGTCCTCCCTCCCGCTCGTCGGCGGCCAGTCGCTCTTCGGCGTCAACGTGCCGCTGGGCGGCGATGTCTCGCCAGAACGCCCGACCCGCCTCGCCCGTCTCGGCGTCGACGCGATCGGTCACCGCCTCGAGGGTGGCCGCAGCATCGGCCTGGATCGTCTCGTCGATCGCGAAGGGCCAGCGCGGATACGCGGGCTTCGTCGGGTCGCCGTCGATCTGGACGACGGGCGCGTCGGGCGCAGCCGACTCGCCCGGAACCCAGGGGACGTCGGCGTCGGCGACGATCACGAGGTCGGCGTGCTCCAACGCCACCGTCGGATCGTAGCCGACGTGTAGTTCGTGATCCCGTGGGAAGCAGAGCGTCGTCGGCGTCTGCTCGACGACGCCCGCGCCGATCGTTTCGGCGAATTCCACGAGCGTCTCGACGCGCTCGTCCGCCGGGGCGCGACCGATGTCGCTCGTGATCACGGCGGGGTGTTCCGCCTCGCGAACGCGCGATCGGAGACGTTCGATGGCGGTCGCGTCGGCACCGCCGTGGCGGACCTGTCTGACCGTAGCGTCTCTCGACCCCGATTCGACTGTCCCGCTGAGCGCCTCTCGGGTCGCCGTGACGTACACCGGCCCCGAAGGGTCCGAGACCGCCCGCTCCAGGCCTCGACGGACCGTCTCGGCCGGGTCTGCCGGCGGTCGGTACTGGTCGTTCCACCGGGTGTATTCGCGGACGATCCCCGTCTGATCGAAGACGTCCTGGAAGTAGTGGACGGGGTGATCGCGCGCTCCCGAGTGGCCGGCGTCCGTCACGGGTGCGAGGCCGGCGAGAACGAACACCGGCGCGCCGGCGCGGTGTGCGTTGTGCATCGCCGCACCGAGGTTCTGAGTGCCGACGTCGACGTGGACGAGCACGACCTGCGGTTCGCCCGTCGCGACCGCGCAGCCGTGCGCCGCGCTCATCGCGGCGAACTCGTGCGGACAGGAGACGATGTCCGGAATCTCGTCGCCGTCGCCCGCGCGTCGGACGGTCGCGGCCGCCTCCAGCAACGGCGTGTGATCGGTACCGAGGTTCGCAAACACGCGCTTCACGCCTTGTCTGTGGAACGCGCGGAGGAACTGCTCGGCTGCGGTTCGTGCTGTCGTCGTCTGTTCGGGATCTGATTGTGACACGGGATTCGGGCCTCCAACGTGAGGTACTCACAACCGATCCGAATATAATGGTACCGGCGTCGTCGCAACCGTACGAAGCCACTGAGGGAACGTCGAAAAAGAAATGTCGTGAGAACCGCCCGGAGAGGGGTGCCGTTGGAATGCCCGGAGAGGAGTTCCGTTGGAATGCCCGGAGAGGAGTTCCGTTGAAATGCCCGGAGAGGGATGCCTCAGTGATCTACCGCGGTCCGGTACCCATCGAGGACTTCACGTCTTCGCGCCAGGAGAAGAGGTAGTCCTCGGTCTTGCTGAAGACGCCGTACTCGATGATCATCATCACGATCACGAACATCACGACGTACTGGAGCACGCCCACCATCGAGAACCGCCCCATACTTTCTCGGATGAGGAACCCGATTCCCACGTTCGAGATGACGACCTCGGCGAGGATCGTCACCTTCCACGCGACCGAGAACGTGAACCGGACCGCCGAGAAGATCTCCGGCAGGATCGACTGGAAGAGTACCCGACGGTACACGCGGTTACGCGACACGCCGAACGCGCTCGACATATTGAGCAGGTCCGAGTCGACGTTCTCGACGCCGCTCTGGATGATGTCGACCACGAACGGAGCGGTGATGATCGCCGTCGCGAGCAGCGGCGTGGTGTCGCTGATGCCGAACGCCATCGCGGTGAAGATGACGACGAACAGCCCCGGGACCGCCATCCCGACGAGCACGTAGTACCGGAGGACTTTCCCCCAGAAGTCGCTCACGCCGAGGAACACGCCGCCGACGACCCCCGCGACCAGCGCGGCCCCGAACCCGAGGAGGATCCGGCGCATCGACGCGACGAAGTGTTCGACCCAGCTGCCACTCAGGAGGAGTTCGTACATCGCCACGCCGACGAGTATGGGGGAGGCGATGAGGTTCGTCAGCTCGAAGAGGCGCGCGCTCAGTTCCCAGACCAAGAGGAGCGCGAGGATCGACTCGACGAAGATGACTCTCCGGTTGCCGACGAGCGCGCGTCCGATCGTCCCGCGAAGCTGTGTCGTGCTCATCTGACCGTCAGACCATATCCTCGAGGTCGGACACCGTCATAAACGTGAGCTGGTCCTCCCACCCGGACGGGATCTGCCCGAGGTCTTCCATCACGCCGAGCAGGTTCTGCGCTTCCTCGACGGACTGTTCGTCGAGTCCGACCTCGGAGTACAGCGCCGACTCCGTGAGACCCTGGACCGGTGAGACGTCGTTTCCGGAGAACAGATCCAGCAGGAACTGCGCCTCCTCCTCGTTCTCCGCCTCCAGCGTCTCCTGGCCCGCTGGATCGGCGGCGATCTCCGAGATATTCTCCTGGACGTAGTTGAGGCCCTCGCTCCACATATTGATCATGTTCAGAAGCACCTCGGGGTTCTCTTCGGCGAAGTCCAGTCGCGTCGAGAGGCTGACGAGCGGGGGCCGGCCCCACCCCTGTTCGAGGTACTCGTTCCAAGGCCAGATTATCGGTTTGAGGTCGCCGTTCGAGACCTCGGTGAGTCCGGCCGAGGACGCCGAGTGGGTGCCCACCGCGAGGTCGCCGCGCATAACGAGTTCCGGCATCGTTCCGCGCTCGGTCGTCTGGACGTTGAAGTCCCCGCCGTCCTGTGCCAGCGTGTAACCGTAGACCTCCTGGAGGATGTTCTGGAAGTGCGGCACTGACCCCGCCGCCCAGCCGGGGATTCCGTACCGGGCCTCGTCCTCGACGACCTTGTCGAGGGTCGCCTGCACGCTGCCGGTGTTTTCGGGGTCGTACGGTCCGCCGGCCTTGACGAACGAGCCCGTCACGACGCCCTCGATGTTCCCGAAGGTGACCAACTGTTGGTCCTGTTCGACGCCGAGGCGCGCGTCCTCGACCCAACTCACGGTTCCCATATCGATCTGACCCGACGCGAAGAGCGTCGCGTCCTCGAACGTGAGTTCGTAATCGAGCTGGTACCCGTCCTCCTCGAACCGGGGCTGGATAAGATTGTTCTCGGCGAGGTAATACTCGATAACGATGTTCACCGGCATTCCGACCGGTGGCGTCGCGAACGAGACCGACGTCAGTTCGCCGCTCCCACCGTCGTCGCTGTCGCCGCTGTCTCCGCTATCTCCGTCGCTGTCGCCGCTGTCTCCGCCGTCGCCCCCGCTGTCACCGCCGCCGTCACCGCCGTTTCCACCGCTCGTACAGCCGGCGAGAGTCGCTGCGACCGCACTGGCTCCTGTCGCCTTGAGGAATCGTCGTCGATCGATACTGCTGCTTACTCGAAGTGCCTCGCTATTCCTTGGCATACGGTACCGAATAAACATCAATAATGATAAACCCATCGATTGTAGAGAAATATTATATATTATAAATTATATGTTTGCCGGATCCTAAACGAAGTATGTGGTGGTGAGACGTAGCAAACCTAAAGTACACCCACAAGATATGGTAGGGCAGAACAATGAATCAGAGTGAGTCTCGCCCTGTCCGAACGACTCGTACGACGACTACTACTCACGGAGGTGGATTCGATGGCATCTGAGGCCAGACCGGCCGAGGAAGCCCGCGAGGATGATCTCGAAGGCATCTCTCACGGATCGTCGGCCGCCGGCGCGATACACGTGAGAAACCTCACGAAGGAGTTCGACACCGAAGAGGGTATAGAGACCGTCTTCGAGGACGTGAGCTTCGACATCGAACCGGGGTCCTTCGTGACGCTCATCGGCCGGTCGGGAAGCGGTAAATCGACTATGCTGAATATCATAAGCGACGTGCTCGAGCCGACGGAAGGACGCGTCGAGTTCGAGGGAACGGCGGAAGAGGACGTTACGCTCGGTCACGTCTTCCAGTCTCCGCGGTTGCTTCCCTGGAACACGTGCGTAGAGAACATCGAGTACGTTCACGAGGATAACCCCGATTACACCCGCGAACTCGCCGAGGAGTACCTCGACCTCGTGGGCCTCTCGAACCACTACGACAAGTATCCCTCTCAGCTCTCTGGGGGACAGCGACAGCGCGTCGGCATCACTCGGGCGCTCAGCATCGACCCCGAGATTCTGATTATGGACGAGCCGTTCAGTAACCTCGACGAGATCACCGCCGAAGAGCTCCGTGAGGAGCTCATCGACATCTGGCAGAAGCTCGGAAAGACCGTCTTCTTCGTCACGCACGACATCACCGAGGCTATCGAACTCTCCGATCGGATCCTGATGCTCGGCAACGGCGGGATCTTCGACGATATGTCGATCGACCTCGAACGCCCGCGCGACGTCGACTCCGAGGAGTTCCTGAAAGTTCGACAGGACGCGATCAACCGGTTCCACGCGGTCAAGTGATTCGTCAGATGAGATCCACAGGCTCACGCCTCAAGCAAAGAATTAAGTCTATAAGCGTAATTCGTGAAGGTATGCCAGTGAGTGAATCGGCCGTATCTCACGGTCAGGGACCGATCGACGGCGGCCAGACAACGCCTCCCGCAGAGCCAATGGTGTGAGTTCCGATGTCAACAAGTAGCCGGTCGTTTCCGATACCGCTCCGTTCGACGATCGACGAGAAGTGGGTGGCCGCGATCGTTAGCGCCGTGCTCGGACTCGCCGCCTGGTGGCTCATCACGATCGTCTTCCCCCGCGGTCTCTTTCCGGGGCCGATAGAGACGGTAAACGCCTCGGTGGAACTGCTCGCGTCAGGTGTCGTCTGGACACATATGGAAGCCACCTTTTTCCGAACGTTCCTCGGATTCATCGGTGCGTTCTTCGTCGGTGGTGCCCTCGGCGTGGCGATGGGGATAAACAACTTCGGCGAACACTTCTCGACGCCGATCATCGTCATCGCACTCTCGGTTCCCGGGATCGCGTGGGCGGCGATCACGACGATCATCTTCGGGTTCGGCGTCGCCGCTCCAGTCATTGCCACCGCAGTCACCGCGTTCCCTTACATCTCGCTGCGGATCTGGAAGGGCGTCGAAGACATCGAGCCGAATCTCATCAAGATGAGCCGCTCGTTCGGGATCTCCCGCACGCGGCTGCTCCGACGGATGATTCTTCCGAGCGTCGCACCAGCGCTTTTCACCGCCGTTCGATTCGGACTCGCGATCTCCTGGAAGATCGAGACGCAGGCGGAGATATTCGCGTCTAATTCGGGGGTCGGCCATCGGGCGATCGAAGCGTTCTCCCGGTACCAGTACGACACCGCGATGGCGTGGGCTGCCGTGTTCGTCGTCGTCGTTTTCCTCCTCGAAATGGCGATCCTCCGTCCGCTCGAACGGAAGGTGTTCGCCTACCGTCAAGAGGCAGACTTCGGCGTCCTCTGACTGGAATCTTTTCCTGGATCGCCCGAGACGTCGGTTCCACTCGGAGGGAGTATTATGTATTTGGGCGTCGAACCCGAAACGTATGTCCGTTCTTGCAACCACCGACGGAACGACCGTCCCGGACCGCGTCGTCGAAGTAGCGGCCGAACTCGCGACACAGTTTGGAGAAGAACTGATCGTCCTCCACGTTATCCCCGAGGACGTCTTCGAAGAGCAGCGGAAGTCCTCGGTCGAGAGCACCTCGGACCTTGCGCTCACGTTCGCGCCCGAGATTACCTACCGCGAACTCGGGGACCAGACGGGGACCCCGGGAGGCAGCGACTCCCGGTACTCGCTCGAACAGGCCCAACGCGACGCAGCGGGCGTCGCTGAGGACGTGACGGAACGGACGCTCGACGAGACCGACGACGTCGAGGTTTCGTACCGCGGACGCGTCGGCGACATCACCGAAGAGGTTCTGTACGTAGCGAGCGAGGAGGATCCGGGGTATCTGGTCGTCGGCGGACGGAAGCGGACGCCCGTCGGGAAGGCCCTCTTCGGGAGCGTCACGCAGTCGCTGCTACTCGAGGCCGACCGGCCGGTCGTCACGGTGATGAGCGAGGAGTGAGAAGGGCTGTCGGCGTCTCCCGTTGAGTAGCATACCGGACGAAGAACCGCCCGGGTGTCAGACCCCGACATCGCTGCGGGTGCGACCGACGAGTGACGGAGCCGAACGGTTATGTCCTCGGATGAGAGAGTACCGCGTGTCAGATGAACGCTGAGTACACAGCCGTCGTGACGGGTGCAGCGACCGGAATCGGAGCGGCGATCGCAGAACGGCTCGCGGCCGACGGAGCCCACGTAGTCGTGGCGGACATCGCCGACGGAAGCGAGGCCGTCGCCCGCATCGAGGACGCCGGCGGCAGTGCGGAGTTCCGGGAGGCCGACGTCACCGACGAGGATGCGATGCGGGCGCTGTTCGAGGGCCTGGATCTGGACGTTCTCGTCAACAACGCGGCGTACTACGCTCCGCTCGTCACGGACAAGAAGCGGTTCGACGAGATTTCCGCCGAGGAGTGGGACACCGTCCTCGCGGTGAACACGAAGGGTACGTTTCTCGCCTCGAAACACGCGCTAGAGGCGTTCGACGACGGCGGGAGCATCGTGAACATCTCGTCGTCGGTCGTGACGATGGGCGTCCCCGGCTTTCTCCACTACGTCGCCTCGAAAGGCGCGGTGCTCGCGATGACGCGCGCGATGGCGGCCGAGGTCGGCGATATCGGCGTCCGCGTCAACGCCGTGATGCCGGGGTTCACCTGGTCGGAGGCGTCCCAGCAGGCAGGTGACGAGTACCTGGAAGATTACGTCGACAAACAGGACCTCGACCGGGTCGTCGAACCCGAGGACATCGCGGGAGTCGTTTCCTTTCTCGCGGGCCCCGACAGCGGCGTGATGACCGGACAGGCGATCAACGCCGACCCCGGGCTCTCCTACTACTGAGGTCGCGGAAAAATCCGAATCATCGACGTTCAACTCAGGAGCGTCACGCCGATGGCACCGGTGACGGCGACGAGCGCACCGATCACCAGCCGCAGCGTGATCCGTTCGAGGTTGTCGCTCACGAAGAGTATCGAGAGCAAAATGACGACGAGCGGACTCGACTGGACCAGCGGCACGACGAGCGACACCGGTTCCAACTCCAGCGCGCCGTAGTAGCCGAGGAGAAAGAGCGTGTTGGCGAGGCCCGCACCGATCAGCCACGGGAGCTCGCGTCGCTCCACCTGTCGAAGGTCCGGCAGCCCCTGGGTCCACCACAGGTAGATGATGAACCCGAGGCCGGCGCTGATCGTCTTGACCGCGAGCCCGGTGAGAACCGCCGTCCCCTCGGCAAATCCGAGTTTGGCGAACGTCGGCTCGATCCCGTAGAAGAACGCCGCCGCGAACGGGAACGCGAGACCGACGTATCCGGATCCGGAGTCTCCCTGATGAGAACGACCGTGTTCGTACGTGATGATGGCGATTCCGAGGACGATGGCGATCATCGAGACCAGGTGGCCGCCGGTGACCACCTCTCCGAGCACCACGACGGCGATGAGCGAGGCGTGCAGCGGCTGGGAGGCCTTGATCGGCTCGGCACGGCTTGAGCCGATCCGCTTGATCCCCTCGAAGTGCATCGCTCGCCCCACCATCGTACCGATTAAGCCTGCGGCCGTGAACGCACCGAGAGAGCGCAGGGTCAGACCCTGAAGCGGGGATCCGAGCAGGAACGCCGCCGGCACCAGGGCGAGGATGTTCACCACGAGAACCACCACGAGCGCGTCGGAGGAATCGCTGGTTATCGTCCCGTATCGGATCGACAGCGACTGGACCGCCAGCGCGAACGCGCCGAACGCGGCCAGGAGGACGCCGACGGTGAGGACGTCACTTCCGAGAATCATCGTACCGCTCCCGTATCGATACGACCGCGTCTCGAAGAGCAGAGACTCTCTGCGGAGCTGCGGGGCATCTGTTTTCTATGTAGATGTGTCACGATATAACGGTTGTCATTCGACGAACGACGACGGTACCGGGTCGGTCGCGGCGGGCTACCGCCACGCCATCAGACGGTGTTCCGCGGC
>ENA-ORDC01002022-ORDC01002022.1-marine-metagenome-genome-assembly--contig:-NODE-2022-length-13391-cov-3.331305_pt1 | contig 13391 bp, 11 predicted proteins | sample MGYA00237783_ERZ508515 | MGnify/ENA primary metagenome ERZ508515 (study PRJEB26186, sample SAMN06268792) | marine metagenome | isolation source: Eden Landing Ponds, San Francisco, CA, USA | place... | reverse complement strand
ACACCAGTCACGGATAAAAATTTGCGTCGATTCATGGATTTACCTGTGAATCCTCTCGGATGACACTAGTATTGTCAAGGATCATTTTATCGTACGAGACGCCGGATTTGCTCACAATCCTCTCTAAACGCAGCCGTCGGCGAATCGGTATCGTACGCGGACGTACACCCATTACGAATCGTTCCCTCACAACGGTCGTACGTCGCTGCAACCTCCGTGAGCGCTCTGTCTAATCGGCACTGTGCTTCGGTTCTGAATGGTTCGCCTTGTCTTCGCTTCTTTTCCACATTCTCGTATGAAACGTATTTCCGGACGACAGCAAAGCGGTATTCGAGTGGAGCTCCGTTACGCATCTCAGGGAGAACCTTCGCGGCCGCCAAGGCAATTGCTCGTTCGGTTTGGTCCAACTGGTCGAGTGTATTTGGAGGAACACTGTATCGGCGGCTGGTTGTCCCTATGAGCTCCATTCTGCTCTTCTTGTTTATCTTGTTGAAATTTTCAGCATCGGGCAGTTCAGTACACATGGGCTGGCACCGAGCATTAGTTTTGACCGTTAAGTATTGAGTCCGGCGTCGGCTAGACCGCGCCTAGAATGAGAGATTCTAGTTCTGCGCTCTAGTTTCTATGTACTCGCTAGTACTGCAGTTCCGCAGCGTTCCTCGAGATTGAAGTGGATCGAACTGATCGATCTAGTCAACGAAAGAATCTGCTTCTCGTCGTCGGGGACATCCGAAAAATGAGAGAACTGATTGATGTCTTGTCTTGTGATTTTCGTTCAAAATGCTCTAGGGGTGATCTGATCCTCTCAATTTCCAGTTTATACACCGCGATGTACTCCGGAGGTATGCACTATGAATACCCACGTTACCTTCGTCCTGGATTCCTCGGGATCAATGACGGCAATCGAAGACGACACCAAGGGTGGTTTCAACACGTTCCTGCGCGACCAGCGGGACGAGGAAGGGGAGGCGACGGTCACACTGTACGATTTCAATACCGACGTCAAGCGCGTCTACCGATCCTACCCAATCGAGGACGCCCCCGAACTCACCGACGACAATTACACTCCCGGCGGACAGACCGCCCTTCACGACGCAATCTATACGGCGGTCACCGAGACAGCAGACCGCCTCAGTGAGATGGAAGCAGCCGAACGGCCGGAGAACGTGGTCGTCGTCATCCTGACTGACGGCAAGGAAAACGCCTCCGAGACACACCAGGAACGCGTTCGTGAACAGGTGACCATCCGACAGGAAGAACACGGTTGGGAGTTCCTCTTCATCGGTGCCAATCAAGACGCTGCGCTCACAGCTGATCAGATGGGTATCGACAGCGACCGCTCGTTGACCATGTCACACACGGGGGAGGGAACCCAAGCTGCGTACGAATCGACATCAGAGCGAGTCCGTGAACTACGAGAAGATGGAACTACCGACGGATTCGACGAAGAAGATCGTCAGCGGCAGCGCGACGCTCGCGATTCCTGATCCTGCCGCTGCCGACGTTCGATTCTCGCCTCGACGGGTGGTTCGAAGCTCGCAAGTTCATACAGTTCCCCACCTTGCCGGAACGCGATCACCACCTCTTCGATATCTTCTGCGGCACCTAGGTCGAGTTCGAAATACGTGGGCTTCGAATCGTCAGTCATCGCAGATACCCCCCGCTCCCACTTCGGTCGTCCGTACCGATTGCTCCTCCGTGACTTTCGCGTTGATATACCATTCGCTGACTCGAACGTTCTGCTCCCCAGACACCCAACTCATGTTGATTCCGTCCAACCATCTCAGGAGTACGCACCTCAGTGTCGTATTTAAACGACTAACGGCGACCGAACTCGCGTCGGCCCGCGTCTCGCCGACCCTTTGACTATTCGCTCGAATGTAGTGTTGTCAAAATCTCACAATTATTCGTTCACCGTTTGATATTAGTTAGTTGAATATTCATGCCTTGGCCATGGGAAGTGATGCCGAGGAGTTCAAGGAGAAATTGGGGTCATTTAAAGAATTCAGTGACGGGAACGGGGGCCACTATCTTATAATGCAGTTTGAGGACGACAGTGGCCTCGTATTTGAGAAACAATCGAACGATGGCAGCCTCGCAATATCAGAACTATCACCGGTATACCGAGGATTGATGGATTCGATGAGAAGTATCGCAGAAGGTACCGGCTTTGAGGTCAAGGAAAATAGAAACACTCAGCAAAATCTCCGGAGGTTGATGCAGGAATAGTAACCGTTTTTACCGTTTCTCCTATCACATAATTAGGTATCTCGATCTCCTTGACGTGACTGTGTTAACATTCTCAACCGCTAGCTTGGCTGGGGAGTCTTATAATCTCACTTTGTAATTTCAAAGCAGATTGCTGTCTTCGAAAGGAATGCCACGATGTATTCAACGGATGTTCGTGGACGGTCAGATCGTGAGTTTAAGCACGTTCCGAAGTTCCTCGACGGAAATGATCTCCTCCGCGATATCGTCGGTCAGACGTGTCAATGCCGCGTCCTCACCCTCTGCGAGGTCTTGGAGGATTTCAATCGTCTCGTTACTCAGTTCGTGTCGTGCTTGGAATTCGTCCCAGTCGATCTTGACCCGCTGCCAGTCGTCTTGGAGATCGTTCCACTCGTGACTCAGGTTTGGAATTCCGTTCGATGAGTCCCACATCCGCCGGGTGACGAAGTTGTGGATCTCGTTGAGTACCCGTGTCCGCTCTTTCGATTTGCCAACGAGGTTCTGCACCTCTCGCGCCGAGGCGATCGTCGACGTCCACTCGTTCTCGACCTCGCGCAGTTCGTCCTCGACGGCATCCTTGGCGCTGTTTACCTCCGAAACGGCCTGTTGTACCTTCTGCTCATACTGATCGGTGCGACCCTCGTCGACCAACCTCCAGAAGTCATCCGTGTCTCTGTCGGCAATCGAGACGGCGCTCCGCCGCGCATCTTCAACCTCCATCGGGAGACTCTTCCCGAGAACGTCCGTCAGCACGTTCGCGACGAACTCCATCGCCTCCATCCGTCGTTCGAGTTGCCCGAGTGAACTTTCGACCGACGAGAGATTCCCTAGGTACTGCTCTCTGGTCGCCTCGTAATTCGTTGCCGTTTCGTATGCGCCTGCTTTCCCCCTAATGCTCTGAATCTTCGATTCGAGTGTCGTCGCTGAATCTGACATCAGTTGTCACCTCCATGTGACCGAATGTTCGAACACTGCTCCAGTACGCCGGCCATCTCGTCGGAATTTCGCACGTCGGCCTCGAGGCTGGTGTCCACGTCCGGAATTTCGACGTTCTCGGCACGTCGAATCATCTCTCCGATGGCCTCGTAGATCTCCCACTCGACACGGTTCGCTTGGCTCTTTTCGAACTTGTGCAGCAGCGCTACGAGTTCCGGCCCGTGCTTTGACTGGATTTCTCGGAACGCCTCGACGTCGCTCTGGAACGTCCCCAGTTGAATCTCATCCGCGGTCTCGAGTCGCTCCTTCTGCGTCTCCCAGCGGTCCATGAGCGGTTCGTCGAACCGAGCGACAGCATCGTAGAAGCTGCCGTACAACTCCCGCAGGTCAGTGATATTGTGGGTGTCGTCGAACCACCGCTCTATCTGCTCAACTGAGTTGACGACGTGTTCAACGTCTTCCGGCCCAAGTTCGTAGAGTTCTTGCGCGTACTCCTGGACTCGTTCCAGAACAGGTTCGAGTCGAACCGATGCATTTGACCGGGTTGTCCCGATCCGATAGGCATCAGGAAGACCCGACGGATCGATATCTCTTGCCTCGACGATAGCCGACTCCAGATCGTCCGCTACTGCCTCGTATGCGGGTGCAAGTCGGCTATCGTCGACGAAATTCTCCTTCAGTTTGAAGAATCCCTCCGCGAGTTTGAGTGGCGCACTACTCGATTTAGTGAGGTTGTTGTAGGCCTGGCGATACGAGTGGTTGGCCGAGAACCGTCCTCCGACCGGATGATCGTATCCGTTCTGGGTGTTGTACTCCTCAAACACTACCTCACGACTAAGTTCCGTCGTCCCACGACCTGCGTTCGAGAGCAAGTACTGTGCGACGATGATGAACTGTTCGATGGTCCATCCCTCGGGCAGACAATTCTCGATTTCATCTCGCATGTTCGACCGGAACGCCGCCACCTTGTCGTCTGCCCATCCCCTGAGAAGGTCGTAGTTGAGTTCGTATCGATCCTCACTGGGCAGTTGCCCCTCGGAACTGAGCCCACACCACAGCAAGGGTTCGTAGATCTCATTGTGCTCGGTTCCGAACGGAAGCGTGACACTCAGTCCTTTCCGCTCGTTGACCGCTTGGATCGAAACCGGCACCTCCGATCCACGGGCGTAGTAGATACCGGTTACGCCCGTCGCTGAGGCGTTCGGATTCGCTAGACGCGTCGGATCGTGCCACTCTTCGAGGAGCGTGGCGGCCCCCTGTCTGAGCGTGTCGGAACTATCGTACTCCTCGCCGGCCTTGAGCCACTGTTCGTACTCGTATCGCTGTTGGTCAACCTCCTCGGCTGAGCGGTCGGTGTCGACCGGGAATTCTCCGGTATCGATTACCTGAATCTCGAGTTCGTCTTCAACACCGTCTATTTCACCGCTAATTCGCATCTCCGGTGGATCGGCGTCGGGTACGGTGATCGTCCCATCGCTGGCCGTCGTCCCGACGTGTTCACCATCTCGATAGACCGGAACGTCCGCGACCAACTCGCCGTTAAACCGAGCTTCGATCGTTACTTCTTCACCCGCCTCCGGTCTCGTCTGCGTCGCCGAGAGATCCAGCGAATCTCGCCCGACAGTTAGGGTGAGTCGGTCGCTGAGTGTTGCCTTCTTGGCCGTGATGGTCACTTCACGTTCCTCGTTCGGCAGTTCGACTTCCAACGTCCCGCTATCGTCCGTGAATCCCACGGGCGTCCCGTCAAGTTCGATCTCGGATTCGTCCTCGGGGCGTCCGTTCAACGTCGTCTCCACCGTGAGCGTCGCCCCCGGTTCGATGAGGCCGCTGGCCTGAGTGAGTCGGAAGTTCTGCCGCGTCTGTCCGCCTCTCCCCTGCAGGACGATTGGATCGTCACCATCGCTGGCGTCGTCCGGGATCTCCACGCCGAATGTATCGAACACTCCCCGCGGAATCTCCATGTTCTGACTCGCGTTCGGGAATCCGTACCACTTGGCCACGTTCTGCGCATTCGACGGCAGATCGAATGAGACAGGTGTCGGAAACTGCTTCACATACGGATTCCCCTCGACCGACTCGAACGGTGGCGATCGTGCGGTGAGACACTCGCGGATGATGCGGATCAGCAGGAGACGCGGTGTCCGCCGTTCGTTGCCATCCTGTACGAGGTGTTCGTACGCGCGTCGGACGAACTCCGCGTTGAACGGATAGAGCTCGTCGAAGGCTTCCTCCGGAATCTCGACATCGGCGGCTGTCGACGACTCCGAGCGAATGACCGAGACGTATTTCCGGGCGAGTTCGACTGTTACGTCTTCGGTGAGGAAATACGCCTGGCCCGAATCGTCCGTCGTGCTCAGATACCCCTCTGCCCGGTCTTTCATGTAGGTGTACGTGTTCTCGCTCGTCCCCAGTGCGGTTTCGAGGTCGTCTTTCTCCCACCCAGTCGTCCATCCAAGAACGACGTCATAGTGCCCGCTGTCGAGTTGGAAGATGTGATCGAGGAGTTGCTCCTTGAGGACACTGAACGTCGTGAGATCCTCGCAGATGAGGACCGGTCGCAGGTCTGCCTCGACGTACGCGTCGGAGATCGTCTCCAGTTTCTCCTGGAAATTTCCCACGTTGAGTTTGCCCGAGAGCTCGTCGTGGAGGAAACTGCGCAGGGTCGGGAAGATCGTATCCTGACCGCGGGATTCACCGAATGCGCCGAGAGCCAGTTCGCGGTAATCCTCCTCGTCAATAAGATCCGGCACCTCGTTTTCCGATTCGTTGGCAATAGCCGCCTGATACGCTTCGAGGTTCTCCGAGAGAATCGCTCGAAGGTCTCGCCCCGGTTGCTCCGAGATGAGACTCTCGACCTCGTCTTCGGTGAGTTCCTGAAACGCCGCTGGCGCGTACGCATCGAGGTTCGTCACCATCGCGTCCGCGACTTTCTCGGGGTCTAACTCCTCGACACTTCCCACTTGGATGTCGATATCGATCGGCTCGGTCAGAATGTCGACGATATCCTCGATCCGTGTCTGACTCCGCGAAACGTGGAGAGCAATGTGAGTGTTGTCTACCCCTCCATCCGGTTGCTCACCGATCTGGTACTCCAACCACTGACAGAGTTGGCTCTTCCCACTCCCCGTCTCACCGCGCAGGATGAAGATACGATTGTCGTCCGTGACCGTCGAGCGCAGGATCGCGTCCCGGAACTCCTCTTGGGTGACGAAGTCGTCGTTCGTCGGGTGGGGGAACAGGTACTCCGCCCGAATTCTGTCGATATCGATGTGTGTCTTCTCGAATTCCTCCTTGGATTTCTGATGTGATTCCGGCGTCAGATACTGCCGAATAACGTCGTCGTCCCAGTCGACGGGCATCGTCGTCATTCTGCTACCTCCGCGAACTTCTCCAAGGGATGTCGATACCCCGCCGTCAATTCTGCAGGCAGATCATTCAGCGTGAACTCCTTGATTGCGGGTGTTTCAGACCGCGAATGCGTGGGCGGTAAGGTGACCTCGTTCTGTGCATCTGCCATTCCGCGAACGTCCACGATCCCGTCGTTGACGAGATTCTGGAGCGTATCTGCGGTTCCCTGATGCAACTGCGCCGTGCCGGGTCGGTCGCTCAGTACTGACATGAAATTCTGCTCGATCCAGACGACGGCCTCTCCGAAGTCGTTCGAACCCTCGAGCTGCTGGAACGCGTCGAGCAATTCGTAGAGCAAAGCCCTCGACGGACTCAAGACGAGTTCACGAGACTCTATGTAGTCGATTACACCGATCCCCTGATAGAGCCGATACCACATGTTGACCTTCGTCTTGTTCCAGTTGATATAATCCAGATCTCGCTTGAGGTAGGTGACCAGAAGTTCTCGATCGAGCGTTTTGGGGGCCTTGTCGAACGCGACGTCTTGCGCCCGAGACAGGTGGTCCTGCGGGCGCTCCTGTTGGCGGAGATGATGCAGCAACTTCGCCTCGAAGGAAAGCGAGGGGAAGACGTCTTCGTTGATCTGTCTGACCACTCGAACCTCCGGACGTTCGATGAAATCGAGTGCGTGCAGGAATTCCAGGCACTGCTCAAGGTGGTCATCCGAACCGAGCGCGAAGCGCTTTCTGAGCTGTTTTATATTCGTCGTATCGCTCACGTGATCGTCGATCGCCAGATACGTCAACTTCAATTCAGCCGCGCGAACGGTGTTGTAGTTGACGAGTTTCGCATCTGATTTGCCACTAGCGTGCTGGTAATTCTCGGTAGTCATCGGTATTCTGGGTCGCTGTGTCGGTAGTCTTCGAACTGTTCAGCGTCGTACTCGCAGGCTTGCAGGACCTCAACCACCTGGGCGGCGACGCGGCCGACATCACCGCGTTCGAGCCACAGTCGAAGGACCTCGCTTACTTCGTCACGGAGATCGTCACGATTCGTCTCCGAGGTGTGTCGGAGCAGATTCCTCGCCGTCTCCCAGATGGGACTCGTCGCCGGCGCGTGCGTGAAATCAAAGACCTCCTCGACCGAGCCCGCCGGGACACCGTGACGATGGTTTACCGTCGAGGCGACGTGCAAGAAGACGTTTCGTGTGTCGACGACGGGCAACTTCGAGTCCAGAAACGCCTCCAAAAAGTTCGTCGCCAGGTGTTCGTATGACTGGACCGTTGGTTCCGAAAACTCGTCGACGACGGATTTACCGGGCTTCTTCGTGAACGACGGCGTCTTCGGTGCGGTCGTATCAGTCACGAGTACGTATCGTCCGTCCTCTTCGATCGAGCGAGTGAGCAACCGGCGAACTAAGGATTCCTGCCCATGTTCGATGATTCCCTCCTGGGTGACGACGTGCAGTAGTGGGAAGGACAGATCTTCCGGCGCGTCGACTTGCTCGCTCACTTGCCGGTCGTACTCGACGAGTGCAGTCTCGTGTGCCCATTTGTCCGTGTGGAGGACGGTCTCGATTCCGTAGAGTTGCCAGAGGGGTACGGAACGCAATTGCCCTCGCAGTTGGTTCTCTGGCGCTTCCAGTTGCGGGTCTACGGCGACCACCGTCGAGGCGTCCGTCTGGAGGAGGTCTGATACCTCGAATGGTAGTCCCTCGTCAATCGCTTCGGCCCATGCGGGCACGTCGGTCGTCATGGGTTGTTGCTCCCCCCGAGGGCTTCGGTTGCCCCGAGGCGGTGATCACATTCTGGAGAAGCACCGGTCTGACGGTGTTCGGTGTCCAAGCCCCGAATCGCCGGGTCGGCGAATCGGGGTGGATTCCCTTCCGATTGCACGTCTCCGACCATGCTACTCCCCGTAATGAAATTTTCTTGCCATTCTACTGGCTGATAATCGGGGCGGTCCACCCCTACGAACTTCATTCGTATGCCTCGTAGTAGGTCACCAAGTCACTCTTTCGCTCGCTGATCGTACTGATCGACACGTCGAGAACATCTGATACCGCGGCCAGTGGGGGTCGGTCCTCGCACTCCGTCATGTCGAATGCCGCGTGCACCGCCGCCGCTGCGAGGGTTCGTGGCGAAATGCTTCGACAGTCGTCTTCGTCTGCCTTCCGTGCGTCAAGCAGCCGGCGCGCACACCGTTCGACGTATCCTGGTGCCGATAGCCGAGACATCGCTCGCGGGAGGAAGTCCTGCGGATCCATCGGCGGGATCTCGACGTTGAGGCGCACTTCGAGAACCCCCCTTGCCGTCCGGAATTGCTCTCTCGTGGCTCGACTTACTGCCTCGATCTCACTCTCCGAGACGGGGAGGCGAAGAGAACTCTGTCGAACTGCCGCCAAGAGACACGCTGCGGCGAACCCGTCGACGGATCTCCCAGCAACTGCATCTTCCCTGAGGGCTCGTCGGTACAGACGGGCCGCTTCCTCGCGTTCCGACTCCGGAACGCCGAGTTCACCGCCCATTCGACGGATCTCGCCGAGAGCGTAATCGAGGCGGACATCCTCGGTCGAGAGGTGCGACATCCACCCCATTCCCTGCACGAGTCGTCGCTGTGTCTTCGAGAGCGCTCGTCCGTCGCCATCCGTCGTCGTGTGACGGTCGATCCCGGTTCCGAGACCACGATCGGCGTACAGGAAAGTGACGCGACTCCCCGTCTGGGCACTCGACGTTTCGTTGTCACCGTAGTCGGGGCGTGGTGCCCTCGAGACCGGTTCTGCTGAGATGACGACGTTGCAATCGGGACAGACGGCTTCCGACGTGTCGACCGTCTCGATTCGCGTCCCGCAGTTCGGACAGGCCTCACCGCTGACACTCGGTTCCTGAGGTCGATGGTGGCCGCCTGCGGTCGAATCGTGCTGCGATGACTGTTCGCTTGCCAGTACACTGGCCGTTGAGTGAGGGGGCGTATGCATTGGGGGTACGGTGATAACCGTGGTACCGCCACGGTGACCGGAGGGTCTCCCCGGTTCTCGGCGGACGCGGATTTTGGTCCGCGATGGCCTTGTTGTCAGCATTTCTCCACAGATGGCATAAGTCTGTGGGGGGCGATTTCTCCTCGGAGTCGAATATTTATCTACCTATTCGGTTGACGCCATCGTATTTAAACGAGAAATTGCCCACTCGGCTGGGTACTGACTGCGTAGCTGGTCGTGGATACGTTACGTTAGCTCGAAGGCCAGTCCGCAAGGACTGGCGCGCTCCGGGTGGTTAAGCCGGAGCGACCGTCGACCACTTGTCTGTGGTTTTGACCAACCACAGATAGCCCGATCGACGGGGGTTCTTTCGGTTATCACCGTAGGCGCTCGATGCGCCACTTAGAGCTACTTCGTTAGCACTTATGAAGATTGGGAGCTTTCCTGAGAAGCCACACAACCGCTGTAACGCCACTTCTCCGCTGATTCACGCCAGCCTGTGGGACTTATTCGGGGAGGGCTCCCCGACGACCCTATCTTTAACACGTCGGTTGGCAATCGTTGATGTATTGCGAATGGACTCCTCGGCCTCGACGACTGATGCCTTCGAGCGCGTCTTGGAACGTGGTCGGTCTACACTGTCGTCTACTCGTGACGTGTATCATGCACTGGAAACGACCGAATCGATCCCGAACCAACTCGTCGAGGCGATTGGCGATCTCGAACGCGAACTCGATGAACTAGACCAGACACTTGAAGTGACGACTGAGGACGTTGCCCTGGCTGAAAAGACGGTAGAGCGAATTAACGTTCTCTCAACCGTATTCACGGCCTTACAGGGACGGAAACGCCTTACTGTCGAAACGACCGTCGACCGACTCGACTATCGACTCACGGCATCCCTCTCTCTGATTCGTGAACGCGGTCTCGCCGAGCACCTTGACGTCTCGATCGATGACGTAGACCGCCGGTTCTCGATGCTGCAAACGCTGGTTGATGACGGACGCTATGGACAGGTCGAAACGAATGACCGCATCTCTCCGACGGAACTCGCCGTTACGCTACAGAAACTCGACCTCGAATTGGCGGATTCTGAGTCAGTCGACGCTCGAGTTCGGGGGCGACTGTATCTCGATGTCGCTGACGATCTTCTGAGCGACATCCACTCCTTTCTCTCGGGGTTGAACGAAGAGAATCCAGAGCGAAAGGCATACGCGACGGACCTCGAGGCAGTGAAGCAGGATCTCGATTCCGCTCGTGAGGAACTCGATATCGATGAGTATGATGACGGCGATCCGGGCACCGGAAGCATCCCCTCGAATAAGGGGGCGCTGAAAGCCCGTGTCGCCCTCGAAACCTGTGAGTTACTTCATCAGCAGACGGCACGCGCGTTCGCTGACCAGCGGGCAGCGGCGGAACTCGCGAGAGTCAGTCGCGAGTCAGGTCTTGCTGTCAGTTGCGATATCGGCCAATGCGTCGCAGAGGGCGACGTATCGACGCTTCTCGTGTCGATTGGGACGGTGATCGCCTCGCAGGCCGAACTCTCGACAGCCGAGCGACTCAAACAACTCCTCCGGGAACACGACGGGAGCGTCCTTCGAACTGCCGAAGCAACGGATTTTGAGGTCTCCACGATCCTCGATCATCTTTCCCAGCTGTATCACGAGGGGGAGATCGAGGAGATAGAGGTGGTGTTTCCCCGATGAGTCAGAGTGGTTCCGCACTCGACCTCGATACGATCGAGCGCGCGTGGTCGACGTTGATAGATCACTCTCAGATCTTCAATTCAGTTCAGGACGACGTTCTCGACACTGTCACCGAGGAGTGTCGGCGTCAGATCAACGCCGGTAATTACGACGCCACGGCGTCGCTCTCGACGGTCCTTGAGGCGTATCTCGACGAATACTGTCAGGCCGACAGTGCGTTCACAACCGATGTGCTTCACTCTGACGAACTGGTCGTCGACACACTCGATCACGGCGAGACGACACTCGCAAGGGCCATCTTTCAGCGGTTGATCGAACACCTCGTCGACGACGGGCAGTTGCTCTACGTCCACAATCGCCAGCAGGTTCGAAGTCACGTCGCCGAAATGACGCGCTATTTCGCGCTAATGCGCCAGCGCCTTACTGACGATACGGACTACCAGTTCACGCCAAACTTGGTCAAGATGGTGAAACTGGCCTCGGCAGACCGCCAGCAACCAATCATGGGCCGAGATGAGGAGAAAGCCTCCCGCTTTCGCAAACCCATTCGCAAGATCAACGAACGGGTGCGCGACAGGGATACCGACCCGACCTGGGAACTTGACGACGCGGCACGCCGAGAGTGGCGAGACCTCGTCACCGAGACGATGGATACGATGAGTCGTTTCTTCGACGAGGGACTTCCCGACGAGTTCGACTCGTTGGCAGCGTACCAGGCCCGTGCCTTCAGACGACTCTATCTTGATGCTGTCACCGATCAGTCGGAGACGGAATCGCAATCGCACGTCGTTACGGCGAGCACCGGTGGTGGGAAGACGGAGGCATTTCTGTTCCCCACTCTTGCCTACTGTCTCACCGCAGTGAAGGCCGGTATCTCGGGTAACAAGGCTGTACTGACGTACCCTCGCCGTGACCTCTGTGACAACCAGTTCCAACGGGCGTTCGACTATATCACCGAACTCAACCGAATCGAGGGCAAACTCGACGCGTCGTTCGAGGAAGCCCCGCTGACGCTCAGCCTCCAGCACGGCTCTCGCAACGACGTGACACTACCGTGCCCGCACTGTGGGGGGACGCTCAAGGTTCCAGACGGGTTTTCGGAGACCCATTTCCAATGCGATCGCCAGGCCTCTCACACTATCCGTTATGCGTCTGTCGACCGCGGTGCTCCCGCCGACATTATCGTCACGACACAAAATTCCCTCCACCGCCGGCTCATGGACCGCTACGGGCGGAGTGCATTTTGGAACAGTTCCTATCCGCCGAAGTTCCTCGTTCTCGACGAAGTACACATCTACACCGACCAGGCGGGGATGAACGTCGCAAACGTCGTCCGTCGGTTCAAGCGCGCGATGCGAGAACAGGCCCACCAACAATCGCCGATGCTGGTTGCCTCCAGTGCGACGATCAATAACGCCGAAGAGTTCACTCGGCGCATCTTCGATACCGCATCCGCGACTCGGATCCACCCACATGAAGACGAGAAAGATACTCTGAGTCGCGAGCACTTCGTCTTCGTTAAGGCGACCGACCCGCGTGACGTACTTATTCCCTTGGGCGATTCTGTCTACAGGCCACGTGAGGAGTGGGAGGACGTGAGTCCAACGACCGCGACGAATCTCTCGTGCATGATTCAGGTTGCCTTCGGATTCTTCCACACGATGCGAAAGGAGCGAGCTGGTGACCGTGACGGTTTAGAGGTCAACAAGGACCGTGTCTTGGGATTCGTCGACTCTATCGACTCCGTGAGTCGACTCGGTGGCTACGTACAGGAAGCAGAGGAGAACGGTCTCTTCAAATATCGATTCCCGGACGCCATCCTCGGCGAACGCGACAACAATCCCGACTGTCCCCGGGATCTGTTTCGTGGCGCGACAGACGACCAGTACGACGAGACTGCCGTCTGTGAGTCGCTCCCACCGAACCCGAACATCAACCCCTGTCCGGTGTATCAGGACGGCGAGTGCTGGTGGACGATGCGCGATCGCGAACTCGACCTCGAAGAGATGACGGTTGCCATTCACCGAAGTGGAAACACGAAACTCGCTGGATCGGAGCAGTCAGCCGATGACGACTGGGATCAGTTGATCACGACCAGTGCACTCGAAGTGGGTTTCGACCACTCCAGTATCATCGGTACGTTCCAGTATCGTGCCCCGCGGAACGTTCCGGGCTTCCTCCAGCGCAAGGGGCGG
>ENA-ORDC01002021-ORDC01002021.1-marine-metagenome-genome-assembly--contig:-NODE-2021-length-13392-cov-3.440856_pt1 | contig 13392 bp, 12 predicted proteins | sample MGYA00237783_ERZ508515 | MGnify/ENA primary metagenome ERZ508515 (study PRJEB26186, sample SAMN06268792) | marine metagenome | isolation source: Eden Landing Ponds, San Francisco, CA, USA | place... | reverse complement strand
AGCGAGTTTGCGACGGGCGTCCCGCCGCTGGCCGACTCACTCGTCGTTGGGGTGACACAGAGCGGCGAGACGGCAGACACGCTGAGTGCCTTGCGGGCTGCGCGCCGGCGTGGCGCCGAGACGCTCGCGGTGACGAACACGGTCGGGTCCACGGCAGACCGCGAGTGTGACCACACGCTGTTGATTCGTTCCGGGCCAGAAATCGGCGTGGCGGCGACCAAGACCTTCGCCGGGCAACTGGCCGCGCTCAACCTCCTCTCGCTCTCGACCGCCGAATCGGAGCGCGACCGGCGGAGTCTCCTCCCCGCCCTGCGCGACTTGCCGGGAGACGTGCAGACGATTCTCGACCACTCTGACGCGGAAGCGGTCGCCGAAACCTACCGGGACGCCGGGGCGTACTTCTTCATCGGTCGCGGCCTCCAGTATCCGGTGGCCCTCGAGGGAGCCCTCAAGCTGAAGGAAATCACCTACAAGCACGCCGAGGGGTTCGCTGCGGGCGAACTCAAACACGGCCCCCTCGCCCTGGTCGCCCCGGACACCCCGGTCTTCGCGGTCGTCGTCGGCGACGGCGAGCGCGCACGCAAGACCGTCGGCAATGTCAAGGAGGTGGAGGCCCGCGACGCGCCGGTCGTCGCGGTGACCGACGGGCAGACCGACGTCGGGCTGTACGCCGACCAGGTGCTCGAGATTCCGGAGACGAATCCGCGGGCGGGGGCGGTGCTGGCGAACGTCCAGCTCCAGCTGGTCGCCTACCACGTCGCGAACAACCTCGGCCGCCCCATCGACAAGCCCCGCCACCTCGCGAAGAGCGTCACCGTCGAGTAGCGGTGCCGGTACTCCATATTTCCCTCACTCGGTAGCCCCGACCTACGTCTCGACTTGCCGACCACTTCACTGCAGCAGTGGCCGAACTCGGCCGGTGAGGAAGTCACGGACCGGCTCTGTCTCGACGAGTTGCCAGCCGATGGCTGCCCCGAGTATCCCACCGAGCGCGAGGAGTGCCCGAGGCGCTCCGCCGCTGACGAGGACTGCGCCGGCGGCCAGCATTGCAGCGACTCGAAGTGACCAGGCGGGTCGCACGGCTATCGTGCGGTCGATTGCCAGGAGGTAGAGTCCGCCGAGCACCACGCTGGCGACCACGTCGACCAGAAAGTGTGCGCCGAGGGCGACGCGGGAGACCGCGACGACTGTCACGAGGGCCACCGCGAGCGAGGGAGGCAGTAGTTCGCGCTCGCCAACGGGCGGCCAGCGCGCGAGCGCGCCCCAGAAGACCGTCGCCGCCATCACGTGCCCACTCGGGAAGCCCAGTCCACTCTCGGAGAGCGCCTGCAGGTCAGCGGGGGGTCGCGGCGCGTCGACGAGGACCTTCAGCAGGAGGACCAGGGCGAGACCACCGAAGACCGTCCCGACGACGAAGACGGTGCGGTCCGCGCACAGGGGTTCGTCGGCCGGATGCGTGGCGTCGCGCACACTCCCCCCGACGTCGAGGAGGTAGAGGAGGGTGAGCCCGGCGATGATAACCCAGACGTTGCCGGGAAGCGAGAGGACGAAGAAAACGGCGTCGGCCCACTCGGGGAGGGTCTCGCGGACCGCTTCGGTCACTCCGAGGTCCCGTCGCATACCTCGGTCGAGGGTCTCCGCCGGTCAAAACAGTTGTCCTGTCTGGACGCCTAGTCCTGTCGCTTCAGGTGGGCCGGGAGCGTGATGAGCGTCTTCTCGACGCTGCCGTCGGTGATTTCGACCTTGTAGGCACGGCCCTGCTGGCCGGTGACGATGCCCGTTTCGCCGTGGAAGCGCGGGTGGAAGCGACCCTCCTCGACGCTCGGGTCGATGCTGAGGTGGACCGACTCGCCGTCGTCGAACTCCTGGACGGCACGGTGTGGCGGCGAGGTCCCGCTCTCGCGGTCTGTGTTCTGTAGCTTGTGGCGCGTTCCCTGCTTGGGTCCGTTGGAGTTGGGCATTGACGGTGTCTAACCCGTTTGCCCATATAAAACGTGCGTTCCCGCTGTCGGCCGAATTCCACGGGGTTCCGATGGCTTTAAGCGACCACACCGGAAAGGCGACTCTGCGTGCGGGCTCGTAGATCAGCGGTAGATCATCCCCCTGGCACGGGGAAGGCCCCGGGTTCAAATCCCGGCGAGTCCATCGGAGCGACCGAGCTTTTGCGAGGGAGCGAGAATGGTCGAGACGGGATTTGAACCACGCGAGTCGCAGCCCGCGCAGCGAAGCGAGCAGGACCGTCTCGCCATCGGGTTCAAATCCCGGCGAGTCCACTTCTTCCTCGCTTCGCTTCGTCAGTCGTTGACTCGCCGACCCTCGCAAACGCTTCGCGTTTGCTCAGTCCCGCCGAGTCCATCGGAGCGACCGAGCTTTTGCGAGGGAGCGAGAATGGGTGAGGCGAGCGTGAGCGTAGCGAACGGGGAGAATTGACCACGATTCTTCGGTTTCAGTAAGTCTCGACCTCGACGCCGAGGCGCTCGAAGTCAACTTCGTTCCTGGTGAGAACTGGCTCCTCGACAATGTCAGCTGTTGCTCCCACAATCACGTCACCGTCCGCGACGGCGTTTCCCTCGTTGGTCAACTCACCGGAGAGGCGTCCAGCCTTCCGCATGACCGTGGCGTCTGCCGGGTGGACCGGCTTCGATGCGAGAACGTTCTCCACTTTCCTGCGTTCCTCCTCGGTTTTGTCGGACCGGGCGACACCGTGATACAACTCGAAGAGAGTCATCGAGGAGAGGCGTTGCTGTACGAGGTTTGCCTCCAGTTGCCGGGCCGTCTCGACAGCATCCTGGTCCCCGTTCATCAGGTCGATTAGATACGAGGTATCCAGCAGCACGTTACGCACTCTCCATCTCGCCAGCAATCTCTTCGAGTTCTTTCGCCCGTCGTTCTCGGCGGTCCTCGATGGCCTCCCGGAGGTCATCGGCCTCCTCGTCGCTAAACGTGCCGGCGAGTTCGAGCAGCGACCGTTCGCCAGCGAGCCGCAACACTACGTCCGAGAAGGTCTCGTCCTCCCGCTTGTGAGCGGCAAGACGCTCGTATGCGTCTTCCGAGAGCCGAATGCTCTTCGACATGTGCATACAGTTGTATGCAGAGACAGAAAGGGCTTTCTCACAGGCTGGCGTTATGGTTCGCCATTGACTCAGTGGCGAATCACGCCGACGTTGCGAAATGTACTGAAGTCGGCAGTACTTTCAAATACAATCGAGTGCGTATTCCAGCATAGATGGCCCAGACAGCGAAGCGCATCGTCCGCGAAGTTCACGACGAACCCCACATTGAAGGGGAGCGTGTCAGTGTTCGTCACATCTATGCCCAGGTTCACGAGCGCGGTCTCCGTCCGGAAACTGTCGCTGACCGACTGGACCTGGATATCGCGGACGTCTACCGCGCACTGGCCTATTACCACGAGCATCCCGAAGAGATGGCCGAGGTCGAACGCAAGCGCCAGGAGACTTTCAGGAAGGCACGTGAGAACGCCGCCATTTCACCCGAAGACGTGGAATGACGGATATCCCCCTGTTGCTCGACCAGAACATGGAGCCGGAGGTTCGCCAGCGCCTCGTGAACGACGGCCACACCGTCGAGGACGTACTGACCCACCGGACGCTCCACCGCGGAGACTCCGACCGAAAACTGGCATCATATTCGCTCGAACACGAGGTCCTCATTCTCACCTACGACAGCGATTTCGGCCAAAACTTCGACGAGTCAGACTACTGGGGCGTCCTAGCAGTTTCCGACGACTCCTGGACCGCCAAACAGGTCGCTGACGTGGTTCACAAAATCATGGAGTTCTACGACAGAGAATCCCTCGCCCAGTTCAACCCCATTGGCCGCGAATGGCTCAAACTGTATTGGATGTCCTCCACACTGTACAGAGAAACGCACGTCTTTTTGAGGACTGGCCTCCATGGGCCGGTATGGCATCCGACCAGACGTTCGACGGATTCGGGGGACGGCACGTGCCCGAACCGCTCGAGGGACCGCTCGCAGAACTGGCCGCTGGCTTCGAGGAGGCAATCGAGTCTCCGGAATTCCAGGCGGAACTCGACTACCTCCTGACTCACTTCGCCGGCCGACCGACACCGGTCTTCCACGCGAAGACCCTGAGCGAGCGCTACGACGCCGACATCTACCTCAAACACGAGGACCTGCTCCACGGCGGCGCACACAAGCTCAACAACACGCTCGGACAGGGACTGCTTGCCAAGCAGGCCGGGAAGGAGCGACTCATCGCCGAGACGGGGGCGGGCCAGCACGGGACGGCGACCGCGATGGTCGGCGCGCTGCTCGACCTCGACACGACGGTCTACATGGGTCGCAACGACATCCAGCGCCAGGAGATGAACGTCTTCCGGATGCGGCTCATGGGCGCGGAAGTCAGAGAAGTCACCGAGGGGAACGAGGGACTCGCCGAGGCCGTCGACGCCGCGCTCGGTGACCTCGTCGAGAACACCGAGGAGACCCACTACCTCGTCGGCAGCGCGGTCGGTCCCGACCCCTTCCCGCGGATGGTCCGGGAGTTCCAGTCCGTCATCGGCCGGGAGGCCCGCGAACAGATGCTCGACCTCCACGGCGACCTCCCCGACGCCTGTGTGGCCGCCGTCGGCGGCGGGTCGAACGCTATCGGCCTCTTCCACGCGTTCAAGGAGGACGACGTCGCCCTCTACGGCGCGGAACCAGGCGGGAAGGGCCTGGATTCGGGCCACCACTCTGCACCGCTGTCGGCCAGCGACGAGGTCGAGGTCTTCCAGGGAATGCGCACAAAGGTAATCGACGAGGCGACGGAGAACCACTCCATCAGCGCCGGCCTGGACTATCCAAGCGTCGGCCCGGAACACGCCGCGCTCCAGGCCAGTGGTCGCGCGGACTATCGGGCCATCACCGACGACGAGGCGCTGGCGGCCTTCCGCGAACTCAGCGAGGCGGAGGGCATCATTCCGGCATTCGAACCGAGTCACGCCATCGCACTCGCCATCCAACTGGCCGAGGATGACGCCCACGACACCATCCTCGTCAACCTTTGTGGCCGCGGCGACAAGGACATGCGCACCGCGGCCGAGCACTTCGACCTGTCTCCGTCGTAGGAAGGAAGGCCACGTGCGGGTTCGAAACCGGACGGCGGCGGGTTCAGTCGAGTCGCTTCTCGAAGTGGACGAGGTCGTACTCGCCCATTCGTGACTCCCCAACCTGTTCGTAGCCCCGCGCCTTGTAGAACTCGATGGCGGCGACCTGGCGCCGGGAGGTCGTGGCGAGGACGAGCGGGAAACCAGCACCACGGACGCGCGATTCGAGTGCGTCGAGGAGTTCCGTGCCGTAGCCCCGGCCCTGCAGCGGTGGGGCGACTCGCATGCGGTGTAACTCGGCCGCACCCGGGACCGTCCGCTCGTCGGCATACCCGCTCTCGCTCGGCAGGAACCCGCCCATCGCGACGAGGATTTCAGCGCCGATGGTCAGCCCTTTCGCGACGGCAGGCGGCACCGTTTCGGCTGCGTCCGTTTCGACGGGAATTACTCCGACGACGAAGTCCCCGCCCGTATCGAGATAGGAACGGGATACGTCGGCGAGGTCATCGCTCCCGGGAATGTCGTTGGGGTCCGTTCCGGTGTCGTCGAGTGCCCACTCGTCGAGTCTCTGAAGGCAGGTCACGTCCTCGGCCTCGTATCGCCGGAACTGAATTGGTGCCATTCGCTCACCTGTCCCGGGTGACGGTCTCTCCGGGCACGGTACTGGCCCCCGTCGAGAGTATCGTCCCGGGATACAGCGAGGTGTTGACACCCGTCTTGACGCCGTCGCCGACGACCACCCCGAACTTCCGTCGGCCAGTCGAGATACGCTCTCCCTTGACCGTCATTCGGATTGCCTCGTCGTCGTGTCGGAGGTTGGCGACGGTAGTGCCCGCCCCGAAGTTGACGTTCTTCCCCAGGACACTATCACCCACGTAGGAAAGATGAGGGAGATGGGTGCCAGCCATCACGACGCTGTTTTTTACCTCCACGCCAGCACCGACTCTCGTCGCCTCTCCCAGCAGCGTTTGTCCACGCACGTAGGCATTGGGACCCACGTGGGCATCTTCCCTGATGAGTGCCGGCCCTTCGACGACCACCCCGGGTTCGATTGACGCGCCGGATTCGACGACCACGCGGCCGCGCAGGTCCGCCGTGTCGGCGACCTCACCGCGGATGTCGCGGTCGAGTTCGGCCAGTTTCCACTCGTTGGCGGCGAGCAACTCCCAGGGGCGACCGACGTCGAGCCACCGGTCGATTGTCACGACCGACACGTCGACTTCCGTGAGCGTTCTGGCGACCACGTCAGTCAGTTCGTACTCGCCGCGTGCGGACTGCCCGACGTCGAGCCACTCGGTCGCTTCGGCAGGGAACGTGTAGGCCCCGGCGTTGGCGAGGTTCGAAGGCGGGTCGGCAGGCTTCTCGACGACATCCACAACGTGGTTACCGTCGACCGAGAGCACCCCGTAGTTCGAGGGGTCGTCGACGGTCACTGCCGCGATTGCGGGGGCGGCATCGAACAACTCGGCGATGGCTGCTGGTTCGTAGAGGTTGTCCCCGTTGAGGACCGCGAAGGGACCCGAGAGGTGGTCGGCCGCTGCGGCGAGGGCGTCGGCGGTGCCCCGCTGGTGCTCCTGACGAGCAATGGTCACTGGCACGTCGCGATACTCGTCTCCGAAAAAGTCCCGAACTTCGTCGGCCCGGTAGCCGACGACGACAATCAGTTCGGACGTCCCGGCCTCGACCGCCGCGTCTGCGACGTGGCCGACGAGCGGCCCGGTCGCGACGGGTAGCATCGGTTTCGGCGTGGTGTCGGTCAATGGCCCCATTCGGGTGCCCTGACCCGCAGCGAGGATGACTGTCTGCATATCTCGGGAGTCAGTCCGGTCCCCCATGTTACTGGCGCTTTCTCCCCCGGCGGGCCGAGACCGGTGCCCGGTCACCGAAGGACCGCCCGCAGCTCGGACAGCGTCCCTCTCGGTAGAATACCTGGGGTCCCTCGCGGGTTTCCGGGTCCCAGCGGACGCGGTAGCCACACGACTCACAGCGGGTCGTTCGTCGAGCCATATTCCCGATTCGTCTCGTTCGAACATAATTATCCCGTCCAATCATGGCCGGGACTCACTGTTCACGACAGGGTGGGTACGGGGCCAAATCCGACGGTAGCAACCATCATCTCGGCCGGGACACCACATTTGAAGCGGTTGGAGCGTGACAGAAGCACTATGAGCCAGTCCGGCATCTTCGCCCGGGAGTCGACCTACCTCGACAGGTACGTTCAAATCGGCATCGCACAGGACCGCGTGCTATCTGTCGAGTTTCCACAGTCGGCCGACCCGGATGTCGAAACCGAGCACGACCTGCTCGACCGCGTCGAAGCCTATCTCAACGGGAGTCGGGAGGAACTGACCGACGTCCCGGTCGCCATGACGATGCCGACCGACAAGCGAGAGGTCCTGGAGGTCGTGCGGACGATTTCGTGGGGCGAGGAGGTCTCCGTCGAACAGCTCGCGCGGAAGCTTCCCGACGGCGACCCGGAGGACAGTGCGCTCTACGCGACCATTCGCGAGGCACTGGCAGCCAATCCGGCACCGATTTTCATCCCGACCCATCGCGTTCGCGATGGTCCCGGCGGGTCGCCACCGGCAGTCGAACAGAAATTGCGTGCCGTGGAGGACCTGTGACTTCAGAGTAATCCGATGCCCGTGACTTCACTGCCGGTTACTCGCAATTCTGTGCACTCGAGGTCTGGACGGTCTCGAGCCAGTCGAACAGTTGCTCGCGCAGGCGTGACTCGACTGCCCGGGAGAATCGGTGTCCTTCGCCCGCGTACTGCTGGAAGTAAACGTCTGTATCCAGTCCCTCGATAGCGGTGAGGCTGTCCTCGACGGGGACCGTTTCGTCCTCGCGACCGTGGAAGATGGCAACGGGGCAGGACAGTGCCGCCTGGACCTCGCCGAACTCGTGGCGAACCAGTGCTTCGAGGAAGGGACGTTGGTCGACCGGGCTGTTCTCCGTCGAATCTGACGCCTCGGACGACTCGCCAGTCTGTTGGCGTCGGCCGGGGTCGGGGTACCCGTCGGTGACCGTGACCGGGGCCCTCGTCGCCACGGCCATGACCTCGGGCCGCTCGGGAGCCACGTGGAAGGCCACCTTTCCGCCGAAACTCGAGCCAAATAGGACGACGGAGGTCGGGTCGAAGTAATCCAGTACTGCGTGGAGGTCGGTCATGCGCGTCTCGAGCGTCTGCTCCGCGAAATCACCGTCTGCCTCACCACAGCCCCGGTGGTCGAAACGCACGGCGTGGTATCCCTCTGCAACGGCACGTTCACACCGACCCTCGTAGGTCCCCTCCTTGTCGCTCACCAGTCCGTGACAGCAAACCAGCCACTGGTCCCCGGGTCCGGGGTGGTGGACGGCCACGATGTCCTCGCCCTCGACGGAAATGTCGTGTCGTCGGTGCACGGCTCCACTACGTCGGCTTCCGGGCTAAGACTGTCGACTGGGTCGAATCGCGGGATGTGGGGTCGAATCGCAGGACGTAGGGCACATATCGTGTTTGAATGCCCGGCATACCTGCCGGTAAGGCCTCCGACAAATCGGGCCAGAGAAGGCCCCGTGCCTAGCCGAAATAGATTTAACTTTAGATTCCAATAAACCTATCAGGGCTTCCAAGAATGCACAACATAGACAGACGGCAGCTACTCAAAACGACTGGTGTGGGTGCGGGAATTGCACTCGGTGCGGGGACGACGTCGATGGGGGGCGTAGCAGCATCGACATCCTCGGACAGTCTCAGTGCCGATACGGTCGAAACGATTACGACAACTTCACAGTCGGGGTCCGTGGCAATCAGCGAAGAAACGACTGCCGACTTCCGACAGGAGGCATACGCCGTCTCCGGCGATGCCATCACGCTGCAGGGTGAGGTCGATTCCACGGCGGGGACGTGGACCTCGACGAACGTCGACTTCGGCGACGTGGCGAGTCTCGTCGAGAGTCTCGACCTCCAGGCGGTCGTCAGCGACGTACTCGCGAAACTCGACCTCGAGAACAGCGTCGACAACCTCCTGCTGGACGACCTGCTGGACGACATCATCACCATCCTCGATGCACCGGACTGGACACAGACCCAGTTGAACGGGCTCGAGGTCCTCATCACCGAACTCATCGCGGAGTACGCGCCAGACCTCTCGGGTGTGGAATCCTTCGTCGTGGGACTCCTCGAGAACCCGGACAAGGCAACGCTCGAGACCATCATCGGCTTCGTGCTCGAGAGTGGTGAAATTCAGGAAGGTGACACGCTGGGCGACCTGCTCAGCCAGCTCGGCTACACTGTGGCCGACCTCGAGCAGACGGTTCTCGACGCCGTCGCGGGCCTCGACCCGAGTTCGCTGCTCAGTTCGGCAACCATCGACATCCAGACCGGCGAGGTAAGCGGCGAGTACGACGTGGCGACCGACCTCATGACGGCAAACCTCGCGCAACCGACGATAAGTGTGAGTTACGCCGGGACCGACATCATCACACTCGACCTGCCGGTCGACCTGACGCTGACCACCGGAACGAGTGGCTCACTCACCGGGAGCGTCAACGGCAGTCTCGACGACAGCCAGGTCGACATCGAACTCGTCGAGAACGAGTTCGTCCTCGGCCTCGACAGCCTGGACATCGACCAGATCGTCAGCGACATGAACGTCGAACAGGTCATCCTCGACCTGCTCGACTCTTTCGGGGTCACCTTCAACATCGACCCGGCGGACTACGATGGTATCGACCTCGCGACAATCGAGGAGGTCATTCAGGCAATCGACCTCGACACCGAACTGGACTTCGTCGACATCTCTGCGACCATCGACAGTCTCACGTTCCCCTCCGCGCTGGGCCTCGACCAGTTGCTCGTCGACGAATCCGGTCGTCACGCACTCATCCTCAATGCAACGGTCAGCGGTGGAGCGGTGCTGGACATCGACCCAATCGGCGAGGGGCCACCGCAGGACCACGATGGCGACGGTAAATTCGAGGACGTTCTGGGCAATGGCCAGCAGGGCGGGCCCTTCAACGTCCAGGGACTGTTCAGTAACCTGAACGACCCGCGGATTCAGAACAACGCGGCGGCCTTCAACTTCAGCGGCAAGGCAAACCCCGAGCAGGATGGCGTCACCGTCTTCGACGTCCAGGCCCTGTTCAACATGTCCTGAGCTCCGTCCTCCTTTCGACTGCGCGATTTTTTCGACGAATCCGTGCGACCAGAATTCCGACCGGTCGTTTGGAATCCTTACTGACGGTAGACCCGCGCATTCGAGCTGTTGGTAAACGCCGAAATAGATATAACGGTCCAGCCATAGACTAATATAGAGATAGCAATGCGGAAACTAGACCGAAGACAGGTACTGACGTCGGCTGCGGCCGGAACTGGCATCGCGCTCGGGGTGGGTGCGGCGAGTTCCCAATCGACGTCAGTATCGAACGACCAGGTGGGGACAGACGCTATCGAAGCAACCTTCCAGGCGACTGCCGGGGAGGGATACATTACAATTGACGCCGATAATCCCCAGGGGGATGGGTCCAGCATCGGACGCGTCGACTTCGCAGGGAGCGACCTTGGGGGCGACGTAAAGATATCAGGCGAGGCATACGACGACGATACCTGGAAATCGACAAACGTCTCGTTCCCCGACATCGACGTGATGCAGTTTCTCGAGGGCGCTGACCTCCCCATCGACCCGAGTCAAATAGACGCGGACGTAAATGTCACTGTCGACACTATCACCGGGACTTTCGATCGCGAGGAAAACTTCATGACTGCAGACTTCCAGCTCACTGTCGATATCTCTGCGAGCATTATGGGCGGGGTCGTGACGACAGACTTCGCCATCACCGCCAATGCGCCACTGACGACTGGCGAAAGTGGCGAACTGACCGGGAGTGCCACGGGCATGAATACGAACGAGGCGACAGTTCGACTGGTCTGTAACAACTTCACCATCCCAGCCACGGGCGAGGTCATTGACCCTCCGCTCGTCGACCCAATCAACATCGACGACGAGATTGGACTCCCAGCCGACGACCCCTCTCGCAACTACCTCGAATTGGAGCTGGACATGGACCTCTCGGAAATCTTCGCGTTCCTCCAGGGGTCGGTCACCGACAGTTCGGACAATGGACTATCGGGTGCGAACATCGAAGTCCTCAGCCTCGACGATGGCTCCACCGTCGCGACTACCACGGCCGACGCCAGCGGGTCGTTCAACCTCCAGGTTTCTCCCGGCATGTTCGAAATCGTCGTCACTGCCGAAGGCTACCAGTCGAAGTCGACGGTCGTCCAGGTCGCCGAGAACGAAACTGCAGAACCCGACTTCTCGATGGAGGAAATTCCGACGGGAACGGTGTCCGGCACTGTCACCGACGGCGACGATCCCCTGTCGGGGGCCACAATCGAAGCCACAGATACGACGACCGGGGCCGCAGCCGCCTCGAAAACGACCGGGTCGAACGGGACCTTCGAGATAAGTGTCGAAGCGGAGAAGACCCACGAAATAATCGTCGATGCAGAGGGATACGACCCCGTCGGTGACCTGGTCTCTGTAGCAGAGGGGGAAACCCAGACGCTGAACATCGACATGGGGACCGAACTGGAGCCGGCCACGATAACCGGAGTCGTTCGGCAAGTGACCGAACCTCGTGATCTGCTCGATGCCGTCGACATCGGTGTCGTTGACCCCATCACCGAGGAACTCGTCGCACAGACGACATCCGGGAGCGGTGGTTCCTACGCTCTCGATGTGCAGCCGGGGGAGTACCGAATTGTCGTCAACCGGGATGGCTATCTCCCCTTCGCCGACGCAATTTCTGTCTCGGAGGGCGAAATCGCCAGTGTCGACGTCGACCTCTCGGTGGATTTCGTTGTCCCGGCGCTGGCAGCGGGCCTCTCACCGCCGAAAGACCTCGACGGCGACGGCCTCTACGAGGACGTTCGAGGTGACAACCAGACCGACGTCTTCGACGTTCAGGCGCTCTTCCAGCACATGGATTCGCCGGTAGTCCAGAACCACTCCGAGTATTTCAACTTCAGCAATGGCGACCCGAGCAAGGTAACCGTCTTCGATATCCAGTCTCTCTTCAGGAAGGTCAACTGAGGGGAGTCCGATTTTGCGGTGATTACGGCCCGATTGTAACCGACTGCATACGGACGAGTCGTCAGCCTCCGAGATTCCTTCGGGCCCGAGAGGGACGGCGGCCGGGACCGGTGTACCGACCGAAACATTCCGACTGCGTCTCGGGCAAATGCCACGAGCGTGAGCAAGAGTTATGTACTGCCATAGGTTTGTAGTGAAGTAGAACTAGTGGTATGCACAGGTTCAACAGGCGGGAGGCACTCAAGACGACGGCTGTTGGAGCCGGCATCGGACTCGGGACCGGGGCGGGAACTGCTGGTGCACTTCTGCGGACCGACGACTCCGTCGAACCGGCAGCAGAACTGGCATTCACCGCGACGGCGACGGGCGGCTACCTCACCCTCGACGCCGATTCACCGACGGACTCGGAGGCACTGCTCGGCCCCATCAAACTCGGGCAGGACATCGACCTGCCCGTCGAAATCCAGGGCACCGCCTCCGAGGACGGCACCTGGGAGTCGACGGCGATTCAGATTCCGGACATCACCGACCACTTTGCCGACATCGACTTCCAGGCAATCGTCCAGGATTTCATCGACGGCTTCAGCGTCGTTGACCTGGTCAACGACCTGGAACTCGAATCAATTGTCTCCTTCATCGTCGACGTGGTGGAGAGTCTGGACCTGACCCAGGAGGAGGCCACCAAACTCGCCGACACAATCGGCGGACTGCTGGCCAGCTTCGGATTTTCGGGGCTGGAGAGTTTCATCCTGACCTTCCTCCAGGACCCGAGTGAGGACATCATCTGGACCGTCCTCGGCCTCCTCGAGGTCCAGAGCATCCAGGACATCCTCGATCTGGCCGGCATTCAGGACCTCTCGCAGCTGGACGTATTTCTGCAGGAGTACTTCGACAATCTCGACCTCGAGGCACTCCTGGGCAGCGGCGACATCCAGATATTCCTCGACAACGCGAGTCTCGATGTCGCGCCGATGCCGGTAACGGGCCAGTTCGACCCCCAGAACAGGCACGTGACGGTACCCTTCCAGGACGCCGACGTCGCGGTCGCCTTCCAGGACAAGGAGTATATCTCGGGACAGGTCGGACTCAACGGCAACCTGACGACTGGAACGAGCGGCGACCTGGCCGGCTCCGGCGTCGACTTCATCACGCAGACGCCGGACGTGACCCTCGTCGACAACGAGTTCGTCCTCGGCCTCGACCAGGTCAACCTTGAGAACGCCGACATCGCCACTATCGTCGCG
>ENA-ORDC01002020-ORDC01002020.1-marine-metagenome-genome-assembly--contig:-NODE-2020-length-13403-cov-2.673946_pt1 | contig 13403 bp, 9 predicted proteins | sample MGYA00237783_ERZ508515 | MGnify/ENA primary metagenome ERZ508515 (study PRJEB26186, sample SAMN06268792) | marine metagenome | isolation source: Eden Landing Ponds, San Francisco, CA, USA | place... | reverse complement strand
CCATCACCTGCTCTCGCGCGCCGTGGGCCGGGTGGCGGCGTGTCGCTGGCCCTGGGTGCGCATGCCGCTGATCCGGGCCTTCGTGCACATCTTCGGTGTCGACCTGAACGAGGCGCGCGAGCCGGACCCACGCGCCTACGCCAGTTTCAACGACTTCTTTACCCGGCCGCTGCGCGCCGATACCCGTCCGCTGGCCCCCGACGGCATCCTCTGCCCGGCCGACGGCACCCTGAGCCAGGCAGGACGGATCCGCGGCAGTGATCTCTTCCAGGCCAAGGGCCATCACTATTCGCTGCTGGAACTGCTCGGCGACGATCCGGAGCTGGCCAGCCGATTCATCAACGGCTGCTTCGCCACGATCTACCTCGCCCCCCGGGATTATCACCGCGTACACATGCCGCTGGACGGGCGATTGCGCTGCTGGAGTTATGTCCCGGGACGTCTGTTTTCAGTCAATAACACCACGACTCGACGGGTACCCCGGCTTTTTGCCCGCAATGAACGCGTGGTCGCCGTCTTTGATACCGCCGCCGGCCCCATGGCCGTGATTCTGGTGGGCGCAATGATCGTGGCGGGCATCGAAACCGTCTTTGCCGGCCGGATCACGCCCCTGCCGCGCCGGGTGCAGCACCATCGCCCGGATGCCGCGCCCGATCTGCGCGCCGGCGATGAACTGGGGCGTTTCCTGCTGGGCTCCACCGTGATCGTACTGTTGCCCGAGGACACGACCCGCTGGCATGCGGGCCTGCAAGCAGGCGAGCCCGTGCGCATGGGGCAGGCGCTGGGCGCACGGGTCTAGCTGGCTGTTGAAAAACCCGGTGCGTACTCAGGCCTTCAGGCATGCCCGGCAGCCAGTCGGTCCGCCTGGGTGGCGACCAGATGCTGGTAGCGCTGAACCAGTTGGGCAACGGGCTGGAGGGACACCACGCCCGTTTCCGTGTTCACGTCCAGGCAATCCTCGTGCCGGTACAGCGCACACTGGTCCAGTTCCAGCCCATCCAGTTCCTGGGCCGGCACATAAACCACCCCGGTATTCGCATGCTCGGGAATACCCACCCGTGTGGCGTTATCCGCACTCAACAGCACCCGGAATGCCGGCGCCCGCTTATCATCGGCGCTACCCACCCGTCGGGCAGCCCGCAGGAAAACCTGAGCCGCGCAAAGGGCCTGAAAAGCCGCCCCGGACGCACGCTCGTCGGAAAACAAAACCCGCGCACCTTCATCCAGCGGCGTCTCCCGTACGCCGCCGTACAGGGTCACTACCCGGTCAAGCAGGCTTTCATGTTCCGCCAGCCGGGCCTTCAGGGCCGACCGGGTATAGCGCTCGTGCAGCGAGGCCAGCCGGTCCGGTTCAACGCGCAGCCCCACCCGGACCCGGGGGGATGGCGCGGATTCCGGTCGGGGCGAGGCATCGGGCTCATCGGATTCCTCCGAGGGCTCGGGGCCGGACCCTTCAGCGCCGAGCTGACGCCGCATGATCTCGCCCAGCACTCGCAGCGCCAGCAACAGCAGCACCACGAGCACGAAACCCGCCTCAACGCCCTCGCGCGCGGCTGTGTCCGCCGCCGGCCAGACATCCACCCGACCCACGGGACCCTGCCCGCTTGCCGCGGCCTGTTGTACGGGCGCGGGGCCGGATTGTTCCGGTCCGGAGCGGGCCAGCACCCGACCCTGCATGTCCCGCACCACCAGGGTGGCCACCGTGTCCAGCTCAACCGCCTTACGGGCAATCACCCCCAGACTGACGTGGTTGCCGGCACTCAGATACTCGGCTCCATCCTCGGCCAGATACGCCGCCAACGCCTGCAAATGCTGACGTTGCTGCACCTGCATCCGGGTATCCAGGCGCTCGAGGCAATACACTCCGACCACCAGCATGACCGCCAGCATGAGCGCGAGATCGCGCAGCAGTGCCTTTTCCCGTCTTGACCAGGACCGCCAGTCCATTTCACTCCCCTTGCCCGCATCGAGCCCGTATCATCCAGTGTCGCCGCGCTACGGGCAAACCGGATAGCACACGAGCCGGCCATTGCTGGTATCCTGTGCGCCTTTGCCAGGAACCCGGAGGAAGCAAGTCCCGTGCGCGAGATCATCCTGATTCAGGTCTCCGGCAACGACCGTCCCGGTCTGACCGCAGCTTTTACCCACATCCTCGCCCGCTTCGGGCTCAACATTCTCGATATCGGCCAGGCCGTGATTCACGACAGCCTGTCGCTGGGCATTCTGGTGGAAACACCACCCGACCGGGACAGTTCGTCCATGATCAAGGAGTTGCTGTTCGAGGCCCACAAGCTCAATGTCTCCGTGCGTTTCCGGCCCATCGAGTACGACCGCTATGAAGAGTGGGTAGCCGAACAGGGCAAGGACCGCTTTCTCATCACCCTGCTCGCGCGCAAGATTACTGCGGAGCAGATCGGCGACGTCACACGCGTGATCGCCGAGAATGAGCTCAACATCGACAGCATCAACCGGCTCTCGGGCCGCGTGCACCTGGAAGGCGAAACCCGCGAAGACGATGCCAGCGCCTGTGTCGAAATTTCGGTCCGGGGCAAACCCCGGGACGTAGCGGACATGCATGCCGCCTTCATGCATATCGCCAACCAGCGCAACATGGACATCGCCTTCCAAAAGGACAGCGCCTTCCGCCGCAACCGTCGGTTGGTGGCCTTCGACATGGATTCGACCCTGATTGAATCCGAGGTTATCGACGAACTGGCCGAAGAGGCCGGGGTTGTGGAGCAGGTAGGAGCCATTACCGCCAGCGCCATGCGGGGCGAAATCGATTTCAACGAGAGTTTCCGCCAGCGCGTAGCCATGCTCGAAGGCTTGGCGGAATCCTCGCTGGAGCGCGTCTGGTCACGGATCCGCGTTACCGAGGGTGCGGAACGGCTTATCAACACACTTAAAGCCCTGGGCTACAAAACGGCCATTCTCTCGGGCGGCTTTACCTGGTTTGGCGAGCATCTGCAACAGGAACTGGGCATCGATTACGTCTATGCCAATGAACTCGAGATCGAAGACGCACGGGTGACCGGTCGGGTGGCCGGTCCCATTGTCAACGGCGAGCGCAAGGCGCAACTGTTACGCGAAATCGTCGAGCGTGAACAGATCAGCCTGGAGCAGGTGATCGCCGTGGGCGACGGCGCCAACGACCTCCCCATGCTGGACATTGCCGGCTTGGGCATTGCCTTTCGTGCCAAACCCATGGTTCAGGAAAACGCCGAGCAGGCCATTTCCACGCTGGGGCTGGACGGCATTCTTTATCTCATTGGCGTGCGCGATGAGGATCAGAAGGAACTGCTGGCCAGTGGCCATATCCAGGCCGAGTGACAGCGATTATGACTCCTCGCTGATCTGTATTTCGGGCGATGGGGGTTGCAGATAATAGCCCTGCAGATGATCCACCCCGTCCATGGTCCACAGTGCCTGCATCTGCTGGGCGCTTTCAATAAAGCCCACGAGCACTTCCTTGCCCGATTCGCTGGCCTGTTTGATCAGCTCACCGAACTTCTCCCGGCTCTCGGCATTGCCCAGTTCCTGCGTATAGGTGCCATCGAACTTCACCATGTCCACCTGAACATGCTCGAATAGCTGGAAGGGGTGAAGATCACCGGCAAAACGGCTCACGGAAATACGCGCGCCCGTCTTGTGGATCTGCTCGGCAAAGGCGTTTACCTGCTTGAGGAAGTTCCTGGCATCCATTTCCGAGAACTGGAACACCACGCGCGTGGCACTGATCCGGGATGCCTTGAGCGCCTTGACCACCCATTCGGTGAACGAATTGTCCTCCAGGGAGTAGCCGCTGATATTGATCATCAGCCGTAGCGGATCTTGCTGTTCCGCGGCCGCGCGCAATGCGCGCAGAATGATCCAGCGATCCACCTTGGGAGCCAGACCATGCTCGGCCGCCACGGGCATGAACTCCGAAGGCTTGAGATCCTCGCCCTTTTCCTGGGGCAGATAGACGAAGGATTCGAAGAACGACGGCGCATCATCGGCCATGCTCATGACCGGCTGATAGAGCAGCTTGAAACCGCCGTTCTCCAGCGCTTTCTTCAATACCATCAGCACGGCTTCGGACGAGCCGGATTCCACATCATCCATGGGGTCATGTACATGGACGGCATCGCCTGTGCCGTTGTTGGCCGCTTCGGCCCGGTTGCAGCATTCCAGCGCCTTGGTCATCACGGCCTGGCTGCCGCGGCTGTCCTCGCGCGCGAAAGCCACGCCAATGCTTGCGCTCAACTGCAGGGTGCGCGAGCCCACCTCCGGCATCAGATCAGCGAGTCCCTTGCGCAGTGCCTCGGCGCGCTCGCGCGCCTCGTCCAGATCCTTCACCTGAAGCAGAATGGCGAAATCCTCGCCGCCCACGCGCGAGAGCACTGTATTCGGACCCATCTGCTCACGCAGGAACTCCGCTACCATATACAGCAGATTGTCGGCTCCGTCGATACCCACCGTAGTCTGGTGCTGTTCGAAATCATCCAGGCGAAGATACAACACGGCCGCCAGCTGACCGCTGGTCACGGCTTCATTAACCGCACGGTCTAGCTCTTCCATGAACCAGGTGCGGTTGTACAAACCAGTGACCTGATCGGTCTTGCTCATTTCCTTGAGCCTTTCCTCCAGCTTTTCTTCATCCGCGTCCGAGCGATGGATCACAATCTGGGTACAGGCTTCCCCATCATAGGTGGACGGCGAGAAAGTGAAGACGGCATCAAATTCCTCGCCGTCCGTCGTTACCCCGCGGCACTCGAGCTCATGGGTCTTGGACTCATCCTGGGCGCGGCTGCGAAGCAGTTTCTTGAGCTCTTCATGATGCGATGACGACACCATGTCCATGATGGGCATACCCGCCAGATCGTCCGCGCTTTCATAGCCGAAGAGCTCGACATAGGCTTCGTTGGCATGGATATGCATGCCGTCAACCACATAAGCTATCGCATCGCGACTCTGATCCATGAGCACATTGAGGCGTTTTTCCGCGTCGCGCAGCGCCAGTTCCGTATGCTGGAGCTCCTTGCGCAGACGCAGATCCTCCACCACCCGGTCGATCATGAGCATGAGCAAATCCCGGTCGTCCGCGGGCACCGCGCCGCGCGCGCCTTCTTCCAGCGCTTCACGAAAGCTGGCCGGCGAGAACTCATCTCCGAGCAAGAGCACCGGCACCGGCTTGCCCAGTCGATTGAGATGAGCGATCGCCTTCCTGAAATCACTGTCGCCGAAGGTGGGCCGACACAGCAGCAGCTCCCAGGTCCCGGATTTCAGCGCGCGCACCAGATCGTCCTCGTTGAGCACCAGTTCCGCGCGGGTGGCCTTGCCGGCATTCCGCAACGCATTCATGAGCTGTTCCGCCTCATCCTGGGAGTCATGGGCGATCAGCAAGCGGATTGTTTCCAGTGTATAGCTCATGTGGCTTCCGGATTGGATGACAGTACCCGGGGAATTGTGCCCATTCAGCGTGATGGCGCAACCATATCAGCGCACACAGCCGTCACAGGCTGGACCAGATAGAGTCAAAGTCCTCGTCGTCGGAGTCACTGTCGCGCGCCGGCCCACGCGCACCCCCCAGCTGGGGTTGCTGATACTCGTACTGGCCGAAACCGGCGGTACTGCTCACCTTGCGCCGCAGGACCACACGGTTGCCTTCTCCCGATTCCACCAGCCAGACCTTGGCCCCGGTCTGAAAGCCCACCGCCGGCGTCAGCAATGTCGACGGCTGCCCGATGGCCTGCAGCGCCGGCAGAATCAGCACACGCATGAAATCCGTGGCGTCGCCGGTCTTTTTGAGCACCTGAGCGCCGGCCGGAATAGCGCGCGGGGCGAGCAGCTCCACACCCAGGCGCGCGCCCTGTTTGGGCATCTGCTTGACCCACCGGATCACGCCGATGGCCCATTCCTGAAAACTGGGCTCACGCAGACCAATCAATTCCCCGGAGCGTAACTGCGTGGGCGCATCATCGCCGGTCCAGTCCAGGCAGTAACCACCCGGACTGGTATTGACCTTCTGGCACGTATAGGCCTCGAAATGCACTTTCGACTCCTTGACGTTGTCCTGCAGGGCCGAGGTTACGCGGGAAAGGTCGATATTGTCGGTCTTGACGTCATCCCCCATGCGATGAATCCCCGAGTCCACGGCCTGGGACCAGGGATCTTCCTCGTCGTGAATCGACCGGCCCGGAGCCTGTTTCTGGCGCTGGCTCAAAAAGGGATTTTCTTCCTCGTCCGCGAGCACCTGCAGATTGCCCGAGCTGACCTGACTCTCAAAGCTCTCCTGCCCCGAAGTGTAATAGTGAAGAGCGCCCAGGCCGAGACAGATCTCAATGGGCCCGGTTTCGCTTACCCGTTTGAACGAACGCTCCGTCAACGCGCCCCAGGCGTGCTCGAGATGGCTGAGCAGAGCATCGTTCATGCCCCGGGGCAAATGGAGGTCGGTCTTTTCGCCGGCCCGTGCCCGGGACAGACGCTCCACGAGTTGCGTCGAATCAATATAACGGGACTCACCGCCGGCAGCCGAGGCATGGGTGCGATAGGTCGGTGGGCGGTCCTGCTGCAAATCGAAAACGAACAGATCCGCCTCGCCACCGGCCTCCTTGATATCGATCAGCCCGCTCCATTCCTCCGTGGCCTTATAGAGCGTGGCCAGTTCCTGCTGACGCAACTGGTTGGGCTGGGCCGTAGCCAGCAGTAACGCCCGGGCATAGGCGTCGGCGATGGTGCTGGATTCGATCACCGAGAACTGATCGTCCTGTACTTCATCGAAGGCGAAACCGTTCTGCTCGGCCAGCAGATACAGCTGGTGCAGCTCCAGCCAGAGATTGCGCGGGGTGGGAAAATAAAGCTGGTAGCAACGCATGAGCGTATCCGTGAGCGCCGAAACAGCACGGTGTGCCGCCACGGTCACATTCTCACGGCCCTCGCGCTCGCGGATCTTGCGCATGCCGCGCACCGTAACCAGTTTGTAGCCGCCGGCGAGATGCCCCTGCAGCGACTGGGCCAGACTGGCCACGCGTCGGGCCTTGTCCGGCAGCACCACGGAACGGTTGAGATAGTGCTTGCCCAGTGCGTCACAGACATGAAGGATCACCGGCCGCACGATTTCCAGCAGCTGGAAGCGCTGGCGCGAATCCAGCTGAAGCCGATTGAGTTCCTGGATAAACTGATACAGCTGCCGCGAGGTCTCCCCCATATTCATCAGCGGCAGATCATCCACCCAGGCCTTCAGTTTCCGGGGCTGATCACTGCCCGTGGTCAGAAACTGAAGATCCTGCTCCGGCAATTTGAGGCGTATGCGCTGAGCCTGCTGCTCCATGACATCTGTCCCTCGCTAGAACCCGGTTTCCCGATCAAGCCTTTCCTTCGTCAGTTTAGGTACTTCCTGAACTCACTCGGGTAACTATCTGTTTTGGTTGTTGTGTGATCTTCCTCACACCATAGAGCAGCGGGCAGACCTTGTAAATCCAGTCCGGTCGCGTTCAAGCGAGCAGGGTCTTGGCTGCTTCGCCCGGATCCTCGCGCACCAGCCGCGGCACCAGATAGCCCGGCAGCCGGGCCCGCAATTGCTGGTGCAAGGTCCTTGCCCGATCTTCCGGTACCTCGAAATGCGCGGCCCCGGCCACCGGATCCAGCAGATGCAGGTAATAGGGCAGCACACCGGCCGCGAAAAGCCGTTCACTCAACGCCGCCAGCACGTCGGGGTCGTCATTGACGCCGCGCAGCAGCACGGCCTGATTCAGCAGGGTCACACCCGCACGACGCAGAGGCTCCAAGCCCTCGGTCAACGCCGGCGCGATTTCACGTCCGTGATTGGCGTGCAACACCAGCAGGGTCTGCCAGGGATTGTCGGTAAGCCAGTCCCGCAGCCGGGGCGTCAGTCGCGCCGGCTCGACCACGGGCAACCGCGTATGAATGCGCAGCCGGCGCAGATGCCGGATTCCGCTCAGCCGGGTGAGCAGATCCGCCAGACGGCGGTCGGACAGGCTCAGGGGATCGCCGCCGGACAGGATCACTTCGTCCACGTCCGGGCGCTGCTCCAGCCAGGCCAGCGCCTCGTCCAGTCTGCCCCCGGTGGCCTGTTGTTCGTTGTAGGGAAAATGGCGCCGAAAACAATAACGGCAATGCACGGCGCAGGCGCCGGTGACCACCAGCAGCACACGTCCGTGGTATTTGTGCAGCATGCCCGGCACCGGCGAAAACTCGCTCTCGGCCAGCGGGTCACCGCCATAACCACGCACCTCGGCGGTTTCTTCACCTATAGCCAGCACCTGGCGCAACAGCGGATCCGCCGGATTGCCGGGCTCCATGAGATCCGCATAGGCCCGGGGTACGCGCAGGGGAAAATCCCGGGCCGCGTCCGCACTAAAACCCGCCTGGTCGGGACTGAGCTCCAGGTGCCACAGCAGCTGCGCCGCGTCCCGGATCAACTCGGGTGCGGCCGTCCAGTCCGACGGCTGCCCAGCCGGGCGCTGCTGCGTTATCATTGCCGATCTTTCATCAGGCATCAGTGCTGATCTCGAGAAAAGGGTGATTCATGGCGACCTATTCTACCAACGACTTCAAGGGCGGGCTGAAAATCATGCTCGACGGCGACCCTTGTTCCATCATCGAGAACGAATTCGTGAAACCGGGCAAGGGCCAGGCCTTCAACCGCGTCAAACTGCGCAATCTCAAGACGGGCAAGACGCTGGAGAAGACCTTCAAGTCCGGCGAGACCGTGGACGCCGCCGATGTGCTCGAGATCGAGATGCAGTATCTCTACAACGACGGCGAGTTCTGGTATTTCATGGATCTGGAAACCTTCGATCAGAAACCCGCCGACGAAAAAGCCGTGGGCGACGCCAGACAGTGGCTCAAGGAAGAAGATATCTGCGAGGTTACGCTCTATAACGGCGACCCGTTGACCGTGGTGCCGCCCAAGTTCGTGGAACTCGAAGTGGTCGAAACAGACCCGGGCCTCAAGGGCGACACCGCCGGCAGCGGCGGCAAACCGGCCACCCTGGAAACCGGCGCCGTAGTCCAGGTGCCCCTGTTCATTCAGGAAGGCGAAGTGATCAAGGCGGATACGCGTGCGCACAAGTATGTCGGCCGCGTTCAGAACTGAAACGGCCCGGGTTCAGCCGGAATCCCGGCCGTGACGGAGTGGCGTCCCACGGCCGGCGACCGGGCCCGCCGGGCCCGCGCCCAGCTGTATCGTGATCTCCGCCACTTCTTTGATGAACGAGAGGTACTGGAGGTGGAAACACCGGCTCTGGCGAGCCACGGCGTAACCGACCCCGGTATCGAGTGCTTGCCGGTGACCGGTTCCGGATTGCTGCAACCCTCGCCCGAATATCACATGAAACGACTGCTTGCCGCGGGCGCCGGGCCCATCTACCAGATCGCCCGGGTGTTTCGGGCGGGCGAACAGGGACGGCGGCACAATCCGGAATTCACCCTGCTGGAATGGTACCGCCCCGGCTTTACCCTGACCGATCTGGTGGACGAATGCCTGAGCCTGCTGGAAGGGGTGCTGGCCAACAACGGGCGCGAGCACTGGCGCTACCGGCAGCTGTTTCAACGCGAGCTGGGCCTGGACCCGCTCACCGCGGATACCGCGGAGCTGGCCGAATGCGCCCGCCAGGAGGGCGCGGCTCCGCCCGTGACCGAACGCCAGCCTCTGCTGGACTGGCTGCTCGCCAGCCGCATCGAACCCGCGCTGCCCCGGGACCGGCTGGTGGTGATTCGGGATTTCCCGCCCGCAGCAGCGGCGCTGGCACGCATCGAGGCGGACCCGGAGGACGCCGCGCCCATAGCGCAGCGCTTCGAGGTCTTTTTCGGCGGCCATGAGCTGGCCAATGGCTACCACGAACTTGTCGATCCGCAGGAACAGGCTCAAAGATTTGAACAGGATCGACGGATTCGCGCCGAACGCGATCAACCCGATCGGCATCCGGACCCCTTCCTGCTGAATGCGCTGGAAGCGGGACTGCCGGATTGTTCGGGGGTCGCTCTGGGCCTGGAGCGGGTGTTGATGTGCCAGCTTGGGGCCACGGACATCAGCGAGGTGTTGAATTTTCCGTTCGAGCGCGCCTAAGTGGCTGTTGCCGAAGCGGTTCCCGGCGGCCGGGTCCGCTCCGCGGTTTCGTGGATCAGCTCACCGATGCGCGGCAGCAGCGAGCGGGGGAAGTCATGGCCCATGCCTTCCAGCACCTCCAGGCGTGCGCCGGGGATATGACGGGCACTGGCCCGACCGCCGGCGGGCCGGATCAGCGGGTCGGCACTGCCGTGAATCACCGTGGTGGGCGTGCGAATCTGCTTGAGATTTGGGGTCAGCGGGCCCGTGGCCATAATCGCCATGAACTGTTGCAGCACACCACGCGGATGCATGCCGCGTTCCCAGCTCTGGCGGAACTGCTCGCGCAGCAAATCCTCGCCCTGCTCCAGCTCGCCGCCGATACGCGCCATCATGTCGAAGCCAAAAGCGATGTATTCTTCCACCGTATGGATCTTCTCGCGCGGACCCACCAGGGTTTTCAACGCCGAGAATTTCGGCGGCGGCAGCCAGCGTCCGTTGTTGCTGGACATGATGGAGGTGAGCGAACGCACCCGGTGCGGGCGCGTACCCCCCATAAGCTGACCGATCATGCCCCCCATGGACGCGCCCACCACATGCACGTCGTCATGACCCAGTTCATCCAGCAGCCCCTCGGTGTCGGCCACCATGTCATACAGCGTATAGGGCGCGTGCACGGGTAACCCGAACAGGAACCGAACCATGGCCGCCCAGGGGGTATGGGGGATCCTCTCCCGCAGCAGGGTGGACCGGCCGATATCGCGGTTGTCGAAACGGATGACGCGGTAGCCGCGTTCGGCCATATCGTCCAGCAGAGGCTCGGGCCAGAACACCATCTGAGCCGACAGCCCCATGATGAAGAGCACGGGCTCGCCATCGGCCGGCCCGCGCGTGTCATAACACAGCTCCACCCCGTTGGTGGCAATCCTGCCGGATTCCATTGCCGTTCCCCGTTTTCGCGAATGTCGTTAACGGTAGGTGAAGCGGGCACAAGCGGCAAGACGAATGCGGGCGATTGGCCCGAAGTGAGAGCGCGGGACCGGGCGGTCCCACGCATTCGCGGGTGATTACTCCACGCGTTCCAGAATGGTGGCGTTGGCCGTACCCAGCCCCTCGCAGATGGCGAGCAGACCATAGCGCTCGTTGCGCCGGCGCATTTCATAGACCAGCGAGCCCACCAGCTTGGAGCCGGTCGCACCCAGTGGATGGCCCAGCGCCTGGGCACCACCGTTGACGTTGAGCTTGTCGTAATCCGCGCCCAGCGCCTTTTGCCAGGCCAGCGGCACCGAACCGAAGGCTTCGTTCACTTCGTACACGCCCATGTCGGTGATACTCAGACCGGCCTTCTTCAGCACCTGTTCGGTGCCCGGGATGGGGCCTTCCAGCACCATGGTCGGGTCCGAGCCCACCACCGCCATGGTATGGATCCGCGCCAGCGGCTTGAGACCATACTTCTTCACTGCCTCCTCGCTGGCCACGAGCACGGCGGAAGCGCCGTCGGTGATCTGGCTCGCATTCGCGGCGCTGATGAGCCCGTCTTGCGCCAGCGGCTCCAGCCCACGGATGGCTTCGAGGTCCGGTTCCCAGCGGATGCCCTCGTCCACGTCATGAGTGGTCTGTGTGCCGTCTTCCAGTTCCACTTCCACGGGCACGAGTTCTTCGCTGAAACGGCCCGCCTCAGTGGCCTGGCGTGCGCGCACATGCGAGTCATAGGCGAACTGATCCAGCTCATCCTTGGTGACGCCGTATTTCTTGGCCACTTTCTCGGCGCCCTCGAACTGGCTGAATTCCTGGCCCGGATAGCGTTCCTGCATCTTGCGCCCGGCGAAGGGGCTGAGCATGCCCGCCTTGGTGGCCGTAGTCATGGCCGAGAGAATGGGCACCTGGGACATGGATTCCACACCGCCGGCAATGACCAGATCCTGACTGCCCGCCAGCACCGCCTGAGCGGCGAAATGCACCGCCTGCTGAGAGGAACCGCACTGACGATCCACGGTTACACCCGGCACGGACACCGGCAGATGGGAGCTGAGAATCGAGGTCCGCGCCAGATTGAAGGTCTGGGGACCGATCTGGCTGACACAACCAAAGACCACATCCTCGACCGCGGCCGGATCCACACCCGTACGGTCGAGTACGGCGTCAATCACCAGCCCACCCAGATCGGCGGGGGGTTCCCGGCTGAGCCGCCCATTACGACGGCCACCGGCGGTACGCACGGCTTCACAGATATAAGCTTCGGCCACGATGCAATCTCCCCTGTGTAAAAAGTGGACTGTACAGTAACGCCGGGCCACGCGCGGCCACAATGACCACAGGCAACAGGCGCGCGACGGTTTGCGTCACCCGTCGTTCTTGCGCTCCACCGTCATGGATTGCACGTTCTGATAGCCGCGCGGCAGCTTGGCGCCGCGGCGCCCGCGCTCGCTCCGGTAATGTTCGAGATCGGAGGGCGTGAGCTTGCGGTGACGCTTGCCCGCCTGTACCACCAGGGTGTCCTTGCCGCCGAGCACCTGGATATCCACTACATATTCCTCGCGTTCGCGCACGCGCGGACCCGGAATGGCGATGATCTTGTTGCCCTTGCCGCGGGTCATCTCCGGCAGATCGCACAGCGGGAAGACCAGCAAACGGCCTTCGTTGGATACCGCCGCCAGCCAGTCCTGTTGCGGATCCCGCACCGCACGCGGGTGCAGCACCCGGGCCCCGGCGGGCACCGTGAGCACCTGTTTGCCGCCTTTCTTGTTGGCCGTCAGCTCACTGAAGCCGGTGACGAAACCATAGCCCGCGTCCGTGGCCATGAGCCATTTCTCCGCCTCCTGCTCCGTCAGCGCGGCCACGAAGGCCGCGCCGGACGGCGGCGACAGCCGCCCGGACAGGGGCTCGCCCTGGCCCCGGGCCGAAGGCAAACCATGGGCATTGAGCGTATAAATGCGACCCGTGGTATCGAGAAAGCTGACCGACTGATTGGACTTGCCGCGCGCGGCGGAACAGAACCGATCGCCGGATTTGTAGTTCAGACCGGCCGGATCCAGTTCGTGGCCCTTGGCCGCACGCACCCAGCCCTTCTCCGAAAGCACCACCGTCACCGGATCACTGGACACCAGCTCGGTTTCATCGAAAGCGCGCGCCTCGCCACGCTCGACAATGGCCGAACGGCGATCATCGCCGTGTTCCTGGGCATCGGCATCAAGCTCGTCGGCCACCAGTTTCTTCATGCGATTGGTGGACTTCAGGGTCTTTTCCAGCCACTCACGCTCGTTTTCCAGCTCGTCCTGTTCGCCCCGGATCTTTTCTTCCTCCAGGCGCGCGAGATGACGCAACTTGAGCTCCAGAATGGCTTCCGCCTGCC
>ENA-ORDC01002018-ORDC01002018.1-marine-metagenome-genome-assembly--contig:-NODE-2018-length-13406-cov-3.435366_pt1 | contig 13406 bp, 16 predicted proteins | sample MGYA00237783_ERZ508515 | MGnify/ENA primary metagenome ERZ508515 (study PRJEB26186, sample SAMN06268792) | marine metagenome | isolation source: Eden Landing Ponds, San Francisco, CA, USA | place... | reverse complement strand
CTCCGGGTCAACACCGTAGACTGGATATCGCTCGTGCTGGTAATCGTCGGGGCAATCAACTGGGGGCTCGTCGGCATCGGGCAGTTCCTCGAGGCCAACTGGAACCTGGTGAACCTGGTGTTCGGTTCCGTACCCACGCTGGAGTATCTCGTCTACGTCCTGGTCGGTCTCGCCGGCGTCTACGAGTCGGCGCTCTCTACGGCGCGGCGGGACTCGCTGGACGACTACTCGCGGTTCCGCGTCGCCGCCGCGGCGTTCGTCGGTTGCAACCCCGACGAGGTCGTTCCCGCCGCGGGCGTCGTCCAAGCGCTCCGACTCGCGGTGGGCGTGACCGTCTCGCCGGGCGACAGCGTGGCGCTTCCGGCCCCCTGCTGTGGCGAGTACGCACGGGAAATCCGGCTCCAAGGCGGTGAACCGGTGCACGTGCCGCACGACAGCCTCCTGGAGCGCGTCGACCCCGCCGAGCACGCGACGGTGATTCTCGGCTACCCCGCGAACCCCCTCGGAACGGCGTATCCGAGAGACGAACTTCGGGCGTTTATCGACAGCTGTCGCCGAGCAGACACGCCCGTCATCGTCGACGAGACGTACCTCGGCTTCACGCGCCTCCCGAGCACGGCCGGCCTCGACGGCGTCATCGCGCTCCACTCGGTGACGAACGTCTTCGGCGTCCCCTCGCTCCGCGCGGGCTTCGCGGCCGCGACGGGCGACCTCGGCGACCGACTCTCGCGGGCGCGCTGTTCGTGGGCGCTTTCGTCCCCGGCGGTGGAGGTCGCGACCTTCTGTCTCGAACAGGACGACTTCCTCGAAGCGACGCGCGACCGTGTCGAGCGGGAGCGACCGCGGATACTCGCGGAACTGGACCGACTCGGCTACGACCCCCACCCCGCCGACGGCGCGCTCGTGTTGTTCCGCGCCGCCGACGTCGACCGCGTGCTCCGCGAGACCCGGCGGCGCGGCTTCGTCGTCCGCGACGCCCGCGACTACCAGCGGCTCGACTCGCACGTCAGAATCAACGTCCGCCGCCCGAACGAAAACGACAGTCTGCTCGACGCGCTCGCCGAGGCGACCTGACCTGAGCAACCGCGTCGCCGCCGCCGACCCGACGAACGCCGACTCATCGACGCGAGCCGACGCCGACCGGCGGTCTCAGCTTCGTCCCGCGCGGGGCCGTGGACCTCGGTTGCACGGTCCGGCTCGAACCCACGTCACCGATTCAGGTACACGATGAACGCGATGGTGAGGAGCGTCGCGTACACCGCGAACGTCGAGTCCTCGACTGCGAAAGCGAACGATTGGATGGCGATTCGGAACATCGGTGGTCGTTTCACACCATGGTGGCCTCACCATTAATGTTTGTTACCAATTGACACGACATTCGTCGGCGCGCGTCCACCCCGTTCCGAACACTTATGCGAAATCACCGGGGACGTGGTGGCATGGTCGAGGCGTTCGCCGTCGCCAGCGGGAAGGGCGGCACCGGGAAGACGACGAGTACGCTCGCGCTGGGGATGGCGCTCGCCGAGGACTACGACGTGACCGTCATCGACGCGGACACGGGCATGGCGAACCTGCTTTTCCACGCCGGGTTGGACGACGCCGACGTGACGCTCCACGACTTACTCGTCGACGAGCGCGACGCCGCGGTGTCCGACGCGGTGTACGAGCGGTTCGGTATGTCGGTCGTCCCCTGCGGGACGAGCCTCACGGCGTTCGAGGCCGCGGACCCCGGTCGCCTCCGCGACGTGGTCGCCGAGCTCGCGGCCGACACGGACGTGCTCCTCCTCGATTCACCCGCGGCGCTCGGCTCGAAGAGCGCGGTGCTCCCGGTCGTCCTCGCGGACCGCATCGTCGTCGTCCTCCAGCCCACCGTGCCGTCGCTGTCAGACGGGCTGAAAGTCCAGGAGTACGCCCACTCCTACGGCACCGACACCGCGGGCGTGGTGTTCAACCGCGTGCGCCCCGACGAGAACGTCGACCGCATCGCGGAGCAGGCCGGCCGCTACTTCGGGGGCCAGACGCTCGCGTCGGTCCCCGAGAGCGACGCGGTCCGCGCGGCCCGCCGCGAGGGTAAACCCCTCCTCGCACACGCGCCCGACGGTCCGGCCGCGGACGCCTTCCGCGAGGCGGCCGCCCGACTCGACGTCTGTGACGGCGACGGCCGCGAGGTCGCAGAGCGGTTCAAAAACGCCGTCGTCCCCGAGCGGATATGAGAATCCCGCGGGGCGAGCTCCGCCGGTCGCGCGTCGTCGACGACGCGGCGGCGGTGCTTCGGACGGTGCTCGACGAGGAACTCACCGGCTACGTCGTCTTCGAGCCGCAGGACGCGCTCCTCCTCGGCGAGCCCACCCGCGGCGTCGTCACGTTCGAAGACGGGGTTCCCGTCCTCGCCTACGACACGGAACGCGAGGTCGGCGGCCGCGACGGACTGGAGGGGTTCGCCGTCACCGGTCCGACCCGGGCCGCGGTCCACGCCGTCGACGCCGACGCCCTCGCGGACGCCCACGAGGTCGAGGCGTTCCGCGTCCCGCCGGGCGAACCGGCCCGCGTCCTCGCCGGCGACGAGCGGTTGGCGGCGGAGACCACCGACGCCGCCCCCGCCGCCCGCCGCGACGAGGGCCGCGACCAGAGCGCGGTCGAATCGTTCCTCGCCGACGCCGACGCAATCGAGGAGATTCGGTCCGAGGCCCGCGAGGAGGCCCGCGCGAGGGCGTCGGAGTGGGGGCTCGACGACGTGTTGGCAGACGACGCCGACGACGCTGACACCGACGACGACGCTGACACCGCCGCGATTGACGTCGGCCCAGACAGTCGCTGACACGCTTCCCGACGGTTGAGAACCGTCTTCTGTGGCTATCGTTCCGCCGTGCGTCCCTCTAGGTATGTCCGCCGAGAAATCCCAGACGCAGACCCTGACCTTCGCCGTCGCCGCGGAAGCCGCATCGTCGACCGAGACCCGCGTCTCCGTCCGCGATTTCGAGTTCGTCGTCGACGAACCGGAGTCGCTGGGCGGGGCGAACGCCGGGCCGAACCCCGTCGAGTACGTCCTCGGCGCGCTCGCCGGCTGTCTGAACGTCACGGCCCACGTCGTCGCCCGCGAGATGGACCTCGACGTCCGAGACCTCGCAATCGCCATCGAGGGCGACCTGGACCCCGCGAAGTTCATGGGCAAGCGCGAGGACGGCCGCGCCGGCTACGAGGAGATTCGCGTCGCGGTCACCGCCGACGTCGACGCCGACGCCGAGACCAGCGGCGCGTGGCTCTCCGCGGTCGAAGCGCGCTGTCCGGTCAGCGACAACCTGAGCGACGCGACGTCGCTCGCGCTCTCGTTCGAGCGGCGGGAGTGAGCGACGGTCGCCCACGCGAACCGGAACCGCCTGCCCGGCCGGCCGCGCCGCCTTTTTCGCCCTCGCGCCGCGGGGATAGAGCCAAACCGCCGTCCTCCGTAGTGCTCCTGTGACCGTTCTGCGCCTCCTTCGACTCCGCCGTCCCGCCGACTTCGCCGACTGGTACCGAATCGGTGCCGAGTACGTCCACGACGTGGCGGCGGGCATGGGCCTTCGCGTCGGTGACTTCGAGTCGCGGGTGGTCCGCGCGACGGACGCCATGCGGGCGGGGCGGACCGACCTGCCCCCGGACCTCGCCCGCTCCGTCGCCGCCGACCTGCTGGCCGACGCGGTGTTCTGTGACCCGTTTTGCCAGTGGATGCCGCTGTGGTACGAACTCGGCCTCGCGGCCCCGTGTGCCTACGCCGAGTCCCGACTCCGGCGGGTCGCCGAGCGCTACGCCGACGACCTCCCGCACCTGTCGGTGCCGCGGTTTTCGCGCCCGGAAGACGTGTACGTCGACGGCCGGCCCGCGACGGCGTACGTCGACGGCTTCGCCGAGCGGTTCGTCCTCGCCGACGCCGTCCTCCACTTGGAGTGGTTCGCCTACGTCGCCCGCGAGTCGGGCATCTTCGTTCCCCCGACGTTGGTCGAGCGGACCCGCGAGCAGACGGTCGCCTACTACGCCGGCCGGCGGACCGAACTCGACCCCGACGTGCGGACCTTCCAGCGACTGCTGTTTTCGGACGACGAGTGGGTCCGCCGCATCGCCGACGTGTACGACGTCGACGGCGTCCTGTTCGACTACTGGGCGCGAATCCTCGCGCGGGAGCGCCGCCGCCTGTCGACGGTCGACGGCTGACCGTCCGGTCGCCGAGGTGCGCGTTCCGTGCACATGACACATATGACATTTGAAAAATGTTTTAACAGTGGACGTAGTACGCGTCTACTGCAGGTAGATACCTGCACTTGGGTTGCGTATACCGGGGAGGTTTTTCCCCAGTGTCCGTGGAGTGCGGGCGGGTGCCCGGTCGCCCGCGCTCTTCCTTCTCATCCGTCGAACCGCGCGTTCGTCGCCCGAAACGTATCCGTTTCGGCGTCGGTCACGCCTCGGGGAGTTCGACAGCGCCGAGTTGCGTGAGCATGCCGAGCATGTCCGGGTGGACCCACCGCTCGGCGATTACGCCGTCTTCGATGCGGGTGAACACCATGTTGCCGACTTCGATGGACTTCCCCGTCGGTTCGATGCCCATGAACGCGCCGTCGTGGGTCCCGCGGAGCGTGACGCGCATTGCGACCGTGTCGCCCGCCGAAATCGCGTCTTCGACTGTCGCCGAGAAGTCGCTGAACGACTCTCTGAGCCCCGAAATCTGGGCTTTGAGTTCGTCGCGTCCGCGGACCTCGCCGAGCGGGCTGTGGTCGAGAACGTCCTCGGCGCAGAGCTCGTCGATGAGGCCGATGTTCCCCTCGCTCGCGACTTCCTCCGGGAAGCGTCGAGCGATTCGCTCGTTTTCGGTCGGCGTCGGTGTCGGTGTGCTTGCTGATGCCATCTCTGTGTTTCCCTCTGTCGCACCCGTCCGCGGACGGCAGGCTCTCGCTTCCAGTCGGCGGCGGATACATTTGCTTATACGCCGTGTGAGATGTTAACTATTGTTCGTCTGGAATGGAGTGTCTCGAAACCGTCTGTGTTTGATAAAGACACAACTCGCGGCGTTCACGACTATAGCCGACGAACGTCCACAAAGTAAAAAATGAATAATGTGATTTCATATACCAATTAAGGCCATAGAATAAGAATTTTATATCTTATTCCGGTCTATCTGGACTATTTTCGTATTCTCTCTTGTGGCTGGTTTATCGTTCTCGTCGTTTGTCGTGCATAATAATTGCACTACTACCCTCCGCGCAGGGTGTCTCGGTGCGGTAATCTTTGTAGCGAACCTGAGTACATTTCGGGCCGACGCCCGTACGGCGAACCCTCAGTGATGACTCTCTCACAGCAGACGGGTCGACGGTCGCGGTCGCAGTCGGCGACCGACCCGTTCGAACGCAATACGTATATGGGTGTGCTCGCTCGATTTCCGACAATGAACGACACGGTAGTACGGTGTTGTGCGGATGAGTGAGGTCCGCAACGACGTTCAGGCGTACACGCTCCGACTCGAACTCGTCGACGAGCCCGGCGAACTCCTGCGCTCGTTACAACCCATCGCCGAACACGGGGGGAACCTCCTCTCGATCTTCCACGAGCGCGGCAACGTCACCCCGCGCGGCTACATTCCAGTGGAGGTCGACATCGAGGCGACGCCCGACCGGTTCGACAACATCGTCGAGGGGCTGAGCGAGGCCGGCATCAACGTCATTCAGGCCGGAACCGAGCGGTACAGCGAGCGCCTGACCATCATCCTCTCAGGTCACCTCATCGAGACGGACCTCTCGGACACGCTGACGCAGATCGAAGCGACGCGGAACGCGACGGTCACCGACATCTCGCTGTCCGCGCCCGCGGGCTCTATCGGTGTCTCCAGCGCCCGCCTGCAACTGGCCGCCGAATCGGGGTCCACCGAAGCCGTCCTCTCGGCGATGCGCGACATCACCGACGAGAAGGACCTCCAGCTCGTCGAGCCGCTGACAGTGGGGGGCCGCGCGTGAGGCTCTGCGTCCTCGGTGCCGGCGCGGTCGGAAGCGCCGTCGTCGAACTGGCCGCCGAGCACGGCCACGTCGTGACCGGGTTCGCGGACTCGGAAAGCGCCGTCGTCGACGCCGACGGCATCGACGCCGACGCGGTGCTGTCGAAGAAACACGCCGACGGCGTGGTCGGCGACGGGGACCCCGAGTCGGTGTTCGACGCCGACTACGACGTGTTGGTGGAGGCGACGCCGACGACGCTCGGCGACGCCGAACCCGGCTTCTCGCACGTCGAGCGGGCGCTGACCGACGACCGCGACGTCGTGCTCGCGAACAAGGGACCGGTCGCAGAACGCTACGCCGACCTGCGCGCGCTCGAAGCCGAAAGCGAGGGGACCGTCCAGTTCGAGGCGGCGGTCGGCGGTGCGATTCCCGTCCTCTCGACCATCTCGGACCTCGGTGCGCCCCACGTGACCGCCGCGCGCGGCGTGCTGAACGGGACGGCGAACTTCGTCCTCTCGCGCATGGCCGCCGAGGGACTCGACTACGAACACGTACTCGCGGAGGCACAGGACCTCGGCGTCGCCGAGGCCGACCCGACCTTCGACGTGGACGGCATCGACGCCGCGCTGAAGTTCGTCATCCTCGCGAACGTCCTCTCCGACGGCGAGACGGAGTACGCGCTCGACGACGCCGAGGTCGAGGGCATCCGCAACGTGCCGGGGACGGCGCTCGACCTCGCCGCCGAGGACGGCCGGACGGTCCGCCTCATCGGCGAGGCGACCGCCGACGGTGTCCGCGTGGCCCCGCGGCTGATTCCGCAGGGCTCCACGCTGTCGGTCACGGGCACACAGAACATCGTCCAGTTGGAGACCAAACACGCGGGGCAACTGAACATCAGCGGCCGCGGAGCGGGCGGTCCCGAGACGGCGACGGCCGTCCTGTCTGACGTCTCTCGCCTTGAATAGGCCGAGAGACCGCTTGTACCCTTGTTTTCTTTGACAGCCGACACTGACCGAGCGTTCCGTTCCGAGACCGTGGTATGGTTCCGCAAATCGCAGTACGGCGGTTAGACGGCCCGTAGCGCGTATCGAAACCGTTTTAGGGGTTTCAGGAAAAACATTCCCCACAGAGCGCCTTAGCGCGTGAACACATCAATGAGCGACAAACCCCACCAGAACCTGGCCATCATCGGCCACGTCGACCACGGTAAGAGTACGCTCGTCGGCCGACTCCTGTTCGAGACCGGCTCCGTCCCGGAGCACGTCATCGAGCAGCACCGAGAGGAAGCCGAGGAGAAGGGCAAGGGCGGATTCGAATTCGCCTACGTCATGGACAACCTCGCCGAAGAGCGCGAGCGCGGTGTCACCATCGACATCGCCCACCAGGAGTTCGACACGGACGAGTTCTACTTCACCATCGTCGACTGCCCGGGCCACCGCGACTTCGTCAAGAACATGATCACCGGTGCCTCGCAGGCTGACAACGCGGTTCTCGTCGTCGCCGCCGACGACGGTGTCGCGCCGCAGACCCGCGAGCACGTCTTCCTCGCCCGCACCCTGGGTATCGGCGAACTCATCATCGCGGTCAACAAGATGGACGTCGTCGACTACAGCGAAGACAAGTACACGGACGTCAAGGAGCAGGTCAACAAGCTCCTCAAGCAGGTCCGCTTCAACTCCGACGACGCGACCTACGTCCCGATTTCGGCCTTCGAGGGCGACAACATCGCCGAGCGCTCCGACAACACGTCGTGGTACGACGGCGACATTCTCCTCGAAGCGCTCAACAACCTGCCGGCACCGCAGCCGCCGACGGACGCGCCGCTTCGCCTGCCCATCCAGGACGTCTACACCATCTCCGGCATCGGGACGGTCCCGGTCGGCCGTATCGAGACGGGTACCCTCAACCCCGGCGACAACGTGAGCTTCCAGCCCTCTGACGTCGGCGGCGAGGTCAAGACCGTCGAGATGCACCACGAGGAAGTCGACCGCGCCGGCCCCGGTGACAACGTCGGGTTCAACGTCCGCGGCATCGGCAAGGACGACATCCGCCGTGGTGACGTCTGTGGTCCCGCCGACGATCCGCCGACGGTCGCCGAGACCTTCCAGGCCCAGATCGTCGTCATGCAGCACCCGAGCGTGATCACCGCGGGCTACACCCCGGTCTTCCACGCACACACCGCCCAGGTCGCCTGTACGGTCGAGTCCATCGACCAGAAGATCGACCCCTCCTCCGGCGAGGTCGCCGAGGAGAACCCCGACTTCATCCAGTCGGGTGATGCGGCTGTCGTCACCATCCGACCGCAAAAGCCCCTCAGCATCGAACCGTCGGGCGAGATTCCGGAACTCGGCAGCTTCGCCATCCGTGACATGGGTCAGACCATCGCGGCCGGCAAAGTGCTGAGCGTCGACGAGCGCGAATAATGCAGCAGGCACGCGTCCGTCTCGCCGGAACCAGCCCCGCGGACCTGGACGACATCTGCGACGATGTCCAGGAGATCGCGAACAAGACCGGCGTCGAACTGTCCGGTCCGGTGCCGCTCCCGACGAAGACACTCGAAGTGCCCGCGCGCAAGTCCCCCGACGGCGAGGGGACCGCCACGTGGGAGCACTGGGAGATGCGCGTCCACAAGCGCCTCATCGACATCGACGCCGACGAGCGCGCACTCCGGCAGCTGATGCGGATTCAGGTGCCAAACGACGTCAGCATCGAGATCGTCCTCGAGGACTGAACTACCTGCTCACGCGCAGGATTTATTGTCGCGTATCGACCAACATTCACTGCGGGCCCGTAGATCAGGGGTAGATCGCTTCCTTCGCAAGGAAGAGGCCCTGGGTTCAAATCCCAGCGGGTCCATCGGAGCGAGCGAGTTTTGCGAGCGAGCGAGAATGGTCACGCTGGGATTTGAAGCCCTCCCAGTCGCACTGCCCGGAACGGCGCGAAGGTACTGAGCGCCGCACGCCCGGAACGTCTGGGTCCGGGTTCAAATCCCAGCGGGTCCACTACTTCTTTTTTATACCTCGGGTTTCCTCGGTCGCCGGAGGCGACCTGCGGGACCGCTCGGTATAAAAAACTAAGTGAAAAAGGGCCGCCTCCGCGCGCAGAGCGCGCTCCGGCGGTGAACCGCGCCTGCAGCGCGGATGCTCGCCCTCCCAGTCGCACTGCCCGGAACGGCGCGAGGGAACCGAGCGCCGCAAGTCTACGAATTTCGGTCGATCCAGTCACAGAACTCGTCGATATCGTTGGCACCTGCACTTTCAGCGATATCTCGAAGCGTCCCGCTGTCGAGCTCGTCGTGGAGTGGTACCGCCGCGTGTCGCCTGTCGTTCTGGTTCGTCTGATGGACGTAATACAGTTGTGCGTGGTCACCCGTCGTTCGTCGCCACTCGAAGCCACCCGCGTTGACCAGCACCTTGGCAACTTCCATACCGGAGAAGGTCCGTCGTCCCATCTACTGCATGAACTCTGGGGGTTCCGTGTCGCCGGTGGTGTTGTCCTCGGGATCGATTCCGAGTTCCCGTAGTTCTTCGTCCGTCGGTTCCCGGCCTTTTTCGCCCTTGTGGAGCGCGACGGCGTCGTCGAGCATCTCCAGGGCCTCCTCGCGAGTCTCGCCCTGCGTCGTGACGCCGGTCTCCACGTCGGTGATGACCCAGTAATCCTCCCCCGGCCACAGCCGAATCTCGTCCTCGTGGGCGGAATCGCGTTCCTGCGTGGAACTCGCCATGTAGCGAACTTGTGCCCTATCGGCCATAAACCTTCGTCACGCCCCTCCGATTCGCCCGTGCCCGCTCGTTTTATTTGCTCACCGCTCCCAACCCCGGCACATGCCCACCCTCACGGCACTCCAGGATATCACGGTTCGCCCGCGAGTCTTCCTCGCGCCACTCGGCCTCTGGGTCCTCATGGCCATCGTCGCCGTGGCCAACGGCGGCCTCCGGGAGACGCTCATCATCCCCCGCGTCGGCGAGTACGCCGGCCACCTGCTCAGCACCGCGCTGCTGGTGACGGCGATTCTCCTTATCTCCGCGCTGTACTTCCGCGGAACGGGCATCGCCCACACCCGCGCGGAACTCCTCCTCGTCGGTGCTGGCTGGACAATCCTCACCGTCGGCTTCGAGTTCCTGGTCGGCCACGTCGAGGGGACGCCCGTCTCGGTCACGCTCGGCCAGTACAACGTGCTGGCGGGTCAGGTCTGGATTGCGGTGTCGCTGACACTGCTTTGCTCGCCGCTTTTCTTTGGCTGGTACGTCTTCGGGTGAACAGAACCCAGAACGTGGGATTCCACCCCCGACGACGGGACTGGCACAGTCACCTCCCCCGGACGGTCGCTGCCTCCACTGGTCACTCGCCCTTCTCGCTGGAGCCCGTACCGTCACCAGTCGACTCCGCCTCGGTGGCCCCACCGGACTCGTTCCCATCGGCCTGTGAGTCCCCGTCCGTCTCGATATCTCCACCGACGTCGTCGACGCTCACTTCCTGGGAGTCGAGGCGACCACCGCCGCTGTCGAAGATGTCACCGATGGTCTCCTCGTCGTTGTTCCCGAACCCGGCGCTGAGTATCCGGGTCAGGGCGTCCTCCATGTTGTCCTCGATGTCGGTGTAGCGGTCCTCCTCCACCTCGATGACGAAACCAGAGGTGATGTTCGGTGCCGTCGGCAAGAAGAGGATGTCCCGGCCGTCAGCCGTCTTGTTTCCCGTCTTGAAGGCGGTCATCCGGAGGCCGTCCCAGACCTCCAGGCGCACGGGTGTTTGCAGGTCGCCCGCGCCGGTGAGGGCCGTCTCCACGGCCATCTTCGAGGCGTTGTAGATGACACGGAGGCCCGGCAGGTGGTTCATCAGCCTGTCGAGGCTCTGTTCGAGCACCGCCCCCATCGCGGTGCGCATCAGGTAGCCCACCGAGAACACGAGCAGGACGAAAATCAATAGCGTGAGCATCACCCGAACCGGCCCGGACTCGACGGGAACCGGGACCGTCGCGAGATAACTGTATATCCAGGCCAGAAAGATGACCGTGACCAGAAGCGGCGTGAGAACGATGAGTCCGCTCCCGAAGTCACGCTTCCAGGAGGTCATACGTCAGTTCTTGTCGGTGGCGCGTATTGAGTCCTTTCGTTGCCGAAGACCGGTCGGGCGCAATTGGGGAGGGTCGTCCGGGGCTCGTAACAGCGACGTTCGGCCGGGTGGTCAGGACAGAACAGACCAGTTGCCGTTCATCCACTCAGGAGCGCGCGAAGCGCGAAGCCGACGTTCTCCCACCGCTCTGTCATGCGCCGGTAGAAGTAGGCGGGCCAGCGCGTCCCGAAGGGGGCGTACTGGTAGACGTCGTGGTGGGCCGCCAGGTCGTACTGTGCCTGGGTCCGGACGCCCAGTAGCATCTGAATCTCGTAGGGGGTACCGTAGGTCTCGTGGAGGTCCGCGGAGAGGGCAATCAGGTCCGGGTCGTGACTCCCGAGTGCGACGCCGTCTTCGAACTCCCGGAACATGAACTCGAGGTTCTCGCGCATCCTCGCCTCGATGCACTCCCGGTCGGTGTGGGCGACGGCCGCAGGGGGGTTGTAGGCCCCCTTCACCAGGCGGACCTTTCCCGGGAGGCCAGCGAGGCGTTCGAGGTCGGTGCCGGTCCGCTTGAGGTTGGCCTGGACGCAGACACCGACGTCGCCGTGGTCGCGAGCGTGCCGTTCGAAGGCGTCGAGTGTCGGTGCAGTCGTGCCGTGGTCCTCCATGTCGAGCCAGACGAAGACGTCCCGTTCTGCGGCGTGGGCCACGACTGTCTCGAGATTGTCCCGAAAGCACGCCTCGCCGATGGCCAGGCCGAGTTGGGTTGGCTTGACTGACAGGCAGGCATTCAGGTCCGTCGCAGCGATGTCCGAGGCGAGGCGACAGTACGTTTCGGCGTCCGCCGCGGCCGCCTCCCGGTCGTCGTAGTGCTCCCCGAGCAGATTGAGTATCGCCCCGACGTTGCGCTCGTTGACCGACGCCGCGTGGGTGAGGGCGGCGTCAGGCGTCTCGCCAGCGAGGAATCGACGGGCGAGTGGCGGTATCATGGCTGGTGTGGGGCTCCGTTGTCCTCAGGCAGTAGAGTGTGGCTTGGGCACGGGCGCTACACCCGGTCGCGTATCTCCCGGACGATTGCGTCGACGTCCATGGCAGACTCGTCCTTGTCGTAGACGACCTCGTCGTCGACGCGGACGCGAAAGACGCCGTGGCCACCCATCGCGAGCGAGATGGAATCGAGTTCTCCCTCCAGGCTGCCGAGGACGGCTCGCTGGAGGTCCAGGGCGCGCTGGCGGAAGCCACACGGCACGCAGTATTCGATTTCGACCTCGCTCATGTCCGTCGCTTCGGTCGGGCGACACTACAACCTTCCGCCAGGCATGGCGACTCACTCCGGGCGGGTGTAGTCGGGGTCGGCCATCTGGGCCGACATCGGACCGGGGTCTCCTTCGGTGAGATTGTACTCCGAGAAGTCCTCGATGCCCGCATCCCGGAGCAGGTCCTCGTCGTAGACGGCATTGCCGGTGAATTGTCCAGGGTCGCGACTGAGAATCTCCAGGACGGTGTCCGAGAGGATGTCGGGCGTCCGCCAGTCGTCCTCGGTCCCCAGCCCGAAGTATCTTGTCGCGCGCGTGTCGATTGCGGTGACGGGCCAGAAGGCGTTACAGCCGACGTCGTGGTTGCTCAGTTCCTCGGCGAGCGAGAGCGTGATGAAGGACATGCCCAGTTTCGACCACGTGTAGGGCGCGCTGCCGGGCATCCGGTCGACCGTGACCGGCGGCGCGTTGGTCAACACCCAGGCGTCACCCTCGACGGACTTGAGGTGGTCGATGAAGGTCCGCGAGGTGACGTAGGTTCCCCTGACGTTCACGTCGGTCATCAAATCGAACCGGTCTGGCGGCAGGTCCTCGGTCGGGAGCAACTGAATCGCGCTCGCGTTGTTGATGACGATGTTGACCTCGCCGAAGTGGTCGATGGCCTCCTGGGCGGCGGCCTCGACGGAATTTTCGTCGCGGACGTCGATCTGAATCGCCAGCGAGTCGACGCCGCGGTCCTCGACCTCTCGTGCAGTCTGTTCGATTGTCCCCTCGAGGTCCTTGTCCTCGCCGTAGTCGTCGGTTTCGCTCGTCTTCCCCGTCGAGACGACGTTACAGCCCTGTTCTGCGAGGTCGAGTGCAATCTGTTTGCCGATACCGCGTGTCGTGCCGGTGATGAAGGCAGTACTGCCCGAGAGGTCCGGGCTGTCGAGACTCATGGAACCTTCTTCGACGCGGGCCTACATAAGACTGGCCTGCCGAGATTGTGCGACCGCTCGCTAAACTGTGACGACGTTACTTCAGATACGAACAGCCAGAAAGCCCCCGACCGCTCGACCCTCCGGGGCTCGTTGCGTTACTCAGTCGCTTCGCTCCCTCCGTTACTTACGTCGCCCGGGAGGGTTCGACCGGCCGGCCC
>ENA-ORDC01002016-ORDC01002016.1-marine-metagenome-genome-assembly--contig:-NODE-2016-length-13412-cov-2.828346_pt1 | contig 13412 bp, 15 predicted proteins | sample MGYA00237783_ERZ508515 | MGnify/ENA primary metagenome ERZ508515 (study PRJEB26186, sample SAMN06268792) | marine metagenome | isolation source: Eden Landing Ponds, San Francisco, CA, USA | place... | reverse complement strand
GTCCAGTGGTAGGACATAGCCTTCCCAAGGCTAGAGCCCGGGTTCAATTCCCGGACGGCGCATGCGAGGTTCGAACGAAGTGAGAACCTCGGAACAGCGAGCGGCGACGGCGGAAGCCGCGAGCCATTCTGGCGCGAACAGATCGTGAGCGCCAAATGCAACTCGACGGAAATTGAACCCTGGGAGTCGCAGCCCCGGAATGGCCGAACGTAGTGAGGCCACACGCCCGGAACGTCTCCCTTCGGTTCAATTCCCGGCCGGCGCATCCTGCGAGGAACGGACGTGACGAGCGGATGCGCCACGTCGGGAATTGAGCCCTGCCAGTCGCACGCCCGCGCAGGGCCGCAGGCCCGAGCAGGACCGCCTTGCCCCGGTTCAAATCCGCCCTGCCCGGTGGCACCGAAATCTACAGGGAGAACAGTAGCAGCAGTGATTTTTTGACTTCCCGTTCGCCCGCAGCCGTTAGCTGACCTACGGCCCGGTCAGTCTCGAGCGAACCAGGCGCGACAGTGCGGAGCCCCCAGGGAAGGAGGTGTGGCGTGCTGGTGAACGATATGCCGTCGTAGTGATCCGCCGTCAACGGTGGCGTCGGGTGCTGAAACTGGGAAACGCTGGTTCCGAGACACATCACTGTACACTCGGTTGCGCCAAATGGGTGTGTCTCGTGTGACAGCACGACGACCGGGCGTTCGGGGTGAACACCGGTTGGATCCACGGCCCAGCAGACCGAACCAGCCGAGAACCGGTTAGCCATCGAGTTCGTCCTCTAGTTCGTCGACTTCAGACTCCAGGGCAGCGTCGTCGGTCGTGAGGTCGTCGAGTTCCGTGGCTGGATCCGGATCCGGGCCAGTTGAGTTGTCGGGATGGGAAGCAAACATCGCCTCGGTCTCGGCGACACTCCGGGGGTATCGACGCAGGTCTTCACGATCGTCAAGACCGTGATAGTATCCCTCCTTCATGCGACCGACGTACCCGCGTTCGTGGAGCCGCCTGAGCGTGGTCGTCGCAGTGCCAGCCGGTATGTCGAGTTCCGTGGCAACCTCGCTGGGCGTATACGCGAAGTCGAGGTTCCGGTAGAGGAAGACTACGATGTCGGATTTCGTGGTTCCCGGTTTGAGGTCGACGTCGTCGGGGTGTGTTTCGCGATGAATCGGCATGTGTGTGAATGTAATCGTCTGTTTGTTGAAGTACCTTGTGATGGTTGGAATCCGGTCGGGGCCGACTCCCCGGGGCAATGCGGCCCGAAGACGTTCTGAATTGATTGGCAAGCCCGCTCGAGGGGCTATTTGACGGCACGTATCGTGCTGACCGTTCCGTCGACCCGACTCGCGACGGTGGAGAGCGTACACCACTCCGGAGAGGTGACGTCGGTCTCAGGTACGGTAGAAGTCAGGAGCGTTACTCGAGCGTCGCTTTCCGGACGCAAAATGCGGTTTCCAGGCGCAAAATCCCGCTGGACGGCCACAAAATTCGCACCGGTCCTTTGTCGGCGGCGGTCCTCGATCCAGGTGTCGCGATGACGCCAATCCAACGCCAGATCGTGCGAGAAGAACTGCTGCGGAGTATCGCCTGGTTCGGCCTCGGCATCGTCGGGTGGCCGATCGTGATAACAGAGGTCGCGTGGCTCGAGGCGACCGCCCTGACTGTCCTCGGCCTGCCAGTGCTCACGTGGGCGGTGCTGACGACGTCTGCGATCGCACTTCGGTCCACGACAGGCTCGGCAGTGCAGGTGCAGACGCAGACCGGGCTGTCGGTGAGTCTCGTGGTCGGGATCATGCTCGGTGGCGTCGGCGCGGTGTCCCTCGTCACCGCCGGCGGCTATCCGGCGCTGTGGACCACGGTCGCCTACATCGTCGTGACCGGCGGAGCCGTCCTGTGGTACTGGTTCGCGAACCCACGAGCCGACGCCGCCGACCTGGCGGGATAGTCCCCCGTTGAGGAGTCGGTTCGGCCCCTAGCGGACGACACCTCCGAGACAGCAACAGTCCGAAACGACCATACTCCTCGGCCGGGTCCTGCCCAACAGATGTCACTTCCTCCACGGCTCGCCGGGCGGTTGCCGGAGGACGGGAGGGTGAACACGAAGCTCACGCACGAGCACGTCGTCGAGACGATGTACGAAGCCGACCGCCCGTTCTTCTCGCTCCAGCAACTGCAGGAACGGATCAAGCCGGACGTCTCGAAGGTCACCCTCCGCAACCGCCTGGACGACCTGGAGGACCGCGGAATCGTCGCGACTGAATCGTTCGCCGACTCGCTGACGCTGTACTACATCGACCACCCGGCGTCGGAGTGGCCGGTGTCGCCGGAAGGTGAGCGGGCGCTGGCCGGGGAAGACAACGGGACGGACGCGCCACTCCGTGACTTGCTCCAGCATCCGCGAGTCCGCCTGATCCTTCGACAGGAGCTCCTCCGGAGCATCGCGTGGGCGGCGCTCGGACTGGTCGGGTGGGCGATTCTCATCAGCGGGTCTGACCGGTTGCCCGCGACCGTCTGGACGGTACTCGGTCTCCCCGTGCTCACGTGGGCGTCGCTCACCCTGGGACTGGTCGGGATTCGGCTCCTGACGGGCACTGATCTGCAGGTCCAGAGCCGGGAGGGGCTCCACGTCATCGCCCTCGGCGGCGTGGTGTTGGGCGGGTTCTGGGCTGGCTTCCTGATTTTCGTTCTGGGGTGGCCACCACTGGCGGTTGGTGCGGTCTCCGTCGCCGTGACCATCGTGTCGCTCGTCGGCTACACGCGACTGGTCCTTCCACGGTTCGACGCAACGGACGGCGGTTGAGGGGGCGACCGCCTGGGTGCTCCAAAGCGGTGGCGGGCTGTCACGGACCGCAATACGGAGACTGTCGGTGGATCGGAGACGGCACGGGTCTCCAGGCCACGCTCGTGGGCAGGAGACGGTCCCGTGAATGAACCGTACACCGCCGGTCTGCCAGCCCACAGCCTCGAAGACGGAGACCGGTAGCCAGCCACCCGAAAAGGTTCTCCTTTCGTGTTGCATAGTGCAACCCATGACGCGATCGGTTCACAGTATCGTCTTCACTGCCCTCCTCGTCGCCGCAGCCGGTGCAGTGGCCCTCCCGGTCGTCGCCGAGGCGCCCCAGCAACGATCGATCGACGCACCCCAGACGGGTCCCGGACAGGCGCCTCAACTCAACTCCGAGGCCCCGCGTGGGCGGTGGCATCCCGACAATGGAACTGGCGAGATCATCCTCGACGACGAGAGCTACTACGAGGTGTTCCAGGGCGAGCGAGACATCGACGCCTGGCGGAACGCAACCGGCGACGACGTCAGCGGCACCATTCTCGAGGGCGAGGTGGGCGAGAGTGAGGGGGACGTCCTCGAACTGGGAAGCGCCGTCCCCGACAGTCAGGACGTGGGCCGGTACGCGGGCAGCGACCTCACCGTTCGCGTACAAGAGCCTGAGATCGAGAGCGTCGACCTCTACAACAGCATCGGGACCGAACTTGATTCCATGTCCGAACTGCGACGCGACGAACCACTGCTCGTGGTCGCCGACTGGAACTTCGTCGCGGCCGAGGACCTGCGCGTCGAATTGATCGACCGCGACGGTGACGTCACCATCCAGCGCGAGGTGCTCTCGACGAGCCCCACCGACGAGCAGGCCGACCGCCTCCCCGACGGGTTCGACGAGGCGGCGCTCGCACGGGAGACACAGGGAACCGGGACGACCGGCTACGAGTCTGCCTACTGGCTGTTCGACGTCGAGGAACTGGACGAGGGCTCGTACACGCTCCGGATCGAGGGCGTCGACGACCTGACGGCGGGGGAGGCGGTCGAAACGATCGACTTCACCGTCGGAACCGAGGAGACCGGAACCCCCACCGACACGGAGACGGCCACCGCGACTGACACCGCAACGGCCACGCCGCCGGAGACGTCCTCGTCGACGCCGACCGCGACGCTACCGGCGACGACGGAGACGCCGCAGGGGCCCGGAACCGCGTCGCCGTCGGCACCCACGACGGCGCCGACGCCGTCCCCCACGACGGGGGACGACGGCCCGGGCTTTGGGTTCGGCGTGACTCTCGTGGCCGTCTGCATCGCGGTGCTGTACGCACGTCACACCCGTCGCTGAGAACCCTCGCCAGTCCCGGCACTCGAGGCGATCCAGCACGGAGGCCGAGAAGCGACGACGGGGGAACGCAGCGACGACCGTCCCACCGAGCGTTCCGCGCCGCTAGTCGAGCGACTCGTCGCCGACGCCGGGTTCGTCGTGTGGATCCGTGTCGGTGGTCGAGCGATAGAGGTTCACACCGAGACCGGCGACGAACGCGAGCAGTCCGACGACGACCAGCCAGACGAGGTTCGGATGCGCCAGCCCCAGGTGTGCCGGAACGACCATAGTCGGGGAGACCGGGTGGCAGAACTAAAGCCTGTCTAACTCGGGGTGTGCCGGGCCGCACCCGTTCGGTGTCTGGTCGGCGAAGAGTCGAGCGACCTGACCGGAAGTCGCATGGACCGTCCGGAGTCGTCAGTCGTCCTCGGCGGGGGGTGCTGCGGGTGAGGTGGCGTGCTCTCCGGGAGTGGCGTCTCGCCAGTCGAACCGGCGCTGGAAGTAGAGGGCCACGTTGACCAGCGCCAACAGCACCGGTACCTCGATCAGCGGGCCGACGACGGTCGTGAACGCGACGCCGGAGCCGACGCCGAACACAGCGACGGCGACCGCGATGGCGAGTTCGAAGTTGTTCGAGGCGGCGGTGAAGCCGATGGCCGTCGTCGTCGAGTAGTCCGCGCCGATGCCCTTGCCCATCCCGAAGCTCACGAGGAACATGACGACGAAGTAAATCGTCAGCGGGACGGCGATCAGGAGGACGTCACCTGGCGAGGCGACGATGGCCTCGCCCTGGGTGGCGAACATCACGATGACCGTAAACAGCAACGCAACGAGCGTCACCGGGTCGATCCGCGGAACGACCGTCTCCTCGTACCACTCCTCGCCCCTGGTTCGCGTCCCGACGTACCGCGTGAGGAATCCGCCGACGAAGGGAATCCCGAGGAAGATAACGATCGCCTGGAACACCTGCATCGGCGTCACGTCGAACGTCTGGATGCCGGCGACGAGCGTCTCCATGCCGAGCAGCGGTGGGAGAAACAGCCCGAAGAACCAGACGTAGACGCCGTAGGTCAGGATCTGAAACAGGCTGTTGAACGCGACCAGGCCGGTGACGTACTCGGTCGACCCCTCCGCGAGTTCGTTCCAGACGAGCACCATCGCGATGCACCGGGCCATCCCGATGAACACCAGACCGAGGAAGAACTCCGGCCGGGCAGGCAGCCCCGGCACGAGCCCGCTGAAGAAGAACACGGCCAGCGCGAACATCAGCGTCGGGCCGATCAGCCAGTTCTGGACGAGACTCAGCCCGAGGACGCGCCAGTTGCTGAAGACGGTCGGCAGCCGCGAGTAGTCGGCCTTCGCCAGCGGCGGGAACATCATCGCCACGAGACCGATCTCGACGAGATGGAACTCCCGGATGGGTGCCGTGACGCCCGGCGCGACGTAGCCCAGTCCGACGCCCAGCCCCATCGCCGCGAAGATCCAGACGGTGAGGTACTTGTCGAGGAAGTCCATCGACCGCGGGTCGCCGCAGGCCTCGCAGTCGCAGTCCGGCCCGTGGTCGTGGGCGGTGCTCACCGACGCTCACCCGTTTCGTCGGCGTCACCGCGCTCGCGCACCTCGGCCTCGATCTCGTCGAACAGGTCGGCGACCAACTCCTCGATCTCCGACCGGATCTCCCGGACCCGCTCCATGTCCTCGCCGTCGGGGTCGGCCAGCGCCCAGTCGCGGACGGCGACGTCGGCGTCGAGTTCCAGCGTCGAGCAGCCCATCGTCGCGACCAGATCGCAGTCGTTCAGCTCTTCGGTCGGGATCTCGCGGGGCTGGCGACCCGAGAGGTCGATGTCGAGTTCGGCCATCACGTCGACGACCTCGTCGTGGACGCTGTCGGCGGGGTGGGTGCCGCCGGTGCGGATCTCGACCGCGTCACCGAGTCCGCGACGGTCGCGCTCGCGCTCGGCGAAGGCGGTCGACATCTGCGAGCGACCGGCGTTCTGGACGCAGACGAACGCGACGACGTAGGGGTCGGCGTCGTCGCCGTGGTTCGCGTCGGCGTTGCCTGCTCCGGCGTCGCTCACGCCGACCCCTCCCGCGTCTCGTCGAGCGCGGCGAGCAGCGCCGCGGCGCGGTCGGTCGCCTCGTAGTAGCGCCAGGTGCCCTCCTTGCGGCGGGTGACCAGCCCCGCCTCGGACAGGTCCGACAGCGCGTGGCTGATCGCGCTGTCGCTGACGTCGACCACGGGGCTGATCTCGCAGACGCAGAGTTCGCCGTCCGCTGCGGTTAGCAGCCGCACGATGTCGTAGCGGGTGTCGTTGCCCAGCGTCGACAGCGCCGTCAGATCCCCCGACGGGTCCGACGGCCCCACCTCCCCGTACGCTTCCAGTCGCTCGACGCGCTCCGAGACGTCCGACTCGCAGCAGTCGCCGATCTCCTCGGTGATCAACCGCTCCAGTCGCTCCGATCCTTGGCTCATGGCTGAACAATTGAGCAACTATTCATATAGATGTGCCGAAGCCGCGGCGGCGCGAGTCAGAGCGGGAAGGGGCGACGTGAGACGCGACCGACAAAGAGACGCTACCGTCGCTCGCGAACGAGTTCGTCGGCGGTCCGGACGGCGTCGGCGACCCGCTCGGCGGAGGGGTCGACGGGTTCGTCGCCGATGCCGTGCTCGCGGGCAACCTCGCCGACACGGTGGAGGTCGGCGTCCGCGACGCCGAGTTCGTCCAGCGTCACGTCGAGGTCGATCTCGAACAGCAGGTCGAGCAGGTCGTCCAGAACGGCGGGGTCGGCGTCCTCGAAGACGAGTTCGGCGACGGTGCCGAAGCCGACGAGCAGGCCGTGGGGTTCGCGAACGCCGACGTTGGTGAGGCCGATCTGGACGGCGTGGGCGCCGGCGGTGCCGCCGCTCTCGAAGCCCAGGCCCGAGAGGAGGGTGTTGGCCTCGACGACGCGCTCGACGGCGGGAGTCACGGCGTCCCGGCGGACGGCCGCGAGCGCGTCGGTGCCGTATTCCTCGACCCGGTCGTAGGCCTCGTCGGCGAGCGCGACCGCGGCGTGGCTGGACTGGCCGCCGGCGTCGGTCGCGGTGCCCGACCGACCGACGGCGTGGGCCTCGAAGCGGGTCGCGATGGCGTCGCCCATGCCGTAGGCGAGGAACCTGGCGGGCGCCCCGGCGACGACGGCGGTGTCCACGAGCACGAGGTCGGGGTTGCGGTCGCGGTAGCGAACCTCGCGGAAGTTCCCTTCGTCGTCGTAGACGACGGCGACAGTGCTCGTCGGCGCGTCCGTGCTGGCGATGGTCGGGACGACGGCCAGCGCCGCGTCCGTCCGGTCGGCGACGGCCGTAGCCACGTCCATCGCGACGCCGCCCCCGACACCGACGACCAGGTCGACGCCCGCGTCGCGGACGCGCGCCTCGTGGTCGTCGAGAACGGGGTCGGTACAGCGGCCGACGCCGTCGGCGACGGCCGCGACGGAGATGTCGGCCGCCGCTAGCCCGTCGGTCAGGCGGTCGCCGACCGTCGAGAGGGCAGTCTCGCCGCCCAGGACGTACGCCTGGTCGGCGTCCAGTTCGGCGAACTCAGCGGCCGCGTCGTCGAGCGCGCCCGCGCCCTGCACGTAGGCGCCCGGGGCGATGAACCGCCGTGTCATGGTCGGCTCTGTCGCTCCCGATCGGATAAGCGTTCGGACGACACCCCGTGCGGTCGTCCGGCGAAGCGCTCCGTCGACACGGGGCTTTTTCGTCGTCGTGGCCCCAGAGGGGGGTATGACTGGATCCGACCGGGTCGTCGTCCTGAATCAGTCGGCCCACGGCATCCCCGCGAGCGAGTACGCCGAGGAGCTCCGCTCGCGGCTGCCGAGCTACGAGGTCGAACTCGCGGCCACCGACGCGCAGGCTCGCGAGGCGGTCGCCAACGCGCGCATCGTGACCGGGATGCACATGGACGAGGAGCTACTGGCGGCGGCCGAGGAGATCGAGCTGTTCGCCGCCGGGTCCGCCGGCGTCGGCCACCTCCCGCTCGACGCCTTCCGCGAGCGGGGCGTCGCCGTCACGAACGCCTCGGGGGTTCACGGGCCGAACATCGCCGAACAGGTCATCGGTTGGGTACTCGGGTTCGCTCGCCGGCTCGACGAGGGGTGGCGCCGCGAACAGGGGGAGGAGTGGCGCCACTTCCAGTCCGGGGAGTTGCAGAGCTCGACCGTGACCGTCCTCGGCATGGGCGCTATCGGTCAGGCCATCGTCGAGCGCCTGACGGGCTTCGGCGTCGAGACGATCGGCGCCCGGTACTCCCCGGAGAAGGGCGGCCCGACCGACGAAGTCGTCGGCTTCACCGACGAGGCCGCCTTCCACGGCGCGCTCGCCCGGACGGACTACCTGCTGGTCGCCAGCCCGCTGACCGACGAGACGCGCGGGCTGGTCGACGGCGACGCCCTGGGCGCGCTGCCGACCGACGCCGTCCTCGTCAACGTCGGCCGCGGCCCGATCGTCGACACGGACGCGCTCGTCGGCGCGATCCGCGGCAACAAGCTTCGGGGCGCGGCACTGGACGTGACCGACCCCGAGCCGCTGCCGGCCGGTCATCCGCTCTGGGAGTTCGACAACGTCCGTATCACGCCGCACAACTCCGGCTACACCCCGGAGTACTGGAGCCGGCTGGCCGACATCCTGGAGACGAACGTCGACCGCATCGCCGAGACCGGCGGCCGGGACGACCTGCACAACCAGGTCGTCGCGCCGTCGGGGGAGTGAGATGAGCGGCGACGCCGCAGGGGAGGGCAGTCGGGGGACCGACGCCGAAACCGGGTCGGCGAACGACTCGAACCGGCTGTTTCCCAATCGCGGCGAACGGGGCGACGACGAAGGCGCGGTCTCCCGGCGGGGGCTGCTCGCCGGTTCGGCCGCCGCGGGCGCGGCGCTCGCGGGGTGTTCGGGCGATGGTGGCGCGACTGAGACGCCCGACGCCGAGGTCGCCGACCGCGAGACGGTGTTCGTCTTCAACACCGGCGACGACACCGTCAGCGTGGTCGACGTGGCGACCGACGAGGTGGTCGGAACGACTCATCTCGGCCTGTCGGCGTCGTTCCCGTCGAACCAGTACGCGCCCGAACTGACCGACGAGGCGGCGGACCCGCTGTGGCTCAACGTCGACAGCGGCGTGCGCGCGCTGGCCGTCGGCTCGCTCTCCGAGGTCGCGACCGTCGACACCGGGTCCGGGCTGAACTGGCAGGAGCTGACCCCCGACGGCGGCTCGCTGGTCGTCAGCGCCCGCGAGCCCGCACACACGAACTACCTGATCGACGCCGACCGCGATTCGGGAACCTTCGGCGAGGTGACGGCACAGCTCGACCGCACAGAGGAGGGCGGCGCCGGCGACGAGGACGGCCCTGGCCCCTGCGACGTGACGGTCCACCCCGACGGCGAGTACGCCTACGTCCCCGACATCTGGGGCGGCACCCTGACCGTCCTCGACCTCGGGGAGTTCGAAATCGAGAGCCAGATCGACGTCCCCGCCCCCGAGGGCGCCGATGCCGCCGAGCCGTGGATGGGGACGCTCGCGCCCAGCGGCGACCGACTCCTCGTCGAACACCGCCCCGGCGTCGAGACGGTCTGGGACACGAGCGACCCCGCCGACCCCGAGGAGATAGCGCGACTCACCCCGGAAGACGGCCTCGGCGACGGCCCGCTCACCAGCGAGGTCGGCCCGGACTCGGAGGTGGGCTACGTGTTCACGCCCGGCTCCGAGGACGTGACCGTCGTCGACATCCCCGCTGGCGAGGTCAGCGGTCGCATCCCACTGGACGGGCAGGCGTTCGTCGGGACGTGGGGGCCGAGCCGCGAGACGCTGTACGTCCCCGTCCAGACGAACGACGAGGTCGCCGTGATCGACCACGGGCGCCGCGAGATCGCGGCGCGGCTCGACGTGGGCACGGCGCCCTACGGTGCGACCGCGGCGACCGTCCAGCCCGCGGTCGACGACTCGCCGAGCATCGCCGCGGCGATGGCCGCCGCCGGCCTCGACCTCTCGGAGTCGGGGACGACCTACTGCATCGGCAACTGCGCCTGCGGACACGACCCGGAACTGTGAGCGCCGGCGGTCGCGAGGGAGTCGGTAGCGCAGTCACGAAAGAACTGGCCGTCAGTGGACGGTGACTTCGCCGTCCTCGACCGTGATGTCGATCAGGCTGGTCGCCTCGTAGTCGGTCTCGTCCAGAGCGCTGTCGCCGACCTTCCGCAGGACGACGACGATGTCGGCGATATCGGCGCCGATGTCGTCGAGCGCCTCGGTGATCGCCGCGAGCGTCCCGCCGGTCGACAGGAGGTCGTCGAGGATCAGCACGCGGTCGCCCGCTTCGATATCGTTGATGTACATCTCCGAGCTGGAGTAGCCGGTCGACTTCTTCAGGGAGACCTCGTCGGGGAGGCCATAGGCCCGCTTTCGGATGACGACCAGCGGGATGTCGGTCTGCAGCGAGACGGCGGTGGCGACGTGGATGCCCATCGCCTCGGGGGCGACGATCTTGTCGACGTCCAGGTCGGCGTTGCGGACGATTGCGACGACGACCTCCCGCAGCAGCTCGGGGTCGAGCATCGGGACGCCGTTGCTGATGGGGTGGACGAGGTACTCGTAGCCGTCCTTGTCGATTATCGGCGCCTCGTGCAGCGACTCGCGGAGCCGTTCCATGCCCCATCTCCCCCGAGCGACGGCAAAAAGCCCTCCCATCTTTTTCGGGTCGGGGTCGCCAGACGGCGGTCAGCGAGAGGAGAAGAGAGACCGCGAGAGGCGGCGTCAGCCGGTTACAGCTTCTTCTCGGCGTCCTCGGCGAGTTCCTTCATGCGCTTGCCGACGCGGCCGGCGTCGGAGAACTCGTCTTCGCTCATGGCGGTCGCCAGGGCGTTGCCGAGGACGAACACGGCGTGTTTGTGCTCGCTTTTCGACATGTGGACGTCGTCGGGGGTGACGTCGAGTTCCTCGTAGGGGTCGAACAGCGTCGCGTCGACGCCGTCTTCGTCGGCGAAGTAGTCCTTGATCGTGACCATCTGGGCGTGGAGTTCGAGGAGCTCGTCCTTGTGCATAGAGAACCCTACGGTAACGCAAGTGTTAAGAATTTCCCGAGAATCGCTCACATAGCTGCGGACGGCTGTCAGAACACGTACTCGTCGTCGTGGCCCATCATCCCGTCGTCCTCGTACCCCTGGTCCTCGTCGTCTTCGACCGGACCGCTCGTCTTGTAGGCTTTCAGCCCCGTGGATAGCAAGTCCTCGATGGCCTCCTCGCGGTTGAGAAACTCGCCGTCCTCGACGAGTTCGATGATCCGCATCTCGAGGTGTTCCGGGACAGTGATCTCTACGTTGGGCATCGGAACACGCGTTGGTTCGGTAGAGGGGTATTTAACTCTGGCGGGGGCACCGAAGCCGACCATCGGGCCTCCATCACTCGATTTCTCACGAACGTTCGGTCGGGACTGCTGCCGGCCGATACCCGCGGAGAGAGCCGGCGGCACCGACGGGGACGGGGGAGCCGATTAGTTAGGCTGAAAGGCTACCAATCCTTAGGACACGAAGATGGAACCTCTGCGCGGTGACGAGACGACGGTCGACCCCGCGGAGACGACCTTCGCGACGCGGGGCCGAGCGATCGACGCGGTCGCTCCCGCCGCCACCCTCACAGTGCTCGACCGGCCGACGGTCGCCTGGTCCGAGAACGGACAGACAGTGGCCGCCGGCGGTTCGGCGGCGACTATCAGCACGGACGGTGCGGGCCGCTTCGAGCGCGTCCAGCGCGCCGGCGAAGCGCTGTTCGCCAACCGCTCGGTCGACCCGGCGCTCCCGCGGGCCGCTCGCCCGCGACTGTTCGGCGGGTTCGCGTTCCACGAGGGCGAGAAGGCCGGCACCGCCCCCTGGGACGGCTTCCCCGACGCGCAGTTCGTCCTGCCGGCGATTCAGGTGCTGACGACCGACGACGGGACGTGGCTGGTCGCCAACGCGACCGGTCCCGACGCCGCCGAGCGGGCCGACGAGCGACTGGACGAGTGGGTCGACCGGATCGCGGCGGCCGAAGCGCCCTCGACGGGGCGACCGGGCGTCGACGCCCGGACGTACGCGCCCGACGAGGCGGGCTGGCGCCGCCAGATCGAGGCCGCCGTCGAGCGGATCGACCGCGGGGCGCTCCGGAAGGTCGTCCTCGCCCAGTCGATGCGGGTCGATCTGGCGCGGGCGGTTTCGGTCCCGGCCGTGTACGCGCGGCTCTCGGAAACCTACCCGGACTGTTTCCGGTTTCTCGTCGCGCCCGAGGGCGGCGGCGCGTTCCTCGGGGCGACGCCCGAGCGGCTCGTCACCCGCGACGGCCGCTCGGTACGGACGGAGGCGCTGGCCGGCTCGACCGGCCGCGGGGACACCCCCGCGGAGGACGAGTGGCTGGCCCGCCAACTCCAGAACAGCGAGAAGGACGTCCACGAGCACGAGTTAGTCGCCGAGGCGATCAAGGGGCAACTGGACCCGGTGACGACGACGGTCTCGACCGGCGACCGGACGGTCCGGCGGCTGGACACGGTCCAGCACCTCCAGACGCCGATCACGGCCGAACTCGCCGAGGACGACCACGTCCTCTCGCTGGTCGAGGCGCTGCACCCGACGCCCGCGGTCGGCGGGCTGCCGCCCGACGCCGCCCTCGAGACGATCAAGGAGACGGAGGCGTTCGACCGCGGGTGGTACGCCTCGCCGGTCGGCTGGTTCGACGCCGGCGGTGACGGCACCTTCGCGGTCGGGATCCGCTCGGCCGTCGCCGAGGGCCGGCGCGCGACGCTGTTCGCCGGCAACGGCATCGTCGCCGACAGCGACGCCGACCGCGAGTACGACGAAGTGCAACTCAAGTACCGCCCGGTCCTGGACGCGCTGGAATGACGGCGCCCAACCGCGCGACGCTGTGGGGCGAGACGATAGTCGAGGAACTCGCCGAAAGCGGCGTCACCGGAGCGGTCGTCTCGCCCGGCAGCCGGTCGACGCCGCTGACCGTCGCGCTCGCGGACCATCCCGAGATCACGACCTACTCCGTCCTCGACGAGCGCTCGGCGGCCTACTTCGCGCTCGGGCGCGGTCGGCGGACGGGCGAGCCGACCGCGGTCGTCTGCACCTCGGGGACGGCGGCGGCGAACTACCACCCCGCGGTGATGGAGGCCAACCAGTCGCGGGTGCCGCTGTTGCTGTTGACGGCCGACCGCCCCTCGGAGCTGCACGACAGCGGCGCCAACCAGACCGTCGACCAGACGAAGCTCTACGGCGACGCCGTCCGTTGGTTCCGGGAACTCCCGGAGCCGGCGCCGGAGCCGCGGCGG
>ENA-ORDC01002015-ORDC01002015.1-marine-metagenome-genome-assembly--contig:-NODE-2015-length-13412-cov-3.320135_pt1 | contig 13412 bp, 11 predicted proteins | sample MGYA00237783_ERZ508515 | MGnify/ENA primary metagenome ERZ508515 (study PRJEB26186, sample SAMN06268792) | marine metagenome | isolation source: Eden Landing Ponds, San Francisco, CA, USA | place... | reverse complement strand
CCCCCCTGGCGCGCGGCTCCCCCTCGTACTGGCTGGGCTGGGACGTCGACACCCACGACCGCCACGCCCGCCTGATCCGCGAGGCCGAGCGCAACGGCCAGCCGCTGACGGTGGACACCCGCGTCGACAGCTACCGCGGCGTCACCGAGATCACCGTCTACACCGCCGACCACCCGGGCCTGTTCTCGCGCATCTCCGGCGCGCTGGCGGTTGCCGGCGCCTCGATCGCCGGGGCGCGCATCTTCACCATGAAGAACGGCATGGCGCTCGACACCTTCTGGGTGCGCGACGCCGCCGGCGGCCGCTTCGACCGCGCCGACAAGCTGGCGCGGGTGTCCAGCGTGATCGAGCGCACGCTGGCCGGCCGGCTGCGGCCGATGCAGGAGCTGGCGCGCCAGCGCACCAACCTGCCGACCCGCTACGATTCCTTCCAGGTGCCGCCGCGCGTGCTGATCGACAACCACATATCGGCCCGCCACACGGTGATCGAGGTCAACGGCCGCGACCGGCCGGGCCTGCTGTACGAGGTGACGCAGGTGCTGACCAAGGCCAACGTGATGATCCACGCCGCCAAGATCTCCACCTTCGGCGAGCGCGTGGTCGACGTGTTCTACGTGCAGACCGCGCTGGGCGGGAAGATCGACAGCCACCAGAAGCTGCGCCACCTGCGCCAGAAGCTCACCGAGGTGCTGAACGACCCCAACGGGAAGCCCGCCAAGCCGGGCTCGAAGGGCACCGGCCGCGACAAGGCGCCGGCGGAAACGAAGGCGCGCGGCTGAGGCCGGATCACAGACATGACATTGCGGGGTCACCCGCCGGCGGCGGCGATCCGGGCATGGTTAACGGGTGCCCGCATCGTTAACGCCCGCGCGGCCGCCGGAGAGCCGTAATGCCCAGGACGCCATCGCCCGCCCCGATCCCGCGCCGCGCCGCCTGCGGCGGCGCGTTCGCGCTGGCCGCCATCCTGCTGAGCGTCCCGGTATCGGCGGAGGGGCCGCAGACGGCGCTGGCGGGCCGCGATCGCGCCGCGGCGGCCGACGTGCGGCACCAGGTCAGCGGCATTCCCGGGCTCGACGGCAGCCCGTCCGACCTCGACCGCGGCACGCCCGGGCTCAGCTTCGATCCCGCGCCACCCGCCGCGAAACCCGCGCTCCGACGCAGCCGCGGCGTCACCGGCATCCCGGGCCCGGGCGCCGCCGACGCGGCCCGGCTCAGCCCGTCTGCGCTGGTGCGGCTCGAGCGGTCCCGCGGCGTCGACGCCGCGACGGCGGGCGCCCTGGCCGAGCTGGGCGGGCGCACCGCCGGCGGCCTGGTCACCGCCGACGCGACGGCCGACTAGGCGTCAAGGCTCACGCCGCCGCCCGCATGTCATCCAGGATCGCCTGCAGCAGGTCGGGATCCAGCTCGCCGTCCACCTCGCGGCCGCGCGCCCGTTGGTAGCTCTGGATGCCGGCGCGCGTCTTCGGACCCATCAGCCCATCGACCGGGCCCGCCTCGAAACCCAGCCGGTTGAGTGCTGCCTGGACGTAGCGCACCGTCGGCTTGTCGGCGAAGCCGCTCACAGGCGGGTTCCGGATCTCGGCGATCATCGGCTCCGCCGCGCGCCGGCGCTGCGGGCTGAGCTGACTGCGCAGCCGCGGCAGCACCTCCTGCGCCCGCTCGGACCCGTTCTCCGCCGCGACCGTCAGGAACGCGTAGCCCAACTGCAGGTCGCGCTCGACGCCCTCGCCCGCCGCCAGCAGCGCGCCGTAGGCGACCTGAGCGTCGACGTGGCCCTGGCGCGCCGCCTTGCCGTACCAGCGGCCGGCCCACAGCCGGTCCTGCGGCACGCCGATGCCGTTGGCGAAGGCGCGCCCGAGTTCGTACTGCGCCGGCGCGTGGCCCTGGGTGGCGGCGCGGCCGAAGAAGCGCGCCGCGGTCGCCGGTTCCTTGTCCACGCCGCGGCCTTCCGCGTAGGCACGGCCCAACAGGTACTGCCCGCGCGGCGAGCCGCCGTCGGCGGCGCGGTTGAACCAGTCCGCCGCCCGCGGCAGGTCGCGCTCGACGCCTTCGCCCAGCCAATAGGCCTCGCCGAGCTCGTAGGCCGCCTCCGCGTTGCCGGCCTCGGCCGCACGCCGGTACAGCCGCACCGCCGCGGCGTCGTCGCCGGCCTCGTCGAGCCGGCGCGCCTCTTTGTAAGCGTTCACCGGGTCGCTCTCCGCCCCGACCAGGCGGTCGAAGTCGCGGCCCATCTGTTCGCAGCCGGCGCTCAGCAGCAGCAGCGACAGCGCCACCAGTGCGCACAGGCGGCGCGTCGGCAGGAAAACCAGGGGAAGATGCATCGAGAACGGCTCGCAGTGGATGGCAGGACGGCATACAAGACGACTCGATCGCCACTGAGCTTTGCCAAGCCCCCGCGCGCGCCAGCCCCCGATGGCGCCCGCGCAAGATAAGCGGGATCGTGCCGTGAGTACAGGGCGTCGAACGTGCGCCGCCGCCCGGGCGCGGCGCGCGCGACGCTTTGCCGACGCCGGGCGCCTCCTGTAGAGAGGAGCGGCCCGCCCGCCTCGGAACCCCGTCCATGGCCTTAGCCCGCTCCCTCGCCACCGTCGGCGGCTACACCGGGATCAGCCGGATCCTGGGGTTCGCCCGCGACATCCTGATCGCCGCGGCGCTCGGCACCGGGCCGGTCGCGGACGCCTTCTTCGTCGCCTTCCGCTTCCCCAACTTCTTCCGCCGCCTGTTCGCCGAGGGCGCCTTCAACGCCGCCTTCGTGCCGCTGTTCGCCCGGCGGCTGGAGGAGGACGGCCGGGGCGCCGCGGTGCGGCTGGCGGAGGAAGTGCTGGCGCTGCTAGTCACCGTGCTGGTCGCGCTCACCGTCGCGGCGGTGCTGGCGATGCCCTGGCTGATGCATCTGCTGGCGCCAGGTTTCGCCGACCATCCCGAGAAGTTCGAGCTGGCGGTGCTGCTGACCCGCCTGACCTTTCCCTACCTGCTTTTCATGTCGCTGGTGGCGCTGTACGGCGGCATCCTGAACTCGCTGTACCGCTTCACCGCCTTCGCCGCCGCACCGATCGTCCTCAACGTCTGCTTCATCGCCACGCTGCTGGCGGTGATCCCGCTGACCGGGGCCCCCGGCCCGGCGCTGGCCTGGACGGTCACCGCAGCCGGCATCGCGCAGTTCCTGCTGCTGGTCTGGGCGGCGAAGCGCGCGGGCATCGAGCTGAGCCTGCCGCTGCCGCGTCTGACCCCGGCGGTGCGGCGGACCCTGCAGCTGATGGGGCCCGGCGTGGCCTCGGCCGGGGCGCTGCAACTGAACCTGGTGGTCGGCACCATCGTCGCCTCGCTGCAGGACGGCGCCGTCAGCTACCTCTACTACGCCGACCGGGTCTACCAACTGCCGCTGGGCCTGATCGGCATCGCCTTCGGCGTGGTGCTGCTGCCCGACCTGTCGCGCAAGCTGCGCGGCGGCCAGGAGGACGCGGCGATGGCTAGCCTGAACCGCGGCATCGAGCTGGCGGCGCTCCTGACCCTGCCGGCGACGGTGGCGCTGATCGCGATCCCCTGGCCGATCGTTTCGGTGCTGTTCGAGCGCGGCGCCTTCGACGCCGAGGCCGCCACCGCTACCGCCTGGGCGCTCGGCGCCTTCGCGCTGGGGCTGCCGGCCTACGTTCTGGTGAAGATCCTGCAGCCCGCCTTCTTCGCCCGCGAGGACACGGTCAGACCGTTCCGCGCCGCAGCGGCGATGGTGGCGCTGAACGTCGGCCTCTCGATCGGACTGTTCTTCTGGATCGGCTTCGTCGGCATCGCCCTGGCGACCGCGGCCGCGGCCTGGCTGAACGCCGGCCTGCTGAGCCTCTGGCTGGTCCGGCGCGGGTTCCTGACTCTCGATACGCGGGCGCAACGAGCACTGCCGCGCATCGGGCTCGCCAGCGTCGTCATGGGTGTTGCCCTGCTGGGCGGCCAGTGGGCGCTGATGCCGGCCTTCGCATCGCGTCCGGAAGCCGCGATCCCTGCACTGGCCGCACTGATCGCCGGCGGCATGGCGGTCTACGGACTGTGCGCAGTCGCCACCGGCGCGGCCGACATTTACGAGCTGGCCCGGGTGTTCCGGCGCCGGCGGGTCGCCGCCGAGCCGTAGCACGGAACCGGAGCAATCCTCCGGCCGGCCGCGAGCGTGACCCGTGTCGCGGCGCAGTCCCCGCCAAGCGCTTCGCGGCAGCCCGATGCTGGTGTTAATATCGATTTAAGCGTTGTTAACGGATGCTGGATCGCCCCTCGACCCGGCGCCCCTCGATCCCCCAGCGCGTGCACAGATGAGCGATGTCGAGAGCCTGACGCCCATGGCGCTATCCGCAGACACGCTCTACAGCTTGGTCGCGGACGCGGGTGTGGGCGTGTTCGTCACCGCGCGCGACGGCCGCTTCGTCTACGCCAACCGCAAGCTGGCGCAGCAGCTCGGCTACGCGTCGGCGGAGGAGCTGCTCGCGGCCGGCACTGACTCGATCGAGGTCTACGCCGACCCGGAGGACCGCCGCCGCATCCGGGCCGCCAACGACAAGGGCGAGACGGTGCGCGACCGCATCGTGTTGGCGCGCCGGCGCGACGGCAGCACCTTCTGGGCCAGCGAGCAGGCCACGCCGACCTTCGACGAGGCGGGCTGGATCACCGGCTATTTCGGAACCGTATCGGACGTCACCGAGCTGATCGAGACGCAGCGCAAGCTCGCCGAGGCGGAGACCGACTATCGCCGGATTTTCGAACGCGCGACCCAGGGCATCTACCGGTCCTCCCTCGACGGCAAGCAGCTCCGCGCCAATCCCGCGTTGGCGGCGCTGAATGGCTACGCCTCCGAGGAGGAACTGCTGCAGGCGGTGCAGAACATCGCCACCGAATGGTACGTCGACCCGACCCGGCGCGACGAGTTCAAGCGCCTGCTGGAGCGCGACGGCGCGGTCACGGACTTTGAAAGCGAGATCTACCGGCACCGCACGCGCGAGCGGATCTGGATCTCGGAAAACGCCTACCTGGTGCGCGACGAGGCCGGCAACCCGCTGTACTACGAAGGCACCGTCCACGACATCACCGCGCGCAAGGAGGCCGAACGGGCCAGCCGGGAGGCGCGGGAGCGCGCGGAAGCGGCGAACCGCACCAAGACCGACTTCCTGGCGCACATGAGCCACGAGCTGCGCACGCCGCTCAACGCCGTGCTCGGCTTCGCCGACGTGCTGCGGACCATGGGCGGCCGGCTGCCGCCGGACAAGATCGCGGAGTACGCCGAGCACATCCACGACAGCGGCTCCTATCTGCTGGAGCTGATCAGCGACGTGCTCGACCTGTCGCGGATCGAAACCGGCGCCCAGCGCCTGGCCCTGCAGCCGGTCGACGCCGCCGAGGCGGTCGGCCAGGCGCTGGAGACGGTGCGGCCGATGGCCGACGCGCGGGGCCTGACGCTCGCCTTCGATCCCGGGCCGGGCGGCGCCGTCACCGCGGACCGCCGCGCCCTGCGGCAGTGCCTGCTGAACCTGCTGTCGAACGCGGTGAAGTTCGCCGCCGACGGCAGCACTGTCACCGTCGACGTCGCGCGCCCGGATTCGGGACGCCTGCGCCTGCGGGTGAGCGACCGCGGGCCGGGAATGCCGGAGCGGGTGCTCGAGCGCCTGGGTGAGCCGTTCGTCACCGACGGCCGGTCCCGCGCCGCCGCCCAGTCCGGCAGCGGCCTGGGCCTCGCCATCACCCGCTCGCTGGTGGAGCAGATGGACGGCGAGCTCACGGTGGCGAACCGCGAGTCCGGTGGCACCTGCGCCTGCCTGATCCTGCCCGAGGCGGGGTGACCGCCGCGGTAGCGCCGCGCCACGCCCTCCAGCTTGACCGGTGATGCGCAAGCGGCCATAACCCGCCGCGGACCCCGCCGGCGGGCGTCGGCGGCGATCAGCGGAGACCGGCATGACTCGCATCTTTTCCGGCGTGCAGCCGACCGGGAACCTGCACCTCGGGAACTACCTGGGCGCGATCCGGAACTTCGTCGCGCTGCAGCACGAGATGGACGCGATCTACTGCGTTGTCGACCTGCACGCGATCACCGTGTGGCAGGAGCCGGCCGAGCTGGGCCCGCACACCCGCGAGGTCACCGCGGCCTATATCGCCGCCGGCATCGATCCCGACCGGTGCATCATCTTCAACCAGTCGCGTGTCGCCGCGCACGCCGAGCTCGCCTGGATCTTCAACTGCGTAGCCCGGATCGGCTGGCTGAACCGAATGACGCAGTTCAAAGAGAAGGCCGGCAAGCACCGCGAGCAGGCCTCCGCCGGCCTGTACGTCTATCCCGCCCTGATGGCCGCCGACATCCTGGCCTACAAGGCGACCCACGTGCCGGTCGGCGAGGACCAGAAGCAGCACCTGGAGTTCGCCCGCAACGTGGCGCAGAAGTTCAACTACGACTACTGCGGCGGCGACGAGACCTCCGGCGTGTTCCCGGTGCCGGAGCCGCTGATCATGGGCGCAGCCGCCCGCGTGATGAGCCTGCGCGACGGCGCGAAGAAGATGTCGAAGTCCGAGGCGTCGGACATGACCCGGATCAACATGACCGACGACCGCGACACCATCGCCGACAAGATCAAGCGCGCCCGCAGCGACAGCGACTACCTTCCGGGCCCGGACGTGCTCGATGACGCCGGCGAGCTGCCGGAGGACACCCGCAAGGCGCGGCCCGAGTGCTACAACCTGCTGGGCATCTACGCCGCCCTGGCCGACCTGTCCTGGCGCGAGGTGCTGGCCGACTTCGAGGGCAAGGGCTTCGGCGAGTTCAAGCCGGCGCTGGCCGAGCTGGCGGTGGAGAAGCTGGGCCCGATCGGCGCCGAGATGAAGCGCCTGACCCGGGACCCGGCGGAGATCGACGCGATCCTGCGCAAGGGCGCCGACCGCGCCGCCGAGATCGCCGACCCGGTGCTGCGCGAGGCCAAGGACGCCGTCGGCTTCCTGCGGGGATAGATCTCACCCGCATCTAGAGCCAGCCCGGCGCGATCCGCTGCTGCGGGCCCCCCGTTTGCACGCTCTTCGCACGCGCAGTAAGGTGTGGGCCTCAAGGCGCTGTTTCCCGCCGAACCCGCCCGCCACCTTCGACCGGACGCGGATCGAACCGACCGGACATGCAGATCTACCTGCCGATCGCCGAGCTGTCGCTGGACGTGTTCCTGCTGCTCGGGATGGGCGGAGTGATCGGCTTCCTGTCCGGCATCTTCGGCGTGGGCGGCGGCTTCCTGATGACGCCGCTGCTGATCTTCATCGGCGTGCCGCCGCCGGTCGCGGTGGCGACGCAGGCGAACAATGTCGTCGCCTCCTCGATCTCCGGCGTGCTGGCCCACTTCCGGCGCGGCAACGTCGACGTGAAGATGGGCTGCGTCCTGCTGGTCGGCGGTCTGATCGGCTCCACGGTCGGCGTCAGCCTGTTCCGGCTGCTGCGCGAGATCGGTCAGATCGACCTCGTCATCAACCTGTCCTACGTAGTGTTCCTGGGCAGCATCGGCGCACTGATGACCTACGAGGGCGGCATGGCGCTGGTGCGCCGCCGCCGCAAGACGCCGGCGCGCAAGGCGCACCGCCACAACTGGGCGCACGGCCTGCCGTTCAAGATGCGCTTCCACCGCTCGCGCCTGTACATCTCCGCGGTGCTGCCGCTGGCGGTGGGCTTCGGCGTGGGCGTGCTGTCGGCAATCATGGGCGTGGGCGGCGGCTTCGTGCTGGTGCCCGCGATGATCTACCTGCTGGGCATGCCGACCAGCGTCGTGATCGGCACTTCGCTGTTTCAGATCATCTTCGTCGCCGCGAACGTCACACTGATGCAGGCGGTGCAGAACCAGACCGTCGACGTGGTGCTGGCGCTGATGCTGCTGCTGGGCGGCGTGGTCGGCGCGCAGTACGGCAGCCGCCTGGCGACGCGCCTGCCGGGCGACACCATGCGAGTGCTGCTGGGCGTGCTGGTGCTCGCGGTCTGCGGCCGGCTGCTGTACGACCTGGTCAGCTTTCCAGTCGACGTCTACACCCTCGGAGACGCGCCATGAGCCGGCTCCGGTCGCTACTCGCCCTGCTGCTCGGCGGCCTGATCCTGGCCGGCGCGCCGCCGCAGCGCGCGGCCGAGGCCGAGCTGGTGGCCGACCTGTCCGACCATCTGGTGGCAATCACCACCGGTTTCGCCGGCACCGAGGTGCTGCTGTTCGGCGCGGTCGAACGCGCCGGCGAGGTGGTGGTGACGGTGCGCGGCCCGACGGTGCCGATCACCATGCGGCGCAAGTCGCGCATCGCCGGGATCTGGATGAACACCGCCTCGATGACGTTCGAGCGCGCGCCCAGTTTCTACGCCGTCAGTTCGAGCGGCCGGCTCGACGAAATCGCCACCGAATCGGTGCGCCAGCGCCACGCCATGGGCACGGACCACCTGGAACTGCCGTTAGCGCCCGCGAAGGCCTCGCCGAACGTGGCGCAGGAGTGGCGCAACGCGCTGGTGCGGGCCAAGCAGCGCCAGGAGCTGTACGCCCGGGACGTCGGCCGTGTAACCTTCCTGGGCGCGCGGCTGTTCCGTACCAAGATCTTCTTCCCGGCCAACGTGCCGACCGGCAGCTACCAGGTCGACACCTACCTGCTGCGCGACGGCCGGGTCGTCAGCGCCCAGACCACGCCGCTGATCGTGTCCAAGGTCGGCGTCGAGGCGGAGCTGTACCAGTTCGCCCACCAGCAAGCCGCCGCATACGGCCTCGTTGCGATCGTGATCGCGCTGCTGGCAGGATGGGGCGGATACGCGCTGTTCAGAAAGGCGTAACGCACCGCGCATGACCCGCTCTCCAACCGACACGCCGGACGGCGACGCCGCTGCGCGCGACCGCGACTCCGACCGGCGCTCCAGTGGCCAGGACAAGCGCGTCTTCCTGGTGGTGGTCGACGACACCGAGGAAATGAAGGTGGCGCTGCGCTTCGCCTGCGGCCGTGCCCGCCACACCGGCGGCCGGGTGGCGCTGCTGTACGTGCTGGAACCCAACGACTTCCAGCACTTCATGGCGGTCGGCGACCTGATGCGCGAGGAAGCGCGCTCCGAGGCCGAGAAGCTGCTGCAGCGCCAGGCCGCGATGGTGCAGGAGTGGGCCGGCACCATGCCGATCCTGTTCCTGCGCGAGGGCAGCCGGCACGAATCGCTGATGGACCTGATCGAGGAGGAGCCGTCGATCTCGATCCTGGTGCTCGGCGCCTCCACCGGACAGGGCGGGCCGGGCCCGCTGGTCTCCGCCCTGACCGGCAAGCTGATGGGCAAACTGCGGATCCCGATCACCGTGGTGCCCGGCAACCTGAGCGACGCGGACGTCGACAGCATCGCGTGAGATGTGCCGGGCCGAAGCCGTTCCGCGTGTGGAACGATCGTGGCCACGCGAGGACCCCAGCCCCGCCTTCATCCTTGAGAAACCTTGCAAACCCGCGGAATCCCTAGCGTTTGCCTAAAATGCCGCAGGCTCAGCGGGTTGCAATTCCCCATCCGCCGGGCCAAGCTGACCTACAATGCGCAGTCGCACCGGGCCCGCCGGCACGCGGCCGGCGGGCTTTTTGCGTCCGGCCGCGTGCGGGCCGGAGGGCCCCGGCGGCGGCTCCAGCCGGCAACACGGGGAGACGACGATGCGCCACGGCAGCACGGCCAAGGCGGGCGGCAAGCCCGGCGGCAAAACGGGCGGCAGGACACCGGATCCCAAGCACGCCGCCGGCCGCGCCCTGCGCCTGACCCGGGTGCCGCGGCGCGAGCGGCCGATCCTGCTGGTCGCTGGGATGGCCGTGGTGGCGCTGACGACCATGGCGATCACCGGCGGCCCCTCGCAGCCGCAGGTCCGCGAGACCAGCCCGCAGATCGCCCGGCTGATCGACGAGCACGACCTGCAGGTCCGCGCGCGTCCGGCGCCGCGTCCATCCGGATCCACGGTGGCGCTGGTGCGCCTGCCGGACCGGCCGCAGGCGCTGACCGCCTACTTCTCAGCGATGAACTACGGCCTCGACCAGGTGCGCGAGGGCGGCCCCGAGGTGCCGCGCGTCTACCTGCAGGAGGTGCCCAGCGGCCTCGCCGACTACGGCCCGGTGGAGCGCAAAAAGGCGCTGTTCGTGCGGATGATGCTGCCGCTGGTGCTCAAGGCGAACGAACGGGTGGAGCGCACCCGCGCGCGGGTCGAGCGCCTGGCCGACGCCCTCGCCGGTGGCGAAACGCTGCCGGACACCGACCGGCGCTGGCTGCTGCACACCGCCGAGCGCTACGGCGTCGATGCGGAGACGGCCGCCGAGATTGACGTCGACGCGCTGCTGCAGCGGGTCGACGCGGTGCCGCCGTCGCTGGCGATCACGCAGTCCATTCTGGAAAGCGGCTGGGGCAGCTCGCGCTTCGCCCGCAAGGGCAACGCCCTGTTCGGCCAGCGCACCTGGGACGCCGACACGCCGGGAATGGACCCGAGTCGGGCCGACGGCTTCAAGGTGCGCGCCTTCGACCGCCTGGGCGCGTCGGTCGAGTCCTACGTGCACAACCTGAACACCAGCGCCGCCTACGCCCAGCTGCGCCGCGAACGCGCCGCCATGCGGGCCCGCGGCGAGCGGATCGACGGCTACCGCCTGGCCAGCACGCTGCTGAAGTACTCCGAGGAGGGCGGGCACTACGTCGAGAAGCTGCGCGGGCTGATGGCGCACAACGGCCTGCGCGCCTTCGACGACGCCGAGCTGCGCCGCCAGACCATCGCCCAGCGGGTGATCCCGGACAATCGGGTCGCCGACATCCAGGTCGCGCTGGCGCCGGAGCCGGGGAGCTAGCCTCGTCACCCAAGCCCCTGCGAAAAGCGCGTGACCCGCGCGCCTACGTCGCGTTATTGGTGTAGACTCGACATACCATCGTAGCGAACGGCGGGGACGGCGGTGCCGGAGGCGGGGCGGGAGATCGGCGCGGGGGCCGGGATCGTGGCCAGGATCGGCACGGTCGCCTTCCTCGGCATCGAGGTGATCGACGTCGACGTGCAGGTGCAGACCTCGGCCGGGCTGCCCTCGTTCCAGATCGTCGGCCTCGCCGACAAGCCCGTCGCCGAGAGCAAGGAGCGGGTGCGCGCGGCGCTCGGCGCGCTCGGCCTGGCGCTGCCGCCGAAGCGGATCACCGTCAACCTGGCGCCCGCCGACCTGCAGAAGGAAGGCAGCCACTTCGACCTGCCGATCGCGCTCGGCCTGCTGGTCGCCATGGGCGTGCTGCCGGGCGAGGAGATCGCCGGCTACGCTGCGCTGGGGGAGCTCGGGCTGGACGGCACGGTGGCGCCGGTGGCCGGCGTGCTGCCGGCGGCGATCCACACGCTGGACGCCGGCCGCGGCCTGGTCTGCCCGCAGGCGCAGGGCGGCGAGGCCGCCTGGGCCGACGGGCTGGAGGTGCTGGCGCCGGCCTCGCTGATTGCGCTGGTCAACCACTTCAAGGGCACCCAGGTGCTGGCCGCGCCCGAGCCCAAGATCGCCGACGCCGACCCGGGCGCGCCCGACCTCGCCGACATCAAGGGTCAGGAGACCGCCAAGCGCGCCCTCGAGCTCGCGGCTGCCGGCGGGCACAACCTGCTGCTGGTGGGCCCGCCCGGCGCCGGCAAGTCGATGCTAGCGGCGCGGCTGCCCGGCCTGTTGCCGCCGCTGGCGCCGGCAGAGGCGCTCGAGGTCTCGATGATCCACTCGGTGGCCGGCCGGCTGGACGGCGGCAAACTGCTGCGCCGCCGGCCCTACCGCGACCCACACCATTCGGCGTCGCTGCCGGCGCTGACCGGCGGCGGCCTGCGGGCCAAGCCGGGCGAGGTGTCCCTGGCACACCTGGGCGTGCTGTTCCTGGACGAACTGCCGGAGTTCAACCGGCAGACGCTGGAGGCGCTGCGGCAGCCGCTGGAGACCGGCCGGGTGGCGATCGCGCGGGCCAACGCGCACGTCACCTATCCCGCCCGCGTGCAGCTGGTGGCGGCGATGAACCCCTGCCGCTGCGGCTACCTCGACGATCCCGGGCTGGCGTGCGCCCGCGCGCCGCGCTGCGCGCAGGACTACCAGAGCCGGATCTCCGGCCCGCTGTTCGACCGCATCGACCTGCACGTCGACGTCCCCGCGGTCACCGCCGCCGACCTGACGCTGCCGCCGCCCGCCGAGGGCTCGGCCGAGGTCGCCGCGCGCGTCGCCGCCGCCCGCGACCTGCAGCGCGCGCGCTACGCCGGCGCACCGGGCCAACCGCCGCCGCGCACCAACGCCGAGGCCGACGGCACCCTGCTGGAGCGCATCGCCGCCCCGGACGAGGCCGGCCGCAAGCTGCTCGGGCAGGCCGTGGACCGGATGCGCCTGACCGCCCGCGGCTACCACCGCGTGCTTCGGGTGGCCCGCACCCTGGCCGACCTCGACGGCGCCGATGGCGTGCGCCGGATTCATGTGGCGGAGGCGCTGTCGTACCGCCGGGTGGCCCCGGGCGGAGCGGGGCGGGGATGACTACTACCTAATGACATCGTTTGGCTCATTTCGCATGCAATCTACGGTTCAAAAATGGTATACTAAGCGATTGGAAATTTATTGAGCTTGGTCTCGTCACCGAGAACTGATCATGGCTAAAGATCCGCTTGAAACCAAAGCGGGGCGCGACACACTGCCGGCCAATTGGGCAGCCGCCAGCGTGGTCTTGTTTCGAGAGATCCGATCGATACTCGGGGTCTGGGCTCCTTGGCTTTTAATTCTAGCTCTCTTTGGATTCGGATTTTACAAGTTTGAGGAATTACGCTCAACGCATCTAAAAGAAATCAAAAACTCGCTAGTGGAAATGCGCGATACTTATCGCAGCATGGCGAGCGTCACCGCCCAGCAGATTGAGAATTTCGACCGAACACTTGAAATACGCGACGACTTAGATTCGAAGCTTCGCAAGCTTGAAGGCCAAGCCGGAGACATGCAGGACGATCTTGACAATGCCCGGAACGCCGTCACCGAAGCTGAGCGCGCCGCCGAGGCTGCGCGCGCGGAAAAGAGAACGCGGAGCGGGCTAAAATGGAGGCGCTGCGAGACCTTAAGCGCACTAATGACGAAACTCAGCAGCGCAAGGCGGAGCTCAAGCGTTATGTGACCACTCTCGGGGATCTTCGAGATGCCGTCGCTAAACTCTCCCGCATCGCACGTAAGGCGGTGGCGCCTGATAGCGATGACGGCCGCACCGTGGCCGCGCTGACAGCCAAATATGTTGCCGATCCGGTAGTCCAGATAAACACGTTCATGGCCGATCCCGCTCCGGATACCGCCGCAGCGCTGTCCGATATGGTGGGAATGGAACATCAGCATTTGGTCCACTTAATTCAGGAGGTGGCTTATGCCCCTGCTTCCGGCTTCACCAACATGTTGTAGGTAATGGGTTCGACCTTCGTCCCCAGGCCCAGCAA
>ENA-ORDC01002012-ORDC01002012.1-marine-metagenome-genome-assembly--contig:-NODE-2012-length-13434-cov-3.307404_pt1 | contig 13434 bp, 12 predicted proteins | sample MGYA00237783_ERZ508515 | MGnify/ENA primary metagenome ERZ508515 (study PRJEB26186, sample SAMN06268792) | marine metagenome | isolation source: Eden Landing Ponds, San Francisco, CA, USA | place... | reverse complement strand
CATCTACGCCCAGCACTACCCCTGGCACGACGACTACCGGTACTACACGCTGTACGAAGCCTTCGAGAAGCTCGCGCAGGTGTTCCAGCGCACCGGCCGATACGAGGCCTTCGAGGCGGTCCACGAGGAGTTCGAGGGGAACCTGGCACCCCACGTTCCCGGCGTCGCGGATCGCCCCGAGATCGCGGTCCTGTGGGGCGTCGGCGAGGAGCCGGAGCAGTACTATCCCTACACGATCGGCAACGGGACTGGGTTCAAGCACCTGAATCAGCTCGGTGCCCGGGATGCCCTCGCCGGTAGCGACATCAAGGACTTCCACGCGAGCCGGGCGGCCATCGACCTGGAAACGCTGGTGGAGATCGACCCCGAGGTGCTGATGCTGCGTGGCTACGAGGCCAAGACGGCCGGGGAGTTCCGGGACACCGTCGTCTCCTTCCTCGAGGATCACGACGTCGCGAGCGAACTCACGGCGGTGGAGAACGGCGACGTCTACCGCGCCGGCGGGCTGTATCAGGGACCGATCACGAACATGGTGTTGACCGAGCGCACCGCGGCACAGCTGTACGGTCACGACGGCGAACTGTTCGACCGCGACCGCGTTGCGAGCGTCGTCGCGGGCGAGTTCTGATGTCCCCGAACCGCGACGTCGCCGTCGTCGGCGGGGGGCCGACCGGAAGCGCCGCCGGCGTGTTCCTGTCACGGTACGGCCTCGACACGGTCGTCTTCGACCGGGGGAACGCCGCGCTCCCGCGGGCCGCGTACGTCGAGAACTACCCCGGCTTCCCCGCCGGCATCGACATCGCCACCCTGACCGCCCTCCTGCACGACCACGCCGAGAGCGCGGGCTGTTCGCTCGTCGACGATCTCGTCGAGTCCGTCGAACGCAGTGAGGAAGGGTTCCGGATCTCGACCGCCGACGGCCGGGAGCTGACCGCGACGTACGTTCTCGCGGCCGCGTGGTACGACGGCTCCTACCTCCGGTCGCTCGACGACGACGAGATGTTCGAACCCCACGAACACCACGGCGAAACCGAGGAGCGGTTCGATCCCGACTACCCTTCGGTCGACGGGCGGACCCCGGTGGAGGGGCTCTACGTCGCCGCGCCGAACGGCGGCCGCAACGCGCAGGTCGTCGTCGCCGCCGGACAGGGCGCACAGGTTGCCCGGAGCCTCATCGAAGACCACCGGCGCGGGGAGGGGTTCCCGCCGGCGCTCGCGACGGAGTACGACTGGCTCCGTCCCGAAAGCGAGTTCACGGGGGAGTGGGGCGACCGCGACCGCTGGCGCGAGTGGTTCGAAAACGAGGCCGGCGACCACGACCTCACCGCGGAGCGGTTCGAGGAGCTTCGCGAACGGTACATCGACCGCGCCTTTGCCACACGGCGCACGCCGGAGGAGATCGAGTCGCTGACCGAAGCCGGCCACCGCCGGCTCGCCGAGCATCTCGACGACGAGGCCGTGCTCGACGCCGTCGACGACGAGGCGATCCGCGCGTACGTCGAGTCGCTCGACGCAGAGCGGTTCTGAACCGAACGGCTTTTGAAATCTTAGGGACACCTAAATACACGAATGAACAGTGAGGGGAGCGTCCGTGGCCGCTGAGACGGACACCGCGACACCCGTCGAGCGGTTCGGTTGGGTCGACCCGTCGCTCGTCACGTTCTGTGTCGCCGCGCTGGTCGCGACGATCATCGGCGGGCTCGTTCAGGTGAGCTTCGGGACGTTCACGATGTCGCTCTCGACCGCATGGAGCGCGGTGTTCGATCCCACGGTGTGGACGAACCCGAACGTGCTGGCGACGCTGGTTCTGGGTGATGAGCTCGCCGCGTCGCTCGGCTTCTCCACGGAGTACGAGCTGACGAAGGAGACGCTCATCGTCTGGTCGATTCGGATGCCGCGCGTGCTCGTCGCCGCGCTCGTGGGGCTCTCGTTGTCGCTGTCGGGGGCGATCTTTCAGGCGGTGACACGGAACGAGCTCGCGAGCCCGTTCATCCTTGGCGTCTCCTCCGGGGCCGGACTCGCCATCCTGCTGACGCTCGTTCTCTTCCCGACGCTTACCGTGTTCCTTCCGTTGACCGCCGCGTTCGGCGGCACAGCCGCCTTCCTCGTCGTCTACGCCATCGCGTGGAAAGGCGGCACCTCCCCGGTGCGGCTGGTGCTCGCCGGCGTCATCGTCGGCACCGTGTTGAACTCGCTGCAGACGGCGTTGTTCTTCTTCGCCAGCGACGTCGGGACCGTCCAGCAGGCCGTCGCGTGGACCACCGGCTCGCTGACGGGCGTCGATTGGGAGCAGGTCCGGATGATGCTCCCGTGGGTCGTCCTCGTCGTCCTCCCGGGGACGGTGCTCGGGGCCCGGCAGCTGAACGTGCTCCTGCTCGGGGAGTCGACGGCGAGTTCACTCGGGATGCGCGTCGAACGTACCCGGTTCCTGCTCTCCGGGGTCGGCATCGTCGCGGCCGCGGCGAGCGTCGCCGTGGCGGGCATCGTCGGCTTCGTCGGGCTCATCGTTCCGCACATGGTTCGGACGGTCGTCGGCAGCGACCACAAGCGGCTGCTCGTCGGCTGTGCGTTCGCCGGCCCGGCCCTCCTCGTCGTCGCCGACGTGGGCGCTCGGCTCTTCTTCGAGGTCGTACTCGGCTCGCCGACGCAGCTCCCGGTCGGTATCGTCACCGGACTCGTTGGCGGCCCGTACTTCCTCTACCTGATGCGAAAACGACAGAAGCTAGGTGAAATATGAACACCGAAACGGACACACGGAGAGGGGCGGAGTCGACCGATGTCGACGGAGCCGAGGCGGACGGGACCGACCAGGAGGCCGAAGAGCGCGGGGTCGGCCCGGCGCTCGCCGGCGATGACCTCGCGGTCGGCTACGAGCCGACCGACGGCCCCGTCGTCGAGTGCGAACACGTCGTCCTCCCGGCCGGCGAGGTGACGGCGCTGGTCGGGCCGAACGGCTCCGGGAAGTCGACGCTGCTGAAGGCGCTCGCCGGACAGCTCACACCCTGGGACGGGACGGTGACGCTCGGCGACGACGACGTGTACGCGATGGAGAAGAAGCCGCTGGCGCGCCGGCTCGGCCTGCTCTCGCAGGACGGCTCACTGCCGGACTCGCTTTCCGTTCGGGAGCTGGCACGCCACGGCCGCCACCCCCACCGCGGCTTCCTCGAGCCGCTCACCGAATCGGACCGCGAGGCGGTCGAGGAGGCGCTGCGGCTCGCCGGCGTCGGCGACCTCGCCGACTCCGAGGTTGGGAACCTCTCGGGGGGGCAGCGACAGCTCGCGCGCGTCGCGATGACGCTCGCACAGGAACCGGAGGTGTTGCTGCTCGACGAGCCGACGACGTTCCTCGACCTGAGCCACCAGCTGCAGGTGCTCGACGCCGTCCGCGAGCTGAACCGCGAGCGGGGCGTCACGGTCGGGATCGTCCTTCACGACATCGCGCAGGCGGCCCGCTACGCCGACAACCTCGTCGCGCTGCGCGACGGTACCCCCTACGACTGGGGCCCGCCCGACGACGTGGTGACTGAGGAGCTGCTCGCGGACGTGTTCGAGGTGGACGCTACGGTCCGCGACGGCCCCGAAATCGTCCCGCACCGGCCGCTCGACTGACGTGAGACCGGCGGAGAGGAACCCATTTCCCGCCGGAAACCGTCGGTGACGGTAATGACCGAGGAGAGCGTCTTCGACCGCTACCGGGCCGACGTCGATGCCCCGATGCGCCGGCTGTTCGCCGCGTACGGCGAGCCGCGCTACGGCTGGTTCGCGCTCGGCGTTCTCGCCAACCTGCTCGCGCAGTTCGCCGCGCTCGTCCCCCCGGTCGTGCTCGGCGCGGCCGTCAACGAGCTCACGGGCGCGAGCTACGGGCTGCCGCTGGTGCCGGACGCGTGGCTCCCGGCGACCGACGTCGGGGCGTTCGAACTGTCCGTCGTCCTCATCGCGGCCTCGTTCGTCGCCACCGGCGTGTTCACCTACCTGTACGGCGTCGCCGCCAACGAGTTCGCCCACGGCGTGATGCACGCGGTCCGGGTGGACTGCTTCGAGAAGATGAGCCGGCTCGACATGTCCTTCTTCGACGACAAACAGACCGGCGAGGTCATGTCCATCCTCTCCAGCGACACGGAGAACCTCGAGCTGTTCCTCGACAACGCCCTCGTGAGCTCCGTCCGGCTCGGCGCGATGCTCGTCGGCATCGGCGTCGTGCTCTTCTTGGAGAACGCCTACCTCGCGACGGTGACGCTGCTCGTCGCCCCCATCATGGTCGGGTTTACCTACTGGTTCATGAAGCGGGCGGAGCCGCTGTACGCCGCCCGACGCTCCTCCGTCGGGAAGCTGAACACCCGCCTCGAGAACGCCATCTCCGGCGTGGAGCTGACGAAGACCACGGCCAGCGAGGACCACGAGGTCGGCCGTGTCCGCGGCTCCTCGCGACGGCTCTTCGACGACACGATGGCGATGCTCCGGCTCTCGTACTTCTACCGGCCGGGGATGGAGCTGCTCGCCGGCGTCTCCTTCAGCCTCACCTTCCTCGTCGGGGGCTACTGGCTGTTCGTCGGTGCGCCGCCGGGCGCGCCCGCGAGCGGGCTCGAAGCCGGGACGTTCGTCACCTTCCTCTTCCTCTCTCAGCGGTTCGCGACGCCGCTGGCTGAGGTGTCGAACATCGTCGATCAGTACGAGAACGCGAAGGCCTCGTCGGAACGCGTGTTCGGGCTGATGGACATCCCGGTGTCCGTCCGCGACGCCGACGATGCGGTCGAACTCGACGACGTGGCGGGCCGCGTCGAGTACGACGACGTGTCCTTCGCGTACGACGAGGAGCCGGTTATCGACGGCGTCTCCTTCGTCGCCGACCCCGGCGAGACGGTCGCGTTCGTCGGTCCCACGGGCGCGGGGAAGTCCACGGTGTTGAAGCTCCTGCTCCGGATGTACGACGTGAACGAGGGCACCGTGCGTGTCGACGACCACGACGTGCGCGACGTGACGATGGCGTCGCTGCGCTCGCACGTCGGCTACGTCGGTCAGGAGACGTTCCTCTTCGACGGCACCATCGCCGACAACATCCGCTACGGCGACTTCGACGCCCCGATGGACGCGGTCCACGAGGCTGCGGAGGCCGCGGAGGCTCACGAGTTCATCACGAACCTCCCGAACGGCTACGAGACGCGTGTCGGCGAGCGAGGCGTGAAGCTGTCAGGGGGGCAGCGACAGCGCGTCGCCATCGCCCGCGTCGTCCTGCAGGACCCGGAGATACTCGTGCTCGACGAGGCGACCTCCGCGGTCGACACGGAGACCGAGTACCTCATCCAGAAGTCGCTGGATACGCTGTCGGCGGAACGGACCACGTTCGCCATCGCCCACCGGCTCTCGACCGTGAAGAACGCGGACGAGATACTCGTCATGGAGGACGGCGAGATCATCGAACGAGGGAGCCACGGCGACCTGCTCGAATCGGGCGGGCTCTACGCCGACCTCTGGCGCGTGCAGGCTGGCGACATCGAGTCGCTTCCCGAGGGGTTCCGCGAGCGCGTTGCACTCGAGGGAGACGACTAACCCGACGCCCGCCGCTCCACGCTCGCGACTGCCTCCTCGACCGTGTCGACCGCCTCGAACCCGGAAAAGCCGGAGCAGTCGTGCGTGGAGAGCCCCGCGACGGGTTTGTCGAAGTCGAGCGCGTGACCGAGCTCCGAGAGCGTTCCCGTTCCGCCGTCAACGGCGATGACCCCGTCGCCGTTCATCACGACGAGCGGGTTGCGGGCGTTCCCGATGCCGGTCGCGACGGCCGTGTCGAGGTAGCGGTTCCCCTCCCGGTGGTCGGTCCCCTTCAGGATGCCGACTGTCCGACCGTCGTGGCGCTTGGCACCCCGGCAGACGGCCTCCATCACCCCGCCGTAGCCGCCACAGACGACCGTGTGGTCTCGTTCCGCGAGCAGTTCGCCGAGTTCCTTCGCGACCGCGGTGGTGGCCTCGTCGACGCGACCGCCGCCGATGACAGAGACGCGCATACGTGGAGTTGCGGGCGGCGGGGTTTCAAACCCGCTTCACTTCCACCGCGGCACGCGAACCCTTATCCGGATTAGCGAGATACATCGGGTAATGGCGGCCGCCGACGCCGACGCCGAGTATCTCGACCGTCCGCTGCTCGCCCCGGAGTTCCTCGAGAAGCGGAGCTACCAGACGACGCTCGCGGACGCGGCGCTTTCGGCACACACGCTCGTCTGCCTCCCGACGGGGCTCGGGAAGACGACCGTCTCCTGTCTCGTCACCGCGAGCCGGCTCGCCGAGGTCGGGGGTACCTCCCTTATGCTCGCGCCGACGAAACCGCTCGTCCAGCAGCACGCGGAGTTCTACCGCAACGCGCTCGAAGTTCCGGACGACGAGATCGTCGTCTTCACCGGCGACGTGCGACCCGACGACCGTGCCGACCTCTGGGAGTCGGCGCGGATCGTCATGGCGACCCCGCAGGTCATCGAGAACGACCTCGTCGGCAACCGCATCTCGCTCGCCGACGTGACGCATCTCACCTTCGACGAGTGTCACCGCGCGACCGGCGACTACGCGTACAACTACATCGCCGACCGCTACCACGCCGACGCGACGGACCCGCTCGTGACCGGGATGTCGGCGAGTCCCGGCGGCGACAAAGAGGAGATACTGCGGGTGTGTGAGAACCTCGGGCTCACCGAGGTGGAGGTGATGACCGAGGCCGACGCGGACGTGGCCGACCACACCTACCGGACGGAGGTCGACTGGAAACACGTCGACCTCCCCGACGACGTGCTCGCCATCCGCGACGCGCTGAACGAAGTCATCAGCGACCGCCTGCAGAAGCTCCGGGAGATCGACGTGGTCACCTCCACGGACCCGAACATGAGCCAGGGCGAGCTGAACAAGGCACGGGCGAAGCTCCAGCGGCTGATGCGCAACGACGAGTCCGCCGGCTACGAGGGGATGAGCGTCCACGCCGAGGTGATGAAGCTCCGCCGGGCGACCGAGCTCGTCGAGACGCAGTCCGTCGAGTCGCTCCGCAGGTACTTCGAGCGCCAGCGCGAACAGGCACGCTCGTCAGGCGCGTCGAAGGCGAGCCAACGGTTCGTCTCCGAGCCACGAGTGAAGAAGGCGATGCGGCTCGCCGAGGAGTTCGACGGGCTCCATCCGAAGTTCCGGAAGACCCGCATCCTGCTCGCGGAGACGTTCGGGCTCGAGGGTGGCTCGCGCGCCATCGTGTTCACCGAGAGCCGCGACACCGCGGAGACGCTGACGGAGTTCCTCTCGGAGTCGTTCGACACGAGACGCTTCGTCGGTCAGGGCGACAAGGAGGGCTCCGACGGGATGACACAGACGGAGCAGAAGGAGACGCTCGACGCGTTCCGAGACGGCGAGTTCGAGGTGCTCGTCTCCACCAGCGTCGCCGAGGAGGGGCTCGACGTGCCTGACGTCGACCTCGTCCTCTTCTACGAGCCGGTGCCGAAAGGCGTCCGCTCCATCCAGCGGAAAGGGCGAACCGGCCGCGCGAGCGAAGGGAAGGTGGTCGTTCTCATCGCGAACGACACCCGCGACGAGGCGTTCTTCTGGATGTCGCGAAACGAGGAAAAGCGGATGGAGGAGGAGCTCCGGAAACTGAAGGGGATCGCCGGCGAGGTGGAGTCGGAGCTCGGACAGGGGTCGCTCGACGACTTCGCCGACGGGGAGAACGCCGACGGAACGGACGGCGTGAGCGGAGCCGGCGGGGACGCCGACGATACCGACGTACCCCCCGGCACGGGCGACACCGCCGCGAGCGCGACGGCCGACGCGGACGCCCCAGACGGACAGTCCGGGCTCGACTCGTTCGCCGAAGGCGGAAGCGGGGACGACACCGAAGCCGAACAGTCCGAGGACACGGACGACGCGCCGGACGGAGTTACCGACGAGTCCGGCGATCCGGGCGGCGAATCCGAGGCCATCCCGCCCGAGGACGCGACGGCGGCGGTCGCCGGCACCGACGGGGACGCCGTCGAGATCGTCGCGGATCAGCGGGAACTCGACTCCACCGTCGCCCGCAACCTCTCCACGCGGGAGGGGATCGAGACGCGGCTGGAGACGCTCGCGGTCGGCGACTACGTCCTCTCGGACCGGGTCGTCGTCGAGCGGAAGAGCGTCGAGGACTTCCTCGACACGCTGCTCGGCGAGGACCGCTCGATGTTCGAGCAGGTTGGCGACGCCGTCCGTAGCTACGCCCGACCGGTCGTCGTCGTCGAGGGCGAGGACCTCTACGGTCGGCGCAACGTCCACCCGAACGCTATCCGGGGCGCGCTCGCCTCGCTCGCCGTCGACTTCGGCGCGAGCGTCCTCTTCACCGAAGGAGAGGACGACACCGCGGACCTGCTCGATGTCATCGCCCGACGCGAGCAGGAAGCGTCGGACCGCGAGGTGCGCGTCCACGGCGAGAAGTCGAACAAGACGCTCGACGAACAGCAGGAGTACGTGGTGAGTTCCGTCGCCGAGGTCGGTCCCGTCACGGCCCGCGCGCTGTTGGAACAGTTCGGCAGCGTCGAGGCTGTGATGACCGCCGACGAGGAGGCGCTCCGAGAGGTCGACGGCGTCGGCCCGGTTACCGCAGAACGGGTCCGCGAAGTCGTCGGGAGCGAGTACGCGGGTTAACGGCCGGCGCGCTCGGCCGCGTCGAGCGCCTCGGCGGCTTCTCGCGCCGCAGCGAGGTACTCTCGCGTCGACGAGAGGTCGTCAGCGGACTCCGCACGCGCCGACAGCGACGCGAGCGTCCGGGCGAGCGAGGCACGCGCGGCAGCCACATCCTCGCGACCGGTCGAGGCCGAGTCGGGCGATTCGGTCGCCGCCGTGGCGGGGCGGGGCGACGGCTCGGGGGTCGGGTTCGACGGCGCCGTCGTATCACGTCCGTCCGGGTGCCGGCCGGTGTCCGCGGTCGCCCCCGGGTCCTCGTTGGCGCGTTGGGGCGTCGGTGTGGCGTCCTCGTCCGGGACTGCCGCCGGGTCGGCGTCCGGCGTTGGAGCCTCCTCGCCGGCGGAAGTGGGCTGCGATTCGGTCGCGTCCGCGTCGGCAGTCGCGTCAGCAGCGTCGGCCGGCTCCCCACCGGGGCCGCCCTGACACGTCGGGCAGAACTCCTGCCCGTCCCAGCGGAAGACCGGGTCCCCACAGCGGTCGCAGTGTTTGTTCGTCATCGTCGCGCCCTTGAGCAGGAGCTCGGACATCCGCTCGGACTGTTCCCGCTTTCGCTTGTCCGCCTCGAACTGCTCGCGGAGCCGTTCGCGCTCGGCTTCGCGGTCGAAGTCGCTCATGTCAGGAGGGACGCCGTCGGCGCGCAAAAGGGCTGTGGGACCGTGGCCGCGGGTGGGCGCAGCGCTCAGACCGAGTGGACGCCGTCGCGGTCGAGCAGGTCGGCGAAGTCGGTGCCCGCACGGAGCGCCGTGAGGTGGGCGGTCAGGTCGTCGACGGCGACGCGCGCCTGCGCGGTCGTGTCGCGGTCGCGCAGCGTCACGGTCGCGGCGTCGAACTCGTCGCACTCGACCGTCTCGTGGTCGACGGTGACACAGACCGGTGTCCCGACCTCGTCCTGCCGGCGGTAGCGCCGGCCGATGGAGCCGGACTCGTCGTAGGCCACGTCGAAGCCGGCCGCGCGGAGCTCCTCGCGGACCGACTCCGCCCGGTCGACGATGGCCGGCTCGTTGGAGACGAGGGGGGCGACGCAGGCGAACGTCGGCGCGAGCTCCGCCGGGAGTTCGAGATACGTCCGCTCTTCGCCGTCCACCTCGTCCGTCCGTAGCGAGTGGGCGAGAGTCGTGTAGAACAGCCGGCCGATGCCGAAGGAGGGTTCGATGACGTGGGGCGTGACGTGCTCGCCGGCCTCGGTGACTGTCTCGACGGCGAAGTTCGCCACGTCCGTCGCGACCTCGTAGGACTCGCCGTCGACCTCGACCGTGACCGTCTCTTCCTCGAAGGCGCCCGGGTCGCGGGCGGCGAGGTCGGCGAGCGCGTCGGCGACCGCACCCGCCTCGCCGCCGAACTCCGGGCCGAGCGTCGACATGTCCGGATCCACGGTCGGCCGCTCGACCGTCTTCGGCTCGTCGTACTGCTTGAAGACGGTGAACTCCTCACCGGAGCCGGCCGCGTGGTTCGAGAGGTCGTAGTCACCGCGGGAGGCGAAGCCGGTCGCCTCGATCCAGTCGCCGCCGATCTCCACCTCGGCGTCCCAGCAGTCGACCGCGTAGTGGGCGCGCTCGCCGGGGAGGTGTTGGCGGTACCGGAATCGGTCCATGTCGACGCCGATCCCGTCGTACCAGTCGCGCGCGACGCCGAGGTAGTAGGCGATCCACTCGGAAGCGACGATGCCCTCGTCGACCGCCTCGCGGACGGTCAGCGTCTCGATGTCGCCGTCGGCGGCGTCCTGTGCCGCCGCGGAGTAGAGCGGGAGCTCCACGTCGGCCACGTCCCCGAGCGGCGGCTCGTCCGTCTCGGGGTCGATGAAGTGTTCGAGTTCCGCCTGCGTGAACTCGCGAACGCGGATGAGCCCCCGCCGTGGCGCGATCTCGTTGCGCCACGCCTTGCCGACCTGACCAACGCCGAAGGGGAGTTTCCCGCGGGCGTACTCCTTCAGTCGAGGGAACTCGACGAAGATACCCTGTGCCGTCTCCGGGCGGAGATAGCCGGGCTGTGAGGAGCCGGGGCCGATGTCCGTCTCGAACATGAGGTTGAACTCGTCGACCGGTTCGCCGGCGAGCGGGGCCTCACACGCCGGACACGCGACGTCGAGTTCGGCGATGAGCTCCGCGACCCGCTCGATGCCGAGCGCCTCGGCGTCCTCGTACTCGGAGTCCGGATGGTCCTCCACGAGGTGGTCGGCGCGGTGGGACTCGCCGCACTCGGGACAGTCGACGATCATGTCGTCGAAGCCGTCGAGATGGCCCGAAGACTCGAAGACGGGCTCGGGCATCACGTCCGGCGCGGATATCTCCATGTGGCCCTCCCGGGTGAGGAACCGGTCGCGCCACGCATCCTCGATGTTGCGCTTCAGGTCGGCGCCCTGCGGGCCGTAGGTGAAAAAGCCCGCAACGCCGCCGTACGCCTCCACGGACTGAAAAAAGAAGCCACGACGCTTCGACAGCTCCGCGACCGTCGCCAGCTCGTTTTCCTCGCCGCTCATCGCAACGCCTCCAGCAGGTCCGTGTCGCGGACGATGCCGACGAGTTCGTCGCCGGCGACGACGGGGACCTGCTCGATGTCCTCGGTGATGAACAGCCGTGCGATTTCGGTCGCCGACTTCGAACGCGCCACGGTGAGGAGCGACTCGGTCATGAAGCCGGCAACCGGCTCGGCCGGGATCTCGACGTTTCGTGTCGGCAGATACCGGGAGCCGACCGCCTTGATCCCCTCCCACTTCCAGTCGTCGTCATCGTCGGCGATGGAGTCGCCGGTCGACTCCTCGCCCTCGACGATGCGAGCCACGTCGAGGATGTCGACCTCGGTGAGCATCCCCTCGGGCTGTCCCACCTCGTCGAGGACGACGCCGTACGCCTCGTCCGCGTAGGCGAGTTCGCGCTCGGCGACCGTCAGCGGCGTCCCCCGGTAGACGGTGTTGACACCGGAATCCATCAGCGAGCCGGCGTCCGACTCGGCGTGGACATCGCCATTCGCCACCGCGCGGACGACGTCGGTGATGGTGATGATGCCGTTCAGGTCGGCGCCGTCGACGACGGGGACGCGCCGCTGCCCCGTCTCGCGGATGAGCGCGGCGACTTCGGTTATCGGCGTGTCGGCCGAGACGGATTCGACCGCCTCGACGAGCAGCGCGAGCTGGTCCTCGTCGGGCTCTTCGATGAGCTGCTCACGGGAGACGAGCCCGCGGAACTCGCCGTTCTCGGCGTTCACGACGGGGATCGACGAGAACTCGTTGTCCTGGAGTCGGTCGAGTACGTCCTCTCGGCTGCCCGGGACGACGGCAGTCACGAGCGACTCCCGAGGTGTCATGGCGTCTGCGGCGTTCATACAGTGTCCGCATCGCGCCGCGTACTAAGTCCTTACACTTCCGTGGAAGCCGTCGTCACGGACGGGAACGGTGACATCGGCGGATCGGTGCCGGCGGGCGAGCCGCCCGGACCCGACGGGTTACTCCTCGTCGAGCCCGTACATCTCGTCGACCTCGTGCGCGTAGAACTGCTCGGGGTCGGGGAAGAACGCGTCGGGGTCGTCGTGTTCGATGGTCGCGAGGGGGGTGCCGTCGAGCTTCTTCACGTGGCTGTACATCCGGTCACGCTCCAGCGCCGTGCGGACCATCGGCGGCGCGAACCGCATCCGGTAGGCACCGGCGATGAAAAGCGACTTCTCCGCCTCGGGGTCGAGACACTCCGTGACGATGAACGTGTTCCCTCCTTCGGACTGCTGGTAGACGGCCGTCTCGGAGAACGTCACTCCCTCGGAGAACGCCTCGAACTCCTCGGCCTTATTGCCGGGAACGATGTACGAGAGCCCCCACTCGTCGGTGTCGCCGGAGTCGGGGTGCTTCGGCGTCGTGTCGCCGGACGGGAGCAGCAGCGTCTCGTAGCCGTCCGACTCTCGGTCCGCCATCATCGCGCGGGCGTCCTCGAGGGTCAGCTCCCAGAACTCACGTACGGTGTCGGACTCCCTCGCGATACGCTCGATGTCGTCCGGGTCGCCGTCGCCGGCCTCGATCCTGACCATACGGGGGAATCGACGTCACGCCCGATAAAAGACACGAGACGGCCGAACGACACGAGTTCACCGAACGAGGATCCGGCATCGGGGCCTCGCGCTCAGGCGGAGACGCCGAGGCCGGCTTCGAGCAGCAGCGAGACGGCGAGCACGACGAGGCTGGCCGCGAACAGCTTCCAGTCACGGCTCACCCGATCGGCGACGGGGAGCCGCTCGTCGCGCAGCGGCGGGAGCCGCTGGATGCGCTCCTCGAGGCCGTACTCGGTGTCGCTGTCCGTCGATAGCGACCCGAGTATCGAGCTACGGGGCGACGACTCGCCGTCGCCGCGCCCCATCGACGGGCGGCGCACGCGCGGCTGGATGCCGACGCTGCCGACGCCGAACATGAGAAAGCCGACGACGAACAGCAGATACTTCAGCGTCAACAGCCCGTCGCCGAGCGCAAAGGAGAGGACGGCGCCGACCCCGACGACTATGGCCGCGACGCTCGCGACCCAGAGGACGAACTCGGCCGCGCGAAGCCACCGGTTACTCGCCATCGCCGACGCGGCGGGCGAGCACCGCGTCGACCGACTCGTGGTCGGATTCGTGGCGGTGGCAGTAGCTCCGGCGGCCGGTGTCGCCGATCCCATGGAGGGTCGGTCGCTCGCGGTCGCAGACGCTCCCGAACTCCTCGTAGAGCGCCTCGCGGGCATCCACAGGAAGCCCGCGAGGCGCTCAGATCGGAAGAGCACACGTCTGAACTCCAGTCACAAA
>ENA-ORDC01002011-ORDC01002011.1-marine-metagenome-genome-assembly--contig:-NODE-2011-length-13436-cov-19.278165_pt1 | contig 13436 bp, 10 predicted proteins | sample MGYA00237783_ERZ508515 | MGnify/ENA primary metagenome ERZ508515 (study PRJEB26186, sample SAMN06268792) | marine metagenome | isolation source: Eden Landing Ponds, San Francisco, CA, USA | place... | reverse complement strand
AAAGCCGGTGAAGGGATTTGAACCCTTGGCCTATTCCTTACGAAGGAATCGCTCTACCAGTCTGAGCTACACCGGCACCCTTGCAGGCAATGAATTCTTGGAGCGATTACCACAATAAGGGTTGCGAATCGAACGCCCTTAGCGAGTCAATCGCACGTCCAAACAGACGTTCACCTCGTGTGGCGCGTACGAACGCACCGTGTGGCGCGTCTCCACCTCGACGGCGTAGCCCGCCGGCTCGGCCGCCGCCCGGATCGCGCTCTCGCCCGGCCCGTAGGGATCGTCCTCGTGCTGGATGTCGTAGAAGTGGAGCACGCAGTCGTCGCCGGCCAGTTCGACCGCCGTCTCCAGGAACTCGTCGGCGCTGTGGGGCAGATTCATCACCAGTCGGTCGGCCCAGCCCTGGTACTCCGCTGCCACCTCTCTGACATCCCCACAGATCCCGGTCACGCGGTCTTCGACGTCGTTCCGTCTCGCGTTCTCCCGGAGGTACTCGATGGCGGCGGCGTTGATGTCGACGCCCACCGCCGTCGCACCCCGCTTTGCTGCGGGGATCACGAACGGCCCGACGCCCGCGAACATGTCGAAACAGTGCTCGCCCGAGTCGACCTGCTCGATCACGCGGTGGCGCTCGGTCGCCAGTCTGGGCGAGAAGTACACCGCCGCGACGTCGACCAGAAATTCACAGCCGTACTCGCGGTGGACGGTCTCGGTCCCGTCGCCAGCAAGGACGTCCCACTCGCGGACACGCTGCTCGCCTTTGACCTTCGAGGCGCGGTTGATTACGGTTTCGACCGGCAACGAGGAGTCCATGATCGCGTCGGCGACCTCCTGAGCGCGGTCGGGGTCGTCCTCGTCGATAATCACGATCTCACCCAGGCGCTCGTAGGACGGTTCGAACCCGAGGATGTCCTCGGGAAGGGTCTGGGTCTCGCGTGCGGGGACGTCCCGGGTCACGACATCGAGGTCGTCGGGAACGGCGTCGAGATCGCTGACTGGGATGAAGAGGTCGCCGTCGTCGTGGACGATCTCGTAGTCGTGGGCCAGCAGCTCGGCTTCGTCGAGGCGCTGTCGCGTGGCCTCGCCGTTCTCGCGGGCGACGCGAACGCAGGGGACGTCCATCACTTCGACTGTGGCCGGGGGCGGGCGAAAACGTTGGCGTTTGTGCGACGAGCCGGTTAGCCCCTGCCTTCGACGATCCCCTTCAGGCTCTCGGCTCGAAGTCGATAGATGCCGAACTCGATCTCGTCTGTCGGGCGGTCGAAAACTCTGAAGTACGGAATTTCGAGTCGCTGGACGGCTTCGAGGACGGGGTCGTCGAGTCGTTGTTCGGTCTCGACTATTTCGAGGCGACCACTCGCGACGACGCTCTTCCATCGCCCGTCCGCTCTGCCGTGGACGACGAACGAAGCGAGGTCGGTCCGCTCGAGGAACTTCTGTTTCTGGCTCCCGGGCGCGAACCCGAGTCGAAAGTACAACTGCTGGTCGTCGGGCTGGAAGTAAAACGACACCGGCACGGCGTAGGCGTCGTTTCCGTCCGCGAGTGACAGCACACCCGTCTCCTGTGCGGCCAGAAAGTCGGTGATATCGAGCGCGTCCATATCCTCGGCGTTCTGTGGATTCATGTGTGTTAGTTTGTGCCAAAGGTAGTTAATCTCGACTCTCCGAGCGACGGGGGAAGATTCGAACGGTTCCGGACCGCTTATTCGATCCCGCGACCCACAACTGGTATGCTCACTTTCGTCGGTCTCGGGCTCTACGACGAGCGCTCGATCACGTTGCAGGGCCGGGAAGCCCTCCAAGAGGCTGATCGCGTCTTCGCCGAACGCTACACCAGTCGACTCGTCGGCGCGTCCTTCGAGGACGTCGAAGCCGCCCACGACGTCGAGATCGAACTCCGGTCGCGCGAGGGCGTCGAGCAGCACCCCGAACCGATCCTCGACGCCGCGAGCGAGGGCGACGCCGTCTTCTGCACCGCCGGCGACACCATGATCTCGACGACCCACGTCGACCTTCGACTCCGGGCGCACGAACGGGGGATCGATACCCGGATCGTCCACGGGACGACCGCCGCCGCCGCGGCGAGTTCGCTCACGGGCCTGCAGAACTACCGCTTCGGCAAAGCGACGACGCTGCCCTTCGAAACCTCGCACGGCGGCGAGGGCGTCCCGGGGAGCGTGATCGAGACGGTCGAGGCCAACCGCGACCGCGGCCTCCACACGCTCGTCTTTTTGGACATCAAGGTCGACGACGACCGCGAGGACTACATGACCGGTAGCGAGGCCGCCGACCTGCTCGCGAGTGACTGGGACGACGAGGCCCTGGGTGTGGTCGTCGCGCGTGCGGGGAGCCCGGATCCAGTTGTCGCGGCCGACACGCTCGACGCGCTCGCCGAGATGGACTTCGGCGAGCCGTTGCACATGCTCGTGATCCCCGGAGAACTACACTACATCGAGCGGGACGCACTGGTCGAACTGGCCGGCGCGCCCGAGTCCGTGGCGGATTCGCGACTCGTCTGAAACGGTTTGGAACTACTCTTCGACCCCGCCGTCGGCCCGGACGCCGACCCCGAGCGCTTTCTGCAAGTCGTACTCCTTGCGGGTGATTACGTACAGCCCCTCCTCGACGATCGCGAGCACTTCGGGTAACTGCATCACGACGATGTAGGTGATGCCCACGAGGGCAGCCACAGAGAGGAACTGGGCGATAATCCGGTCGGCGACGATATACGAGACTTCCAGGTGTGTCTGGAGGCCGAACGCCGACATCACGGCGTCGGGGAAGACCTGGAGGCGCTGGTAGCCGAAGGTGTAGGCGATGAAGACGTTGCGCGCGATGTTGAGCACCCAGATGATCCCGACGGCTGCGGCCAGCGCCTTCAGTTTCCGTTTCAGTGGGGCACGGACGGCGGCGATGAGCCCGCCGAAGATCGCCATGCTGCCGACGCCGGTGCACGCCATCTTGATCGTGTAGACGATGTTGTAGCCGCCGTTTCGCTCGGGGAACTGGAAGAAGAAAGACTGGTGGTACGACTGTGGCGGTTCGGCCAGCGAGATATCGGCGGGGAAGTTGTTGCCCGCCACGACGCTGAAGTCCGCGCCGATCAGCGAGAGGACGACCGCGGTCTGGTCGGTGACGACCGCGATCAGCGGATCGCGCAGGAACGGGACCGTCGACAGCGGGAGATAGATGAGCCACGCGACCGCGACGCCCCGTGAGATCATCAGGAGTCGATCTCGGCCCGTCGCCAGCAGATAGCCCACGTACAGCGACAGCGGAATAGCAGCGACGACGGCGATTCCCTCGGTGATCGACTTCTGATCGAAGACGAACTGGTAGATCGAGGACACCCAGAACAGCGCCAGCACGACCCAGCCGCCGACCAGCAGGTATCGACCCCACTCACGGTCGTACATCTCCACTACCGCGCCCGCGAGGAAGACGAACATGACGAGCCAGGAGAGGACTGCCCACCACTGGTGGGCCCACTCGAAGACGCCTGCGACTCCAGAGAGCATAGCCTGTGCCGTACTTACCCGACGGCAAGTATATGCTTTGCCGTCCGTCCGTGCAGCCACTGCACACGACCGCACTGGGCGCTGAGCGTCTCGTATGTGTGGTACGTCGTCACTCACAAGGTTTATTCGTCCCACCTGCCTCGTTTCGCGTACGATGTACGTCGGTGATCGATTTACACCGCGGTCCGTGTGATCACCGACCGTCAGGTCCGCGATTTTCCGCCTCCTCGGGCGGTGTGATTCATCATGTCTAAATCAGAACAAGAGCGATCCGTGTCGATAGAACTGCCAGACGGCTCCCAACTCGACTTCGACGGTCCCGTCACCGTCGAGGACGTCGCCTACGAGATCGGCCCCGGTCTCGGCGAGGACTGCCGGGCCGGTCGCGTCGACGGCGACCTCGTTCCCCCGGAGTACGAGATCACCGAGGACGCCCGTCTCGAGATCGTCACGCCCGGCAGCGACGACTACATCCACCTGATCCGCCACTCTGCAGCCCACGTCTTCGCCCAGGCCCTCCAGCGCGTCTATCCCGAGGCCGAACTCGCCATCGGCCCCTGGACGGACGACGGTTTCTACTACGACATCTCCGGGGTAGACATCGACGAGGACGATTTCCCGGACATCAAGGCGGAGATGGAGTCGATCATCGATGCAGACTACGACATCGAGCGCGTCCTCCGGGACCGCGAGGAGGCCGCGGAGATCTACGCGGACAACGAGTACAAACAGGATATCCTGGAGACCGAGGCTGCCGGCGAGGACCCCATCTCCTTCTACGTTCAAGACGACTGGCAGGACCTCTGTAAGGGCCCGCACGTCCAGTCGACGGGACAGATCGGCGCGATCGAGCTCTTGCAGATCGCCTCGGCGCACTGGCGCGGCGAGGAGGACAACGAAATGCTCACGCGGGTGTACGGGACGGCCTTCGAGAGCGAGAGCGACCTCGAGGAGTTCCTCGAACAGCGGCGCAAGGCCGAGGAACGCGACCACCGCAAGATCGGCCAGGAACTGAACCTCTTCTCGATCGACGGGACGACGGGACCGGGCCTCCCGCTCTATCATCCCAACGGCAAGACGGTCCTGAACGAACTCTCCGACTACGTCGCGAACCTCAATCGAGACGCCGACTACCGTGAGGTCGAGACCCCCCACGTCTTCCGGACCGAGCTGTGGAAGAAGTCGGGCCACTACGAGAACTACCGCGACGACATGTTCCTGCTGGACGTCAACGACGAGGAGTACGGCCTCAAGCCGATGAACTGCCCCGGCCACGCGACCATCTTCGACCAGCAGCAGTGGTCCTACCGCGATTTGCCTGTGCGCTATTTCGAGGACGGCAAAGTGTATCGCAAGGAACAGCGAGGGGAACTCTCCGGGCTCTCGCGAACGTGGGCGTTCACCATCGACGACGGCCACCTGTTCGTCCGCCCCGATCAGATCGAGGACGAGGTCGAGGCGATCATGGACATCATCCTCGACATCCTCGGGACGTTCAACCTCGACTACAACGTCCAGTTCGCCACCCGGCCCGAGAAATCAGTCGGGAGCGACGAGATCTGGGAGCGCGCCGAGAACCAGCTCGAAGCGGTGCTCGAAGACGCCGACGTCGACTACGACGTCGAGCCCGGCGACGGGGCCTTCTACGGCCCGAAGATCGACTTCGCCTTCGAGGACGCGCTGGGCCGTTCCTGGGACGGCCCGACCGTCCAACTCGACTTCAACATGCCCGAGCGCTTCGATCTCTCCTACGTGGGCGAAGACAACGAGGAACACCGCCCGGTGATGATCCACCGAGCGCTGTACGGCAGCTACGAGCGGTTCTTCATGGTGTTGATGGAGCACTACAACGGCAAGTTCCCGCCGTGGCTCGCCCCAGAGCAGGTGCGGATCCTGCCGATCAGCGACGACCAGATCCCCTACGCCAAGCAGATCCAGAACCGGTATCTTGGCGACTACCGCGTCGAGATCGAGGACCGCTCGTGGACGGTCAAGCGCAAGATCCGGGAAGCCCACGAGGACCGCGTCCCGTACATGCTGATCCTCGGCTCCAACGAGGAGGAAGACGGGACGATCTCCGTGCGCGACCGCAAGGAGCAGGAAGTCAAAGACGTCGATCCCGAGGCTTTCGCTGAACACCTCGACACCGAGGTCGACCAGCGCCGGACGGACGTCACCTTCGTCCAGACCTACGGGAACTGATCGGGTTCGTATCAGCCCGTCGAAACACTTATTTCACGAGTTGTCGAACCCGTATTTGTGAAACGACGCGACCTTCTCGTCGCGACTGGATGCGCCTTCTCGGGAGCCGTCGCAGGCTGCCAGTCCACGACCGCGTCGGATGCCGAAATAACGGCCATCGAACTCGAGAATCACCGCACCGAGGCTGCTCACGAGTTTTCGGTGCGGATCGACCGCGACGAAGAGACGGTATACGAGACCACCCGGCGACTGCGTGCGTCCGGTTCGGACAATTCGACCGCCGTGCTGGATCGTCCCGTCGAGGGTGCAGGCGACTACGAGGTGTTCGTTTCAGCCGGAGCTTTCACTGAGAGTGTACACACCCGCAAGTTGCTCTACGGCGAGCAGACGTGCCTCCACCTCGAGTTCTATCTGGGTGATGGGACGCTCCACTGGGAACGCACGAACCACAACGAGTGCTGACAGGCGATCAATCGTCGGTCGCTGCCGCCTTCTCGGCGTCCAGATCGTCCAGTGCCCACTGGACGACCCGCGCCTGCACGAGCCGTTGCTCGCCGACGGTCTCGTCTCGCTCGTAGGCCGCGATCGCCTCGCGGGCGTCCTCGCGCATTTCGGATTCGAGCGGGCGCTGATCGGGCTCGTCGCGGACGTCGTTGAGCAGCGCCTCGAAGTCCTCCCGGAGGTCGAAACTCGCCCGGGCGGCGTTACACCGCGAGAGCGGACTCACGCCCACGTCGAGGACGAGTTCGGCGACCAGCTCGAAGTCGTCACCACAGAAGTACAGCGAGACCTCGCCGACGATGTCCTGCCAGGCGATCGGGTCGCTGTGTTTGCACAGTTGCAGAGCGCGTGGCGGCAGATCCAGCCGTGCGGTCGTGTTGGGCGACCCGCACAGACAGCAGGGCTTCTCTGTTTTACCCGTGTACATACCCGCTCTGTGGACCAGATCGACTTGTAGTTGTTCCCGGGCCAAGGTGGCACGTCGAGTGACGGATACATCCGCGTGGCTACGTGGCTCGGCGTATCTGTGTCGAAAGACGACAGGGACAGACCCACCATAATAGTACCAAATTATGATTAACTATTTGCTATCGTAGCGTAATCTGTGGTGCATGCGAGCTCGACACTGGCAGGATTCGGGTGAGAATCCGAACGAAAGACGGCCGGAGACCGCTGTACCACACTCACGTTTCGAAACAGGTGCCGAACTGGGGAGGGGGAGGGAAGGTGAAACATGGCTTCGATAGTGGAGCTCCTGCTGGCGTTTGCACCGCTGTTCGTCGCGGGGGTACTGCTCGTCGGCTTCCTCTGGCCGGCGACGCGGGCGATGCCGCTGGCCTGGCTGACGGCTGTTCTCGTGGGATATACTGTCTGGGAGATGCCGGTCGACTGGATCGCGGCCGCGTCGATCGGCGGTGCGATCACGGCGCTGACGATCCTCTGGATCGTCTTCGGTGCCCTGTTCCTGCTGTACGTGCTCCAGCAGGTGGGCGCGTTCGACCGCATCAATCGGGGCTTTGCCGCTGTCTCGGACGACCGGCGCGTCCAGATCGTCTTGCTGGCGTTCTTCCTGTCGACGTTCATCGAGGGTGCCGCCGGGTTTGGGACGCCCGCGGCAGTCGTCGCACCGCTGTTGCTCGGGCTCGGGTTCCCCGGGCTGGCAGCCGTCGTCGTCGCCATCATCGGTCACATCATCGCGGTGACCTACGGCGCCGTCGGGACGCCGATCATCATCGGCATCAGGAACCCGCTACAGGCCTTCGAGGCGCCGATCAACGGCGGTGGATTCACCGTCGTCGAGTTCGCCGATCAAGTTGCAGCGTGGGCCGCGACGTATCACGCACTGGTGGGCTTCCTGATGCCGCTCATCGCCGTGATGATGGCCGTGTACTTCTTCGGCGAAGAGCGCACGGTTCGTCCGGCGTTCGAAGTCGCGCCGCTGTGCCTGTTCGCAGGCATCGCCTTCGTCGTCCCCTACTGGATCTCTGCGTGGTTTCTCACCGCCGAGTTCCCGTCCCTGATCGGCTCGATGGTCGGCGGTGGGATCACCATCGCCGTCCTCAGAGCGGGCTACCTGCTCCCCGACAGCCACTGGGAGTTCCCCGCTCAGGAGAGCTGGCCCGACCACTGGGTCGGCTCCGTCAAACCCGGCGGCTCGAACGCCCCTACCGACGGTGGCGTCGACCTGGCGGCGGACATGTCGCTGCTGAAAGCGTGGGCTCCCTACGTCCTGCTGGTGGTCCTGCTGGTCGTCACGCGGGCCAGCGACCAGATCAGCGAGGCGATCGGCGACGCGAGCATCGGGGCCACTGTCTCGGACGTGTCGCTGCTGGGGACCGACGTCGGAAACTTCACCCTCGGCATCGTTCTCGGGTGGAGTCAGATCCTCGGGACGGATATCGGAAACAGTATCGCCTGGATGAGCGTACCCGGCTTCTGGCTGGTCGTGAGCGCACTCGCAGCGATCCCGCTGTACCGGATGTCCGGGACGCAGGTCCGGGACGCGCTGGATGAAACGCTGGAGAAACTCGTCTCACCGCTGATCGCGCTCGTGTTCGTCATCGCGATGGTGCAGGTGATGCTGCAGTCGGGCAACCCACCGGGTGCCGAACTCGACGGGATGATCGTCGTCCTCGCTCGCGCGACGGCCGACGTGCTCGGGCCGGCCTACCCATTCGTCGCGGCGTTGATCGGCGCGCTCGGCGCGGCGATGGCGGGATCGAACACCGTCTCGAACATCACCTTCAGCGGGTTCCAGTTCGAGGCGGCGGGCGAAGTCGGTGCGCCGCGACAACTGGTCGTCGGCGCCCAGGCCGTCGGCGGGGCCATCGGGAACCTCGTCGCCATCCACAACCTCGTGGCGGCGCTGGCGACCGTCGGCCTCGTCGGTCAGGAGGGGCGGGTGATGCGACTGAACTTCATCGTCCTGCTGTACTACTCGCTGGCCGTGGGCGTCCTGGCGATGCTGTTCAGCTACGTCCTCTTTCCCACCCTGTTCTAATCGTAACCACTGTTTATATTTCAGCAGACCAACCAGACTACAATGTCAAGACATAACACGCCACAATCGAGCACCGATCCGGCGAGTGACCCACACGCCGACTACGACTACCGCAACGACGACACCAACCGGCCCGAGGTCGTCGCCGCGCTCGAACCACGAATCGACGGGGACGTCCGGTTCGACACGTACACCCGTGAGCTGTACGCGACCGACGCCAGCGCCTACGAGCAACTCCCGATCGGCGTCGTGTCCCCGGTTTCGACGGCCGACGTCGCGACAGTCATGCGATACTGTGCCGACAAGGAGATCCCAGTCTTGCCCCGCGGTGGCGGCACCAGCCTCGCGGGACAGGCGGTCAACGAGGCTGTCGTGCTGGATTTCAAGCGCTACATGGACGAGTTCGTCTCGTTCGACCCCGACGAGGAGACCGCGCGTGCCCAACCGGGGATCACCATCGCGCGTCTCAACGACCGCCTGTCGGGACACGGACTGAAGTTCGCACCGGATCCCGCCTGGGGCGACAAGTCCGTCCTCGGCGGTGCGATCGGGAACAACACCACGGGCGCACACTCGCTGAAATACGGCAAGACAGACGCGTACGTCGAGGAGTGTGAGGTCGTCCTCGCGGACGGCACGGTCACCACCTTCGGCTGGGTTGACGTCGCGGACCTCCACGACCGGGCCGACCGCGTCGCCGAGATGGCCGACCCCGGACTGGAGGACCGCGTCTACGCGGAAGTCTCGCGGATCCTCCGCGAGGAGACCGACGAGATCGAGGCCCGCTATCCCGACCTCAAGCGCAACGTCTCGGGATACAACCTCGATCACCTCCTCGAGAACGCTCGCGAACACGACGCGGTCAACCTCGGACGGTTGCTGGCCGGCAGCGAGGGGACCCTGGCCGTCATCACGGAGGCCGAGGTCTCCCTGGAGCCCATTCCCGACTCGAAGGCCGTGGTCCTGCTGACCTACGACGGCGTCATCCCGGCGATGCGGGACGTCGCGCCGATCCTCGAACACGACCCCTCGGCGGTCGAGGTCATGGACGACGTGATGCTGGACCTGGCCCGGAACACCGGGGAGTTCGCCGACCTCGTGGCGACGCTCCCCGAGGGGACCGACTCGACGCTCCTGGTCGAGTTCTACGCCGACTCGATGGACGAGGCGCGCCGGAAGATCGCGGACCTGCTGGCCGACCGGCTCCCCGGCTACGAAGCCGCGGTCGAACCGAGCGAGAGCCACCTCGAAACGAGCGCAGACACCCACGCGATCGACGCCCTCGAAGCGTACGACCCCGACCGCCAGGCCAAATTCTGGAAGATGCGCAAGTCCGGACTCCCGATCTTGCTCTCCCGGACCGGTGACGACAAACACTGGCCGTTCGTCGAGGACACGGCCGTCCCGCCCGAGCACCTCCCGGAGTACGTCGCCGACCTGCAGGACCTGTTCGACTCCCACGACACGTTCGCGGCCTACTACGCCCACGCGGGGCCCGGCGTCCTTCACATCCGGCCACTGCTGAACCTCAAAGCCGCCGACGGCATCGAGACGATGGAGGCCATCTCCGAGGCGGTGACCGACCGCGTGATCGAGTACGGCGGCTCGGTCTCGGGGGAACACGGCGACGGCCGCGCCCGCACGAAGTACAACCGGAAACTGTACGGCGAGGACCTCTGGCAGACCTTCCGGGAGCTGAAGACGGCCTTCGATCCCGACTGGCTGCTCAATCCCGGCAACGTCTGTGGCGACCACGACCCGAGCCAGCGGCTCCGGTACGACGCAGGCTACGAGTTCGAATCGGATTTCGACCCCGTGCTGAACTGGGACAACGACAACGGCTTCCAGGGCATGGTCGAACTGTGTCACGGCTGTGCCGGATGCACGGGCCATCAGGACACGACCGGCGGCGTGATGTGCCCGACCTACCGGGCCGCAGACGAGGAGATCACCAGCACGCGGGGGCGGGCGAACATGCTCCGACAGGCCATGAGCGGCGACCTCCCCGCGGACGTCTTCGACGAGGAGTTCGTCTCGGAAGTGATGGACCTCTGTATCGGCTGCAAGGGCTGTCGCAACGACTGTCCCAGCGGCGTCGACATGGCCAAACTCAAAGCGGAGGTCGGCCACGAGTACCACCAGCGCGAGGGTCTCTCCCTACGCGACCGCCTGTTCGCCAACGTCGAGACCGTCCTCAAACTCGGCAGTACCTTCGCGCCGCTGTCGAACTGGGCGATGGCCCTCCCCGGATCGGGCTGGATCGCCGAGAAGACCGTCGGTATCGCCCGCGACCGGACGCTCCCGTCGTTCCACCGCCGGACCTTCCGTGACCGGGTCGACGCCCGCGACGGACCGGCAGTCACCGAGGCGGCTGCCGAACGGAAGGCGTTGCTGCTGGCCGACCCCTACACCGACTACAGCCACCCCGACGTCGGCGAGGCTGCGCTGGACGTCCTCGAAGCCGCCGGCGTCCACGTCCAGGTCCCCGACGACGTCACCGACAGCGGGCGCCCGGCCTTCTCGAAGAGTATGCTCGATCACGCCCGCGAGACCGCCGAGGCAAACGTCGCAGCGCTGGCTCCGCGAGTACGCGACGGCTGGGACGTCGTGGCTGTCGAGCCCAGCGACGCCGTGATGTACCAGCTCGACTACCTGGATCTGTTGTCGGGTACGGAGGTCGAAGCCGTCGCCGAGAACGTCTACGGGCTCTGTGAGTACCTCGACGTTCACGGCCTCGACGACGACATCGCGTTCGACGCGCCCCCAGAATCGATCGCCTATCACGGCCACTGCCAGCAGAAAGCGACCCGGAAGGACCACCACGCCGTCGGCGTCCTCCGGCGGGCGGGCTACGAGGTCGACGCCATCGACTCGGGATGCTGTGGGATGGCCGGGAGTTTCGGCTACGAGGTCGAACACCGCTCGATGAGCGCGGCCATCGGCTCGATTCTCTTCGAGCAACTGGACGACTCTTCGGCGACCCAACCGGTCGCGCCGGGAGCGTCCTGCCGGTCGCAACTCGAAGACTACGAGGAGACGCAGGGCGAACCCCCACATCCGGTCGAGATGCTCGCCGCCGCGCTGTAGTGGCTCGTGAGGTCGCCTCTCCCGTCGCCCCTCAGTGGCGACAAACGAGCGGCCCCAAAGAGATAACAGCGCACGCACCTCATGCTAGGACGTTTCAGAACAGGGGGACAGGTCGGCGAGGGTCCGCGTCGGCCTGCCGGAAAACAGGGCCCAGATACAGATGACGACACGATCCGACACCTACGATCGGTTCGCCGACAAGGCGGCCGCATACGACGTCGAACTGACGCGCACGGAAGTCGAATCGCTCCCGGAGACGATCTCGGACGTGCTCGAAACGCCTGCGGTCGGAGCGCCGTTGCCGTGGGACGGATGCTCGCTTCCAGCGAGCGTCACGACCGACCCGACGCCAGCACAGTTGAACGCGGCCGTCTCCGGCGTCACGGCGGCCTCGCTGGCCGTCGCCGACTACGGGAGCCTCGTCCTGGAGGCGACACCGGGCGGTGCCGAACCGGCGAGTCTCTTCGTCGACGAGCACGTGGCCGTGCTCCGCGAGCAGGACATCGTCCCCGACATGGCAGCAGCCTTCGAGTGGTTCGGTGATCGATTCCGCGAGACGCGCGGCTCGGCGATCATCGCCACCGGCCCGTCGGCGACGGCCGACATGGGCGCGCTCGTGAAGGGCGCACACGGCCCGAAGACGGTCCACGTGGTGGTAATTCCATGAGCACCGACTCACGGGCAGCCAAGGCCGCTCGGATCAGGGAATTGCTCGACACCGAGGGCGAAGCCGTCGCAACGAACACCCGCGGATTCAATCAGGGCCGCTACGACTCGGTCGCCCGCCTGGAGGATTACGAGGGACTCAAAGACGAGGCGCGGGCGATCAAAGAGGACGCCATCGAACGCCTTCCCGAACTCCTCGACGAACTCACCGAGACTATCGAGGAGAACGGTGGCACAGTATACGTCGCCGAGGACGCGGCCGACGCGAACGAGTACATCGCCGACGTCTGTGCCGACGCCGAAGCCGACCGCGTGGTCAAGAGCAAGTCGATGACGAGCGAGGAGATCGAGGTCAACGACCACCTGCATTCGCGAGACGTCGACGTCGTCGAGACCGACCTCGGCGAGTGGGTCCTCCAGCTCGCCGACGAGGCACCGAGCCACATCGTCGCGCCGGCGATCCACAAGTCCCGACAGGGCATCGCCGAGTTGTTCGAAGAGCGTTTCGATCCCGACGAGCCACTGGAGACCGCCGAGGAACTGACGATGTTCGCCCGCGAGAAACTGGGCGAGCGCATCGAGGGGGCCGACGTGGGGATGACGGGCGCGAACTTCCTGACTGCTGACACGGGGACGATGGCACTCGTGACGAGCGAGGGCAACGCCCGCAAGAGCGTTACCGTCCCGGACACGCACGTCGCGGTCGCCGGCGTCGAGAAGATCGTCCCGAGCGTCGAGGACCTCCGGCCGTTCGTCGAGTTGATCGGCCGCTCGGGGACCGGCCAGGACATCACCAGCTACGTCTCGCTGTTCACGCCGCCGATCGACTCGCCCACAGTGGACTTCGACGATCCCGACACGCCCATCACCGACGGGGAGATCGATCGGGAGTTCCACCTCGTGTTGATCGACAACGGCCGGCTGGCGATGCGCGAGGACCCCGACCTGAAGGAGACGCTGTA
>ENA-ORDC01002010-ORDC01002010.1-marine-metagenome-genome-assembly--contig:-NODE-2010-length-13444-cov-3.434353_pt1 | contig 13444 bp, 12 predicted proteins | sample MGYA00237783_ERZ508515 | MGnify/ENA primary metagenome ERZ508515 (study PRJEB26186, sample SAMN06268792) | marine metagenome | isolation source: Eden Landing Ponds, San Francisco, CA, USA | place... | reverse complement strand
ACCTCGACGCCGAGTTCGCCGCGGACACGCAGTTCGGCGAGCGCATCGTCAACGGCCTCTACACGATGTCTCTGGCCGTCGCGCTGACGGTGCCCGAAACGACAGACGGCACCATCGTCGCCAACCTCGGCTACGACGACGTCGAACATCCCGAGCCGGTCTTTCACGGCGACACCATCCGTGCCGAGACGACCGTCACCGACAAGCGCGAGACCAGCGACGGCGAGCGCGGCATCGTCCACATGACTGTCGAGGTGTTCAACCAGCACGACGACCTGGTCTGCTCGTTCGACCGGACGGTCCTCTCGCTCAAGCGGGCGGACTGAGACAGCCCAGAGACAAACGGTGGGGACGAAACAAGCCAACGGCTACCCGTAGCGCTGCCGAAACAGGCCGAGAAGCAAAAACAGGTGGACGAGCGCGCCTGCGAGACCCGTGCCACGACCGACGTCGACGAGGGGTTCGAACCCACCGCCGAGGACGAGGCCAGCCACCTCGACCAGCAGGCCACCAGCGAGCAGTCCGATAGCGGCGAGGGCGGTGCGGTCACCGCCGCCCCGGAAGGTCGCGATACCCGGCGGGTAGAACTGGTAACTCACGCCGACGATGGCGAGGCCGAGAAAGCCCAGCAGATTGAGGCGGCGGTGGGCCAGAAACAGGTCGGCCGTGGGGTCTCCGAAGGCGAAAGTCAGCCCCAGGGCGACGCCGAGGAAGCCGGCGACGGTACAGGCCAGTACGCCGTAGAAGCCGACGCGACGGCGCTCGGAGCGAACGAAGAGCAGCCAGAAGGAAAGCGCAAAGCCGGATACGGCGATTGTTTGCAGGACGGCACCCACCCGGAAGACCCGGCCCGCGGGGAGGCCCCACGCCAGCAGGAGCGGACCGAGAGCGCCCGCCGGCAACACGACGGCGGCCAGCGGGAGAGGTGCCCTGGCGACGAGAAAGCGGGGCAGGAGGCGGAAGCCGAGCGCGAAGACCATGAGCGCCCCCGTGCCGGCGGCGAGCAGGTGGAACGCCCGCGGGGCATAGCCATCGAACAGGAGCGGCAGGCCGGTCTCTGCCGCGAGCAGCGCGTACGAGCCCAGCGCGAGATAGGCCATGGCGACGGGGACGAAGCCGTTCGCGAGGCGGTCGACGGCGCGACGGTCCGCGTTCGCCTTCCCCGTCCCCGTCTCCCCGCCGGTGAGGTTGTCTCGGATGGTCCATCCGAGGGTGGACAGAAAGAGCGTGACGCCCAGGACCCAGAGGCCCGCACCGACCGGTCCGACCCACGCCGCATCCAGTTCCGGGTCGAGGGCGAGCAGGACAGTTCCCGAGGCGGAGGCCAGCAGCTGTGGGACCAGCAACCGGGCCGTCGCGAGGTCGCGGTCGAAGTAGGAGGGCACGAGCGAGTAGGCCTTCCCGAAGACCGTGTGGAAGACGAAGCCGAGCAGGGCGAGGACGGTGCCACTGCGCCGGTCGATGCCGGCGAGTTCTCCCGTCTGCCAGACGACCAGAAAGCCGGCTCCGAGGAGGACGAAGCGACGAACCCATCGCGAGGTGTATGCTGCGTCGGTCATAGCAGTAGCGGCAGTCGACGGGACGAGTCGGGGGGGTGTCGGCCACAGCCCTGCGCACTCGTTTGCTCGCCCCGGCTTTCCATTCCGGGTCGAATACATTCGGGGTGGGGCTATTAGAGATTGGGGGACAAATCGGGCTCGTATGCCGGAGGTCAGACTGGAACTGACGATACCCGAGTCAATCTGGATTGGACAGTTGACACGTCAGTTTTCGGACTCGACCTTCAGGGTCCTCTGCGTGCAGCCCAACGGCGACGGCGGCGTCGCCCTGGCCGAAATCACGAGCGACTCGCTGGGCGACGTCCTCTCGGAGATGGCCGCCTACGACGAGGTGACGGAGATGCACGTGTTGAACGAATACGTGGACAGCGCACTCGTCCAGTACGACACGTCCGCGCCGTTTCTCCTGCATCCGGCCCACAATTCGGGGGTCCCGCTGGCCACCCCGTTCGAACTGTCGGACGGCGTCGCAAACTGGGAGTTGACTGCCTCGAGTGGCCGCCTCTCGAAACTCGCGACCCAGCTCGAGGACTTTGGCATCTCCTTCACTATCGATTCCCTCCAGCACGACGTGGACCAGGAGCAGTTGCTGACCGACGCACAGCGAGAGACCGTCGAGTGTGCCATCGAGATGGGCTACTACGACACGCCACGGGAGTGTTCGCTCACGGAGGTGGCCGAGGCCGTCGACCGCGCGAAGTCGACCGTCAGCGAGACCATCCACCGTGCGGAGGGCAAGGTCATGAAACAGTTCGTGGAGTGATGGCGCCGGTGGGGAATCTGGCCGGGGTCCCGGCCGTGGTGTACCGCTGTTCTCGCGCCTCGTCTCTTCTCTCCTTCCACCCGCTTCCTCGAACCGCACTCACCACCTCTTAAGAGGATGCACGGAAATGGTGGCGTATGGGAACGCAGGCGGGCGTCAGTTTCGACACCGACGAGGAGACTCGACACATCCTGGACAGTCTCGATGGCTTCATCGAACAGGAGGTCGAACCGATACAGGCCGACCTCGGGGAGACCTACCACAATCCGCGGTTGCGGAGCGAACCGAACGGCCGACTGGTCGACGAGGTGGTCGAGGCCATCCAGACGGTCCGGCGGCGCAGCGCCGACGCGGGCTTTTACGCGATGAACCTCCCCGAGGACGTCGGCGGTGGTGGCGTCTCGAACGTCACCTGGTACCGCGCGAAGAAACACGTCGCGAGTTCCGGCGTCCCCCTGGCCGAGTACGTGCTCGCCGGCCCGGAGGGGCCGAAACCCCTCCTCCTGCTCGCAGAGGGCGACCAGGTCGACCGCTATCTCGAACCGACCGTCCGCGGCGAGAAGTCTACCGCCTTCGCACAAACCGAACCCGGCGTGGGTTCCGACTCGCCGAACATGCGAACGAGCGCCGAGAAGGAGGGCGAGGAGTGGGTGCTCAACGGCACCAAGCAGTGGATAACGAACGGGCCCTACGCCGACTTCGTCCAGGTGTTCGCCCGGACGTCGCCCATCGAGGAGAGCGGTCGCTACGGGGGCATCACGTGCTTCCTGGTCGAGGACGACGAGTACGAGGTGAGTTCGTTCAACAACGCCGTCGGGATGGTCGGGATGCAGGCCGAACTCGTCTTCGACGACGTCCGCCTCCCGGAATCGCGGGTCCTGGGGACCGTCGACTCCGGGTTCTACCAGGCGATGGACTTCCTGACGCTCGGCCGCCTCGAACTGGGCGCGGAGGCCGTCGGCCACGCCGAGTACGCCCTCGAGGAGGCCGCCGAGTACGCGGGCGACCGGGAGGCCTTCGGCCGGCCCATCGGCAAGTTCCAGCAGGTCTCCTCGAAGATTGCCCGCGGGCGGGCGCGAACGTACGCCGCGGACGCGGCGGGCCTTCGGTGTGCCTGGCAGATGGACGAGGGGGAGACGCCCATCGAGGAGTCGGCCATCCTCAAGTGGTTCGCCTCGAACGTCTTCTGGGACGTCGCCGACGACGCCGTCCAGATTCACGGGGCCAACGGCCTCGCCGAAGAGTGTTCCGTCATGGAGAATCTGCAGTTCGCCCGGATTCTCCGCATCGTCGAGGGGACCGACGAGATTCAACTCAACACCATCTCGAAGCAGTTCGCGAACTTCTGAGTACCATCGCGCTGGCAGGAAACTGCCAGGCCGCGACGGCCGTGCTGTCACCGGCAGCGCCGGGAAGTGTGTTTTTTGTCGGTGGCACCAGAGTGTCGCGTATGGGAACACAGCCACACCTCCAGGTTGCAGACGGTGACCTCGCCCCGATAGCACTCGTGCCGGGAGACCCCGGCCGGGTCGACCGCATCGCCGCGAAGTGTGAGAACGTCGAACGCGTCGCAGAGAACCGCGAGTACGCCGTCGCGAACGCCACCTACGAGGGACAGGACCTCACCATCTGCTCGACCGGCATCGGCGCGCCCTCGGCGGCCATCGCGGCCGAGGAACTCCACGCAGTCGGGGTGGAGACTCTCCTCCGCGTGGGCACCTGTGGTGCGCTCCAGGTCGGCATCGAGATTGGCGACATGGTCGTCGCGACTGGGGCGGCGAAAGACGAGGGCACCACCAAGCGCTACGAGTCGGCGACGGTCCCTGCCGTGCCCGACTACGGCGTCCTCTCTGCGCTCGTCGCGTCGGCACGCGACCGCGAGGCCGACGTTCACGTCGGCCCCATCGCGACTGACGACGCCTTCTACGCCGAAACCGACGAGTACGTCGCGGCGTGGGAGGCCGCGGGATTGCTCGCCGTCGAGATGGAAGCCGCCGCCCTCTTTTCGGTCGCCCGCCGGAAGGGCATGAACGCGGGAGCGCTCTGTACTGTCGACGGCAATCTGGTCGAGGGGACCCAGAAGGGCGAATCGTCGGGTGGGGAACTCCCCCCGAAGGCCCGCAACAACGTCGACCGGGCCATCGAAATCGCGCTCGAGGCGACGACGCGAATCCACTAGGTCGCCCCCGGTCGAACATCGGGCGGTCGCCCTCACGGACGTAGTATTTTTACCCCCCGGTGTGAACGGCCGGTATGGCGGGGCGACCAGCGGGGGTCGGATGGGTCCTGGGGGACTACACCGGCGAGGTTCGGGGTACAGTCGGAGCCGCGCCGAGCGAAGACCAGGTCATTTCGACCCCGTTCGCCGCCGCGGTGACCGGGATCGAACTGCTCCTGGCTCTGTTTGGACTCGCCCTGGCAGTCGGCGCGGTCGTCTATCTGCTGGTCGGTGGGTCGGCCGACGATACTGATGGCGGGACAGTGGCCGAGCCGACATCGCCGACGTCTGGGACGACGACCGAGGACCAGCCGACGGACACCGATGCGGGGACTGCAGGAACCCGGCACGACGCCGACGAGCGACGGGTGCTGGAACTGCTGGAGGCCCACGACGGACGCATGAAACAGGGCCACATCGTGGACCAGACAGACTGGTCGAAGTCGAAGGTCAGCATGGTCCTCTCGGAGATGGAAGCGGCGGGGACCGTCAGTAAACTGCGCGTCGGTCGTGAGAATATCGTCAGTCTCGCCGGGTCCGAACCGGAGGGTGTCGGCTCGCCCTTCGAGGAGGAGTGATTCGGGCGAAGCGCAACGGTTTTATCCGACACTTGACTACCGATGGATGCGCTCCGATGGTGTAGTCCGGCCAATCATATTGCCCTCTCACGGCAATGACCAGGGTTCGAATCCCTGTCGGAGCATTTCATCCTTCTCCCGTCCGGTGGTTTTGCCTGTGAACGGTGCGGTGACTGACCAATGAGCACGAGCAATGCTAAAATGACGAACGACAGAATCGACTGCAGTCTGGCGATTAGCGATATTGCACGGCCATTGCTATTCGAACGAACATCCCCGTCCACCGGACGGGGAACATCGTGGGGGCAACAATGAGTCTCCCCGATAGCATTACCGTGGTGAGCCAGCCGGCTGAATCGTACCTCCAACCCAGGCAACTCGTCGACTATCGCGACCAGCGAGAGGCCTGTCTCTCCTGGTTACTTGCCTTTGGAAAGGACCCCGAGAAAGGCGAGGGATACGCCCTTGGGACCGTCAAGGCCCGTGCTGCCCGGATGGACCAATTCTATCGGTATATCTGGGAGCAAGAAGGCGGGTACACGGCGACGCTGACGACCGAGTATGCAGACGCCTGGATACGCGACCTCGCGACCCAGGACTACAGCAATGTCCACAAGAAGAACTGCCAGAAAGGTGTTCAGATGCTTTTCAAGTGGTGGGCCCACGAACGCGGGGGGTCCGAATGGGACCCGGAAATCACCTTCTCTGGTTCGAAGAGCACGAACCCACGGGATTACCTCACCCGCGAGGAGCGGTCCAAAATTCGGGATGCATCGCTGAAGTACGGTAGCATACCCTCATACTCCAACGTAACACCGGCCGAACGGGACCGCTGGAAACGGTACCTCGCACAGCGGTTCGAAAAGCCCAAGGCCGAAGTGACCCCGGATGACTGGGACCGGGCCAACGGATGGAAAATTCCCTCGCTCGTGAGTGTCTCGCTGGATGCTGGCCTCCGACCGATAGAGGTCGAACGGTCGACGACCGACTGGGTCGACATCGACAATGCCGTGCTACGAATTCCAAAACAGGACAGTGCCAAATCACACGACAGTTGGATTGTTGGACTGCGGGACCAGTCGGCGACGATGCTCGAACGATGGCTCGAAGAACGACCCGCCTACGAGCAGTACGAGGATAGCGACGCCATCTGGTTGACTCGACAGGGGAACGTCTACAGTTCCTCGACGCTGCGATATCTCCTCCATCGACTCTGCGATCTCGCCAATATCGACACGGAGAATCGCAGTATGAGCTGGTACTCGATTAGACACTCAGTCGGGACATACCTCACCAGGGCCGAAGACTTGGCTGCAGCCCAGGCACAGCTTCGACACAAGTCACCGGAGACGACGATGAAATACGACCAAACACCGGTCGAAGACCGACAGGATGCCCTAAACAGGATGGGATAGTAACCAACATCCCCGACATATTTGACCTTGTACTCAACGAATTAAATGGCCTATTTATCGTGTAACCGGCTGTTTATTCCTTCCTTTAATTCCATTATATGGGTTTCTATGTCGGATCTGTCTGCTTCGTTAGCGACATCATCTAATACTCCAACCAAATCGTTTAACTCCCCATTGGATGGAAATACTATTTTAGCCTGAGATATGGCTACTTCAGTTTCAAAGTCACCGAATTTTACCGTATAAAGGTACGTTTTCTGACTAAGTTCTTTGTCGATCTTTACGAATAATTTAGGAAGGGGAGTTTGACAGGGGGGTTGAGGTTTCCCGGATGCGCATGAAAAATCATGCCTTCGTTCGCTCAATTCTTTATTGAATTTGTGATATTCCTTTCCACTCTCCCAGTTCTCGTAAATCTCTAAAGTACCTTTCAATATGTTTTTAATCAAATGCCACTTAAGAAAGAAGTGTCGATCTTTGGCGTCCCATTTGTCTTCATAAAAATATTCCTCCAATTCGTGGTTAATATCCACGAATTTATCATATTTTACAGGCGTAGATATTTCCAGGCGGCCCCTCCTAGATAGAATAATCGTCTTCAAAAGATTATCGAACATCTCAAAGAATAAGTCTCTCGTAGTCTCGCATTCTAAAATATACTCTTTATTCTCACACAGTTTTCGAAACCTTTTAGATTGTCTATATGGTTTATCTTCAGGTTGGACTTTGTCTTTATTCTCTGAGATATCATGGTAGAAAAAAGGCGCCCAATCTGTATATTTCAATAATCGACGGTTCTCGGGGCCGATATATTTGAGATACCCATTCAAAGGCCTCAATAGCCTTTCTACCTCCTCGGGATTTACCTCTGGTTGTAAACGCTGAGGATTAACATTTTGATACGCGAGACGATTAATTGACTGACTCCCTTCTGTTCGTGTTATTATTTTATATTCCGTGTCATAGTCACTATCAACACGCATCTTAGCCACCCAAGTATAAATAGTAGACTCACCGGAATCATTTGCCTTTTCAACAATTTCATTGCTAGCATGTTCGCCTTCCTTCAGTATTTCCGCAATCTCTTCAACAGCATCCCGTGCCATTAAAATAACTAAGGGAGGGGTTCACTAAAACGTTCGCCAGCACCGGCCCGATGGAACTCTGAAACCTCTCTATCGTCTCGCAACAGAGAACTCGATGGCGCTTTGGTCGTTTCACCGACTGCAGTCCACACGTCATTCACCCCCGAAGAGACTCGCACGACCCTTCATTCCGTTATGACACCCCTCGCCGGTGGTTGATGCAGTTGACGAACGAAGTCGAGACTGCCTCGATCCTCATTCCCATAGAACATGATATCCACTGACGGTACTTTTCAAATTGCGTGACGAACTTTGTTCATTCCTGCTCTTGTTCGTGACCGGTCTCTGTGAGGAGATCGAACGTGCTGATATTGGCAGCTTTGATTCGCGATTCTTACCGCTGGTTGATGGGTGGTTGAAAATTCATCTGGTTAGCCCGTGGATTCCCATTCCTTTGATATGGTACTATTCGCCCTTGAGACGTGGCTTAGCAGGTTTTAATGTGGTGAGATTTCTCCACCACATAATATTAGAAATATTACCACTTGGAGAAAGGTTTATCCGCTTTAGCTGATAACTTGGAGAATACTTGCCAAGTACCCGACTCTCGTAGCGGGATTATGAGCAAGGAGACTTGGCCCGGGCCCAAAGACGAGTGCCCTCGCCTACTCGACCCCGGTAGGCTCGCTCACCTCCCTCTTCAGAAGAGGATTTTATTTACTGAAGATTGGAATCAGTTCATCGCATATCTGGGTTCAGAAGGGAAAAACCCAGAACTAGGGGAGGGATACGCTGAATCTAATATCAGGCCAATCTCCAGGCGGTTGTTTCAGGTGTACGAATTCGCCTGGGACTTGGGTTCGACATCTATTGAACTCGGCACGAATACTGCAGATGAATTCATTGGTGCGCTTGTAGATGATACCTATACAAAGCAATCCGGAGAACCCTATGCCCCTAACAGTAAACGAAAATTCACCAATGTACTTCAGGCCTACTTTCGGTTCAAAAACAAAGAGTGGCTACCCGAGGTCAAATTCTCTGACGGCGAGCCAGAAAATCCATCTGATCCGTTCACAATTGACGAACGTGAACTTCTCTTCGAAACTGCCATAGACTATCGCTCACCACCGAGTTACAAGAACGTTTGTCCTGAAGAACGCGACAGATGGAAGGCGGATATTGCCCAACGGATAGGTCGCCCGAAATCGGAGATTGGCCCGGAGGAATGGAGTGAACTCCGACGAAGTTGGAAGTACCCAGCGCTCATTGCGATTACGCTGGACACAGGCTTTCGGGCGGCATTGATTGGTCGCCTTCGACTTGAGCATCTTGAACTCGATGACGCCAAAGTCATCATTCCCCCAGAAATTGCCGTAAAAAACGATAGAAAATGGCCTAACGAGTTGACCAACAGGTCGGTGAAAACGCTCCGCCGTTGGAAAAATCAGCGAAAAAATAAGGTCAAGTACGATGGCCGTGAGCACGTATTCCTCAATCGACAGGCGAACCCATACAATTCTGGGACGCTCAATGACCTTCTCGATAACCTCCTCGAGGAAGGAGATATCGAGGCTAACGGGAGGAAGCTAACCTGGCACTCAATTCGCCACAGCTTGGGGATGTACACCTATTATGATAAGAACGACCTCGGGATGGTGGCAGAAGTCCTACGTCAGGTTTCACTCGAGGCTGCCCGGAAATATGCTCATCCAACTCCGGAATCGAAAAAAGACTTGCTCGAGAGCATGCAGGGGGATGATTTCCTATGATTATTACAAATCTCAGGTCGGGGCGATTTGTCTATTCAAACAATGTCATCGCTAGAAACATACAACGAAGGCGTTTGACAGAAGGCGAGAATTGGTTGTCCGACAAACCCGAACTAATTCGTGAGTTTTCGGAAAATTCAGTCTCTCAGTGGCTACTGGAACCGTTCCCGTTGGGAGTGGGGTTTCAGGTCATCGATTCAGTCCTAGTCGGAAATCCTGACTCATAATCGAGATAAACAACGATGAAAGGTACAGACCCGACAACCGTTTCGGTGACGTGTTCTGACGAGTATGTCAGAGACCTCTATGATTCGGCTGATCCTGTCTTGCGGACCCACCTTACTTCGGAGCAAACCAGCGAATCGACAAACGGTATAGATATCGATGTCTCGTTTCCGGTTGAGGATTCCACCAGACTCCCGTATAAAACCACCATTGAACTACAACTCTCCACAGCCGACGAGACTCCAAACCTCAAATCAGTATACAATTCTGCTCGGTCGGACTCTCTATCCGACAAAGAAATATTTGATATTTCGATTATCAAAACCTTAGGGCGTGCATTTCGGGCGGAAAAAACATCAATTGAAGAGGCATCAATTTGCAACGAAAAGCTTCGTTCGTTGGTTCTCCATGAGGTCTGGGGAATGGATTCCTGGCCGAGACTCCAAAGGCATCTGGAACAATCTGACCCTGTTTCACGAGCAATTGGGTATCAAACCGTTCCGAATCAATCTACATTCTATCGAGCGGCAAAGTCGTGCGATTTCTATCCCGACATTATTGAGCAAGTCGCAACTCGCGCCGTCCACGTCGCGGTTCGACACGATATCGAGATACCAACAGAGGTTGACAAAAAATATCGGTTAGCCTCTCTAGCGGCAATTGATGAAGGTAGTATCCCTTGGGACTTGGAAAAGCGAGTCCTGGTGAATTGGGTAGACTACCTATTAGCGGAATTATTAGAAGGCGAAATATTTGGCCGTGCAGAAAATCGCAAATATTCCCCGAAACAAATTCTCGGTGGTTTGACTCAGGCGGCTTATGTTGGGTCGTTTAATGCCATCCAACGAGCGGGTTGCTGGCACTATACCGTGGAAGAAATCCCGACCCCTAGCCACGTGCGAGAGTTGATATGTGATATGGACACCAATGAAATATCAGCCATATTCGACAAGATAAACACGAGATTCATCGAGCTAGCCACTCACTTGGGGTTTTACTCAAAACCCTATACGTACGCATTTGATACAACGTGGATTGATGCTGGTGATCACCAGGAAGAAGAACTGACGGGGACCATTAGTAACCCAAAGGGGGGTGAAACTGGCGAGGGATGGCTCTTTGCTGCTATCAACACCGTCAATTTGGATGCCCGTTTTACTCCAGGAATTTCCCTTATACGGGATAAGTCTGAGAAGTCAAATCAACTTCGACGACTGTTGCGAGTTGTTAGTCAATCAAAATCCATCAAACGAGTTCTTGCTGACAGGGGTTTCTATGAATCTGATGCAGTCAAGGCATGTAGAGATGCATGCGGACGAAATTGGATAATCCGTGCTCAACATAAGCAACAGGGTGAAGTTGCAGAATATATAGACAATACACCAGAAGGGGTAAGCGAATTTTACCCTGATGTGGAATTCGCCTCAATTATGCCTAAGCCCAATCTATTCGTCCATTATGTACCTGAAGACGCCCAGAAATGGGCAGGTGGCACTCACGTTGGGTTTCTAACAGACCTGAGTCCAGAACTCATAAACATCGATTCGGTTTTCCACATATATAGAAATAGGTGGAGTATAGAGACATTTAATCGTCAATTGAAAAATGATTTCAACGTCCCAACAAAGTCTTCATCTCAGTTAATCCGCTTCTTCTTACTTCAAATCCAGACATTTGTATACAACATCCACACGCTAATTAATCGAGCACTGTCGCCAAAGCTTGCGATTCCTCTTGATGTTACCTACGATCAAGTACTCAAAGCGATCACAGAATCAGCATTCACCAGGATTGCTGGAAGAGGGTATTAGCTATGAGTGAGTGTCACCTTAGCCTCCCGAAAGATACAATTCGAAAAATCATGACTCCACCAACAGCAATCCGGAGCGAAGTGAAGTTGCACATTGGAGAAGATCAATTGAGGATATATGCTTCAGACAATGAGGCGGTGACCTCAGTTACTGTTACCCTAGATTATGGTGGATTACTCTCAATTCCGAACTCAGAAATCAGCACTCGAACCAATGCCATAGCTGTACTTGAGTGTTTATCGGCAATGAAAGACTGCGCACGGAAGATAGATGTAATGGTAGGTGGAGACATGATTTGTCTAACTTCGCGCGATATGCGATGTAAGCGTTTTCTAGAGAAGAAGGGAAATATGAATATCCTATCTGAACCCGATACTGAGTCTAAAGCCGTCTTTACATTTCGTCCGGAGCAGGTGTTAGATGTTCTAATGGTGGCTAATTGGATTGGACATAATGTGACCGTGATAGCGTCTGAAGGCGAGGACACGTTCTCCCTAGTTGCAGAGGGATTGAAGATAGAAGACAATGTTCTGAAACGGATAGAACCAGATTCATTCATGAAATTACCACAGGGCACGGTTCGGTCCACATTCAACATCGCCCATTTTCTTGAGATTATACAAGTGCTACCCGATGAGCACACCGTGCGATTCTCACTCAGGAATGACCGTCCTGCATCACTTGAATATTCCTTCGCAGATGGCTTTGGAAAGTCAACCTTCATACTGCGAACTAAGATGTGACCTTCGGAGGTGGAAAGTCGGTCGATGTCTTTCCTGCAGTAGATTGGGTTAACGCACCAGCTTGATCGCGACAATCCATTGCGAGCGTGCACATCTTTACTCTTTGAGCACTATGCAAAGAATCGCATATATCTTCAAATAACTATACTAAGGTGAGAATCCCTCCAATATATCAAACAGATTTGGCCCTCGTCCGTCAATTTTAGTGCTTCAAATGACGAGGAAAGACTGCTTCTTTTAAAATAGCCAACACATCGCAATATTGTGATTGGTGAGCCAAAAACCCAATTGTGAGTCGGTATATAAACTAAATTGGGGAGATTATCAGGATGGTGTGTGACCCATAATGAACTATTCTAGGCATTCCCAATAATAATCCCCTCAAACCCAGTTAGTTGTGGAGACATACTTCAGTATTTTATCCAAACTGATTGTGAATTGGTTGTAAATTATAGACAAATCACACCAAATATTGACGCCAGCGCTGCTAATACCCGGTTGAACCGCTTGATTCAAATAATTCCCCAAATCTCCCGATACTGACTTATTATAACTAATGGTAATGGACCTGGGAAAGGAGGATATCCTTAGCGAGATACAATTAGAAATATCTTCCTTATTGGTCGATAGTGGGTGTATTCGTATTAACCCATCCCAATACAATGACTCAAAAAAGATCGACAAACCAAACTATGGTGCAAAAATGAGTCCCAACCACTCCAAATTTCAGTTACTACTTTATTGTCGGCGATGAAGATGAGACACATATGACGACCCTCCCGCTCGGTACAGACGAATTCGTAGAGCGACTGGAGGAAGCAAACAAGGAGCAGTTCGACGACCCGGATTGGGAGTTTAACGACGCTCAACTGACCGCCATCTGCCACGGTGACGGTCCACTACAGGTCACCGCAGGGCCTGGAAGCGGAAAGACAGAGGTGTTAATCTGTCGGGCACTGAAGTTACTGCTCGTCGACGAGGTCTCGCCCCAGAGTATTCTATTGACGACGTTCACCGAGAAGGCCGCTCAAAATCTCGAAGAACGAATCGTCGACCGCCTGGCCCGGATTGGCTTCCAAGACGCCGTTGACGCCAACGAACTGCGAACAGGGACTCTCCACTCACTGTGCAACGATATCATGAAGGAGCATAGTTACGAGGACTATGCCAATATCGAATTACTCGACGAAGACGGGCAACAGCTGTTTCTCTACGACAACTGTGCGTTCGTCGACGTCCTTCGCGGTGCGGCCGAGGCAGACGACTGGGAGCCCG
>ENA-ORDC01002009-ORDC01002009.1-marine-metagenome-genome-assembly--contig:-NODE-2009-length-13457-cov-10.008670_pt1 | contig 13457 bp, 12 predicted proteins | sample MGYA00237783_ERZ508515 | MGnify/ENA primary metagenome ERZ508515 (study PRJEB26186, sample SAMN06268792) | marine metagenome | isolation source: Eden Landing Ponds, San Francisco, CA, USA | place... | reverse complement strand
GGATCGCTCGCCTCCGACGGGTCGAGCGCGGGGATCGACTTCTGCTCGCGCCACTGCTCCTCCTCGGAGAACACGTCCTCGTCCGGTCGTTCGCCCTCGGGTTCGGAGGCGCCTGCCGAGTCGGGCGCGTTCGGCGCCGCCGACGCACCGTGCGTGGTGTCGCTCCCCGCGCTCTGGGTGTCTGCGTCCTCGATGTCCGCGCCCTCGTCGACGTCCGTCTCCGCCTCGCTCTCGGTCGGTTCACCGGCTCGACCCCGTGGCGAGCGCGGCGTCTTCTCGTCTCGCTGCCGGTCGTCACCGGCGCCGGCTCCCGACTGCGCCTCGCGGTCGACCGGCTCCTCGTCGGGCGATTCGTGCACGACCGCTTCCCCGCTGGTCTCTGCCTCGTCGTCGGGAGTCGCGTCGCTGGAGGTCGCGTCGCTGGAGGTCGCGTCGCTTGGAGCCGCGTCGTCGGGAGTCGCGTCATCGGGAGCCGTATCGCTTGGAGTCGCGTCGTGGAGGGGGTCGTCCTCGGCGGAGCCAACCTCGACGGGCTCGTCCCCGTCGGCTTCGTCCTCCTCGGACTCGACCTCAACCGGGTCCGGTTCGGCGGCGGCCGCGTCTCCGGCGGCCGCGCCGTCGCTCGTCTCGGGCTCCGGGATCTCCTGCACGTCCAGGTCGACCTCGTAGACGGTGTAGATCCCGACCTCGTCGTCGGCCAGTTCGAAGGCCTCCTCGCCGGTTTCGAGCCGACGCGAGTTCCCCACGTACGCCGCGGCCATCGGTTCGCCCGCGGTGTAGGTGACGTAGTAGTCGCCCGAGAGCACGTTCTCCGACAGCTCGACGTACCCGGTGAACCCGCCCTGCGTGAGCTTCCGATCGGCCTCCGAGAGCGGCGTGTCGTTCGTGTAGTACTGCGCCCGCGGCTCGCCGCCCTGCTCCTGCATGGCGAACAGGACCGGGAGCACCTCCGCCGGTGCCGTATAAATCGTTCCCGAGGCGTCCGCGAACGCGTCGAGGTCTGCGTCAGCGGTGCCGACGACGCGGCCCTCGAACACGAACAGCCACCCCGTGCCGTTCGTCACCGCGCCGGAGAACCCCCGGTCGACGAGACGTCCGAGTTCCGCGAACCCGTCCGAGAACTCTCGGGCGTCCCACCCGGTGATCTCCGCTCTTCGCTCTGCGTCCATTTGCGTTTACGTCGCCTTCAGCGACCCAAATACCTTCCGGAGCGTGAGACGGTCGTCTGACGCCGGGCGTCGGTCGATCCACCCTCGATGCCGGTTTTATCCCCTCCCCGGCTACGCCCCGTCGACGGCGGCGATCGCCTCGCGACCGAGTTCGATCACGTCGCGCTGGAGGTCGCTGTCGGCCAGTTCCGCCGCCGTGTACCAGCGCCACCCGTCGGCGTCGACCTCGTCCGCGCCGTTCGGCGAGATCTCACGGGAGTCGACCCGGGCGTGGTAGAGGTGGTCGACGTGCTGGTGACCCACTGACCCGTCCTCGTGAACGTTGATGTCGTGGAGCATGAGATGCGCGGGTTCCGGTATCCCGCGAGTGTTCGGCCCCTCGATCGACGACTCGGTCGCGACGAGCTCCGCCTCCAGCCCCGTCTCCTCCCGGACCTCCCGGAGCGCGGCCTCGTGGGGGAGCTCGTCGCGGTCGACGTGCCCGCCCGGCGGGAGCCGGATCCCCAGCCGCTCGTGGGCGTGGAGCGCGGTCGCGCCGTCGTTGACGACGTACGTCGTCGCCGTGAAGTGACGAGTGGTCTCCATACGCGTGGCTCGGCCTGCGTGCGCTTGGGCGTTCGGAAACGCGGCAGCTGCTGGCGCGTCGACCGCGGAAAAATGACGGGCACCGACGACGAACGGGCCGGAGACGGGCGGAGCCGGGTCAGTTCAGCGCGACGCCGTCTTCGGCCTCCAACAGCTCGTGGTATCGGTTCCGGATGGTGACCTCGCTGATGTTCGCGACGTCGCTGACGTCGCTCTGGGTCACCTTCTCGTTGACGAGCAGCGAGGCGGCGTAGACGGCGGCGGCCGCGAGGCCGACCGGCGACTTGCCCGAGTGGATCCCCTGCGACTTCGCGGTGTCGAGCAGCGAGCGCGCTCGGCGTTCGGCCTCGTCGGAGAGACCCAGATCGGAGGCGAACCGGGGGACGTAGCTCTCGGGGTCGGCGGGCTGGATCTCCAGTTTGAGCTCGCGGACGACGTAGCGGTACGTCCGGGCGATCTCGTCTTTCTCGACCCGCGAGACCGCCGAAATCTCGTCGAGGCTCCGCGGCGTGCCGGCCTGTCGGGCGGCGGCGTACAGCGACGCCGTCGACACGCCCTCGATGGAGCGGCCGGGAAGCAGGTCCTCGTCGAGAGCGCGGCGGTAGATGACGGAGGCGGTCTCGCGGACGTTGTCCGGGAGGCCGAGCGCGCTGGCCATCCGGTCGATCTCACCGAGCGCCTGTTTCAGGTTCCGCTCTTTGGAGTCGCGGGTGCGGAACCGCTCGTTCCAGGTGCGCAGCCGCTGCATCTTCTCGCGCTGGCGGCTGGACAGCGACTTGCCGTAGGCGTCCTTGTCCTGCCAGCCGATGTTCGTCGAGAGCCCCTTGTCGTGCATCATGTTCGTCGTCGGGGCGCCGACGCGGCTCTTCTCGTCTTTCTCCTTCGAGTCGAACGCGCGCCACTCCGGCCCGCGGTCGATCTCGTCCTCCTCGACGACGAGGCCGCAGTCGACGCAGACGGTCTCGCCGTGTTCCGTGTCGGTCGCGAGCTGGCCACCGCACTCGGGGCAGTGAAGCTCCTCGTCGGCCGACTCGGTCTCGGTCTCGGACTCGGTCTCGTCGGCGTGCTCCGCCGTGTACGTTCGAACGTTTTCGCTCATTGGTTAGATCAGGTGGAGGGAACGAGGGGACCGAGAGACGCGTCTCGGTTGGTTTTCCTCACCGTTACGTAATCGGCGGAAATATTTAAATGCTTGGGTGAGTTTCGATTCGGAGAACCTCATGGAGAGCGGTTCTCAAGGCTCCATTCGACGATTATTGCCGGTTTTTCGGCCAGCCTTAACAACGGGCGGAGACGATCGCCGATCGGTAACCCCCACCTATATATCTATTTCGCGGGACGAGCGCCGTCTCGGACGCCGGGGAGAGTGCCGCGAGGACAACGGATTTGGGGGTCGCCCGAGCAGGTTCCGTATGAACCGCGCGCGACTCGACGACCGGCTCGCCGACCTCGAGACGGACGGCTACCTGATCGACGCCTCGCAGGACGACGCCAACCAGCTGTACCTCTCCGGGTTCACCGGCCCCGACCCCTTCCTCACGCTGTACGCCGACGGCGAGAGCCACGTCCTCGTCGGCGGGCTGGAGTACGGCCGGGCGAAGAAGGAAGCGACCGCCGACGCGGTCGAGCGCCACGCCGACTACGACTACGAGTACGGCGGCCGCGAGGAACGCAACGACATGTACGCCGCCTTCGTCCGCGACAAGGGCGTCGAGTCCGTGTCGATGCCGCCCCGCGGCCCGGTCGGCACCGCCGACGCCCTCCGCGAGCGCGGTGTCGAGGTCGCCGTCGACGCCGACGACCGGATCCGCGAGGCCCGGGCGGTGAAGACCGACGAGGAGGTCGACGCGATCCGCGAGGCGCAGCGCGCCAACGAGGCGGCGATGCGGGCCGCCGAGGAGCTGATCGCCGGCGCCGACGTGGCCGGCGAGGACGTGCCCGCCGACGGCGAGGACGATCCTGCCGACGGCGAGATCGAACCCGGAACGCTCCTTCACGACGGCGAGCCGCTCACCAGCGAACGGGTGACCGAGGAGATCGAAGTGACGCTCCTGCGGCACGGGTGCGCGCTCGACCAGACGATCGTCGCCGGCGGCGCGCAGGCCGCGGACCCTCACGACCGCGGTTCGGGGGCGTTGCGGGCGAACGAGGCGATCATCATCGATATCTTCCCGCGGTCGAAGGCCACCAAGTACAACGCCGACATGACCCGGACGTTCTGCGTCGGCGAGCCGAGCGAGCGGCTCCGCGAGTGGTACGACCTCACCGAGCGCGCGCTCGACGCCGCGCTCGACGCGGTCGAGCCGGGCGCGACCGGCGAGGACGTGCACGCGGCGGCCTGCGAGGTGTACGAGGACGCCGGCGAGCCCACCTTCCGTACCGACCCCGAGACGGAGACGGGGTTCATCCACTCCACCGGCCACGGGGTCGGTCTCGACGTCCACGAGTCCCCCCGGCTCGCGAGCGGGGGAGAGGAGCTTGAGCCCGGCCACGTGATCACCGTCGAACCGGGGCTCTACGATCCCGACGTGGGCGGCGTCCGGATCGAGGACATCGCCGTCGTCACCGAGGAGGGGTACGAGAACTTCACGGAGTACCCGATCGAGTTCGTGGTCGGGTGACGTGAGGAACGTCGTCGGGTGACGTCAGAGGCGTCGCCAAGTGATGCGAGGGCTGTCGCCGCACTCGAACGCGCGGTCCGCCTCAGGCCGTCGGCGCGGAGCCGGGGTCGGTCGCACCGCTCTCGCCGAGTTCGCCTCGCCGGTCGCGCTCCTCGCGGAGGCGCTCGAACGCCTCGGCGATCACGCCGAGGATCACGATACTGAACGCCATCGAGATCGCGACGGTGACGAGCGTCGCGGCCGCCGACGCCGGACCGACCGCGATCGTGAGCCCTATCGACAGCGCGGTTACCGCGACGGTGAACGGGACGATGACGATCGCCAGCAGCACGAACAGGCGGATCCAGTTCCCGCGGGTGAGACGCCAGCTGTCGGCCATCGCGGCGACGAAGTTCTCGTCCTCGACCGCGACGAAGACCGCCATGAACAGCAGGGCGACGTAGACGATGATGCCGGGAATGAGGAACAGAACCGTCCCGACCGTCACCAACACGCCGAAGACCGCACCGCCGACCATGAGGTTCACCACGACCCAGCCGATCCGGCGCGTGACGAACTCGCGCGGGATGCTGCCGGTCTCGCCCGCGACGAACGTCCGGATCGCGACGACCGAGACGACCGGTAACACGAGGAACGAGACGACCGCGAATGCGGCGAGCACGGGGAACGGCGCGTCGACTACCGGTGCGAGCTGACCAGCGGCCTCGGCCGGGAGCGACGCCGCCATGACGCTGTTGAACGCCACCTGCCACGCCGCCCCGAGGACGACTGACGCGACGACCAACAGCAGGCCGTTCCGATTCGCCACCCGGCGGAGACCGTGCGTTATCGTCGAACCGATCTGGAGGGACATGCGAATCGCCGTTTCCGGGGGAGTTCACGTAAAACCATTGAAAAGATGTGGGCCAGTCTCGACGCGTGAGGCGGGCGGGGCCGACGCCGAAGTCGCGCCGGGATCGGAAGCCGCTTTTCCGCCCGGACGAAATTCCGGCCGTGAACTGGCGGTACAAGCACACTGCGCTCGCGCTCTGTACGCTCGCGTTCACCGCGACGATGGTCGCGCGACTGGTGATCAGCCCGCTGATCCCCCAGATCCGCCTCGAGTTCGGCGTCACGAACGCGACCGTCGGGCTGGGCCTCTCTGGCATGTGGCTGGCGTACGCGCTCGCGCAGTTCCCCTCCGGCGTGCTCGGCGACCGGTACGGCGAGCGGACCGTCATCCTGACCGCCGTGGGCGCCACCGCGGTCGCCTCGCTGCTCATCGCCGCCTCCCCCTCGATCGTCGCGTTCATCGTCTTCGCCGTCGTGCTCGGTGCCGGCGCCGGCCTCCACTACTCGGTGGCGACCACCTTCCTCACGCGGCAGTTCGACGACATCGGCCGAGCCATCGGCGTCCACGTCGCCGGCGGCCCGGTCGCGGGGCTCGCCGCCCCGCCGCTGGCCGCGCTCGTCGGGTCGCGGTACGGCTGGCGCGCCGGCATCGCCCTCGGCGTCGCCGCCGCGGTCCCCGTGTTCGTCCTGTTCGCGTGGCGGGTGCGACCCACCGAGCCGCTCCGTCCCGATCAGGCGATGCGCGAGCGGTTCGCGTTCGGGCCGCTCGCGGAGCTGCTCTCCCGACCCCGAATCCTCTACACGACCGCGCTGGCGACGATGGGCGCGTTCACGTGGCAGGCGACGGCCTCCTTCCTCCCGTCGTTCCTCGAGTTCGGGACGGAGCTTTCGACCGCGGTGTCGGCGCTTCTGTTCTCGCTGTACTTCCTCGTCCACGGCGCGACGCAGCCGGTGACGGGATCGATATCCGATCGCATCGGCCGCGACGCGACCGTGATGGCCACGATGGCCGCCGGGGTCGTCGGCTACGGGCTGCTCGTCGCGGCGGCGGAGTTCGGGTTCGGACTCCGCGTCACCGTCGTCGGCGTCGGGTTCGTCGGTCTCGCGATGTCGTGGGGCGCGCCGCTGCAGTCGCGGTTCATGGACCTCCTCTCCGACGCCGAGCGCGGCGCGGGATTCGGACTCGTCCGGACCGCCTACATGGTCGTCGGCGCGTCGGGGAGCGTCGTCGTCGGCGCGGTCTCCGACGCCGCCGGCTGGACGGTCGCGTTCGGGCTGCTCGCCGGCGTGATGGGGCTCGCACTGACCGCGCTGGCGGCGAACCGGCTGCTGGGGCTGGGGTACTAGCGGACCGTCGTTTGAAAATTGTCGTCGGTTCGCAAGGCGGACCGGCTACAGCCGGTCGTCTTCGAGGCTTCCCGGGTCCTCAGCCGTGTCGAACATGTTGTTCTCGGCGCCGTCGAGCATCTCGTCGCGAGGCTCGTCGTCGACGACGCTCACGTTGTACGCCTCGATGCCGGAGGCGATCAGGTCCTCCGCGGCCTGCTCCTCGGAGACGAACTCCTGTTCGGCGAGCTGCTGGAACTCCGCGTACACGTCGTCTGATAGGTTCAGCTCGAAGGTGGGCATACGCACCCGTTCCGCCCGGACGCTTTTAAGCGTTCTTACGCCGGTGACCGGCGCGTGCGCGGCGGAGCGGCGCTCTTCGACGGCGGGAAGAGACCGCGATCGCCTATATGTCGCGCCACGCGCCGAGGAACCGCTGGACCGCGGTGAGATGCCCGACGGCGGCGAACAGCGCGAGCAGGAGACCGACGACGTTCAGCCCGGCGACGATGGGGGCGGAGTACGCCGCGGCGACGACGCCGACGATCCCCATCAGCGCGAGCCGGTCGGCGCGTCCGAGCAGCCCGCCGTACTCGCGGCCGATGCCGACGGCCTGGATCTGGGTGCCCATGTACGATGTCATCAGGACGCCGGTCACCGCGGCGAAGCCGAGCGCGTACGCCCCGACACCGACGGTGAACCCCGCGATCACCGCGATGTCGGCGTAGCGGTCGAGGACGTGATCGAGGAGGTCGCCCCCGTCGGAAGAGACCTCGAGGTGGCGGGCCAAGGCGCCGTCGACGAGGTCGAGCCAGCCGTTGAGCAGGACGCAGACCGCTCCGACGAGGTAGAAGACGGGGTCGCCGACCGCGAACGCGCCGGCGGCGGCGACCGCGACGCCGAACGCGAGGACGCTCACCTGGTCCGGCGAGAGCCCGAGTCGCGCCGCGGCGCGCACCCACGGGCCGAGCAGGCGGTCCGCGACCGAGCGGTACTGATCGAGGGTCATCTATCGATCCGACCGTCGCGGCGGGCTCATATATAATCGATGAAGTCGACGGTCCCCGCGCTCGGCTCGCGCTCGCCCTCGATCGCCGCGCGGATCGCGTCCGCGACCGCCTCCGGATCGCGGTCGGTCGCGTCGATCTCGTAGACGTTCTCGACCCCGTGTTCGGCGACCGCCTCCGAGAGGATCACGTCGAGCGCCTCGCTCTCCGCGTTCTCCTCGGCGGTCGCCGGGGATTCACCGCGGGCTTCGAGCCGGCGTTCGATCTCCTCCGGACGACACCGGAGGACGATTGCGCGGTCGACGTCGAACCGGTGCGCGAGGTGGGAGTCGAGCACGCCGGACCAGTCGCCGAGGTGTTCGCGGACTGCGTCGAGGTCGGCGACGAGCGTGTCGCGGTCGGGGTCGCGCTCGGTCCAGAGGTCGTCGTCGCCCTTGATCCGGTCGTTGAGGTGGATCACGTCGTACTCGTCTTCGAGCAGCGCCGTCGCCGTCGACTTGCCGGTGCCGGGGGTTCCGGTGACTGCGACGCGGTCGGCGGTCATGGCCGGGCACCGAGCTCCAAGTCCGAGAGCGTCTCGTTGAGCCGGTCGACGGCCTCGCGGGTCCCCTCGCGCGTGCCGGTCGAGATCCGGACGTGGCTCGGGAGGCCGAAGGAGGTGCAGTCGCGGATGATGACGCCGCGCTCCTGCGCTTCCTCGGCGACCCGCTCCGCGTCGCCGACCTCGGCGAGGACGAAGTTCCCGGCCGACTCGACGGTCGGGGCGTCGAGCTCGTCCGCGATGTACTCGCGGGCCCAGCGCGCCGTCTCGACCGACTCCGCGACGTGCTCCTCGTCGTCGAGGGCGGCGAGCGCGGCCCGGCACCCGAGTTCGCTCGCGGCGAACGGGGTGTTGACGCGGGCGTACGCCTCGCCCCACGCCTCCGGGACGACGCAGTATCCGACCCGGAGCCCGGCGAGGCCGTACGCCTTCGAGAAGGTTCGGAGCACCGCCACGTCGTCGCGCTCGGCCGTCAGCGGGACCGCGCTGTCGATCTCGGTGAACTCCCCGTACGCCTCGTCGACGACGACGAGCGTCTCCTCCGCGGTCGCGTCCGCGATCGCCCGCACCTCGTCGAGGGGCATGACCGATCCCGAGGGGTTGTGCGGCGACGTGAGATAGACGATCCGCTCGCCGCCGTAGGCGGTGAGCACGGTCTCGGCGTCCTGCGCGAAGTCGTCATCGGGGGAGAGCGCGTACTCGGAGACCTCGCCGTGGTGGTAGCGGGCGGACATCCCGTAGTAGGCGAACCCCGGCGTGGGGGCGAGCACCGCGTCGCCGGGCTCTAGCGCGGCTCGCGAGAGGTAGTCGATCGAGCCGTCGGCGCCGGGCGAGACCCACACCTGCTCGGTCGGCACGTCCCACTTTGCGGCCAGTTTCGCGGTGAGGTCCGTGTGGGAGGACTTGGGGTACTGGTGGACGCGGTCGGCGTGCTCGTGGATGGCCTCGACGGCCGCCGGGCTCGGGCCGTGGGGGTTCTCGTTCGAGGAGAGCTTGATGAGGTCGTCGGGGTCGAGCCCGCGATCGCGGGCGACCTCCTCGACGCCCCGGCCCGGAACGTACGGCGAGTGATCGGAGAGATCCCGTGGTTGCATGCGCGTGGATCCGGGCGGGGCGCTCTTAAGAGTGGCCGAACCGATCGTTCACCGGAAACGCGGTGTGCGACCAGGCGGCACGGGGCGGTGACAGCCGCGAACGGCGGCGAGGGGCTCAGGGGACCCGAACGTCGTGTTCGAGGGTCCCGACGCCCTCGATCTCGACCGCGACGGTGTCGCCGTCCGAGAGGGCGCCGACGCCCTCGGGCGTGCCGGTCGAGATCACGTCGCCCGGTTCCAAGGTGAGGTAGGTCGTGATCTCCTCGATCAGCGTCGGCACGTCGAAGATGAGGTGCTCGCGGTCGCTCGACTGCTTCGTCTCGCCGTTGACGCGGAGCTCGACGTTCGCGTCGTCCGGCACCTCGTCCGGTGTCGCCATCACGGGACCGAGCGGCGCGGCGCCGTCGAACGCCTTCCCGCGCACCCAGTTCTGCTCGCGGTTCTGGTCGTCTCGGTTGGACACGTCGTTCATGCAGGTGAAGCCGGCGACGACGTCCATCGCGTCGTCGGCGTCGACGCCCCTGCACTGCTCGCCGATCACGACCGCGATCTCGGCCTCCCAGTCGATCCGGTCTTTCCCCGCGGGGACCGTGATCTCGTCGCCGTGGCCCGCCAGCGCGTTCGGGGGCTTCAAGAAGAGGAGCGGTCGGTCCGGCACGTCGTTGCCGAGCTCGGCGGCGTGGTCGGCGTAGTTGCGGCCGATACAGACGATCTTCGTCGGTTCGGCGGGCGGGAGCACGTCGATCGCGGGGTCGTCGAGGGCGTACTCGTCGCCGGCGAAGGCGACGGTGTCGGCCTCGGGGTCGTAGGTGCCCTCGCGGATCGATCCGGCCGGATCGCGGAACCGTGCGCGGTGCATACCGACCCATCGAACGGGCTGATAAAAGGACTGCCGGAGGACGTTCGGTGCAGGTCAGTCACCGCTCCGCCAGCCGCTCCGGACCGTCATCGCTCCCGCTCCGCCTCTTCGTCCCGTCTCAGCTCGTCGGCGTCGATCGCGACGTCCGGATCCGCCCCCTGTTCGCCCGCGTCACCACCGAACAGCTCCTCGCGGGCGCAGTCGGCGCAGTAGTGGTTGTGCCGTACCGAGCGGGTCCGGATCGGGACGCCGGCGACGACCGTCTCGTCGCGGCGCCGGCGGACGACCCCGCGCTCAAACGCCTCGCCGCAGACGACGCAGGGCGACTCCGTCCGCTCCGTCGCGGGGGTGATCCGGTGGTCGACGGTCCGGACTCGCCCGAACCGGGAGATCCCGTGTCGGCGGTCGAGCCGCCGTTCCACGGGCGGGGACAGCGCCAGTCCGATCGCGGCGAAGGCGAGCCCGAACAGCGCGCCGGGGACCGCCCCGGCCTCGACCGAGACGGCGGCGATGCCCAGCCCGATCAGCAGCAGCAGCCCGCTCAGGAGGTACCCGGAGAGCGTGACTAGCGGGTCCTCGTCGCGTCCGGGAGTGGACAGCTCCGAGGCCGGGAGCGGCTCGTCGACGGCGAGCCGGCGCGTCTCCGACAGCTCGGTGTAGTGATACCAGCCGTACAGCACGTTCCCGACGCCGCCGGTCGTCGGCAGGAGGAGGACGTGGACCGGGATCGAGCCGATGTCCCTGTCGACGAGGACGACCCGGTCGCCGTGGTCTTCGGTGAGCTCCCAGCCGGCGTCGAGGTGGTCGCGGACGCGGGTGCGGAAGGCTCGGCGGGCGTCGGCGTCGGTGCCGGAGTCGGCGTCGGTGCCGGAGTCGCGAGCCCTAACGGTCGAACCCCCGGTGCTCCCGCACGGCTCCCCGCAGTTCGCACAGAACTCGTCGTCGGACGCGACGGGCTCGCCGCACTCGGTGCAGTACGCGGACGCGGCGTCGTCCGTCGGTTCCGTGGCGCGCAGGTCGGCGCCGCAGCCCGGACAGAAGTTCGCGTCGGGCGCGACCGATCGGTCGCACTCGCGACACCGATCGGTCAGCGCCGGGGCGTCGTTCCGCTCAGAGGGCATCGGAGGGGATTCGTGCGGCGGGCGGTTAACTCCTCTCCCGGCGGGCGACGTCACCGCGGCGTCGATCGTCGGGAAACGGCTGTACGCGCGGTAGTCCCGGCTCGCCCGACTTCGACGGACGTACGGTCGATTTCCGCTGGAGTGTAACGGACGCCAGAGAGCGGAGCCCTCATCCCGTCGGACAGAACTATGTGAACTGTATCGGCACCCCGTGGGTGTCGAACTGTCCACGGATTTCTGTCCGACAGTATCAGCAGACGCGGTTGATCGGATCCTGGCCGCCGCGAATACGGCGGACGTTCTCGGCCACGAGCGACGCGACGTGGTCGCCGTACTGACGAGTGGCCGATCCCGCGTGCGGAGTGACGATGACCTCCTCCATCTCCCAGAGCGGCGAGGATTCGGGAAGGGGTTCGGTCTCGAACACGTCGAGAGCAGCCCCTGCGATCCCGCCGTCTTCGAGCGCCCGGACGAGCGCCCGCTGATCGACGACGGCGCCCCGCGCGACGTTGATCAGGTACGCGTCCTCGCGCATCGCCGCGAGGACGTCAGCGTCGATCATTCCTTTCGTCTCCGACGTGAGGGGGACCGTGAGCACGACGAAACGTGCGTCGGAGACCGCAGTCTCGAGGGCGTCGGGCGTGTACACCCGATCGACGCCTGGCTCGGGTGTGGGCGTCCGTCTGACGCCGTCGACGTCCAGGCCGAGTCCGGTGGCGCGGTCGACGACGCCGCGACCGAGGCTCCCGAGGCCGACGACGCACGCCCGCTCTCCGGCGATCGTCCAGGGTTCGTCCCACTCCGGTCGCGACCAGCGTTTCTCCCGTTGGTTCGCGACGTGCGTGTGCAGACGGCGGGCGAACGCGAGCATATATCCCGCGACGGTCTCACCGATCGCGTCGCCGTGGACGCCGGTGCTGTTCGTGAGAAGCACGTTCGCCTCGCGAAACCGTTCCTGCGGGAACCGATCGACGCCGGCCTGCACCGAGTGCACCCACGACGTGTCGAGGAGCGACGGTCGGTACTCGAACGTGACGACGCCGTCACAGCGCTCTGTCGAGTTCGAGTCCGAATCCGAATCGCCGTCGATCAGACCAGTCTCGACCGGGAGATCTTGCAGGTTTTCGAGGAGCGATTCCGGCGGGAACAACACCGAGACGGAACGGTCGATTCCGAGCGTATCGAGACGCATACCATCGCGTAGGACGAGTCGCCTAACGGATGTTTCGGACGTGGCCGTCGCGAGCAGTCGACGATGGCGACCGATCGCCGGCAGTCCGAAACACAATCCCCATAGTGGGTCGGTCGCTACGCTCGCCTATGCGAAGACGCGTCGCCGCCGGCGTCGGGTTCGCCGCGCTGTTGTTCCTCCTCGTCCAACTCGGAGCCTTAGCGCTCGTGCCGACGTTCTACGAGTCGGGGTACCAGACCGTCGAGGACCCTTCCGATCCCACGAACAGCCTGATCTACATCGGCGCGATCATCGTCGCGACGGCGGCGATGCTCGCGGCGTTCAAGTTCGACCTCGACTGGATCGTCCGCGGGTTCGTCGTCCTTGCAGCCGCGTCGATCGCGTGGTACGTCTTCTCCGTGCTGCTCCCGCCGCTGGCCGCCATCGGGGCGTCAGTCGCCCTCGCAGCGCTGCTCGTGGTCCATCCCGAGTGGTACGTCATCGACGCCGCAGGCGTCCTGATGGGCGCAGGGGCTGCCGGGCTGTTCGGGATCAGTTTCGGGCTTTTACCCGCCATCGTACTCCTCTCCGTGCTGGCCGTCTACGACGCGATCAGCGTCTACGGCACCGAACATATGCTCGATCTCGCCTCGGGCGTGATGGACCTGAAACTCCCAGTGGTACTCGTCGTGCCCACGACGCTGTCGTACTCGCTTCGGGATACCAACGCCGCCGAGACGGTGGCCGGAGCGAGCGGCGACGATGCTGACGTCGCAAGCGATGACGGCGACGTAGCGGGCGACGGTGACGCAGCGGGCGACGGTGACGCAGCGGGCGATGGTGACGTTGCGGACGACGTCGATGGTGGCACAGCGCACGACGGCGCCGATGAAGACGTCCGCGACGCGTTCTTCATCGGCCTCGGCGACGCCGTGATGCCGACGGTGATGATCGCCAGCGCGGCCTTTTTTCTCCCGGCATCGCTGACACCCTCTCTCGGAGTCCCGTGGCTCCCGGCGCTGACGCTTCCCGCTCTGACCGCGATGATCGGGACGTTCGCCGGCCTGTTCGTCCTCCTGTGGATGGTCCTGAAGGGACGGGCCCACGCCGGTCTCCCGCTCCTGAACGGCGG
>ENA-ORDC01002006-ORDC01002006.1-marine-metagenome-genome-assembly--contig:-NODE-2006-length-13472-cov-3.167451_pt1 | contig 13472 bp, 11 predicted proteins | sample MGYA00237783_ERZ508515 | MGnify/ENA primary metagenome ERZ508515 (study PRJEB26186, sample SAMN06268792) | marine metagenome | isolation source: Eden Landing Ponds, San Francisco, CA, USA | place... | reverse complement strand
GAGTACGCGCAGGCGGCGCTGCCGGTCGACGCGCGCGGCCACCTGCAGGCCGACCCGGCGCAGGACGTCGCCAAGCTGGCGGTGATCGAGCGCCACGGCGCCAACGGCAACATCGGCGTCGGCTTCGTGCAGGGCTTCGGGCTCGCCGACGGGGCGATCGCCTCGACGCTGGCGCACGACGACCACAACGTCATCGTCGCCGGCAGCGACGACCGGCAGATGGCGCTGGCGGCGAACCGGCTGCGGGCACTGGGCGGCGGCTTCGTGCTGGTGCGCGCCGGGGCGGTGACGGCGGAGCAGCCGCTGCCGATCGCCGGGCTGATGTCCGACCGCCAGTGGCAGGAGGTCGCCGACCGCCAGGAGCGCCTGATCGCGGCCGCCGCCGAGATGGGCCTTGCGGTGCGCGACCCGACGATGACGCTGGCGTTCCTGGCGCTGCCGGTGATCCCCGACCTGAAGCTCTGCGACACCGGCCTGACCCGCTTCGGCGGCGCCGACTTCCCGGCCCCGGCGCGGATCGAGGGCTGACCGGCGCGCGCGGCGCTTGCCCTATCGACGACCGAACCCGCCGCGGGCATCCTCACCCGCACCGACCGCCCGACCCGCAACCGCCAAGTGCCGAGACCATGACGAACACCGACAGCGCAACCGAGACGCAGGCCGCGAACGCGCCGCGGCGCAAGCGCAAGCCCTGGTACATCCGGACCGGCCGCAAGCTGCTACGCGGTGTCGACCGCTTCATCGCCCGGCACTCCAAGGTCGGCGACCCGGCGGTGTTCTCGCCCGACACCTTCGCGTGGACCGGACCGCTGGAAGCGGAGTGGCGCACGGTGCGCGCCGAGCTCGACGAGGTGCTGCGCGACCGCGAGCGGCTGCCGTCGTTCCAGGACATCTCCGAGGACCAGGCCCGGATCAGCCAGGACGACCGCTGGAAGACCTTCTTCCTGTACGGCTACGGCTACAAGATGTCGGAGAACTGCCGGCGCTGCCCGGAGACCACGCGGCTGATCGAGCAGGTGCCCGGCATGACCACGGCGTTCTTCTCGGTCCTGGCCCCGGGCAAGCACATCCCGGCCCATCGCGGGCCCTACAAGGGCGTGATCCGCTATCACCTCGGCCTCAAGGTGCCCGAGCCCCGCGAGCAGTGCCGCATTCGCGTGGGCGACCAGATCGCCACCTGGGCCGAGGGGCACAGCCTGATCTTCGACGACACCTACGAGCACGAGGTCTGGAACGACACCGACGGCGAACGCGTGGTGCTGTTCATGGACGTGATCCGGCCGCTGCGGTTCCCGGCGTCCTGGGTCAACGTCCTGGCGTTCAACCTGATCCGCCTGTCGCCGTACGTCCAGCGCGCGCGCCGCAACCAGAAGCGGTGGACCGCCCGCGGGTGAGGCCCCCGCCGGCCCGCCTGCAGCTCACACCCGGCGGCCCTCGTGGTGAAACTCTGACCGACGAGTCCGCCGTTATCGCCGGTATCGGCGGCACCCGTCGGTGTAATCCGGATACTTTCCGCCAGGCTTGAACCACTAATCCAAGCGCAGCGTCGCGACATCCCTCCCGAGACGACGTTGATGACGTTAGCATGACTCGCAGCAATTCAATCTCTTGACGGTACCGCGAACCTAATGGTCGTGCACTGCCGCCGCTCATTGCGTTGCGATCGCTGTAAGCCAGCGTTATTATTGTGTCCTCGTCTTTGATGGCGATTGATACCAGAAACGGCGAACTTCTCCTGCATGTCGGGGGCATACGGTGATCAGTTAATCGGCGCTCTGGTGCTGACCCACGCTGACCCGAATACGCAGAGCGATCTGTGAAAATATTGGCGACATTTGGGAGGGGCAATGGCGGATATTTCGCAAGTTCAAGACGTTGACATTGAATTCGAGAATCAGGAATTCCCAGATTTTACAGGACAGTTATTTTGGATAAAACCTTTTGATTTTGATCAGGACGGCGACCTAGACATTTTCGCTGCTGCGGGTTCCTTTCCTCCGGACCCTGAGGTCGCGTTTCAGGATATCGTATTTGAGAATGTAAATGGAGACTACCAAGTATTTTCCAAGCTAACCGCAACGGTACATCCTGCCGAAGCCATATTCGAAGATTTCAACGGTGACGGCCGTATCGACCTTTTCTTAGGAACAAGCGGTTATGACGATGGTCTTCCAGCGCCGGGAGAGCCCAATCGCTTATATCTGCAAACAGATGCTGGATTTGAGGATGCTTCGAATAGGCTCCCTGATGTGATGGACTTCACGCACGGGGTGGCTTCAGGTGATATCGATAGTGATGGGGATCTTGATATCTGGGTCGGCAACACCGGCGGTCCCGAACGACCCTATCTCCTGATCAACGATGGCGAAGCGAATTTCACGCTCTCCCAAGAACGACTGCCCGAAAACTGGGTTACCATTTCTCCTGACTTTATCAATTTCAATTCCGCTAAATTCGAGGACGTAGATGGTGATGGCAGCCTCGATCTTATTGGCGGCTTGAACCGGCCCTCGGAAAGTGGCCTTGGGAGTCAAATTGTTTTGAACCCAGGGTCTGGGGATTTTTCGAACGGAGACGTTGTTCATCTTCCAGATCATGCGGTGATTGGCGAGGATTTCCTCGTAACAGGATCGGCTGTGCATGACTTCGACGCAGACGGCCTCAAGGACATCCTCTTTGTGGGACAAAGAAAGGACTTTACCGGGCAAGCGTTTCAATACCTGTCGAACAAAGGGAATGGCAACTTTGTCGATGAAACAGAAGAACGATTGGGGTCGTTCGCGTTCTCCGAGAGCGGCTCACGAGCTGAATTCATTGGCCTGAGGGATGTTAACAACGATGGGACGATGGACTTTGTCCCGCTAGGCCTTACCCACCGACAGACGACTCCCAACGAAATCGTCGTCGGCCTCAACAACGGAAATGGCGAATTCGACCCGCTCGTTCGTACTGACTTCGCTATGGATCAAGATGCATGGATGCTCGGGTCGCTCCTGCACAAGCAGGACGGCAAACGCTTCATAGACGGGTTTGGCTTCGGTCAGACGGACCCGTATCGCGACTTTTTCGTTAATCGGACAACCTTCGATCTGGATACGCCATCTGCCACTGGCGATCTCGTAACCGGCGGTCCTGGTGTTGATATGCTTGATCCCGGCGACGGGCCGGACGTCGTCTGGGCTGACGACGGTGCCGATCGGGTCAATGGCGGTCGGGGTTCTGACAAACTGATGGGTGGAGGCGGAGCCGATGTGCTGAGCGGTGACCAAGGGGCCGACCGACTCTACGGCAATGCTGGCGACGATCAGCTATCAGGAGGACCGGGAACGGACGTCGTAGTCGGCAACGGTGGCGCGGATCGGCTGTTCGGCGACGCTGGGAACGACACCATAGAGGGATTTGACGGTAACGATGTCCTGAACGGCGGCGCCGGGGACGATCAACTCTGGGGGCATGAGGGGCGCGACGAGTTCATCGCCGGATCGGGTTCGGACCGGATCCATGGAGGTGTCGGCACCGATACCGTCGTGTTTTCCGTCGATCGTGCGCGCGCTGCGGTAGATGGTGATGCAGCCGTCCAAACTGTCAGCGTGTCGGGTGAGACGAACGAGTTCGAGGGTATCGAGCGAATTGAGTTTGCCGACGGGACCCTCGCCTTCGACGATACGGCGGAGCGTGTGTATCGGCTTTATGAAGCTGCTTTCGACCGTGAACCCGACCTGCCCGGACTGGGCCATTGGATCGGGCGCGTCGACCAAGGAACAGACTTCCACGAGGTCGCGCGGGCGTTCATCGACTCTGATGAGTTCCGCGACCTCTATGGCGCGTCACCGAGCGATGAGGAGTTCGTCGATCTCGTCTATCAAAACGTCATCGCACGAGAGCCAGACGCCAGCGGCCGATCTTATTGGCTGGATCAGATCGACCAAGGCATGCCGCGTGCTGAGGTGCTTAGCCGTTTCTCGGACTCGCAAGAGAACCGGGCGGCCGTCGCAGATCAGGTCGATGACGGTGTGTTCTACGTCTAGTGGTGAAACTCTGACAGACGAGTCCGCCGTTATCGCCGGTATCGGCGGCACCCGTCGGTGTAATCCGGGTACTTTCCGTGAGACTCGCACCACTGGGACCGGGGACCCGCATTTTCCGGCCGCGGTGCCCGGCGGGCGGCGTCGGCGCGGGCCGCTGGCGGCGGTGTCGCGGGACCGGTAAGATCGGCGCTGCGGCCGGGGTCCGGCCGACGGCGCGCCGCGCGGCGGCGCGTCCGGGCTCCGCGCCGGGGAGGACCACCGCGCCATGTCCGACGAGATTTCGAGCACCCCACTCTCGGGCGGCACCGCGGGGGCTGACGACGGCGCCGCACGCTTCGCCGACCGGCTGCAGGCCGGCGGCCCCGCGCGCGTCTGCATCAAATGCGCCTCCGCCGAGCGCCGGCGCCAGCGCGCCGAGGCCCTGGCCCGCGCCGCCGGGCGGCCGTTGCGCGGGGTCGGCACCGCGGACACGTGGATCGGCGAGACCGAGAAGAACCTGGACGCGCTGCTCGACCAGGCGCGCGGCGACGGCGCCGTGCTGTTCTTCGACGAGGCGGACGCGCTGTTCGGCCGCCGCACCAAGGTCAAGGACGCGCACGACCGCTTCGCGAACGCGGCGAAGGCGGGTGTGCCGGTGATCTTCGGCACCGCCGCGACGTCGCCGCAGGCGGACGAAACGGAGCTCGCCGAAGACCTGGACTGATCGGGACGCGCGGGCCGGTGCGCGGGCGTCAGCCGGCGCGCTTCTTCGCCTCGGCGATCCAGCCCTGAACGCGCTCGGCGGTGATCGGGCGCGAGGCCAGCTTGTTGGCCACGTCCTTCGCGTTCGCCTGGGCGAGCTGCTGAAAGCTCGAGATGCCGAGACCGTTCAGCTTCTTGGCGATCGCCGGGCCGATGCCCTTGATCTCGGTGAGATCGTCGCTGCCGCCGGCGGCCGCTTTCGGCGCGGAGGCCGGCTGCGGCTTGGCCGCCGGTTCGGACTTCGGGGCGGCCTCCGGCTTCGGCGCGGGCTTCGGCTGGGCGGCCGGCTGCGGGCTCGCCGCGCGTTTGGGCGGCTCGGATGCCGTCTGGCCGGCTCCGGACGACGACGCGCCGCCGGCTCCGGACGAGGCGCCGCCGGAGCCGCCGCGCTCGCGCTGGCGCTCTGCCTCGCGGTCGTCGGGCGAACTGGGGAGCCACCAGAACATCAGCTCCCACCACTTCTTCATCCAGTCGCCGAACATCGATCCCTCCGTTGCTGTGGCCGGCCGGGCGCCGCACGGGTCGCACGGGGCCCTCCGGCCGGCAAGCGTTGCACCGCGTCGCACGAGCCCGGGCATTGCCGGACCCCCCGAGATGCCGACCCCAGGGTGCGGGACTGAACCGCCGCGGTCCAGCATATCGGCGCAGCCGCCTCGACGGGACCCGTGCGGCGGCGCGCTGCGGGGCTCGCGTCAGGGCCGCCCGGCGGGTGCGGCGATCCGGTTGTCTTCCGCCGTAAGCCTCGCTTTGTGCGACGCAAAATTACACATTCTTACAGAAATCACAGATCTAGCGGTTGCAACACGGTTCTTTTTGTAGTTTTGCTACAGGCCTGTTGAGACGACCAATGGCCCGGCGCGTGCCGGGCCGCACAGCCACCAATGGCCCGGCCGCGTGCCGGGCCGCACCGGCATCGGACGCCCGCATGCCCTCGCTGCTCGGCCAGATCCGCAAGACTGCCCCCGACCTCCGGCGCTCCGAGCGCCGCGTGGCGGAGGTGGTGCTGACGGCGCCGCGCGACCTGCTGCAGATGTCAATCCGCCAGGTCGCCGACCGCGCCGAGGTCAGCGAGCCCACGGTGATGCGTTTCGCCCAGCAGTTGGGCTTCAGCGGCTACCGCGCGTTCTCCTACCGGCTGGCCGAAGAGGTCGGCCAGATGGTGCCGTCGATGCGCACCGACATCGACGCCGGCGACGACGTCGCCAGCCTGGGTGGCAAGATCTGCGGCTCGGCGATGGCGGCGCTGGACCAGCTGCGCAACGAGGCCGACTGGCCGGCGATCGAGGCGACGGTCGACGCGCTGCACGGCGTCCAGCGCTTCGAGTTCTACGGCGTCGGCGCCTCCGGCCTGGTGGCGGCGGACGCGCAGCACAAGTTCTTCCGCCTGGGCAAGCCGGCGATCGCCTACTCCGACCCGCACCTGCAGGCGATGTCGGCGAACGTCGCCGACGCCGCGACCGGCATCCTGCTGTTCTCCTTCACCGGCCGGTCGCGCGAGATCCTGGAGGCGGCCCGCCTGGCCGCCGACAACGGCGCGGTGCGCGTTGGCGTCACCTGCGCCGGCTCGCCGCTGGCTGCCCTGTGCAGCCACGTGGTGCCGGTGCCGGCGATGGAGGACACCTTGCTCTACACCCCGATGTCCAGCCGCATCGTGCAGCTGGCCGTGGTCGACATCCTGGTCAGCGCCCTGGCGCTGCGCCTGGGTCACGACCTCGACGACCGGCTGGCGCGCATCAAGGGCGCGCTCGGCCGCCTGAAACCCGAGGGAGCGGCGGCGCCGCTACCCGGGATCATCGAGAGCCCCAGCCCGAACGGGGCCGAACCCGCGAAAGGGAGCTGAAAACCTCATGAAGCTGCAAACCGCCCTGGCGGCCGCGGCGGCCTGCGCCGTCGCCGTCGCGACCGGCCCGGCCGCGCAGGCCGCCGAGTACGAGTGGACCTTCCAGACCTCGGCGCAGGCCGGCGACAACTTCTTCAAGATCGAGCAGGCCTGGGCCGACCGGGTCGAGACCATGTCGGACGGCCGAATCTCCATCGAGATCCTACCGGTCGGCGCCGTGGTGGCGCACAACGAGACGCTGACGGCCGTGGGCTCCGGCATCCTGCAGGGCCACATGACCGATCCCAGCTACTTCGCCGGCAAGGACCCCGCCTTTGCCATGTTGGGCAATCTGGTCGGCGCCTGGTCCGATCCCGACCAGATGCTGAAATTCATGAATTACGGCGGCGGCAAGGAGCTGTTCAACGAGCTGGTCGAGCCGTACGGCGTGCACTTCGTCGGCGCCGCCGCCACCGGCCTGGAGGCGTTCCTGTCGACCGAGCCGCTGCACGGCGTCGACGACCTGCAGGGCCTGAAGATGCGCGCCCCCGAGGGCATGGTGCAGGAGGTGTTCGCGCGCGCCGGCGCCACCCCGGTCAACCTGCCGGGCTCCGAGGTCTACACCTCGCTGGAGAAGGGCGTGATCGAGGCCGCCGACTACACCGTGTTCTCGACCAACCACGAGCTCGGCATGCACAAGTTCGCCAACTATCCGGTCTATCCCGGCTTCCACTCGCTGCCGGTGGTCGACGTCTCGATCAACAAGGATATCTGGGACGGCCTGCCGCAGGATCTGAAGACGATCCTCGAGGTGTCGGTGCGCGACTTCGCCCGCGACATGGTGCAGCGCCTGGAGATGGCCGACGCCAAAGCGGTCGCGGAGGCGCGCGCGAACCCGGACATCACCGTCACCGACTGGCCGGCCGAGGAGCGCGCCAAGTTCCGCGAGATCGCCCGCGGCGTCTGGAAGGACTGGGCCGGCCGCTCGGAGATGGCGGGCAAGGTCTACGACCGCGTGACCGCGCACATGACGGAGGTCGGGCTGCTCGAGGGCGGCGGCGCCAGCGAGTAAGCCGCGAGGACCGGCCGGGCGCTCCGTCCGGGGGCGTCCGGCCCCCTACAACCTCTGCGTCGCGTCCCTGCCGGGACGCTCCGTCACCCTCACCCTGCCCTCTCCCCTAGTCCCCACGCTGGAGAGGGATCGGGTGAGGGCGTGCGCGATGCGCGTGGATCCGCGTCCCCACCGAGCCGAGCCACGCCCCCACCACACGACCGCCGAGGTCCGCCGTGACCCAGTCGAACCACACCGACCGCGCCGCCGCCGACCCGCCGACCAGCGGCGACGAGGCGCTGGCGAGCTACGACCTGCTGAAATCCGCCGAACCGCTGACCGGGCTGGACCGGCTGGTCGACCGCGCCGGCCGCGTCGTCGCGGTGCTGTTCCTGATCGCCGTGGTGATCTCGTTCTACGAGATCATCATGCGCTACGCCTTCAACGCGCCGACGATCTGGGTGCACGAGACGGTGATCGGCCTGATCGCGGTCACCTACGCCTTCGGCGGCGCCTTCGCGCTGGCGCGCGACAGCCACATCCGGATCACCCTGATCCCGGCGATCTCCGGCCCGCGCACCCGGCTGTTCCTGCATATCGTCAACTCGGCGTTCTCGCTGCTCTTCGCGCTGGCGCTGGGCTGGGCGGCCTGGCTAATGACCGAGAAGGCCTGGTTCGCGCCCACCGGCGAGCTCAGCCTGGACGGCAGCGGCTCCGCCTGGAACCCGCCGCTGCCGGCGCTGGTCAAGGGCTCGCTGCTGGTCTGCCTGGTGCTGATGGCGGTGCAGGCGGTGCTGCAGCTGATCCACTGGCTGCGCAGCAACGCCGACACCGTGAGCACGCGGGAGGGCCGCTAGCATGAGCCTCGACGACGAGACGCGCGCGGCCACCCTGGGCGACCGGGTGCCGCAGATCCTGATCGGCCTGGTGCTGATCGCGGTCGCAGCCATCGCATACTACGTGCTCACCGTCGGCAAGGGCATGGGGATCGAGACCGGCTCGGTCCTGTTGGTCGCCTCGCTGCTGCTGATGGTGCTGACCGGGTTGCCGCTGGCGGTGGTCACGGCGCTGATTGCGATCCTCTTCACGGTCGGCTGGTTCGGCCCGATGGGGCTGCCGCTGGTGGCCTCGCGGGTCTACAGCTTCATCAGCGAGTACGTGCTGGTGGCGGTGCCGATGTTCGTGCTGATGGCGTCGATCCTCGACCGCTCCGGCATCGCCCGCGACCTGTACAACGCGATGCGCGTGTGGGCCGGCGGCCTGCGCGGCGGCGTGGCGGTGCAGACACTGGTGGCGGCGATCTTCCTGGCGGCGATCTCCGGCATCATCGGCGGCGAGATCGTGCTGCTGGGCATGATCGCGCTGCCGCAGATGCTGCGCCTGGGCTACGACCGGCAGATCGCCATCGGCACGGTCTGCGCCGGTGGCTCGCTGGGCACCATGATCCCGCCGTCGATCGTGCTGATCGTCTACGGCCTGACCGCCAACGTGGCGATCGGCGACCTGTTCCTCGCCACCATCGTCCCGGGCCTGATGCTGGCGCTGCTGTACATCACCTACATCCTGGTGCGCTGCTACCTGAACCCGACCGCCGGCCCGCCGGCGCCGGCGGCCGAGCGCGAGATGCCGCTCGGCCAGAAGCTGGTGCAGCTCAAGGGCGTGGTGATCCCGGTGCTGGTGGCGGTGCTGGTGCTGGGCAGCATCTACGGGGGCATCGCCAGCGTGACCGAGGCCGCCTGCATGGGCGTGGTCGGCGTGATGGCCGCCGCGGCGGTGCGGCGCGAGCTGAGCTACGCGATGCTGCGCGACGCCCTGGCGCAGACGTTGAACACCTGCGGCATGATCATCTGGATCGGCATCGGCGCCAGCACGCTGGTCGGCGTCTACAATTTGATGGGCGGCACCCGCTTCATGCAGAGCGCGATCACCGGCATGGGCGTGGAGCCGATCTGGATCGTCATCATGATGATGGCGATCCTGCTGGTGCTGGGCCTGTTCATGGACTGGATCGGCATCGCGCTCCTGACCATGCCGATCTTCGTGCCGATCATCACCGACCTGGGCTACGATCCGGTCTGGTTCGGCATCCTGTTCGCGATCAACATGCAGGTCTCCTACATCACCCCGCCGTTCGGACCCGCCGCCTTCTACCTGAAGAGCGTGGCGCCGCCCGAGATATCGCTGGCGGACATCTTCAAGTCGCTGTGGCCGTTCATCCTGCTGCAGCTGGTCGCGCTCGGAACCGTGCTGGCGTTCCCGCAGATCGCGCTGTGGCTGCCGGGGAGCAGCGGCTGATGGCGGCCGGCGCGTCCCGGCGGATCGCCGCGCTCGGCGAGTGCATGGTCGAGCTGGTCGACCAGGGCGACGGCTCGATGCGCCGCGGCTTCGGCGGCGACACGCTGAACACCAGCGTCTACCTCTCCCGGCTCGGTGTGCCGGTGGACTACGTCACCGCGCTGGGCGACGACCCGTACAGCGAGGAGATGCTGGCGTCCTGGCGGGCCGAGGGCGTGGGCACCGGCCACGTTGCCCGGGTGCCCGGCGCCCTGCCCGGCCTGTACGCGATCCGCACCTACGCCGACGGCGAGCGCAGCTTCGCCTACTGGCGCTGGAGCGCGCCGGTGCGCACGATGATCCGCGACGGCCACCTGGACGCCTTCGCCCGGCGGCTGGCGGACTTCGGCGGGCTGTACCTATCCGGCATCACCCTGTCGCTGTTCGACGACGCACAGCGCGACCGGCTGTTCGAGCTCGCCCAGGAGGCGCGCCGCGCCGGCCTGACGGTCGCCTTCGACACCAACCATCGGCCGCGCTGCTGGGAGTCGCTGGAGGCCGCCCGCGCCGCCTACGACCGCATGGCCGGGATCGCCGACACGGTGCTGCCGAGCCTGGACGACTGCCGCGCGGTCTACGCCGACGCCGACGCCCGCGCCGCCGCCGAGCGCTTCGCCGGGCTGGGCGCCGCTACGGTGATCGTGAAGTGCGGGGCCGAGGGGGCCGGCGTCTGGAGCGACGGCACCTGGCGCACGCTGGCGCCGGAGCGCGCCGTGCGCACGGTCGACACGACCGCCGCCGGCGACTCCTTCAACGCCGGCTTCCTGGCCGCGCGGCTGCAGGGCGCCGACGCGTTCGCGGCGGCCGCAGCGGGCAACCGGGTCGCCGGCCGTGTGGTCGGCCATCCCGGCGCCATCGTGCCGAAGCCGGCGTTCGACGACCTCACCTTGCTGGACCCGGAGCCCTCCGGAGGGGGCAAAGCATGACCCTGCCGCCGCTGCCCGACGTGCTGGAACGGGCGCTCGCCGCGGCACCGGTCGCGCCGGTCCTGACGATCGACGACGCCGACCGGGCCGAGCCGCTGGCCGACGCGCTGTGGGCCGGCGGCGTCCGGGTGTTCGAGGTGACGCTGCGCACCCCGGCGGGCCTGCGGGCGCTGGAGCGCATGGCGGCGATGGCGCACGACGCGGCCGTCGGCGTCGGCACCGTGCTGCATCCGGACGACCTGCGCCGCGCCCGCGACGCCGGCGCCGCCTTCGCGGTCTCGCCCGGGCACACGCAGGCGCTCTTGGACGCCGCGGCGGAGCTGGCGCTGCCGCTGGTGCCCGGCGTCGCCACCGCGTCCGAGATGATGCGGGCGCGCGACGCCGGGGCGTCGCTGCAGAAGTTCTTCCCGGCCGAGCCGCTGGGCGGCCGGGCGGTGCTGAAGAGCATGGCCGAGCCGCTGGCCGACCTGCGGTTCTGGCCCACCGGCGGCATCGACGAGGCGACGGCGGCCGCCTACCTCGCGCTGCCCAACGTGGTCGCCGTCGGCAGCTCGCGCATCGCCCCGCGCCAGGCCGTCGCCGACGCCGACTGGGCGACGATCCGCGCGAACGCGGCGCGCAGCCTGGACGCCTGCCGGCGGGCGTAGCGCCGAGTCGCCCGTGGCTGCTTCTCAGAGCGACGCACCGGCATAGAAAAGCCCCGGCGCCGGAGCGGCGCCGGGGCGGATCGCGGCTATGGCCGGAGGACCGGGGTTACGAGCCCTCGACCGTGTAGTCCTGCAGCGCGCCGTCGGTGTAGATCTTGCGCTGATAGGACTCGCGCTTTTGCATGCCGTTCTCGTCGACGGCCTTGTCGCCGGTGACGCCCTTGTAGTCCTGGGCGACCTCATGCAGCGCCTCGGCGATCTGCTTGGGCTCGGTGGAGCCGGCCTCGTCGATCGCCAGAAGCGCCATCATCGCGGCGTCGTAGGCGTAGCCGCCGAACGCGGTCAGCGGCGCCTCGCCGAACGCCTGCTCGTAGGGCTGGGCGTACTCGGTCTGGTAGAAGTCGCCCGCGACGCCGACGACGAGGCCCTTCACGCCCTCGGCGACCTGCGGGATGTCCTTAACCTCGTTCGACCACATGGTCATGTAGTCGGCGTACCAGCCCTTCGGCGGGGCCATGCCCATCTCGTGCATCTGCCGGAAGATCAGCCGGCTCTCGGTGCCGTAGGCGGTGTAGAAGCCGGCCTGCGGGTCGGACGCGAACAGCTGCTTGATCTCGGCGCGGTAGTCCGACTTGTTCAGCTCGTAGCGCACCGTGCTGACGCACGCGCCGTCGAACTCCTGCTTCAGCGTCTTGCAGGCGTTCACCTCGAGGCCGACGCCGAACGGGTTGTTCGGGGTGATCGAGGCGAATTTTTTGGCGCCGCTGTCCTTCACCGCGAACTCGGTGAGCGCCGCGCCCATCAGGTTGTCGAGCCCGATGGCGTTGAACATGTAGGAGCCGATCTCGCGCAACTTCGGCGAGGTCGAGCCGACCGAGATCTGCACCGTCCGGTTCTGGTTGGTGAACTGGCCGGTGGGCACCGAGATGCCGCTGGAGAACTCGCCGACCACGACCGGCACGTCATCGACGTTGACCAGCTTGCGCACGGCGTCCATCGCCGAGGCGGGCCGGCTCTCGGTGTTCTCAACGATCACCTCAACCTGCTTGCCGCCGAGCAGCCCGGGCCCGAGCTGGCGGGTCTCGCCGCCGTCCATCGGCACCTCGTAGCCCTGGTTCACGCGCTGAACGGCCAGCTCCATGCCGCGCTGCATGTCCTGTCCCTGCACCGCGTTGGTGCCGGTCAGCGAGGTCAGCTGGCCGATCCGGATGCTGTCCTGCGCCGCCGCCGGGCTCGCGGCCAGCGCCGCCGCGACCGCGGTGGCCAAGACGGTGGTGACGGTGTGCTTCAAGTGACGCATGGCAACGCCTCCCGTTCTGCGGCCCGCACGCGGCGGGCTCGTGTTCGATTGCGTGCGCTGCGGTGTCGCCCGGTGCGCCGGGCTTGTTGGCTGTTGCGGCTCTCTCCAACGAGAGCCGGGCATATTTAACCGATGTGCGTATTCAACCGGCGGTCGCCAACCCCTTGGCGGTTCAAGATTCGGCATCGCTCTCCACGTGCCCGCCCAGATAGGCGTCCCGCAGCTTGGCGTCGTTCAGAATGGTGTCGGCCGGGCCCTCGAAGGCGTTGCGGCCGTCGACTAGGACGTAGCCGCGGTGCGAGATCTCCAGCGAGTGCTGCGCCTCCTGCTCGACGATCACGATGGTGCGGCCGGCGGCGTTGATCGCCTGCACCTTGTCGAACACCTCGCCGGCCATCTTCGGGCTCAGCGCCGCCGATGGCTCGTCCAGCATCAACAGGTCCGGCTCGGTCATCAGCGCGCGCGCCATCGCCAGCATCTGGCGCTCGCCGCCGCTCATCGTCTTGACCCGCTGGCGACGCCGCTCGGCCAGCCGCGGAAAGCCCTCGTATTGCGCCTCCATGCGCCGGCGCAGGGTGGCGCGGTCGAGGATGTAGCCGCCCATCCGCAGGTTCTCCTCGACGCTG
>ENA-ORDC01002005-ORDC01002005.1-marine-metagenome-genome-assembly--contig:-NODE-2005-length-13477-cov-20.944478_pt1 | contig 13477 bp, 13 predicted proteins | sample MGYA00237783_ERZ508515 | MGnify/ENA primary metagenome ERZ508515 (study PRJEB26186, sample SAMN06268792) | marine metagenome | isolation source: Eden Landing Ponds, San Francisco, CA, USA | place... | reverse complement strand
GCGATCACGACCGAGCAGACCGCCGAGTTCGTCGACGACCTCGACGAGAAGATCGATCACATCATCGAGAAGCTCGAGGGCATGAAGATCGACGGTGCGGCCGAGATCGAGAACTGAGCGATTCCCCGAGTGCCGCCTGTCCTACAGTTCCGGGACCGCGAGGTGAAAGCCGCCGTCTCGTGACTCGACCAGACAGAGGTGGAAGCCGTCTTTTCGCGACAGTCGCACGAAACTCTCGCGTTTGTCACGACTCAAGATTCCGCCGCCGGACGCCTCTGCTGCAGTCTCCAGGGCGTCAGGGTCGAAGAAACTCGACGTGACGAAAAAGGCTCCCGCGAGGTGGTCGCTAGACTCGCCGACTCGCGTTGCCGCCGTCACGAGATTGGTCATCATCTCGTCGGTCGCGGCCTCACGTGAGTCGTTGAGGTTCGTCACGACCAGCGGGTTGCCCATCCGATCGCGTAACACGACGTCGAAGTGTTCCTGTGTTCGTTGCTCTTCGCCTTCCTCGGTGACCGAGACGGTGACGGAACCGTTCAGTTCGGCGCGGTCGATCCGGGGAAGCGCGTCGTAGAGGTCCGCGAGCGCGTTCTGGTGGCCAGTGTCCCGAATCTCGTACAACAGCGTGCTGACGACCCAGTCGACGAATCGATAGTGGAGCGTCTCGAAGAGAAACTCCTCGAAAGGGCGGCCGTCAACGGCCGCCTCGTCGGCCTCGAAGCCAGTATGATACTCCAGGTTGAGGTTCGCGTCGACCGCTTCGGCGTCCACCGAGCCGTCGTGGGCACTCTTCAGCGTCGCGTCGCCCTTCGATTCGTACCTGACGAAGAGATTCGTCCCGTCGATGGCCTGTGCCGGACTGAGCGACGTTTCTGCGGCTGGAGCGGTCTCCGAGGGACTCTCGCGCTCGTCGAGTTCCTGGCGGAGTTGCTCGATTTCGGCCTGGAGTTCGTCTCGCTCGGTGCGCACGCGATCGAGTTCCGCCTGTAACTGGTCGCGTTCTTCGGTGAGTGCGTCACGTTCAGACGCCAGTTCGTCCCGGGTGGCTTCCAGATCCGCGCGTTCGGTCTCCAGTTCGTCGAGTCGACGCTGGAGATCTTCGATCTCCGCCTGTGCCTCTTCGAGTTCGGCGTTCGTATCCGGCTCTCGACTACCCGGCGCCGAACGGCGAGTACCCCTCTCGCGTGCCTGCTGGCCCGTCGACTGCGACGGGGGCGCCTGGCTTTGCTCGCTGTCGCTGCCGTCGGGCGTCCACGTTCGCTCGGGGTCGACCGACGGGATCGTCCGATGTTCGAGTTCAGCCGTCTCCCCCGACGGCGTCTCCTCGGAGATCGCTCGCTCGGCGACCTCGGTCGCTCTGTCGGTTGCCTCCGATCGCTCGGATCGCCGGTCTCGCCCGCGCTGGTCTCGCTCGGGTTCCCTGCTCTCTGTCACCGGCTCCTGGGACCTCCGTGAGCGATTCGCCCCCGATCGGGGACTCTCGTCGACAGGCTGCTGGCGGCGACGGTCCGATGGCTGACCCGTCTCCGATCGTGTTTCGTGGCCCTCGCGGTCGTCGCGACGGCGCTGGGGTGACTCGCCGTGCGAGGACTGGCGTGGCTCGGTTTCGCGCCGGGGCCGCTCTGATCCGCTGTCCGCCGGCCGCCTCGGCTCGTCCTCCGGGGAGCGACTGGATTCGCTGCCCGGTCGCTGACTCGACTCGCGATCCGACGAGTTACGCGTCCGCCCAGCAGTCGATTCACCCGACGAGTCCGCTCCGCGTGAGGGGTCCCGATTGCTCCGCCGAGCGGGTCCGTCCGGGTCCGTGCTGGTGCTCGCCGACTGCTGCTGGGATGTCCGCTCGGGATCTCCCGAACGTTCACTCCGGCCGGCCCGCTTCTCACTCGGAGCGCCCTCCCGCGTCGAAGGCTCTCCCGCGTCCCTGTCCGCGGTTTCAGCTCCCTCCGTGGTATCCCTCGTCGCGGCCCCCGAACCAGACTCCGGCGCCGTCCCGGAGGACGCCGACCCGGAGTCGGGCTGTCCGTCAGGTTCCGAGGCGGGTTCGTCAGCCGACTCGTTCGTGGGCACGGCCGACGCACTACCGTCGTCGTCTGGCGGTTCCGGCTCTGGAATCTCGATCGGGTCGACTGCTGCTGGGCGGACTTCGTAGATGCCGACTTCCTCGTCAGCCTGTTCGAAGGCTTCCTCGTCGGTGATGAGTCGCTCTGACTCGCCGACGAACGCGACACTCATCGACTTGCCGCCGTGGTAAACCACGTAGTAGTCGCCGCTGAGGACGTTTTCGGACAGTTCGACGTATCCAGTGAATCCGCCCTCGGAGAGTTGCTGGTCAGCCTCGGCGAGTGCCGTCTCTTCGCTGTAATATTTCGCGCGTACCTCGTCGCTTCGCTCTTGCATCACAGCAAGCAACGGCAGCGCGGCCGTCGGTGCCTCGTAGACTGTTCCCGTGGCGTCTTCGAAGTCCTCGATCGATCCGCCAAGGACGCCGACGACTGTGCCGTTGAGCATGTAGAGCGTCGCTCGTCCCGCCGTGATCGCTCCGGAGAACGAACGGTCGGCCAGTGTGTGCAACTCCTCGTAGCCGTCGGAGAAGGGGCGCGAGTCCCACTCGTCGACACGGTCGGCCGTGCGCGTCGTCATTGTTGTCATGGACAAGTCGTATGTGGGCCAAATACTTTGCGCCGCGTCAGACACAATCGGTGCGCCTTTTTCCGTGGACGCCCAAACGGGGATATGAACGAGAAACCGGGAGTCAGCGATCGCTACCGGATGGCCAGTCCGTGGCCGCTGTTTGTCGCACTCGGATTCGCACTATCTGAAGTCGGGATCGTACTCGGCGTCTTCCCGATCGCCGTCGGGGGCGTGCTCCTGTTCGGTGGCAGCGTCGCCGGAATTCTCACCGAGTCGGGGTACGCATCGCATCTCTGGAAGACGGCGATGGCGGTCGGTGGTGGACTCCTGGTCGTCGCACTGGTGCTGGCCATCATCCAGGGACAGTTCGAGGCCGCTGCGGTGTCTGGTGCGATCGAGACACCGAACGAACCCGGCTATCGACTCCTCAGCCGTGGCGTCGCCATCGCGGTCGCAGGCGTTCTTCTCGGGGCCTTGGGCCTCTCGCAGATGGGGCGCTACGCCGGTCGGTAGGGACCACCACGGACGCGAACCAACAGCCTATTTACTCGCCTCTGCTATGGCTGGCATATGGACAGGTCAATCTTCGATCGGGACACGTTGCTCGACCTGACGGTCAACGTCATCCCCCTCGGTATCCTGGCGTTCTTCCTCGTCGTATTCCTGGTGTACGCACCTGGACCGTTCGCGTTCGATTCGGTGTTCACGACTGTCCAGCTGGCGATCGTCTTCACCACGTTCGTCTTGCTGGCTGTGCTGACCTACTACGCCGGGAAGGCAATCGCTGGCGCGGAGAAGGAACTGGGGACCCACGCCGAGACCACGACGATCGAACCCGACGGCGCAGCCTCCGACGACGAACCATAAAGTGCCCCCGTTATCACGGGTCGAACTGAAACCATTGCCGATCGATCCAATCCTTTCTTTACCCCCCGGTCCTGAGAGGCCCATATGGCAAGCGGACAGCTCGCGATAACTGTGCTGATGGGGCTACTCCTCATCGTCGTCGCCGCCGTTCTCACCCGGATCGAGAACTGGCGGTCGTACACGCCACTGGCGGGCGGCGGCGGGGGCCTCATCGGCGAGGACAGCGGGTATGGACACGCAGAGAAACCAGCGGGGATCACACGCTGGCTCACGACGGTCGACCACAAGGACATCGGCCTCCTCTACGGCCTCTACGCGCTGATCGCGTTCGCCGTCGGCGGGATCATGGTCATGCTGATGCGGGTCGAGCTCCTGTGGCCGGGCGTCGACATCCTCGAGACGCAGACGTACAACGCCTTCCTGACTAGCCACGGGATCACTATGCTGTTCCTGTTCGGGACGCCGATCATCGCCGCGTTCGGGAACTACTTCATCCCGCTTCTGATCGGGGCGGACGACATGGCGTTCCCGCGGATCAACGCCATCGCCTTCTGGCTGCTCCCGCCCGGGGCTCTCCTGATCTGGGGCGGCTTCCTCATCCCGGGTATCGCACCCGCACAGACGTCCTGGACGATGTACGCGCCGCTATCTGCTGGCGCTGGGACGGAGTCGGTCGGCGGCGTCGGCGCGGACATGATGTTGCTTGGACTGCACCTCACCGGCGTCTCGGCGACGATGGGGGCGATCAACTTCATCGCGACCATCTTCACCGAGCGTGACGACGACGTGACCTGGGCGAATCTGGACATCTTCTCCTGGACGATGCTCACCCAGTCGGGGCTAATTCTGTTCGCATTCCCGCTGCTGGGCAGCGCGCTGGTCATGCTGCTGATGGACCGTAATCTCGGGACGACCTTCTTCGCTGTCGAGGGCGGTGGGGCACTGCTGTGGCAACACCTGTTCTGGTTCTTCGGCCACCCCGAAGTGTACATACTGGTGTTACCCCCGATGGGGCTGGTCAGTTACATCATCCCGCGCTTTTCGGGGCGGAAGCTGTTCGGGTTCAAGTTCGTCGTCTACTCGACGCTGGCGATCGGTGTGCTCAGCTTCGGCGTCTGGGCACACCACATGTTCTCGACGGGAATGGACCCGCGCCTGCAGGCCTCGTTCATGGCTGTCTCGTTGGCGATCGCGATACCATCCGCAGTCAAGACGTTCAACTGGATCACGACGATGTGGAACGGGAAGATCAAGCTGACGACGCCGATGCTGTTCTGTATCGGCTTCGTCGCGAACTTCATCATCGGCGGTGTGACCGGCGTGTTCCTCGCCGCAGTGCCCGTCGACTCGATGCTGCTGCACGACACCTACTACGTCGTGGGCCACTTCCACTACGTGATCATGGGTGCGATCGCCTTTGCGATCTTCGCGGGCGTCTACTACTGGTTCCCGATCTACACGGGTCGGATGTACCAGAAGACCCTGGGCAAGTGGCACTTCTGGCTGACGATGGTCGGGACGAACATCACGTTCTTCGGGATGCTCATCCTGGGCTACCTGGGAATGCCGCGCCGGTACGCGACGTACAACTTCGCGATCGGTCCGACCGACGTCTTCAGCATCCTCCATCAGTCGGCCACGGTCGGAGCGTTCCTGCTGCTGATCGGCCAGCTGATCTTCGTCTGGAACGTCGTCTCCTCCTGGAAGGAGGGCCAGCGAGTCACCGACGGCGATCCGTGGAACCTCAAGGAGGACGACCTCTACAGTCGCGAGTTCCGCTGGTTCGAACGCCGCCGTGAGGACGATATCGCCCTGGCGGACGGGGGCGAGGAATCCGCGGATGCGGATTCCGAGCAACGGTAGATCTACGATCTACCGGCAGTCCAAAATTGCGGGTTGATTTTGGAGCGCGAACGAACGTGAGCAGAGGGGAATCGCCGGCAAGACAGTCGGAATCGCGCTCCAGCAGTCGTCTTCTCGCCTCGGCGGGGACGTGGAGTCGAGCACGAGCGCCGAACCGTCGTTGCTCGCACGGGGGGTCGGGAACGGAAAGTCGTCGTTCGGCGTCGCGAGGACGTGCGTCGTGTCGTCGGTGTTCGTTACCGCGAGGTCGATCACTGGAGGCCGAGAGACAGTCGGTTCGGCGGCCACGACGCTCGCTTCGAACTGGAACGGGTGCTGGCCCGACGCTGTCTGTGTCGTCGTGGTCGACTGCCCCTCCGGGCGAGAGACACAGCCAGCGAGGGCGAGTCCCCCGACCAGCGACGTCTCAGCGAGGAAGCGACGGCGGTCCATACAGGCGGCTTCTGGAAAGAGCAGTAAATGCTTTGGGCGCGTGACAATAGCGAGTGGCTACGAGTCAGTGGGGCTGTCCGCACGCGTCACGTACAGCAATGCGGCGAAGACGAGGATAGCAGCCACCTCGACGACGATCGCGCCAAGTTCTGCCGGCCCGGCCAGAAGATGGTCCAGGAACCACTGGACAGAGACCGTCTCGTTCGCTGCTCGTTGCTCGCCAAAGAGGATGAACTCCCGATGGCCGAGCAAGTGCCAGAGGTAGTAGCCGACAACGTACCCAGCCATCAGGAGGGTGCCGGCGGCGTAGAACGGGCGACGATTCTCGCGTGTGTGAGCGTAGGCGATGCCGCCCAGCAGTACGATCCCGGAGACAATGAGTAGCGGATAGCGAGCGCCCGCCCGGAGAGGGATTCCGGCCTCGAACCAACTCGACCAGCCCAGCACGCCGACGACGACGTGGATCATCGCCGCGACGACGACGAGCTGGACGGCGACGAACTCCAGCACGAAGATTCGATCGTCGGTCATTGCTCGAACTCAGGCACGGGTGGATTTAATCTCCCCGTCTCGGGACGCTCGGGCGCCGCCGGCACACGATCACCCCGCGATGAGCGCGACCCCGGCGACGAACATCATGAACGCGATCAGCGCGAGGACGATGAACAGCAGATCCTTGTCGGACATATCTCTCCCTTTGGACTCGAAGTGAAAAGACTAATCGCTCTCGGCCCGAACGACCGATGTGACAGAATCTACCGCCTCGCGGTGGCAGGGCCGGCGCGTCCTCTACGTCGTCTACGCCACGGTCGTCACCATCGCCGCGCTCATGGGGTTCATCATTGGAACGATCAACCCCGACGGGCTGAATCCCGTGCTCTTCGGCGTTATCGAGCTTCCGCCGACACCTGTCGGGATGGTCGTCTTCGGCGTCGTCTACGTGAGTATCGGCCTCGGTGCGCTCATGCTCACCGTCGAGTTCGTCGCCGAGCGCTTCGACGACAAGCGCGTGGAGTGACAGACACGCGCTGGCGGAAGCCTTTTGCTCGTGGCTGGGCCAGCCCGGAGCACGATGATCATCGTCGGACCGACCCTACCGGAACCCTATCACAGCGATGTCGAATCCGTCTGGAACGAAATCGCAGAGGAGTTCGGCACGAACGGTATCTCGAACCCTATTCCGCATTTCACGCTCTACGGACTCGACGGCGACAGCGATATCGACGCGCTCGAGAGGGCGCTCGAAACCGCCCTCGGGGACTGGGACCCCTTCGAGATTCGAACTGACGGGTTCGGGATCTTTCCGGGTGATCACGTCTGGATCCCGGTCGCGAAGTCGCCCCGGCTCACGAGTCTTCATCAAGACGTGGTCGAAGTTGCACGAGAGTGTGGGACTGCGCCCACCCCCTATTACGAACCACATCGGTGGTTCCCGCACGTCGCGCTCGCGCTCGGCTTCGATAGCGAGCGCGTCGGCGACGTCGTCCGGTTCCTGCGCACCTCAGACTACGATTTCGAGCGAGAGTTTACCGTCGACAACGTCGAGATAACGTATCGACCGGAGGGCGCAGAAGAGTTCGAGCGCGTCGCTTCGATTCCGTTGTGAGAGCCTAGTCCTGCAGCTGATCCCGAATTCGTTCGGGAACGCTCGGGTCCCGAAGCGTCGTCGTGTCACCGAGGTCGTCGTCGTTGGAGATGTTCTCCAGGAGGCGGCGCATGATCTTGCCCGAGCGGGTCTTGGGCAAGTCGTCGACGATCACGATGGCGTTCGGCCGGGCGAACTTTCCGATGTCGCGCTCGACCGCCGCGACGATCTTGTCCTCGATTCCCCCGGGATCAACACCCTCTCGAAGCGTGACGTAGACGTCCGGCACTTCGCCCTTCTCGGGGTCGTTCCGGGAGACGACGGCGGCCTCGGCGACCTCTTCGACCTCCGACACTGCGGATTCCAGTTCCATGGTTCCCAGACGGTGGCCGGCCACGTTCATCACGTCGTCCAGCCGGCCGAGGATGCGGAAGTAACCATCCTGAGCGTGGACTGCGCCGTCACCGGCCTTGTACACCCAGTCTTCGGGATCGTCGGAGTCGGTCTCGGAGAAGTCACGCCAGTACTCGTCGATAAAGCGGTCGTCGTCGCCGTACACGGTCTGGAGCATCCCGGGCCAGGGGCGCTCGATGACGAGGTTGCCCGCCCGTCCGGACGCGGGTTCGATCTCGTCGCCGCGGTCGTCGTAGATCGCCGGCTGGATACCGGGCGCGGGTTTGCCGGCGCTGCCGGGCTTCATGTCGTCCAGCGCGGGCAGGTTCGTGATGAGGTGGCCGCCGGTCTCGGTCTGCCACCAGGTGTCGACGATCACGGCGTCGCTGTCGCCGATGTGCTCGTAGTACCAGTTCCAGGCTTCCGGCTGGATCGGCTCGCCCACCGTGGTCATGTGCCGGAAGTCGAAATCGTAGCCCTCCAGGTACTCCTCGCCCCACTTCATGAACTGCCTGACGGCGGTGGGTGAGGTGTGGAAGATATCGACGTCGTACTTCTCGGCGATCTCCCAGATGCGGCTCTTGTGGGGATGGTCGGGCGCACCCTCGAACATGACGCTCGTCGTCCCGAGCGAGAGCGGCCCGTAGACGATGTAGGTGTGGCCGGTGATCCAGCCGATGTCCGCCGCACACCAGTAGGTGTCCTCGGGCTTGATGTCCAGCACGTACTTCGAGGTTCCCGTGGCGTAGGCGAGATACCCGCCCGTGCGGTGCTGGCAGCCCTTGGGCTTGCCCGTCGTCCCCGAGGTGTACATCAGGAACAGGGGGTCTTCGGCGTCTCGCGTGACGGGGTCGACGCGGGTGCGTTCGTTGTTGGCCAGTAGTTCAGAGACCAGAACGTCCCGTCCCTCTTCCAGTTCGGCGTCTGGGTGGAGTTCGCCCTCGTGGCGCTCCCAGACCAGCACTTTGTCGACGTCTTTCTCGGCGAGTTCGCAGGCCTCGTCTGCCTTCTCCTTGTGGTTGAGGAGGTCACCGCGGCGGTAGTACCCGTCAGCGGTGACGACCACGTCGCTGCCCGCGTCGTCGATTCGGTCGGCCAGCGCCTGCGCGGAGAAGCCCGCGAACACCTCGCTGTGGGGCGCGCCGATTCGGGCACACGCGAGCATCGTGATCGGGAGCGCGGGCAACATCGGGAGGTGCAGCGTCACGACGTCGTCCTCTTCGACACCGGCGTCTTCGAGCGCGGCGGCCATCTTGTTGACCTCGCGGTAGAGGTCCTGATACGTGATGTTGCGTTGCTCGCCGTCTTCGCCCTCCCACAGCAGCGCTGTCTGGTTCTTGCGCTCGTCGAGGTGACGGTCGATACAGTTGTACGAGGCGTTCAACTCGCCGTCGACGAACCACTCGTAGAAGGGTGGGTTCGAGTCGTCCAGCACCTCGTCCCAGCGCGATTCCCACTCGAGCAGCTCGGCGTACTCCTCGAAGCCCTCGGGGAAATCCTCGAAGCGGTCGTATATCGCCGGGTCGGAGACGTTCGCCTGCCCGACGAACTCCGGTGGCGGCCGGTAGTAGTCCTGGTCGGGGAGTCGTGCTTCCAGTTCGGAATCATCATCGTCGACCATCGTAGTTCGGAGTTCACGCGAGGGTACAAAGAAAGTATCCCCTGCTGCAATCGCGTGCCGAGAGCGGTGTTTGCCGATGAGTGGCGTCTGCTGGTGTGCAGTCCTCAATCTGCGACGCCCGTGCCCTCGCGATACGTCCCGTAGTGCCCCTCGAAGACGCGCATGACCTCGCCCATCGTCGCCTGGGCTTTCACTGCGTCGACGATCGCGGGCATCGTGTTGTCCGCCCGCTCGATCGCGGCCTCGATCTCCGCCAGTGCGTCACGGACAGCATCATCGTCGCGCTCGTCTTTGACCCGCGAGAGGCGTTCACGTTGGCGCTCCTGCACCGACTCGTCGACTGTGAGAATCTCGGTGTCTTCGTCGCCATCCGTGGTGTAGGCGTTGACGCCGACGACGGTCTCCGCTCCCTCCTCGACGCGCTGCTGGTACTCGTAGGAGGCGTCCTGGATCTCCCGCTGGAAAAAGCCCTGCTCGATTCCCCGGAGGACCCCCTCGCGCATCGAGCCATCTCCTTCCTCGCGGATCTCCTCGATGTAGTCCATCGCCTCTCGTTCGACCTCGTCGGTCAGTTTCTCGACGGCGAAACTCCCGCCCAGCGGGTCGACGATGTCGGCCGCGCCCGACTCCTCGGCGATGATCTGCTGAGTGCGAAGCGCGACGCGGACGGCGTCCTCGCTCGGCAGTGCCAGCGCCTCGTCGTAGCTGTTGGTGTGGAGACTCTGGGTCCCGCCCAGCACGCCAGCCAGTGCCTGTAACGTGACGCGGACGACGTTGTTCAGCGGCTGCTGTGCGGTCAGGCTCTGCCCCGCAGTCTGGGTGTGGAACTTGAGTTTCCGGCTCTCCTCGCGGTCGGCGTCGTACCACTCGTCCATGACCCGGGCGTAGATCCGCCGTGCGGCCCGGAACTTGGCTACCTCTTCGAAGATCGAGTTGTGGCTGTTGAAGAAAAACGAGAGTTGCGGGGCGAACTCGTCGACGTCCAGCCCGCGGTCGATACAGTCCTCGACGTAGGCGAAGCCGTCTGCCAGAGTAAAGGCCAGTTCCTGGATCGCAGTCGACCCGGCTTCCCGGATGTGATAGCCCGAGATCGAGACGGGCTTGAACTTCGGTGTCTCCCCTACCGAAAATTCGATCACGTCGGTAACGAGCTTCAGCGACGGCTCTGGCGGGATGACCCACTCTTTCTGCGCGATGAACTCCTTGAACATGTCGTTCTGGAGGGTCCCTCGAAGCTGTTCGCGGGGGACACCGCGCTGGTCGGCCAACGCGACGTACATCGCGTAGATCACCGGTGCAGAGGGATTGATGGTGAAGGAGGTCGAGACGTCCGCGAGGTCGATCCCGTCGAAGAGGATTTCCATGTCCGCGAGCGTGTCGACGGCGACGCCCTCGCGTCCGACTTCCCCCTCTGCCATGACGTCGTCCGAATCGATCCCCATCAGCGTCGGCATGTCGAACGCCGTCGAGAGGCCAGTCTGACCCTCCTCGATCAGGTAGTGAAAGCGCTCGTTGGTCTCCTCGACCGTGCCGAAGCCAGCGAACTGGCGCATCGTCCAGGTTCGCCCGCGATACATCGTCGGATAGACGCCTCGGGTGTACGGTGGCTCGCCGGGGAAGCCGAGGTCGTCGTCGTAGTCGAGATCCGCGATGTCTGCCGGGGTGTACAGACGGTCGACCTCGTGGTTGGAGACGGTCGCGAAGCGGTCTGCCCGCTCGCCGTAGGAGTCGAGCACGGGATCGAGCGTCTCCTCGTCCCACTCGCGCTTTGCCTCGCGAATCCGCGACAACTCCGCCTCGTCGAACATAGCCCGAGTTTGTCGTGAAAAGCCATTAAGGATTGGGTGTGTCCCGACGTAGCTGCTGTGTCGAGCTGTCCGAAACGAAGAGAGGGGGCACAGGGGGGCCCGATTACCATGTCAGAAACGACCGTTCTCGGGCACAGTGCGAGCCGACGTTTGCTCGCATTCTTTACTCAGTATCGAGTAATACTTGAATGGTTCTATTTCGGCCACGTTTAGATATATAGAATATTCAGAAATATATACTTCCGCCTGTCGAGGGGAGGTTTTTTGATCGTAAAGAAACAACATGGTAGATCATGAGCGTCAATCGAGCGACAGGCGCGTGTATGTTCTGTGGGGGGAGCGGGGCCGAGAAGACGTGCGGACACTGCGATGGGGGCTATCACATCGCCTGCGCTCGGAAACGGGGGAATCTGCGCGTCGAGAAACACGGCAATGGGATCGTGAGTTCGGCACGACTCAACTACGACTGGGAATGCCCAAACTGCGGGGAGACGGCCCGCGGCGAGATGTAGTTTACAGGCGCTGTCGGAGCTCTTCGACGATCGCCTGCTGGACGGCTTCCTGTGGTTGTTCGGCGTCGATTCGGACGAAACGGTCGGGTTCAGCTGCGATGAGGCGTTCGTAGTTGTCGGCCACGCGCTGGAGGTACGCGGCCTGTTCGAACTTGTTGGTCGTGCCGGCGCGCTTCGCGCCCACCTCTGGGTCGACGTCGAGGTAGAGGGTCAGGTCCGGGGGGCGTGTCCACGGTTCGTGAATTCGCTGGACGAACGAGAGGGCGTCCTCGATCCGTGGATGGTCGGCCAGCGTCGCCCCCTGGTAGGCGTACCGGGAGTCCGAATACCGATCGGAGACGACCAGTTCACCCTGCTGCAGTGCGGGTCGGATCACCGAAGAGAGGTGGTGGGCGTGATCTGCGGTATATAGGAATAGTTCGGCCAGCGAGTCCGCGCCGTCGTCGCTGATCGAGCGCGCGACGGCCTCACCGTACCACGAGTCGGTCGGCTCGCGTGTGAACGTCGTCTCCGCGTCGAGAGAGACATCGCCTAACGCCTCCCAGGCGCTTGTCTTGCCGCTGCCGTCGATCCCCTCCAGTGTGACGAGCATACGCCGACGTCGGGCGGCAACGTTGTAAGACCGTCGTGATCGGTCCGCGACCCGCTCTCGCTCGCCCAAACTGTTTGCGCGCTATTTTTATACCGTATCCGGCCGTCGAACGGAGTATGCAGGTACTCGTGACCGGTGGCGACGGCTTCGTGGGACGGAACCTCTGTGCGGAACTGGCTGAACGCGGCCACGACGTGACCAGCCTCTCCCGAGAGCCGGATCCGTCGGTTCTCCCCGGGGCCGTCGACACGGCCACCGGTGACGTCACCAACTACGACTCGATCGAGAACGCGTTCGAAGGCCAGGACGCCGTCGTCAATCTCGTCGCGCTCTCGCCGCTGTTCACGCCCGACGGCGGCAACGAGATGCACGAGAGAGTCCACCTCGGCGGGACGAAAAACGTCGTCACGGCCGCCGAGGCTCACGACGTCGATCGGATCGTCCAGATGAGCGGCGTCGACGCCGACCCGAACGGCCCGACTCACTACCTCCGTGCGAAAGGCCGGGCGGAGGAAGTCGTCAAAGAGTCCGGGCTAGAGTGGGTCATCTTCCGGCCGTCGATCGTCTTCGGCGACGGTGACGAGATCGTCCCCTTCACCAAGCGCCTGAAGAAGCTGTTCGCGCCGGGCCTCCCGCTGTATCCTCTGCCCGGTGGCGGCAAGAAGACGGTCTTCCAGCCGATCTGGGTCGGCGATCTCGCCGAGATCATGACCGACGCGATCGAGGACGAGAGTGGCGCGGGGCAGATCTACGAGATCGGCGGCCCGGAGACACTCACGCTCCGGGACGTGACCGAGATGGTCTACGAGAGCGAGGACAAATCAGTGAAGATCGTCCCCCTACCCATGGCGCTTGCAGGTATCGGACTGACGACGCTCGGGGTCCTCCCCGGATTCCCGATGGACCGCGACCAGTACCACGGCCTGAAAGTCAGCAACATCTCCGAAAACGACGTCGATCACTTCGACATCGACGAATCGGAGCTGCGGACCTTCGGTGACTACCTGGAGCTGTCCTGACAAGATCTGCCACCCGTTCCGAATTCTTGTCGTTTTACCATTATTTACAGGCAGTATCTGTTCTTAGAAATGATAGACGGGCACAAGGCTTTTAATGATTATACGTTTCTTTCTACCACGAGAACCACCTATGAAGCTCGCGATGATCGGCTTC
>ENA-ORDC01002003-ORDC01002003.1-marine-metagenome-genome-assembly--contig:-NODE-2003-length-13500-cov-4.805334_pt1 | contig 13500 bp, 13 predicted proteins | sample MGYA00237783_ERZ508515 | MGnify/ENA primary metagenome ERZ508515 (study PRJEB26186, sample SAMN06268792) | marine metagenome | isolation source: Eden Landing Ponds, San Francisco, CA, USA | place... | reverse complement strand
CGTCGTCGACCGCGACGACCACATGAACGCGCCCGGGTTCGTCATCCGCCCGGACACCGTCCAGGAGACGCTCTCGACTCTGAAAGAGCAGGCGGGGTACGATCACCTCTCCGTCGTCTCCGCACAGGAGTACGAGAACCGGTACGAGTCGATCTACCACCTCAAGAAGTACGACGACCCGACCCAGGAGGTCAGCGTCGTCGTGCCAGCGGACAAGGACAACCCCGTCTCCGAGTCGGCCGAGCCCGTCTTCCGGACCGCCGACTGGCACGAGCGTGAGGCGTACGACCTGATCGGCGTCGAGTACGACGACCACCCCGACCTGCGCCGGATCCTGTTGCCCGAGACGTGGCAGGGTCATCCCCTGTCGATGGACTACGACAAGGACCGGCCGCAGATCGCCACGCTGCCGGAGCACGCGAACCCGCTCCAGGACCACCACAAGGACGCCGAGTCCGACACGATGTTCCTCAACATCGGGCCGCACCACCCGGCGACCCACGGGGTGCTCCACCTCAAGACGGTCCTCGACGGCGAGCAGGTCGTCGACGTCGAGCCCGACATCGGCTACCTCCACCGCAGCGAGGAGCAGATGGCGCAGAACGGGACGTATCGCCATCAGATAATGCCGTACCCGGACCGCTGGGACTACATCTCGGCGGGCCTGCTCAACGAGTGGGCGTACGCCCGCGCGGCAGAGGACCTCGCCGACATCGAGGTGCCCGAGTACGCGCAGGTCATCCGCACGATGGGCGCAGAGATGTGTCGGATCGCCGCGCACATGCTCGCGCTCGCGACGTTCGCGCTCGACATCAACGGCGACTTCACGGCGACGTTCATGTACGCCATCAACGACCGCGAGCGCGTTCAGAACCTCCTGGAGGACCTGACGGGCCAGCGGCTGATGTTCAACTACTTCCGGCTCGGCGGCGTCGTCTGGGACCTGCCGGAGCCGCGCGAGGAGTTCTTCTCGAACACGCGGGACTTCCTCGACCAGCTCCCGGAGTCGATCGAGGAGTACCACAACCTCATCACCTCCAACGAGATCTTCCAGATGCGGACGATCGACACGGGCGTCCTCCCGCCGGAGGTCGCGAAGAACTACGGCGCCACCGGCCCCGTCGCCCGCGGGTCGGGGGTCGACTACGACCTGCGCCGCGACGACCCGTACGGGTACTACGACGAGCTCGACTGGGACGTGGTCACCGAGGACGGCTGCGACAACTTCAGCCGCCTGCTCGTCCGGATGCGCGAGGTCGAGGAGTCCGCGAAGATCATCGAGCAGTGCGTCGACCTGCTCGAAGACTGGCCCGAGGACGAGCGGAACATCCAGGCGAACGTGCCGCGGACGCTCCGCCCCGACGACGACACGGAGATCTACCGCGCCGTCGAGGCCGCCAAGGGCGAACTCGGCATCTACATCCGCGCGGACGGCACCGAGAAGCCCGGCCGCTTTAAGATCCGCAGCCCGTGCTTCTCGAACCTCCAGACGCTGCCGGAGATGTCCACCGGCGAGTACATCCCGGACATGGTCGCCTCGCTGGGTAGCTTAGACATCGTGCTCGGAGAGGTGGACCGATAATGGTGCCGCTGCAGTCGCAGGTGCTCTTACCCGAGCGGATCGCCGGCCTCCTGGGGCTTTCGGGGACGGTCGGGCAGATCGTCGGCGGTCTGCTCGGCGCGTTCCTGATCGCCAACCTACTGCTCGTCCAGACGGCCGTCGCCGGCCCGTGGGCCAAGCGGAAGATCACCGCCGCGTTCACCGACCGCATCGCGGTGAACCGGGTCGGCCCGTTCGGCCTGGTCGTCATCGTCGCCGACGCCGTCCGACTGCTCTCGAAGGAACTCGTGATTCCGGAGGGCGTCGACCGACCGGCGTACGACCTGGGGCCGCTTCTGGTTCCCTTCTCGGCGCTGCTCGGCTTCGCCGTCATCCCGATGGGCAACGGCATCCACCTCGCCGACCCCGAGACGGGCGCGGTGTTCGCCTTCGCGGCCTCCTCGATCGCCTCGCTCGGCATCGTGATGATGGGCTACGCGTCGAACAACAAGTACTCGCTGCTCGGCGGCCTCCGGGCGATCGCCTCCAACATCGCCTACGAGATCCCGCTGATCGTCACCGCGGCGTCGGTGATCATCTTCACCGGCACGCTGCAGATGAGCGAGATCGTCGCCCAGCAGACCGACCCGCTCCTGACGATCGCAGGGGTCACGATCCCGCAGTGGTTCGCGTTCGTCAATCCCTTCGCGTTCGTGCTGTTCGTGGTCGCGAACCTCGCCGAAGTCGGGCGGAACCCCTTCGACGTCCCCGAGGCGCCGACGGAGATCGTCGCCGGCTATCAGACCGAGTACTCCTCGGTGTACTTCGTGCTCATCTACCTCGGCGAGTTCATCCACATCTTCCTCGGCGGCGCGCTCGCGGCGACGCTGTTCCTCGGCGGTCCGGCCGGGCCGGTCCTGCCGGGATTCGTCTGGTTCACGATCAAGATCTGGGCGTTTTACCTGTTCACCCAGTGGGCGCGCTCTGCGATCCCCCGCCTCCGCGTCGATCAGTTCCTCGACGTCGGCTGGAAGGGGATGCTCGTGCTCTCCTTCGCGAACCTGGTGCTCACGGCCGTAATCGTGGGAGTGATAGCATGATCGGCGTACTCAAATCGATGGCGACGACGATGAAACACGCACTGGACGGGGAGACGTTCACGGTCGAATACCCCGACGTCGCACCCGAAGTGAGCCCGCGATTCCGCGGGGTCCACAAGTTCAGCCAGGAGCGCTGCATCTGGTGTCGACAGTGCGAGAACGTCTGTCCGAACGACACGATCCAGATCGTCCAGGACGACCAGCGCAACGGCGAGCAGTACAACCTCCACATCGGGCAGTGCATCTACTGTCGGCTCTGCGAGGAGGTCTGTCCCGTCGACGCCATCCTGCTCACGCAGAACTTCGAGTTCACGGCGGACACGAAAAACGACTTCGTCTACAACAAAGAACAGCTCAAGAACGTCCCGTGGTACAAGGATATCGACCCGCTCAACTCCCGCAACCCCGACCGCAACGCGTGGGTCGGCGAGGGCGAAGGAGAGGTCGACTACCAGTAACATGACGGCGAGTGAATCGTTCGAGTCCCGTCAGCCCGCGTCCGCTACCGGACGCTGAGGACGTTCTCGAAATGTTCAAAGGGATATCTCAAGGAGACACACACAATGGTTTATGAAACCATCGCGTTCGCGCTGTTCGCCCTCATCACCGTGGGCTGCAGCCTGGGCGTCGTCCTCGTGCAGGACATCTGGCATTCCGCACTCCTGCTCGGGGGCGCGCTCTTGAGCGTCGCGGTGCATTACGTGATGTTGCAGGCGGAGTTCCTCGCCGCCATGCAGGTCCTCGTCTACGTCGGCGGGGTTCTGATTCTCATCACGTTCGCCGTGATGCTGACGCGTATCAATCCGGAGGTGAGTAGTACATGACCACGAAGCCACAGCTGAAACTCGGTTCGCACCTCGTGCCCGGACTCGCTGCCGTCGCGCTGTTCGTCGTGATGGCGGTCGTGTTCCTCGGTGCGTCGTTCCCGGACCCACAGGGGTTCGCAGAGGGAGCAAACATCACCGCGAGCATCGGCTATTCGATGTTCAACCTCGGGTTCGGAAGCGTCGACGGCGAGAGCATGCTGGTCGCGTTCGAAATCATCGACCTCGTGCTCGTCGCCGCGCTCGCCGGCGCGGTGCTCCTCGCTCGCCGCGAGGACACCACGGGGCAGATGCGGACCATCCTGACCGACGGCGGTCGGGAACTCAAGCAGACGCTGTTCGACGACGAGGAGGGTGACAACTGATGGTCCCCGCGCAGTATTACCTCGTTCTGTCGGCCGCCGTGTTCTGCATCGGCATCTTCGGCCTCTTGACCCGTCGGAACGCGCTGTTGTTCCTGATGTCGGTCGAACTGATGCTGAACGCCGCGAACATCAACCTCGTCGCGTTCTCCTACTACTGGGGCAACGTGACGGGCCAGACGTTCGGGCTGTTCACGATGGCGCTCGCCGCCGCCGAGGTGGCGGTCGGTATCGGCATCATCCTCGTACTGTACCGCAACTTCGACGGCGTGGACGTGACCAACGCGACCACGATGAGGTGGTAATATTATGGCAGGTATCTTAGACTTCGCTCCGGCCATCGTCCTCCTCCCGTTCCTCTCGTTCCTGATCGCGCTCGGGGCGGGACGGTACATGCCGAAGGGAGGCGCGCTGGCGGGCATCGGCGCGACGGCGGGCTCGTTCGTCCTGTCCATCGCGACGTTCTTCGCCGTCAGCGGCGGACAGACCTACAACCAACACATCTACACGTGGGCGACCGGTGCCGGCGACGCGGTCTCGCTCGACTTCGGCCTGCTCATCGACCCGCTTTCGTCGATGATGCTCGTCATCGTGACGCTCGTCGCCGTCCTCGTCCACGTCTTCAGCCTCGGCTACATGAACGACGAGGGCGAAACGGGCCTCCCGCGCTACTACGCCGGACTCGGCCTGTTCACCGCGTCGATGCTGGCGTTCTTCGTGTCCAGCAACCTCCTCATGGCGTTCATGTTCTTCGAGCTGGTGGGCCTGTGTTCGTACCTGCTCATCGGCTTCTGGTTCCGCCAGGAGGGCCCGCCGAGCGCCGCGAAGAAGGCGTTCCTCGTCACCCGCTTCGGTGACTACTTCTTCCTCATCGGCGTCGTCGCGGTGTTCGCGACGTTCGGTTCGGCGGCGTTCGCCGGTCCCGAGGCGTTCCCGGTCCTCGCCGAGGAGGCGCTCCACGGCGAGCACGCGGTCAACACGTTCTTCGGCATGGGCGAACAGGCGTGGTTCACTGTCCTCGGCCTCCTCGTTCTCGGGGGCGTCGTCGGCAAGTCCGCGCAGTTCCCCCTGCACACGTGGCTTCCGGACGCGATGGAAGGCCCGACCCCCGTCTCCGCGCTCATTCACGCGGCGACCATGGTTGCCGCCGGTGTCTACCTCGTCGCCCGGATGTACGGCTTCTACGCGCTGACCCCGACGACACTCGGTATCATCGCGCTCGTGGGCGGCTTCACGGCCCTCTTCGCCGCGACGATGGGCGTCGTCAAGAAAGAGATCAAGCAGGTGCTCGCGTACTCGACCATCAGCCAGTACGGTTACATGATGCTCGGGCTCGGCGTCGGCGGCTACGTCGCCGCGACGTTCCACCTGCTCACCCACGCCTTCTTCAAGGCGCTTCTGTTCCTCGGTGCCGGTGCGGTCATCATCGCGATGCACCACAACGAGAACATGTGGGACATGGGCGGCCTCAAAGAGAAGATGCCCGTGACGTACTACGCGTTCCTCTCGGGCTCGCTCGCCCTCGCCGGCATCGTTCCGTTCGCCGGCTTCTGGTCGAAAGACGAGATTCTCTACGAGGCGCTCAACCACGGCCTCGGAACCGAGGGCGGCCTCGGAACCGTCTTCCTCCTCGCGTACGCGATGGGGCTCATCGCCGTGTTCTTCACCGGGTTCTACACCTTCCGGATGGTGTTTCTCACGTTCCACGGCGAACCGCGTAGCGAGACCGCGCGCGACCCGCACGGCTTCGGCTGGAACGTCAAGTTCCCGCTGGCCGTCCTCGGCGTGCTCGCGGCCGTCACCGGCCTCGTCAACATGGCCCCGGTGGAGGACCTCACGGGGATTCACCTCACGTTCCTCCACGACTGGCTCGACGGCGGCATTTCGTCGCTGACCGCGCACCACTACCTCGAAGTGCTCGAAAGCGGCGTCGGTGCGGGGCTCCACCCGGCCGGCATCGGCTCTATCGCCCCCGGACTGGTCTCGCTCGCCCTCGCCCTCGCGGGCGCTGGGCTCGCCTACCGCCTGTACAACGTCCCCGAGCCCGTCGAACACACGGACAAGCTCGGGAGCATCAAGACCGTCCTGTACAACAACTACTACCAAGACGAGTACCAGGTCTGGATCGCGACCGGCGTCGTTCAGCCCATCTCGCGTGCCCTCGATAAGTTCGACCAGGGCATCGTCGACGGCGTCGTCAACGGCATCTCCAGCGTGAGTCTGTTCGCTGGGAACCGCGTCAAGCGCGTCCAGACCGGTGTGGTGAGCAACTACGCGGCGCTCCTCACGCTCGGTCTGACCGCGCTCCTTCTCGGTCTGGGTCTGCTCGGAGGTTGGTTCGCATGATAATCGAAGCGCTCATCGCAGTCACGTTCCTCGCCGCGCTGGTCACCTTCGTCCTGCCGGACCGGTACGCCGGCAAGGCGGCCTTCGCGCTGAGTCTGGCTCCCGTCGTCGGGAGCCTCTACATGTGGCAACAGTACGACGCGAGCGGGAACGCCCTTCTCGGCGGGAACATCGCGTTCGAGACAGACGTCGTCTGGCTGCAGCTCGGCCAGTACGACATCCACTGGATGGTCGGCGTCGACGGCATCAGCATGCCGTTGGTCGTCCTCACGACCATCCTCACCACGCTGGCTATCGTCAGCGCGTGGACGCCCATCTCGGAACGTCAGTCCCAGTTCTTCGGGCTGATGCTCCTGATGGAGGCGAACCTGCTCGGCGTCTTCACGGCGCTCGACTTCTTCGTCTGGTTCATCTTCTGGGAGGCCGTCCTGCTCCCGATGTACTTCCTCATCGGCGTCTGGGGCGGTCCCCGCCGCAAGTACGCGGCGATCAAGTTCTTCGTCTACACGAACATCGCGTCGCTCGTGATGTTCATCGGGTTCATCTCGCTCGTGTTCGGCCTCGGCGACTCCATCACGTCGCTCCGCCTGCCAGAAATCGCACAGGCGTTGCAGGCCGGTCAACTCGGGAGCTTCGCGGGACTGTCGGCCGGCGCGCTCGCGTCGGTCGCGTTCGTCGCGATGTTCTTCGGGTTCGCGGTCAAGGTCCCGGTCGCCCCGCTTCACACGTGGCTTCCGGACGCACACGTCGAGGCCCCCACGCCGGTGTCGGTCATGCTGGCTGGGGTCCTCCTGAAGATGGGGACCTACGCCCTGCTCCGGTTCAACTTCACGATGCTGCCGGAGACGGCGCGCGCCTTCGCGCTCCCCATCGCCCTGCTCGCCGTCGCGAGCGTCATCTACGGCGCGCTTCTCGCGCTGGCACAGCAGGACCTCAAGCGCATCGTCGCGTACTCCTCCGTCTCGTCGATGGGGTACGTCATCCTCGGTCTCATCGCCTACACCACCTACGGCGTCGGCGGTGCGACCTTCCAGATGGTCGCCCACGGCCTCATCTCCGGTCTGATGTTCATGGCCGTCGGCGTCATCTACAACACGACCCACACGCGCATGGTGTCGGACATGTCCGGCATCGCCGACCGGATGCCCGTCACGGCGGGCATCTTCGTCGCCGGCGCGTTCGGCTACATGGGTCTACCGCTCATGGCCGGCTTCGCGGCCGAGTTCTTCATCTTCAAGGGCGCGTTCGAGTCCACGGTGATGGAGGCCATGCCGCTTTTCACCGGTGCCGCGATGTTCGGTATCGTCATCGTCGCCGGCTACCTGCTGTTCGCGATGCAGCGGACGCTGTTCGGACCCTTCCGGTTCGACGGCGACTACGACATCACGGAGGCACCGTTCCACGACGTCGCACCGCTCGCGGTGCTGTTGCTTCTCACCATCGTGCTCGGTGTCTCTCCGGACATCTTCTTCACGATGATTCAAGACGCGGTTACCCCGATTCTCGAACTGGGAGGTGCGTTCTAGATGACGCCGCTCCAATCGACTCCTGAGTGGGTCGCGACGGCTCCCGCCATCGTGCTCGCGCTGACGGGGCTTGCGCTGCTGCTCATCGACACCATCGACCCGGACTCCACGAACAACGGCCTCTTGGCCGGTACGGCGACGCTCGGCGCGCTCGCCGCGGGCGGCATCGCCGGCTGGTTCCTCATCGGCGGAACCGGCATGGAGTCCACCGGCGGCGCGATTACGCTGTACGGCGACGCGCTCGTCGTCGACGGGATGAGCCTGTTCTTCACGCTCATCTTCACCAGCGTCGCCGCGATGGTTTCGGTCGCCTCCTACGACTACCTCGCGGACCAGCAGTACCAAGGCGAGTTCTACGCCCTCGTGCTGTTCGCCGCGACCGGCATGACGCTCATGGCGATGTCGAACTCGCTGGCGACCGTCTTCGTCAGCCTCGAGCTGGCGTCCCTGCCCTCGTACGCGCTCGTCGCGTTCCTCAAGGGGGACCGCGGGAGCATCGAGGCGGGTCTGAAGTACTTCCTCATCGGCGCGCTGTCGTCGGCGGTGTTCGCGTTCGGTATCAGCCTCGTGTTCGCCGTCACCGGCTCGCTGGTGCTCCCGGAAATCGCCGCGTCGCTCGCAGAGGGCACCGAACTCGTCGGCGTCCTCGGCCTCGGCGTGCTGATGATCGCTGGCGGCTTCGCGTTCAAGACCGCCTCCGTCCCGTTCCACTTCTGGGCGCCGGAGGCCTACGAGGGCGCGCCCGCTCCCGTGAGCGCGTTCCTCTCGTCGGCGTCGAAGGCGGCCGGCTTCGCCGTCGCCTTCCGCGTCTTCACGGTCGCGTTCCCCCTCGGAACCGTCTCGTCGATCGGCGGCGGGAGCGTCGACTGGTCGCTGTTGTTCGCACTGCTCGCCGTCGTCACGATGACGCTCGGTAACTTCGCGGCGGCGACCCAACAGAACGTAAAGCGCATGCTGGCGTACTCCTCTATCGGACACGCCGGCTACGCGCTCATCGGTCTCGCGGCCATCACCGTCAACGGCGGTGCCGCGAACGGCGACGTGCTCGGCGCGAGCATGGCGCACCTGTTCGTCTACGGCTTCATGAACACGGGCGCGTTCCTGTTCATCGCCATGGTCGAAAAGTGGGGCCTCGGCCGCACGTTCGAGGACTACAACGGCATCGCGTCGAAGGCACCTATCGCCGCGGCGGCGATGACCGTCTTCATGTTCTCGCTCGCGGGCCTGCCGCCGTTCGGTGGCTTCTTCTCGAAGTACGCGCTGTTCTTCTCGGCCATCGAGTCCGGCTTCTGGTGGCTCGCCGCGGTCGGCGCGGTCAACAGCGCGCTGTCGCTGTTCTACTACAGCCGCGTCGTGAAAGCGATGTGGATCGAGGAGCCGTCGGCAGACCTCGAAATCGGCAGTCAGCCGGTCGGGCTGTACGTGGCAATCGTCTTCGCCGCGGTCGGGACGGTCCTGCTCCTGCCCGGCTCTCAGCCCGTCATCGAGACGGCACAGACCGTCGCCGCGGCGCTCTTCTGAGCGTTTCGGCGATTCGCGGTTCGATTCCTTCCTTTTATCCGCGCAGTAACTCGCCGAGCGCCGACGCCAACTCCTCGGAGCGCCTGAGTGTCAGGCCGTCGGTCGTGACGAACACGCCTTTGTCGTCGTCGGTCACCCGCGTCAGGTAGCCGTGGTCGAACGCGCGGACGGTGTAGCGGTAGTCGCCGAGTTCGGAGCCTCGATAGGCGGTCCGCGCCTGAAACCCGTCGGTCTCGTGTTCGACGAACCCGGTGAGGTCAGCGTCGGCTTCGAGGTCGCTCCGGAGGTATATCTGCTCACAGCGGTCGTGGGTGAAGTACGTCACACTCCTGAGGTCGTCGCCGACGACGGGTCGACAGGTTCGGACGAACGACTCGGCTCGCGACTCGGGGAGCAGTTGCGTCTCGAGTTCCATCGTATATGTGTCATGGTATGCCATGACATAATATCATCGCCGGATTGGAGGACGGTAGGGTTTTGCGGCCGGAGTTCGACCGTCCGTGTATGGTACGTCGCCTGGTTCTCGGCTGTGGGTCACTCGGTGGGGACCTCGTCGAGCAACTCGCCGGCCGCGGCGGGACGGTGACGGTCGTCACCGACCGGAAGGGGCGCGCCGAGGACCTCCGCTCGGACGGCATCGACGCGAGAGAGGGCGACCCCGCCGATCCGTCGACCTATCCCGACGGGGTCGACCTCGTCGTCGTCGGCGGACAGTCTCCACGGTCGAACCTCGACGCGGCGCGCGCGGCCAGCGAACACTGCCCGGACGCGCCGCTGGTCGTCTACCTCGGCGACGACGCCGATCCGTCGGTCCGCGACGAGGTCTACGCCCTCGCCAACGAGGTCATCGACCCGCGGAGAGTCGTCACAGACCGCATCCTCGACGCCGTCGGCACGTCGCACACGGAGCGGTTGAACCGCTTGATGCGGGTGCTCCGGAACGTCGACGGCAGACTCGCGGTCGTGATGCACGACAACCCGGACCCCGACGCCATCGCCGCGGCGCTGGCGTTGCAAGCCATCGCCGAACGCGCAGGCGTCGGCGCCGACGCGTGTTACTTCGGCGACATCTCCCATCAGGAGAACCGCGCGCTCGTCAACCTCCTCGAGTTGGACCTCCACGTCCTCGACGAGGTGCCCGCGGACGACGAGTACGCCGGCTTCGCGCTCGTCGATCACTCTCGACCGGGCGTCAACGACCGCCTCCCGCCGGAGACGACAATCGACATCGTCATCGACCACCACCCGCCGCGCGCGCCGGTCGAGGCGGCGTACGTGGACCTCAGACGCGGCGTCGGCGCGACGAGCACGCTCCTCGCGGAGTACCTCGACCGGCTCGGCATCGTCCCCGACACGACGGTCGCGACGGCGCTGTTGTTCGGGATTCAGGTCGACACCAACGACTTCACGCGGGAGGTCTCGACGGCCGACTTCGAGGCCGCCGCCTTCCTCATCCCCCACGTCGACATGACCCTGCTCCAACGGGTCGAGACGCCGAGTCTGACCTCGGAGACGATGGAGACGCTCGCCCGCGCCATCTCGAACCGCGACGTTCGGGGCAACGTTCTCACGACGAACGTCGGCGACATCCGCGAGCGGGACGCCCTCGCGCAGGCCGCCGACCACCTCCTCGGGATGGAGGGCATCGAGGTGACGGTCGTCTACGGCCTGATAGACGGGACGGTCTACGTCTCCGGTCGCGCCCGCGGGGCGCGGGTCGACCTCGGCGAGGCGTTTCGAGACGCCCTCGGCACCATCGGGAGCGCCGGCGGCCACGCCGACATGGCGGGCGCACAGATTCCGTTAGGCATTCTCGACGACGTGGGCGACGACTCTCGGGAGTCGCTCGCGACTATCGTCACGGACATCGTCGCCGGGCGGATGTTCGAGACGCTGGAGCACGCGACGCCGACGCCGAGTCTGGATACTGATGTCGCCTTCGAGTACCCGCTCGATGAGTAAGCGCCCACACGTTTTTGCCGACGGTGGCCCTATCAGGTGGGAGATGAGTACTAAAGCGACCGTCAAGGAGTACATGACGCGCGAGGTCCAGACCGTCTCTCCGACCGACACGGTCGCGGACGTCGCCCAACGCATCGCGGAAAGCGACGGCCACAACGGGTTTCCCGTCTGCGACGGCCGCAAGGCCGAGGGGTTCGTCACGGCCCGAGACATCCTCTTGGCGGACGACGACGCGAGCATCGAGACGGTGATGGCGACGGACCTCGTCGTCGCCCACCCCGAGATGGACGTCAACGACGCCGCCCGCGTCATCCTCCGGTCGGGCATCCAGAAGCTCCCGGTCGTCGACGACGCGGGCAACCTCGTCGGCATCATTTCGAACACCGACGTCATCCGAAGCCAAATCGAGCGCGCGACGCCCGAGAAGGTGGGCAAACTCATGCGGACGCTCGAACAGATTCACGGCATCACGGTCCACCAAGAGCGCCGGACCGTCGAGCTTTCGGACCTCATTCCCACGCAGGCGCGCGTCTACGCCGACGAACTCGATGGCCGCCGGTACGAACTCGAACGCGGCCTCGCGGAGCCGCTCGTCGTCATCGACAACAACGGGACGTTGCTCCTCGCGGACGGTCACCACCGCGTCCTCGCGGCCGACCGCATCGGCATCGAGGAGATGGACGCCTACGTCATCGTCGTCGACGACCCCATCGAGCTCGGGATGCAACGGACCGCAGAAAAGGAGGGTTTGAACTCCATTTCGGACATCGACATCGTCGACTACGCCCGACACCCGCTGGTCGAGACGACGCGCCGACTACAGTAGCTCAGTTCTCCACGTCGTACTCGGCTTTCCACGCGTCGACGGCGTCGCGGGCCTCTGGCTCCGATTCGAAGCGCTCGCCCTCGTAGCCGCGGCCCTCGGCGGACTGATAGAGTCGGTCGACCCTGACGTGCCACGCGTTCGGCCCGCGTCGGAGCCGAATAGTCGCGTGGCCGTCGCTTCGTTCCCACTCCACGATGCGGTCGTCTCGGCGGACCTCCGTCCAACTCATACCGGGCGATGACGGCGAAGGCCGAAGTGTCTACCCATCCGCCAGCGTCGATGCGTCGGTCGTCGTCGGGGCGGCCGGACGCGTCTCCGCGCCGCAGTTCGGACAGACCGCGTACCCGAGGCGGTCGTACGGGACCTCCGGCGACGGGCGCTCTAGGCCGCACTCCTCGCACGTGAAGTACGAGACCCATTCGAAGGACATAGCGAAGCATAGGATTGTTAACGTATTAATTAATCACCGCTTATCACCCGAGACAGGCACGTCGGCGACGCGACAAACGGAGCGCGACGGGCGTTCCGGAGCGCGGCGGGCGACCCCCCGAGACTGGAGCGCGAGCCGGGGTGAGCGTGTCGGCGGTGCGCAGGTGCTCAGGCGGGCGTCGGGCCCTCCGGGGCCGACGTGTCGTCGTCGGACCGGAACTGCGAGACGAGGTCGAGCGAGTCGTCGGCGCTCCCGAGCAAGAACAGCGAGTAGTATCGGAAGTACGTCACGACGGGCATCTGGACGACCGCGCCGACGGCGATGGCCGCGAGGACGAACAGGGCCCCGAGCGCGCCGAAGACGACCAGTCCGACCGTCGAGAACAGCGCGACGTTCGCGGCGTTGAGCGCGAGGAACGCCGCGCCGCCGACGATGGCGAAGGGGATGGCGACGACGACGATGGCCAGAAGGGCCGCGATGCCGATAGCGATGCTCGCGAGGATGCCGAGGATGAACCGGACGATGACGTACAGCCCGAACTCGGAGAGTTCGGCGCGGAACACCGGAACGACTCGGCCCCACGACGACAGGAGCGCGCGGTCTTCGGCTATCATCGTCGGGACGACGAAGTCGGTCGTCAACTGCATGACGACCGCGACCGCGAACAGGAGCGCGATGGCGAGAAGCACCAGCGGGATGGCGAGGAGGGCAATCCCGGGCGTGACCGCGACGGAGCCGAAGACCACCGCCGCGACCGGGAGTCCGATGACCGCGAGCACGGCGATGAACAGCCCGGTTTGGAACGCGAACAGTCTAACGCCGAGCCAGAAGCGCTCGCGGAACGGCTTGCGGATGCGCACGTCTTTCGTGACGACGGCGTCGACGAGGACGAACTGCATCACGGAGCCGACGAACGACCAGAGGAGGCCGAGGACGATGCCGACCGCCAGGAGCGCGATGACCGCGGCGAAGACGTTCTCGGGCGTCACGAACCCGGGGAGCGAGTCGACCGGGATATCCGTCGACCCGCCTCCGTTGCTCACGGTCGTTCCGGGGTAGATCG
>ENA-ORDC01002001-ORDC01002001.1-marine-metagenome-genome-assembly--contig:-NODE-2001-length-13505-cov-3.736148_pt1 | contig 13505 bp, 15 predicted proteins | sample MGYA00237783_ERZ508515 | MGnify/ENA primary metagenome ERZ508515 (study PRJEB26186, sample SAMN06268792) | marine metagenome | isolation source: Eden Landing Ponds, San Francisco, CA, USA | place... | reverse complement strand
TTCGTGGCCTGTCCAAGCAGGGCTTGGAACAGGCCGCTCATACCTTCGGCATCGCTCGCTCACTCAATCTAGCTGGTGAATCCGTCGAGAAAACAATTGACTGTCTCGTTATCGGGGCTTTCCGCAATTCTACATAAGAGCGAGACGGCGGGCGATTCTACAGCTATCGGATAAATATCTACGTGAGCACAAATTAATATGAGTGGAGATTGTAGCAGACAATAATGAGTGAGAAAGCACCGCCGGATCTCAACGTAACCGGCGAATGGGACTCGGAAATAGAGGGTCGAACCGTCAAGGACCGAGTGTACGAGGTCGCCACCACGCTGACGTCGCCGACGACTGTCGCAGACATCGCAGATCGGGCTGACTGCACAAAGGAAGGGGCACGCTCACATCTGGAATGGTTCGTCGAGCTCGGGGTCCTCGAGAAAGTCGCAGACAACCCTGCACTCTTTGTGCGGAACGAGGCGTACTTCGAATTCCGTCGGGTGACTGAGCTCACACGAGAGTTTGAGACGGTCGAGGAGATCGCAGACGCGATCGATGCGTATCGTGACCGGGAACGGGAACTTGCAGCGCAGTTCGAGGAGACCACCCCAAGGGCGGTCGTTCTCTCCAATGTCGAGGACGAGGACTTGGATGAGGCCTACGATGCGCTGAGCAAGTGGCGCGCAGTAACTCGTCGGCTCCGTGAACTCCACGAAGCCAAGTTGCGTCTCGAATCAGGGTCCAAGAGAGTGTGACTCTGCAATGTACGTTGTGTGACTACTCGTGGTTCTCGGCGTACGTGCGTGCAAATTGACGCCAGTTGTCTTCGAGGTGTTGTTCAGCTTCCCACACAGAAAATTCGACGTCAGTATCTTTGGGCTGGTCCCGTCGATAGAGCCGGTCGAAGTGAACTGTTTGGTGGGCTGTATCGATCCGTGCGATCTGTACTTCCTGTTCGGTGTTGGGATCGTTGTAATGCACAGCAACCGAGAATTCCTCAACTGAATTGACATCCGGAGAGACAGAAACTGAGACAAAGTATGGCCGGTCTTCATAGCGGCCCAAAAGACGGGTGTAGAGCTTCGACATCTGGGTAAAGATAGGGTAAGAGTCTGTTTCAATTTTTGTATCCTCTATCCTAGTCGATGATCGACGAAATTCTTATATCGTTGAGGTTGGAATACAACGGTAAGAATGAGTACAACTACAGATCCCACCCAAAAGAAGGCAGAGGTCACGCGTGCGCTTGCTCGGGCCGGTTACGATGACGTCCTGATGATCGACCGGGACACAGCAAGTACAGTCCTCACGACCAAGCGTCGAGAGCTACTGGAGCACATCCGCGAGGGCGAGATTGAGTCCGTCCGACAGCTGGCGACTGCGGTTGGTCGTGATAAGGCTGCGGTGAGTCGGGATCTCAAAACGCTGTTCACGTACGATCTGATCGACTATCGGGAGGAAGGCTCACGGAAGGTTCCTGAACTGAAGCACGAGACGGTTATCGTCGAACCGATTGTCTGATTTTTCCGAGTTCCTACTCGGAATGACCTATAGATGGAGTTGCACAAGATCAGATAGTATTTGAGATTGTGCAACGAGATATAACAACCCGCATCGAACCGATCTAGATTCAGGGGAGTCGTGGGATGAAGCAAGGGGCCCGCTACCAATTGTGAGCAGACAGACTTCGCATTGACCCTCCCCCACACCACCGTTGCAAGTGAATACAAGGCCGGACACACCACTGTTACAAGTGAACCGGACACCCCCACACACCACGAATTCAAGTGAAGAATTGAATTTGTGAAGCTAGACCCAACTTCACTTGCAAGGGTGGTGTGTCTACTGGACGGTGTTCATCGAGGCGATCTCTCGTATCGTCTCGATCTCACTATCCAATCGGAGAACATCGGACATCGCCTCGATGGCACTCGTGAACGGAACGTCGAGCTCGTAACTGTAGTAGTTCCCTCGTGAGCCACTGCGATTTTCGTGGGCGGACAGGATACCAAGCATTCGAAGATCTGAGAGGTGGTTATGGACGGACCGTTGCGCGAGCGAATCAGTGCCGGAGGATTCACACAACGAGAGGTATTCCTCATAGATTTCACGGGTTCGACACGGGGTTTCTTCTTTCGCAGCCTTCGAGATCACCGCCAGTAACGCGAGTCGGCCGTGTGTGGTGAGTTCGCGCATCCCTTCTTCAACGCGTTCTTGTTCTAACCGGGATCGCGCAGCCTCGACGTGGTCTGATTCGATTCGGTCGGCATCGCGGTTCTCAGCGATCTCACCAGCCAAGCGGAGTAAATCCAGCGCCTGTCTCGCACTACCACTGTCACGAGCCGCGAGTGCCGCACAGAAATTCAATACGCCGTTCCTGACAGCGTCGTCAGTGATCGCGGTCTCTGCTCTCGATTCGAGGATGTTCTCCAGTTCAGGCGCATCGTACGGAGGGAACTGGAGCTCACGCTCACAAAGCGTGTCCTGAACACGAGGGTCGAGCTTTTCGCGGAATTTGAAGTCGTTACTGATCCCGATGACACCGACTTTTGTTTCGTCAAGGTTCCCGTTGGCCCGGGCTCGAGGGAGTTCATAGAGGAGTTCATCGCGGCCACCGATCGAGTCAACTTCGTCGAGGACGATGAGAATAGTTCCCCCGATGGCTTCCAGTTCCTGGTACAGTTTCTTGAAGACCGTTTGTTGGGGGTATCCGGTGGAGCTGATCTCACCGCCGGCAGGACGTAACTTGTTCACGAGTTCAACAGCGACCTGATAGGAGGAGTTGAGTGTCTTGCAGTTGAGCGAGATAACAGACAACTCGACATCGTCATAATTGGCGACGTCGTCCTGGAGTCGATTGAGGAGGAACTCGGTGACGGCTGTCTTGCCGACGCCAGTATTTCCGTACAGAAAGATATTGTTCGGTTCCCAGCCATCGACGACCGGCTGCAACGCGTCCATGTACTCTTCGATCTCTTCGTCGCGTTCTTCGATCTGGTCCGGTTGGTAGGATTCACCCAGGGCGTCTTTATTGCGGAAGATGTTTTGCTTCCGCTCGAAGTGACGCATAGCCCGATATTCTCACGCACCCTATATAAAACCACCACTGCATCTGTTTCAAGTGAATCGTAGTAGTAGAGAGATCGACAACACACACACACCACTGTTACAAGTGAAGAAGAAGAATGGGGACTCTTCGAAGCACAACAGTGCACCATTACAACTAAAGCGCTGATATATCTATCAATCCGGCTTATCGAGCTGATTCCGTATTTTTACGAGCTTTACCCGTGTTTTTCAGTTTTCACAGTGGTTGTTCGCTGCGTGCTCTCTCACCCGCCCTCCCCACCTGTTTGCTGCTTCACTTGCAACAGTGGTGTGTCTCTGGTGTTGAGCAACGACCTCTACAGACGGTTACGTAGCAGTGGGCGACCACCATCTCGTTCTTATGTAGAAACGTGGAAAGTGGCGGTTTGTTCAAACCCAGAACCGAACCATATGTTCTGATCAGCGCTCAAATCGATAGACCGCATAAGGGTCAATTCCTGTCAGATCGTCTTTCCGCAGCTCTACATAAGAGCGCACCATTTTAACCAACAATTCTATTGTCTTCCGGCTCTTTGTTGGTTAACACGAGAGCAGCCGATGCCCTACGAACCACCGACCCCACCGGCGAACTTCCCAACGAAGATTGTGAACACGCTCAACGAATCCACACCGGAGCACCTCCGTAGCATTGCCACATACGCCGAAGCGCTAGCCGAACACAAGGAACGCGAGGCTCGGCTCGGAGAGGCGGACCAAGATGAGATGGAGGAACGACCAGACGACCTCCCGAACGACGTCCCTGCAAAAGCGACAACCACGATCAAGGAAATCAACGACAATCGCTACTACTACTGGCAGTGGAGAGAAGGCGAAAAAGTGACCTCCAAATACAAGGGCCCAGTCAATCCAGATTAGTAAATCAGGCAGGGAAGACACCCCCCCTACGTTTCCGTCGTAACCAGGAGACGGTGGAAGGAGTGAGACTGAGATCTAGGAGTCCACACCCCTCATTCAGACTGTATTCACTGACTGTTCCACGCCCCTCGTTCAGAGTGTATTCAACGACACGAAGTCACTACTCCCACCCCTTGTTCAGAGTGTATTCAACGACACAAAGTCACTACCCCCACCCCTTGTTCAGAGTGTATTCAACGACATGAATCACCCCGTCCCACTTCTCATTCAGACTGTATTCTCTGACTATTCCATACCCCCTCGTTCAGAGTGTATTCGACGACACGAAGCCACCTGCACCTGCTCCACCCCTCATTCAGACTGTATTCAGAGGTTCGAATCGGCTCTTCCATCCCCTGATCAGAGTGTGTTCGATGATCCGAAGTCACTACCCCACCCCTCATTCAGACTGTATTCTCTGACGCTTCTACACCCCTCGTTCAGATTAAGAATCCGAATTCGGGGCGGTATCCAACGTCATCTGGGAAAAGTCATCTGTCACATCAACAAGATTCTTGAGATCGTCGATCGAGGGAAGTACCTCAAGGCTAGGATCGCGACGAACCGCTTGGACAATATGGGTCGGTTCCGTGACGAGGCGATGCAGAAGATAGCTTCCCTGGGACCGTCCGCCGCCAGTTTTTGTTGACTCGATCACACCAAGGAATGCCTGCTCTTTGAGCTGTTTGTAGACGCCATTTTCCGTGACGACATCATATCCTGCCAACTCACACATCTGCTCGTATCGATGGTACACCTCACGCGTCGAGAAGCTGTCTTTCGATTCCGTGATAACGCGACTCGCGAGCGCATAGAGGGCAAGTTTCGCGTGGATCGTGCCGCCACTCGTCAATTCTTCGATGCGGTTGATTTCAGCGACGTTTTGCGCCTGCTTGATGTGCTCGGCCGAGATTTTCCCGTCGTCGTTCCGCCGGGCCAACTCGCCAGCTTCTTTCAGAATATCGATCGCCTTCCGCGCGTCACCGTGCTTCTTTGCAGCGAGGGCGGCACACAACTCGATCGTCCCGGATGCCAACACACCCGGTTGAAATGCATCGGTCCGATTCCGCATAATTTCTTGGAGCTGCTCGGCATCGTAAGGGTGGAAGAACAATTCACGGTGGCCGAAGCTCGAGTTGATCCGCTCGTCCAGTTGCTCTTTGTACTGGACCTTGTTACTGATCCCGATAATCCCGATATAACAGTCCGTTTTCTGAGCCTCGCGGGCCCGAGACAGCTGCATCAGGATATTCGGATCGGCTAGTTTATCGATTTCATCGAGAATGAGTAATACAGCATCCAACGAATCGTCGAGTATCCGCCAAATGTGGCGGTAATACTCCATCGTTCCGACACCACGGGAGGGAATATGCTGCTCATACGACGTCTGACGTTTGAGCGCCATCGCGATCTGGCGGGTCGCACGGGTCTCGGTATCCGCCTCCGAACAATCGATGTAGAGTCGCTCGCAAGCGACGCCATTAGTCTGTGCTGCATCCGTCGCACGAGTGGCGACGTGGCGGGAAACGAGGCTCTTCCCCGTGCCCGTTTTCCCGTAGATCATCACATTATTCGGCGGATCACCACGTACGACGGCACCGATTTCTTCGGCGACAGACTCGATCTCGGAGTCCCGACCGACGATACGCTTTTCTTCCGGGACGTGACCCACGTGGAGAAGCTCTTTCCGAGTGAAGATCGGGTCTTGATCAGCGAACAGCGGGTCCCCGCCCGCCTCACCCCCGTCCTGTGACATTATATCTGGACCTCACGCCCACTCGTAATAAGGATACGGTACCTCTTTCAGAGTGATAAAATGCAACTCCAAGTACCAGACACGGCGAAAGAACCCCGAACTAGCAGAACTGCCTGGGATTCAAGCCCTAGTATTCGCTTCGGTTGTTGTAGCCCGAGCACTTGAGAGGGAACCACCGAGTTTCGAACTTATATCGGGAAGTCAGGTTTCGATATGAATGATTGTTGTGACAGTCAGAAGTCAAAAATACGAACCCACTCTCCCACCCCTCGTTCAGAGTGAAAACGAGTTCACCCCTGCAAATAGTGTTCGCTTGGAAGAATCGCTCAGGGGTTACACCTACTAGAGGAGAATTAATTATAACTAACCAATCCGTCTGAAGTGGATATATCTGTGGTAAAACGGGGGTTATAGCACATATTATCACTCTGAATAGGGGGTGTTGATAGATAGTGAGTAGACTCTCACATTAGTCGTTTTCACTCTGAATGAGGGGTGAGAGAGTAAGTTAACTACTAGACACTACAACTATTCTAGCTACAGTCTTCAGATGTGAGTCGCTTCAGGGCTTGACCCCAAGGCACTCGGCCTGTTCCGCCTATATATGACGCAATATCAAACGAGAACAGAGAATGAGTATCAATCACGTGGATACAGCTGATTCCACCTTCGAGAGAGTGACAATGGACCGAAATACACTGACAGAACGAGCACAATCGATTCTCTCATCGAATCCTTCGAGCGATATCTCCAGGACCAAGGGAAAGGCCCCGCTGGCGATAGTGGGATTTACCGACGCAATGCGGCGTGTGAACTCCGTCCTTCGGTCCTTACTTCTCTCGTCTTCGTTGAGAGGGTAGCCCTTCCATTCTTTCCCAGCAGCGGCTTTTCGGCCAGTAATCGCTTAACTAAAAATTACTATGGAACAAGCGGCGATATTTATAACTGCGCTGGCCAACACATTTACTCAATAGCTGTTATTAGGTTAGTGGAGGGAACTTATCACACGCTCTCTCCCATTCCCTATGAATAGCGACACCGACGCGTTAGGCGTCTGTCCTGACTGTGGTAATTCGATTTCCCGTGCTTGGAAGCTAATTGAGTACCAAGATAAACAGGGAAATACTAGATGTTTTGCCGAGTGTACAGCCTGTGAGAAAGTCGTAAAGCCCGAGTAGTACTCTGGTTATTCGTTGATTGTATACTGTGCTTCCCATCCTTGACGAGCTTTGATTTCTCGTTGGCCGCGACGTGTTAATTTATAGAAATTTGTACGGCGATCCAACTCTCCCTTCTCAACCAATCCTTTCTCAACAAGCGTATCGAGGTTGGGATAGAGCCGACCGTGCTGAATCTCCTTTTCGTAGTAGTCGTCTAGATCTTCTTTTATTGCCAGTCCGTGCGGTTGATTTCCCCCAGCAATAACATACAACAGGTCGCGCTGAAACCCTGTTAAATCGTACATATATCAGATATGAAATATGGAAGGAATTAAATTCAACGAAAAAGGGGGTGACCACCAAGAACGAATTGACCTGTCTTCTGTCGGAGAATGTCAGAATCCAACTCTTCTGACTGATTCTGGCCATCGCTCGTCTTGACGGTGGATCGGTGCCTTCCTCCATAACTATGCAGCTGGTTCTCCACTTATTCTTCCGGCGGAATTATGTTCCAAGCGCTTTAATCGTCCATAGAATATGGTCGAAGTCCCTGATTCGTTTCACTCTGTTTTCACTGCGTCTCTGCAAGAACACGGCGAAGAATATGTTGTTGAAGTTCCTAAAGATGAACTCGAGCACGACGCAGTACACCTAGATGAAACATATCGTATTGCGGTTCTTCCCTCACCGACAATCGAGGGAAAGGAAGTTCAAAACTCTCAATCTTCGACAGGTCCATCGAAACCAAATCGAAATGACGGACCGCCAGTTGAGAAAGCAGAGCGCTTGGATGTAACGATTGAAGCGGTCGGTGATCAGGGAGACGGGATTGCGAAAGTTGATCGTGGATACGTGGTGTTTGTCCCGGGTGCACAGCCCGGTGAACAGCTGACTGTTGAAATTCAAGACGTCAAAGAAAACGTCGCGTTTGCAAACGTCATCGAACCCGACCCACGAGAGATCTAATGTAAATTGCCTGGGGGTCAAGCCCGTGGCAATTCACGCACAAGTGGGGCAACTTGTATACGAAGGCAACCAGTATGCTCCACTATGGCACCCGAAGAAGTCCCTGAAGAAACGAAAGTTAGCGACCGGGGTATGGTCACGATCCCCGCGGACCTCCGCCGAAGGCTCAATATCGAACCTGGAGACAAACTTCGCTGGGAGGTTGACGACGATGGGACCCTCTCGGTCGAGGTCGTCAAACAGCGATATGGTGCTTTCGATGACTTTGAACCTGTCTCGATGGGTGGTAGCGGGTCTGAAACACACGACGTCGCCGGATACGAGGAAGACCCCGCCTTCTCGGAGAATACCTGATGGCTGTCGCAGTCGTCGATACGGGCGTACTCATCGGGATGGCAGACGCCGATGACGAACACCACGACGGTGGGATGGAGATCGTCCGCGGCATAGATCACGGTGACCTCCCGACGGGGCGAGTGACGAACTACATCATCCTCGAAACGCTGAACTGGATACACAATCGAAAACGCCACGCTAAGGCAGCCGAGACGTACGAACGGCTGAATCAGTCTGCTGGATTCGAGGTCCTAAACGCGCCCCAGAAGGACTTCACCAGAGCGCTAGAGCTCTTTGAGAACTACGAGAACCTCTCTTTCGGTGACGCTACTATCGCCGCGTATATGCAGCGAACGGACACCGAGTACCTCTACTCGTTCGACGACGACTTCGACCGCCTCGAGTGTATCACGCGGCTGGACACAGCCGACAACCCTTTCAACTGAGTCGACCCGGTACCCCTCGCCGTCACCAGTACGGGAGCGTTTTTCGGCAACGCAGACTACTTCAACCACAAACGGGGGCGAGTACGAGCGTCGTCACGGAAGCCTACAACAGACAGGAACTCGCTCGCCGCATCTCACCATCATAAGCATCGGGTCACGGTTCGACCGGTGGAGTGCAGACTACTTGCACCGCGTCTCCAACACTCGTCCGTGAGGCTGTTGAGAACGATTGCACTGCTATCGCGTTCGAGACCTTGAACACTCCGTAAGCGTATCTCGAACGCTTCAAAGTTCCAGCAGTGGGCGTTCAAAGAATTGCACCGACACGTCGAATACAAGGCCGGAGAATACGGTATCGACGTAGATGATGTAAGTCCGGCGTACACGGGTCAACGGTGTAGTCACGGCGAGTGTGGGTTCACTCGGTTAGAGCGGGAGTCCACTGACAAGCCTCGGGGCTTGACCCCGAGGCAGTTGACTGATCGTTGTCGGTCTTTCACTCAAAAAATTGCTCTGATCTGCTGTATTGAATCCGAAGACAGCGTAGGAATCACTGTGTACGTGCTTATTTGAGGTTGTAGACTGTGGTGGTGAGGACGAGTTTTCCGAATTCACGGTACCTCGCGCTCGGTCTAATAGCGAAGTCGAATCGGCCCTTGGTGGCCGAGAAGGCTGTCTCGGCTATCCAGCGTTGCCTGTAGAGATCGCTGTCCAACCGTACGTCAGCGTAGTCGTAGTGGGCGAACAACCGGTGTTTGATGAGTGGCCGGACGCTCTCTGACCGGAGAGCGTCCCGCAACGACTGATCGTCGTAGCCCTTGTCAGCGGCGAGACCTTCGATGTGCTCGGTGTTGCGAAGCGTAACTCGTCGGGCACTCTGGGTGTCGTGACGCCAGTGTGCCGAACAGTGTAGGTCGAGGCTGGCACACAACCCCAAATCGACGAGGGCCATCATTTTTAGCGTGTGAAGTGGTTCACCGGGTGATGACGTGCCGTGGGAGTGGATTCAGTCCATCTACAGTGGCCACGATGTTTAACCCGAACTCTCCATTGTCAGAGGGGAACTCGTTGACACCTGCGAGTCCGATTGCGTAGACGGTAACGCGGGTCTCAGAGACTAACTCCCGGGTCACGGTAAGCACGGATTCTCCCTCAGACTGTATCTCAATCTCGTATTCACCCGCCGGGACGCCCAGATAGTTGGTGACGTCACCGAACTCGAGGCCGGAGAGTACCGACAGCGTTTGCCCTTCGGGAATGATGTCGACCGGGCCCGCGTTTGGAGATGCGTGGACGAAGCTCACTTCCGCTATGTCGCCGGACGGGGCAGTGACGTCATCTCTGCCGTTGCCATCCTCGATGATGAGAGATTGGAGGTCAGTATCGTCATCTTCTGTTCCCATACGGCCGACCGCCAGAGCGGTGTATCGGTTTCCAGCGTCAACGTCGAATCGTTCTTCAAGGAGTGGTTCATACGAGCCCGACTGCGCGACAGTAAGGTCGTACTCGCGTGCAGGGACTTGCAAGTATGCATCGCCCGGGCCAGGACTGAAGACCGGATACTGCACCCCGCCAATCGTGGGATTCCCATCAGCTGGCTTGCCGACATACACGTCGAGCGCCGTGGGGTCCGGTGCATATACTCTTCGTCGCCCGGGTGCTTGGCCACTCTGCCCTGGCGAATCCCCATCTTCACCCATTGCAATATCGGGGACGAGGTTCCCGACGCGAACGGCGGCGAACTCGTCGTCATCTTGTGAAACATAATCGTCTTCGTTGGTTGTGTCTTGTGTTGCCGCGACAACACCCGTACCGGTGATGCCTGCGATTCCAGCCATTCCTACGCCCTTCATAACGTTTCGCCGCGTTGTTACCTGCGGTCGCATACCGCTTGAGGGAATACTCCCACACATCTTTGTTATACAATGTCAAGATTTCTGAAAGGCTGGCTTACCCAATAGATCGTTGTCTGACTGTTTTCGGCAAGTGAATCTTTTGTATTGACCGCAACCGGGTCAGAACGTATCACCTACTACGGGTTTCAACAGAGCCACGCATTTTAATCGACTTCGAAGCCGACTACGGGTCTCGCGACCTGATTGCAAGATATACGTAGAATCATCCCATAACTCGCTGGTTCAGCTTCAAATATCAGCGTGCTCGCACGCCTCGTTCCAAGATCCAAAGCGTGAACAGTAGGTTGGGACCGAGTACTGGCCGATCTCCCGAATGTCTCGTGATCGGACCGGTCCATCTACCTCTTCAGCCACCCGTCGAAGTTCATCAAGTAATTCCATATCAGATATCTGTTTAGATCTCGATCTGGGTTCAAGTCCTATTTCTTTGACAGCCTCAGTCCAGGATCCGAAGTACTTTTTATAGGAACTGGAAGAGTATCGGCCATAATTTCGCATCTCGATACTAGTCGGTGTGTTCTCAAGCTCCACGGCGAGCCGGTAGAGTTCCGCCAGTAGTTGGCCCCGGAAGAATTGTTCGGACTCATTCGAATCTAATAACCTTTTTAATTTACTTTGCTGCGGCTTATTTAGATCAGTCAGCACATCATACCGTTCAGCATCACGAGCATCTGGATCAAATCCGACTGTACTGAGTGCTTGCTCCCATGAACCAAACTCGTCCTGATAGTGGTCTGGTTCAAACCTCCCCTGGCCAGCCATCAATGCTTGGGTCGGAGTTCGACCAGACTCTTCGTGAATTCTCATTAGTTCTTTTGTAAGTTCCAACCGAGATGGCATACTATAGGTGAAACTCCTCTAAGAAGTGAATTAATACTTACTCTCAAATTATCAATGCAGAAAATCACGGAAGAGAGAGGATTATACTTCCTCTTCGTTTCAAAATAGGAGTAAACAACGATGCAACTCAACCAACTGTTCACCGCGCGGCATCATCGACGTCGGTAGTCAGTTCGACCGCCGGAAGACTGCAGGGGGTTGGGGCGACAGGCTGCCGCTATGGCTTCCCAATGGGGAGCACAGAACCCTGATATTGCGACCGCGAACGCTACATTGCTCGATTTTTCCCGCTCCGGCGGAGTATCTCAACGTAGAGATCCTCGTCAATCCAGACCCCGGCCTCACACCGATAAGAAAGTCGTAAAGACTCTCTAATGGACTTTTTACTTTGACACATACTGTCGTAGATGACGCTATGGGGCAAAATATCCCCTCCCAGTGCCCGAAGTGCTCGGGGATAACGGTCGTAGTGTCGACTGTCCCACCCGATAAACACGAACAGGGAGACCACTGGGCGACTCGCGCGAAATGCGATAATTGCGAGGAATTCATCGGCTGGTTTTGAGGCAGTATTCGGATACGCGGAGGCTGGCCGAGGATCCACTACCGGGTAGGGGTCCCGCGAGTGGACTGAGCGAGATGTCGATCTCTCCTCCGCAAAGACCGTCCAGCAGGTGCGAGCTGTTTGGGAAACTACACTTCGTCTGTGAATCGCCTCGGGGTCGTTCGGAAGATTTCCGATATTCCGTGATGGGGCCGACCCCCGACGGATTTCGGCCGCTAACCAGACGTCTTCAACATCTGGTGATGACGAGAGATCGAAGGTCTCTCGAACCACTTGACTCGAGGTCGTTTCGGATCGCGGCGGCTGATAGGACAACGTTGCTGCCGATCATAAGTACGGTTTTATCTCTCACCTGAATACCAATTGAAATTAATAAGTCTGGTCGTACAGCTTTCCCGACTAAAAAGGAGAGAGGGGCGTAACTAGTAGTCGAACGTGCGGAGCGTCGAGGAACTGCTGCCGTCTGCGGCCTGCCAGGTGACGCGAATCGTTCCGGTGTCGGCGCTTGCGTTCACCTCGAAACTATCGCCAGCACTTACAGTCTCGTCGCTAATGCCGTTACCTGCAAGGGTCGTGACTGAATTCCCACTGGAACTGATATCGCCGTTCACATATAGGTTCGCAGTCTCGATGGAATCGCCGGTCGCGTGGGTAATGGTCGCGTTGTCTCCGCTCTGTAGGTCCGTCGAGTTGATCTCGAACGTTGCTTGTGGCGCTGACTGTCCGATACCCTGGCCGAGATTCAGCACGAATGTCCCGATCACAGCAGCGAGGATAACGGTGATGGCGACCATTAGGATCACGCCGATAACGGGACTGACAGCCCGCTCTTCCGTAAAGAGTTGTTTGATGTTCATCGTTGGATAACCTCTACTTAATCCTCATTCGGGAAGACATATAATAGTATTTGCTAAACTGCCATAGGTGGTAATTTTTACAATCACATACGTGGGGAGAATAGTCTCCAGCAGCGAGAAGGAACTCAGAATTAATCCTTGAATAAAGACTTCGTCGAGCAGGCAAGCCCGGAGGGAGACTCTATCAACACTCACTTGAATCTCTTGTCATCGAGCAGGCTACAACATGCTCGATCACGGCTCAACTGACGAACTCACCACGAGGATCCAAGAGATTCCGAGCAGCTCACCGAGTATCAGTCCGGATTCGGTATCGAGTCTCCCGAAGAGTTGTCCGTCGACTGGACAAATCGGACACTCTCCCAGTCTGGGTCGCCACAGACTGGGATCGATCCGGGGCCGATTCGTGACTGGAAAACTCTCCGCCGGAATCTCGAGTTCGCGAACGCTGCACTCTCGATCGGGAACGCCGAGCAGGCCGTTGATGGTATCCGTCGCCCGAGAGACGATAGCGGTTCCACATAACGTATTCACAGAGGGTGACACTCAACGGGTAGTCGTGGCGCAATATCTCCTCCATAGAAATACCACAAACGCGATGGGTCCGGCGAGCAGAGTCGGCCAGCGATCGAAACTCAGATACAGGCCGGGAGTCGGCAGTGCAGCCGTG
>ENA-ORDC01001999-ORDC01001999.1-marine-metagenome-genome-assembly--contig:-NODE-1999-length-13514-cov-11.047109_pt1 | contig 13514 bp, 15 predicted proteins | sample MGYA00237783_ERZ508515 | MGnify/ENA primary metagenome ERZ508515 (study PRJEB26186, sample SAMN06268792) | marine metagenome | isolation source: Eden Landing Ponds, San Francisco, CA, USA | place... | reverse complement strand
GTCCTCGGTGGCGTAGGTGAGCCGCACGAGCCCCTTCGAGTCGAACTGCCGATCGACGAGCCAGACCGTGGTCATACGCGCCGATGGGCGCCTGCGATGCTTAAAAGGATGGTCGACGCGAAGGGAAGTCGGTGGTACGTCCCGCGACCGACCAACAATGCGGTCGGCGCGTGCCTGCGAGCGGGCCATCGGCCCGTGAGCAGCACGCGCGAGGGAGTCGCGAGGGAGCGGGCGACCAGTGGGAGCCCCGAACGAGCGACGAGGCTGGGGAGGTGTGAGGTGCGGGTGCTGTGCGGGGCGGGACTCAAAGGGGCAGGCGTGAGGGCGAAGCACGGCGCAGCAAGGACCGGAACGAGAGAGCGAGTGAAACGAGCGACCGAGTGAGGACCGCAGCAATCCGCGCGAGTCCCGCGAGCAACGCGAGCGGGACCACGAACGTCGCAGCCCGCGCAGCGAAGCGAGCAGGAACGACGTTCGGAGGCCCTCACGCCTGGGGCTTTGCCGGTCTTCACCTCGAGATCGATCGGAAATAATGAGCGACTGAGCCGCCGCGTGTTCCGATCGGATCCGGCCGGGCTGTGCCGGATGTCCAGATGGTGTATGCGTCGCCAGCGCTTTGTACCGCCTCGTCGAACCGGGGGACATGCACGTGAAGTTCGACCGCGACACCTGCGTCGGGATGTTCCAGTGCGTCGCCGAGTGGGACGCCTTCGAGAAGGACCTGAACGACGGGAAGGCCGACTTGGAGGGAAGCACCGAGGAGGAAGACGACCTGTTCGTCGTCGACGTGCCCGACGGCGAGGAGTTCGACGCGAAGTTCGCGGCGCGGGTCTGCCCGGTCGACGCCATCGAGGTGTACGACGACGACGGCGAGCAGGTTGTCTGAAGGAGTTATAAGCGCTCGGCCAGGTCCTCGGCGAAGTACGTGATGATCAGGTTCGCGCCCGCGCGCTTGAGCGACAGCAACGACTCGTGGGCGGTCGCCTCCAGGTCGAGCCAGCCCTTCTCCGCGGCCGCGTGTATCATCGCGTACTCGCCGGAGACGTTGTACGCGGCGATCGGGTGGTCGAACTCCCGCCGGAGGTCACCGACGATGTCGAGGTAGGGGAGGCCGGGCTTCACCATCAGCACGTCCGCGCCCTCCTGGGCGTCGATCCGGGCCTCGCGGAGCGCCTCGCGGCGGTTCGCGGGGTCCATCTGGTAGTGCCGACGGTCGCCGAACGCGGGCGCGCCGTCGGCGGCGTCGCGGAAGGGACCGTAGAAGGCGGACTCGTACTTGACGGCGTAGCTCATCAGCGCCACCTCCTCGTGGCCCGCCGCGTCGAGCGCCTCGCGGATCGCACGGACCTGCCCGTCGGTCATCGCCGAGGGCGCGACCATGTCCGCGCCCGCGTCCGCCTGCGAGACGGCGGTCTCGGCGAGCAACTCCAGCGTCTCGTCGTTTTTCACCGTGAGCGTCGGGTCCGTCTCCGCCGACTCCTCGATCACGCCGCAGTGGCCGTGGTCGGTGTACTCACAGAGGCAGACGTCGCCGATCACGTAGGCGTCGGTCTCGGCTGAGATCCGGCGGATCGTGCGCTGGACGACCCCGTCCTCGGCGTACGCACGGGTTCCCTCCGGGTCCTTCGACTCGGGGATTCCGAAGAGGATGACGGCCTCGACGCCGGTCTCGCGGACCTCCTCGACGCGGTCGACCGCCCGATCGACGGGGACGCGCTCGTGGCCGGGCATCGTCTCGATCGGCACGCGCTCGTCGGTCGTCGCGTCGACGAAGACGGGCGCGACGAGGTCCGACGCCGACAGCGAGGTCTCGCTGACGAGCGGGCGGACGCCGTCGGTCCGAAGGCGCCGCGGCCGGTCCGTTGGGTGCATGGGGGAGCGTTGGCTCCGAGGCGCCTTTTATGATCCGTCCGCGGCGAGCCGACCGGTGAAGGGGGACGGGAAAGAAGTGAGGACGGGGGATCGACGGGCCGATCCGATCGACGCCTACTCGGACGATTCGATGTCGATCTTGTCGCGGAGCGCGGCGAGCTCGTCGGACTCGGCGAGCTCCTCGACGCGCGCCTTGAAGTGCTCCTCGCAGAGCCCGACGACCACGCCGCTCTGCTCGGCCTCGTAGGTGGCCTCCCGTTCGCAGTAGTGACACCGCATACGCCACACTCTGTCGGCGTCGGGCTTAACCCTGTTCGTCGATCGGGACAGTCGGGAATCCGAGCCCGTTAGGCCGGGTCGGAGACGGGTTCCGGCAGCCGCTCGCGGACCGGTGCGAACGCCTCCGCCGTCAATCCCGCCTCGGCGAGGGTGCGTTCGTGCGCGTCGGTGCCGCCCGTCAGGAGGAGGTCGCTCTCGGCGGCCACCCGCTCGACTGCGGCGTCGTCGACCGCGCGCCCGTAGGGGTAGAACCGCTCAACCGCGTCCAGCTCGCGGGCCACGTCGAGCGCGGCGTCCACGTCGTCGTACCGGAAGGGGTGTGCGAGGCCGACGACCGCGCAGGCGTTCCCGAGGAGTTCGACGCCGCGCTCCAGCTCCGTCACGTCGCGCGCGACGTAACAGGGGCCGTCGCTCCCGATCAGCTCGTCGAAGGCGCCGGCGTAGTCGTAGGGCGCCGGCGACTGGTCGATCGCACGCGCGATGTGCGGGCGTCCGAGTCCGGGCCGAGGCTCGACGCCGAGGTCGACGCCGAGTCGGTCCTCGACCGCGTCGAGGATCGCGGCCCCCCGTTGCTTCCGATCGGTCTGGAGCCGCTCGATCTCGTCGTCGAGCGCGTCGGTGTGTTCGACCGCGTAGCCGAGGAGATCGAGCCGCTCGAAGCCGGCGTCGACGCGGAGTTCGATCCCGCGGACGACCCGGACCCCGCCGCGCTCGACGACGGGAGCGTCGAGGTCGGGATGGATCCGATCGTGGTCGGTGACGGCGACCCAGTCGAGCCCCGCGTCGGCGGCGGCCGCGGCGAGCTCCGCGGCCGTCATGGTGCCGTCCGAGACCGTGGTGTGCGCGTGGAGGTCGGCGACGATCCGGTCCGCGTTCATGGGCGAGTTCGGCGACCCCCATACTAAGCGACGACGATCTCCCATGCTAACTCACACCAATATAAGGAAATATAATCTGATTCGCCGGACTAAGGTTGTGCATGGACAATCATTAAGAACCATCGGCGACTCGCAGTAGTTGATGCGCTTGAACGGCGTCGACGACCGACTCGAACGGCACCAATATCCGACGACCTCGGAAGAACTGATCGCGGCCCACGGGAACGCGACCGTAGAGCTCGCCGACGGCACCGAGCGTCTCGGAGACGTGCTAGAGCGGTTCGGTGACCAGACGTTCGACGACGCGGACGACGTGTTCACCACGCTTCGAGCGGGCGTCTGTCACCGCGGAGTCGGTCGGCGGTTCTACTCGGACCGCGACCCGACGACCGACGACGACGACGGGCCGTCGCCGGTCTCGTTCTGAACGGATAGCGGAATCGACCCTCCGTTTTTCGAGAGACCCGATCCGAGAGCGGCGGCTCTGTCGGAGGTCGGCGTCTGGTCGGGGAGATCCATACAGTCCGTAACAGACCGCATACGGTCCGTAACAGGCCGATCAGACCCAGTCGATCGCGGCCGACAGATCGAGCGGCACCGTTCCCTTCCGGTACCCCTCAACGTGCCCGTTCGGGCGTGCGCGCAGGACGATCACCGGTTTGTGTCGGACCGCCGGTTGGGCCTCGCGCACGGCCGCCCAGTCGTCCGCAGGGAACGAGGTGCAGTCCACGAAGAGGGTGACGCCGCCGCCGTGCGCCTCCAGTTGCCCGCTCGTCTTCGTCTCCGCCGTGTCGCGGACCGCCGCGACGGGGTCGCTCGCGGAGCGTCCGGAGACGGGTTGCGGGCGCGTCACCTCGACCAGCGAGGCGGCTCCGGTGTTCGGATCCGTCGCGCGGTAATCGAGCGAGTGGCCCGTCGTCACCTCGATTTCCGGAGTCGCCTCGTAGCCGGCCTCGGTCAGGATCCGGGCCGCGGTGAACTCCGCGATCGCGGCGCTCATCCGAACCAGATCGAGCGACGCCGAGGTGCCGAGCTTGCCCGCCATCGTCTCGCGGTAGTCGTCGAGCGTCCCCGGACGGAGCGTCTCCTCCACGAAGCCCGTCCCCTCCTCGCGGGTCGCGTCGGGGAACCCGGCCGCGTGGTCGCGGAAGAACGCTCGCGTCGTCTCGGCGCCGTCCTTCGAGCAGAACACCGGGAGGAAAAACCACGAGACGTGCGGGTACGCCGCGAGCCACGGTTCGTCGTCGTGGAGGGCTGCGAGCAGCTCCCGCTGGGCCCATCGTGAGACCGGGTAGGGGACCTCGTCGAACCCGTACTTGTCCGTTCGCCAGAGTTCGCTCGGCGTCTCCGTGTTGCCGACCCAGTAGCCGACCGGCCCGCCGGCGGCCCCCTCCGGCGGGTCGTCGTCGCCGTCCGTCCAGCAGAACAGCGCGAACGAGCCGTCGTCCATGTCGAACCGCCGGGCCTCGTATCCGGGTGGTGAGGTGAACCACGGGTCGCTCGCGGTCGCTCCGAGGTTCTCGTCGAGGGGGAGTTCGAGCTGCGAGCGGACGCGGTCGGCGCTCCAGCGGCCGGGCGAGCGCCTGAATCGGAGCGGTTGTGCCACGCCGGTGCTACCGTACGGTGGGGTTAATCGGTTCCGGTGGTCCGAAGCCGGGCATCGCGACCGACCTCGCCGATCCGCTCATCGTCGCGACCGACCACTCCACGCCGGCTGAGTCGATCGATTCGTCGATCGTTTGTCCGAACTCATATAAGATCCGACATTTCACCGATACATATATTACTGACAGTTTCCAAGTGAGTGTGTACCATGTTAAGTGGTGCCTATTGCGGTGCCGGGCATCCGGAACATGATGTGGAAACCGAGGTATATCGACAATGAGCTTGGGAGATTACGACGAGGCCGAACACGAGCGTCGCGAGAAGAAGACCAGCGAAGTCGACGCCGATTTCGACGCCGAGCGCCCGGAGTACTCCGGATCGCTCACGTACGATTCCGGCGACTCCACGGAGGCACTCATCGACAAGTTCCAAGAGTTGCAGGGCGAGTGAGCCGGCGGTTCGCGTCCTCCTTCTCCGAGCCGTCTGATTCCCGATCCACACCGACGCTCGTCGACGGGTCTCAACGCCGCTGCTCTCAAGAGAGCGCGATCGCCGCGGAACAGACGATCGCGACCGCGAGAACGTGTCCGACGACGGCTCCGAGCAGGACGGGCTCGGTGAGCAGGAACGGGACGAGCGCCAGTTGGATCAGCGAGAACACGATGTTCTCCGCGTCGAGCCGCCTGACCCGCGAGGTCGCCGCTGGAGGGAGGTCAACGTGGACCGCTCGCCACAGCGCGACGACTGCGCTCCACCACGAGGTTCCGATCCGGTAGGTGAGGTCCCAGAGGATCAACAGCGTGAGGTAGACGACCGGAACCGGCGGGTCCGGACCGAACAGCCGGTCGATCAGCGCGCCGTCCCACGCGATCACGTACGTGACCAGGGCGATGAACGCGAGCACGCCAAGGACGATCTCGATACTCGACCCGAACAGCAGCCGCTTGTGCGACGCCGGCGTCGGAAGCCGGCGGTTGATCGCGCCGAGCCGGTGCATCTCGACGCTGCCGACGGCCGCCACCGCGACGGCGACGGTTCCGGCGAGGACCGCGTCCCACAGCCCGTAGTGCCAGCCGAGCGCCACCACGCCGACCTCGAACAGGACGAACTGGATCGCGACCGCGAGCGCCCGAGAGAGCCCCAGCCCGGGAATCCCGCCGACGAGGCTCTCGTACACCCACGTCTCGCCGTAGTTGCGGCTCACGACGGCGGCCCCTCCGGCCGGGTCGCCGACGACCGCGTCTCTCTAGCCCGATCCATCTCGTCGATCGCTCGCGCGACCGCGACCTCGAACGGCGTCTGGTCGATCGGCACGAGGTCGCGGATCCGGTCGTCCTCGACGATCACGGTGTTTCGGAGCCCCTCGACGAGCGACCGGGCGAGGTAGGGGTTCACGTCGGTGACGAGCCGGAGCCACTTCGCCGACAGCTCCGGGCTCAGCACCGGGACCCGGATTATCCGCAGTTTGTGGCCGAGTTGGCGGCGGGTCCGTCGGAGGATCTCCGCGTACGTCAACACGTTCGGACCGCCGATCTCGAAGGTGTCGCCGGCGGTCGACGGCTCTTCGAGCGCCCCGACGAGATAGCCGACCACGTCGTCGATCGCGATCGGCTGACAGAGGGTGTCGACCCACTTCGGCGTGGTCATCACGGGGAGTCGACTCGCGAGCCCGTGGATCACCTCGAAGCTCGCGCTGCCGGCGCCGACGATGATCGCCGCCCGCAGCGTCGTGAGCGCCGGGTCGCCGGTTCCGAGGATTCGTTCGACCTCGCGGCGGGACTTGAGGTGCTCGGAGAGGCCCTCGCGATCTTCGCCGAGCCCGCCGAGATAGACGACTCGATCGGCGCCCGCGGCAGACGCCGAGTCGACGAAATTCCGGGCGCAGTTGCGGTCCCGCTCCTCGTACCCCGGACCGCCGTCCATCGAGTGAACGAGGTAGTAGGCGGCGTCGACGGGGTCGCCGTCGATCTCGAACGCGGGCGGGAGGGTGTGGGGTTCGAGGAGGTCGCCCTCGACGACGTGAACGCCCGGGGGCGGGGCGTAGCCGTCGGCGTCGCGGACGAGCGCGACCACTTCGTGACCGCGATCGAGGAGCGCCGGAATGAGGCGGCTCCCGACGAATCCGGTGGCGCCGGTGACGAGCACGCGCATACGGATCCCTCGGGTGGAAGGACCATAAGGGTCCGCCACGGTCGGGCGGCGGGGCCCCGAATCGCTTCGCCCCGACCGATCGTTAAAAGGCGTCGCGGGGCAGTGGTGGTGAACATGCACGCAGGCGAGTTCGAGCCGGTTCGAGGCGTCGCGGACCTGTACGTCCACGACGTCGGGATGTTCGACACCGACGAGTACGGGGCCGTGTACGTCTACGACGCCGAGCGGCCGATCGTGATCGACACCGGTACGGGGGCGAACCGCGAGTCGTTGTTCGAGACGCTCGACGAGATCGGGATCGGGCGCGAAGAGTTGTCGTGGATCCTCCCCACGCACGCCCACCTCGACCACGCGGGCGGCGCGGGCCACCTCGCAGAGCGCTACCCGAACGCCGAGGTCCGCGTCCCGGAGAAGGGAGTCCGCCACCTCGTGGATCCGGGCGCGCTCGTCGCCGGCACGAAGTCCGCCGTGCGGGACCAGTGGCAGCACTACGACGAGCCCGCGCCCGTCCCCGAAGACCGGATCGCGGGACTCGTCGGCGGCGACCGGATCGATCTGGGCGACCGCGAGCTCGTCGTCCACGAGGCTCCGGGGCACGCCCCGCACCACGCGTTCTACCACGAGCCCGACGCCGACGTGGTCTTCACCGCCGACGCCGCCGGGATCTACGTCCCGGAGGTCGACACGGTCCGACCCACGTCGCCGCCGCCCCAGTTCGATCTCGACCAGTGTCTCAGGGACCTCTCGGCCATCGAGGCGATCGACCCGGAGTACCTCTGTTTCGGTCACTTCGGTCCGCGCGAGTACGAGCCGTCGCTGATCGGAGAGGCGAAGCGGGCGTACGTCGAGTGGGTCGAGGCCGTCCGGGAGAAACGGGAGGCGCTCGGCGACGACGAGGCCGTGGTCGAGCACTTCGTGGAGGCGAGCCAGGACGTGGAGTTCTGGAACCCGGAGCGCGCGAGGGCCGACGCGAGCCTGAACTCGCGCGGCGTGTTGACGTACCTCGATCGCGTCGAGGAGGAGTCGGAGGAGTAGCCCTCGACGAGGGAATCCGCGCCCCCGACGGAAACCTCCTAAACCCCGCGCCGCCTAGCCGTGCCCATAGATGGGCATCTTCGACACGATCCGCGCCGTGCTCGGGACGAGCGCCGAGACGGACGCGACCCGCGAGGCCGACCCCGAAGACCTCTTCGGGATGTCGACCGCGTACATGACGATGGAGGCCGACCTCGGCTACGACCACTGCGGCGAGGCCGCGCTGTGCTTCTCCGGCGTCGACAGCACCCGCTTCGACGACGCCGTCGAGACGGTCGAGGCCATCCTGGAGGCCGGCGAGATCGACACCGGAACCGGGTTCCACCGGCACGAGGACGACCACGGCTACCAGTGGTTCGTACTGGAGGACGACGATCCCGAAGATCTGGTGACGAGCATCCACTTCGCCGCCGACCAGTTCATCGAGGAGGGGTTCGGCTCCCGCCTGCTCGCGGCCGTCTTCGGGTTCGAACGCGACGACACGGACGCCTACTGGATCTACTCGTTCCGCCGCGGCGCGTACTACCCCTTCTCGCCGAAGAGGACGAGCGACCGGAACCAGCAAGTGGAGTTCAAACTCCAGTCGGTCCTGGACGGGGAACTCGGACTCGAGGACGACGAGTCCTACTGGTACCCGCTGTGGCCCGACGCGCCGGGGAATCACCCGTGGGAGTGACGCGATGAGCGCGACGGAAACCGGTTCGGATCGAGGGTACGCCGGCCGCGACGCGCCGCGGAAGCGCCTCCTTCGAGCGGTGGCCGCGCAGACCGCGGCGCTGAGCGCGGCCGTCCACTTCCTGTGGGCGTGGCCGCGGCTCGCCCAGCCAGCGGACGCACGGCCCTACGTGTTCCTGCTCGGCGGGGCGTTCACCGTCGCGGTCGCGGCCGCGACGCTGCGCGCGGACGAGTACCGACGGCTGTACGCGCTGGGCGCCGGGACCCTCGCCGCGTTCCTCGGCGGCTACGCGTGGTGGCACGGGAGCGGGACCGCGGCGGCGCTCGCGAGCGATCCACTGGCGATCGTCGGCAAGGGCGCGGAGGTCGTCGGGGTCGTCGCGTTCCTCGCGCTGTACCGGCTCGCACCGCCGACGAGCGTCGTGCTCGAACGGCGGAAGGAGGCCGAAAGCGACGGCGAGCCCACCGGAGACGACGCGAACGGAAGCGAAGCCACCGGAGACGACGAGAGCGCACGGCCATGACCGAGACGTACCTGACGGTCGAGTCGTCCGCGACGGCGACGTTCGAGGTGCAGGGGTCGGAGTTCCTCGGGCACGTCGCGCCGGTCGACACGGTGGCGGCGGCCGAGGCGTTCGTCGAGCGGGTCCGGACCGAGTACGACGACGCGACGCACAACGTGCCGGCGTACCGAGTTCCCGCGGGCGAGGCCTCCGAACGGACGCCTGCCGGCGACGTCATGCTCCGGGAGTACTCCTCGGACGACGGGGAGCCGACCGGCTCGGCGGGGAAGCCGGCGCTCAACGTGCTCCAACAGCGCGAGATCCGGAACGTCGTCGCGGTGGTGACCCGGTACTACGGCGGGACGAACCTCGGCGTCGGCGGGCTCGCGCGCGCCTACTCGCGGGCGGTGAAGGACGGAGTCGACAAGGCGGGGGTGATCGAGGAGCGACCGCACCGCCGGCTGGTCGTGGAGACCGCGTACAACGACTCGGGAACGGTCCGCGGGGTGATCGAGTCGGCGGGCGTCGAGTTCGACGCCGACTACGACGAGCGCGTGCACTTCGCGCTTCGGATCCCCATGGCCGAAGTCGAATCGCTCGTGGAGCGGCTCAACAGCGCGACCAGCGGGCGGGTAGAGATCGATCGATAGCGGAGAGATCGGTCGTCGAAGCACCGGGGTGGCGAACAGGCGACGGAGTCGAAACGCACGGAGTACCGCGGCGGTGCGTCGCGCTCCCGCCTAGTGCGCCGCGGGCGACCGTCAGGTCACGGCGGGAATGGGCTCGGTATCCGACTTGAACCGTCGGTCGGGATCGACCGAGTACGGATCGGGAGGCGGCTACGCGAACTTCCTGACGGTCATGTCGAGGGTGTCCAGATCGAGGATAGGCGCGTACCCTGCGTCGGGGTCGATGTTGACGGACTTTTGGAAGTCGGTCTGCGCCTGCCAGCAGCCGGAGTTGACGGCGAGCACGTTGTGGTACTTCCCCCAGCCGAGCTTGTGGACGTGGCCGGTGTGGAACACGTCGGGCACGTCCTCGATGACGAGGTAGTCGCGCTCCTCCGGCGCGACGCGGGTGTGCCCGCCGAACTGCGGCGCGACGTGACGCTTTTTTAGGAGCTGGTACATCGCCTTGTGGGGCTCGTCGTAGCTCGCCTTCTCCTCGGGCAACTCCGCGATCACCTCGTCGAGCGAGACGCCGTGATACATCAGCACGTCGACGCCCTCGACGGTGACGGTCGCGGGGTTCGAGACGATCTGCGCGTCGTGGACATCCATGATGGCTCGGATCTCGTCGTTGAACCCGGGCTGGGGCTCCGCGAGCCGGACCGCGTCGTGGTTTCCCGGGATCATCACGATCTCCGTGTCGGCCGGCACCTCCTTGAGGTACTCAGCGAACACCTCGTACTGCTCGTAGATGTCGACGATCTCCAGTTCCTCGTCCTGGTCGGGGTAGACGCCGACGCCCTCCACCATGTCGCCGGCGAGCAGCAGGTACTCGACCGGTTCGGCCTCGGGCGTGTGGAGCCAGTCGGTGAAACTGCTCCACGCGTCGGCCATGAACTCGTCGCTGCCGACGTGAACGTCCGAGATCAGCGCGGCCTGCACGTGGCGGTCGGCCCCTCCGGTCCGGTGGGTGCGGGGAACGTCGGGGAAGTGGAGCGAGTCGGCGAAGAGGATACCGGAGTCGTCGGCGAGCGTCCCCTCGACCGCGAGGCACTCGTCCATCAGGATCTCGTCGACGAGGTCGGCGAGCCCCTTGTCCTTCATGATCAGCGCGGGGAACGTCCCGGTCGTGTCCTCCAGTTCGACGAGCCAGTGACCGGACTTGGTGGACCGGACGTCGTTGACGAGCCCGATCATCGCGGCGTCGCTCCCGCCGGGCATCTCCGCGATCGCCTCGGCGGGGCGGTGGTTGACGCGGCCGCGGAGCACCTTCGAGAGACGCTCGTAGCGGTCGCGAAACGTTCGGACGAAGTCGCCGTACTCCCCGGTCCCGGTGCTCCGACCGGTCATGTCGTTACCGATCTCCAAATCGCGCAGGTCGGGATCGTGGTGGGGAGCGGTGTCAGGGGAGTCGTCCGCGATGCGGTCGCCGTTGTGGTCGGCGTTGCTGGCGGCAGCGTTGTTGGCGGCAGCGTCGTTGGTGGAGTTGCTGCCGGAGTTGCTGCCAGAGTTGCTGCCAGAGTTGCTGCCGGAGTTGCTGTCGGCGACGGATTCGCTGTCTGGAAAAGACCCTTCCGTTTCGACTGGAGATCGCGTTTTCGACGTCTCAGTGGGGGATTCGTCGCCGTTTCGAGTTGGAGTGGATCCTTGGGTCAGATCGTCGTCGGATGGGGTTCGGTCGTCGTCGGAGGCGGAGCGGTCGTCCGTGACGGCGCGGACGTGGTCAGCGGTGATACGGAGGGCGTCGTCCGGGGCGCGGTCGACGACCGATCCGACGGCGGCGGCGGAGTCGGGCGCACTCGCCAAGAGGGTGATCGCTTCTCGTTCGGCGTTGTATCCGCGTCTGGCGAGCTCTTTAACGATCCGGGCGTTAGACTCCAGCGGCACGAGATTCGAAACGGGAGCGGCGCTCAAAACGGTTCCGGAGCCGGTCGGTCTGCGACAGCGACGGGAGATGAGACCCGGAAGCTTATGACCGAAACCCGCCAACCCGGACGTAATGGACGAAGGGGATCGGTCGGGCGGTGACGACAAACCCGATCGAGATATCGAGTCGGCGGACAGCGAGGCTGGAGACAGGGATCCCATCGGCGGTGACCGCTCTGCGGGCGACGACTCGACGTCCGGCGGCTATCGCGGGAGCGACGGGTTCGCTGACGACAATCCAGCCGATGGGACCCCAGGCGACGGGCACGACGGAACCGGCGATGAGACAACGTCCGAAGAGGGTGTCGAGTCGAGTGACGAGCGAGGGCCAGACGACACGAGTGGGAGCGAAACGCGTCGGTTTGGAGCCGAAACGGACCGAGACGGGACCGAAGCGGAGCGCCCAAGAGCTGAAACGAACCAGACAGACGCTTCCGACGGGGGGATTCTGTACCGGTTCCGTCACGACAGAGCGGGGCCGCTGATGTGGATCCGGGAGATGATCTCCAGCGTCGCCATCGTGCTCGTGATCGGGTTGCTCCTGTTCGGCGTCAGCGGCGTCTGGCCGCCGATGGTCGCGGTCGAGTCCGGGAGCATGGAGCCGAATATGGAGGTCGGTGACCTCGTTTTCGTCACTGAGCCGGGACGGCTCGCACCCGATACCGCCGACAACGACGTCGGGGTGGTGACTCACGAGGTTGGTGAAGCGACCGACTACCGGACGTTCGGATCGCACGGGTCGGTGGTGATCTACCGCCCGCCCGGGCGGACGGCATCGCCGATCATCCACCGGGCGATGTTTCACGTGGAAGCGGGCGAGAACTGGTACGACCGGGCCGACGAACAGTACCACAGCGCCGCCGACTGCGGTGAACTCAACTACTGTCCCGCACCCCACGACGGATTCATCACGCTCGGCGACGACAACAGCGCGTACGATCAGGCGAACGGTCTCGCCGCCCCGGTCAAGGCCGAGTGGGTGACCGGAGTCGCGCGGGTCCGCGTGCCGTACCTCGGCTACGTGCGGCTGATCGCGACCGGCCAGGCGGAGCCGAGCGACGTATTGGCGACGAGCGTCGCGATTCAGACGACAGGAGCCGGCGACGGTGGGGTCGTGGGCAGAGGTAATTCTGACGCTGAGTCCACCGTTCCCGACCCGAAGTCCACCGTTCCCGACGCGAGGCCCACCGTTTCGGGTGGAGACGTGATCGCGAGTGCGGCTGGGTGAGAAAACGGGGAGTTAGAAGGGAACTGAAGGGTGAGAAATCGGAAAGTCCGCCGAAAGAGTGGCGTCAGTTGTCGAACCGCGCCTGAACGAACGGCTGCGCGTTCTCGATGTCGCCGAGGCGAGAGTCCGATAGCAGGACGGCCTCGGTCTCCTCGACGGGGACCGACAGCCCCATCTCCTTCGTGCGGCCGTAGCGTCCCTTCGAGACGACGACTGCGTTGACGATTCCGAGCATGTCGAGCTCGCTGATGAGATCGGTGACGCGGCGCTGGGTGAGCACGTCGGCGTCAATCTCCTCGCAGAGCCGCTTGTAGATGTTGAACACCTCTCCGGTGTTGATGTTGTGGACGCCGTTTTTCTCCAAGAGGATGACCGCGAACAAGACGATCTTGCTCTGAGTCGGGAGGGTGCGGACGACCTCGACGACGCGGTCGAGTTCGATCTTGTCCTGCGCCTGCCGGACGTGTTTCTCGGCGACGATTTCGGCCTGCGAGCGCTCGGCGAGCTCGCCCGCAGTTCGGAGGAGATCGAGTGCGCGTCGGGCGTCGCCGTGTTCCTGCGCGGCGAACGCCGCACAGAGGGGAATCACGTCGTCCGTGAGCGCGTCCTGCTTGAAGGCGATGTCGGCGCGATGCTGGAGGATGTCGCGGAGCTGGTTCGCGTCGTACGGCGGGAAGACGATCTCCTCCTCGCC
>ENA-ORDC01001998-ORDC01001998.1-marine-metagenome-genome-assembly--contig:-NODE-1998-length-13518-cov-4.688862_pt1 | contig 13518 bp, 9 predicted proteins | sample MGYA00237783_ERZ508515 | MGnify/ENA primary metagenome ERZ508515 (study PRJEB26186, sample SAMN06268792) | marine metagenome | isolation source: Eden Landing Ponds, San Francisco, CA, USA | place... | reverse complement strand
TGAATACCGAGCTTCATCGCCGACTCGGGTGTCCGCTGTCGCTCCACAAAATCCAAATCAATCCAGTCTGTACATCCAGTGAGGCGGGTGATTTCTGCCATAGACCAGCAAGAAATCAGTCCGCCTCACTCTTCATCCTTAACTAAACACGACCGATGTAGGCACAATAATGCCGAGTACAGCGTGGTTCCGACGAGTGCTAGTCTCTTTTTTCGTCCGCCGTCTCCAAATCGGGGCAGTGATCCCGGACCGCGCAGAGTTCGTGTGTGTCACATTCGGGGCAACGGGGGAGATCAATCGTCTCTCCGTTTCGCTCACGACGGTCACTGACCCAATAAAGACCCTGGAAAGGCGGAATAACCGTACCACAGTTTTCACACCGGAACGTATACTCAGTTTCGTCTTCAGGATATCGGGGCATATGTACCGTCAGAATATAACCATAGTATGCTTGTTCGGACCTCGAGACTGCCACGCAATGACGGATGACGGCCTCGATTTATGTGTACCTCAACGGGTTATCCGAAGCGCTCCACTGGGGAGGACTTCAGCCTCCCACTCAGGATTGATGACTACGGTGCTGTCGAATTCGTCTACGATAGCAGGTCCGTCGATTATATTACCCGCACGAAGTTCTTCGCGGTTGTATCTCGGTGTATCGTATTTTTCTGGTTCGAGTGACGTTCCGAAGTAGACTGTATGAGTTTTCGTCTTCGCGTGAGAGGGGTCTATCGACCCGCTTTCGATCTCGACGGGATCGTACTCCACGCTGTCGGCCGAGGCAGCGACACGGAGGTTCAAGACTTCGACGGGATCGTTCTCGAAGTAGTGACCGTACTCCTGTTCGTGCTTCTCCTCGAACTGCTCTCGAATCCGGGACCGCCAGTCGCCCTCAGTCCCGGTGTATTCGATGTTGAGCTCGTACCCCTGGCCTTCGTACAGGCAGTCGATCGACTTCCGGAAGATCGCATCCTCCTCGACGTCGATCCCATCAGAGCCTAACTGATCGGCACCGCGCTGCGTCAACGACTCGATACGATCTTCGAGTTCATCTGCCTCCACGTTCTCCAGACGTTTGCTCAGCGTGACTTGGTTGTCATACTGAATGTCTCCCGTCATAAGCCCCCGTGCGGAGCCGATTCCGGGGGACGGTGGAATCAGCACTTTGGAGATCTCAAGCGATTCGGCGAGGTCAACCGAGTGCATTGGTCCTGCCCCACCGAACCCAACGAGTGAGTAATCTCGGGGGTCGTAACCCCGCTGCATCGTCTGCTCGCGAACCGACTGGTACATATTACTGTTCGCGACATCGAGTACGGCGAGTGCCGCTTTCTCCACGGTACTAAATCTCTCCTGATCGACTGCATCGACGAGTTTGTCTCGGATCGACTGTTCGGACAGGCTGGGATCGATGTCGAGTTCGCCACCCAGGAACGTTTCCGGGTCGATGCGTCCGAGCACGACTTGGGCATCGGCAATAGTCGGTTCGTCGTTCCCCCGCCCGTAACACGCGGGACCCGGATTGGCACCGGCGCTCTTTGGTCCAACGTTGAAGCCCTGTGCTTGATCGAACCACGCGATAGATCCACCACCGCTACCGATGGCCTCGATGTCCAACATCGGTGTGATGGCCGGATACTCGCCGATCTCGCTATCACGCGGGTCTCGCTCTAGGAGTCGCCCGGGCAAGACGGAGATATCCGCACTCGTACCTCCCATATCGAACGTGATTATTTTCTCTTCACCGCTCGATTCGCCGGTGTACTGTCCGGATAACACACCCGCTGCGGGCCCGGAGAGGAGCGTCGTCACCGGCCGCTGACTGGCTTCTCTGATACTTGCCACTCCCCCGTTAGACTGCATAATGAGTACATCTGCGTCCTCGAACCCGTAGTCGTCGAGGCGCTCCTGTAACCGATCCAGGTAACTCGACATCACGGGAGCAATACGCGCGTTGATGGCCGTCGTCGAGAAGCGCTCGTATTCGCGGAACTGAGCCACGACTTCGTTGGACGTCGAGACGAAGACATCCGGGTATTCCTCCTGGATGATCTCCTTCGTACGGTCTTCGTGTGTCGTATTCAGGTAGGAGTGGAGGTAGCATACGGCGATAGATTCGACTCCCTCGTCGACTAACTCCGCCGCCGCCTCACGGACTTCGGACTCGTCTAACTGCTCGACGACTTTCCCTGGAGGATAGATCCGCTCGTTGACCGTCTTGCGGTAGCGACGTTCCACGAGCGGGTCCTTTTGGTGTTTTATTTCGTGCTGCACCGAAAACGTGTGCGACTTCCGGTGTCGTCCGATGTGAACCGTATCCCGGAACCCCTCTGTGGTTATCATCCCAGTTTCAGCACCTTCGTGCTCGATTACGGCGTTCGTCCCCACCGTGGTCCCGTGCAGGACGGTGTCGACCTCTTCTGGGGCGATACCCGCCCGTTCACAGACCTCAAGAACTCCATCCGCAGTCGATTTCGAGGGATCATCAGTCGTCGGGAGTTTGTACGTATGCTCTTCAGTGCCATCAACGAGGATAATGTCAGTGTTCGTTCCACCGACGTCTGCGCCAATGCGAATAGTACTCTCTGTCATAGTCTCTCAATATGTGCGACATTCTATGTCACAAAGACCTAAGGAATAAATGTTTCGGAGGTCGGGTTGAGCGAATCGATCGCGGACAACAACGAGTCGACTTCACTTATACGCCTAGGAAGTGCTCAATTACGGCCTCCATAGAAGATTAAGAGGCTCGCTCCGATAAGCAACAACGTCGACATAACAGTCGTGAAGCTCCCGAGTGCGAACAGTTCCGGAGTCGCTCTTTTCGAGGCCGCGATACTGAAGATCTGTATCGGCATCGTATTGGCCTGTCCGACAACGAGGAGACTACGGGTCGCCTCGTTGTAAGAGAGCGTGAACGCGAAGACGGCTGCTCCAAGCACGGTGGGTCCGATCTGTGGAAGAATCACCTCCCTGAATACCGTCCAATTCGATGCTCCCATCACACGAGCCGCTTGCTCGTTACGGGCCAGATGTGGCGGAATTCCCGCTAGTAGCACGATGACAGCGAACGGGAGCGCCCAGACCACGTGAACCGGAATCGCTAGCCACAAACTCTTCTCCAACCCGAGTAACTCGTTGAAGAACAACGTCGCACCGACGCCGTACGTGATACCGGGAGTGATGATCCCCAACAAAAGTATGTAGAGAATCGCCTTCCGTCCCCAGAATTCGTAGCGATACGCGAGGGCGGCTGCAGTACTCAATACGGTCGTTATCACTGTTACTACGAGCGCCACTTTGAGCGATCTCACTATCGAAGAGGTCACTGCCTCGTTAGCGAACAGTTCGGCGTACCACGAGGTCGTGACCGCGACGAAGGGGAACGTGAGACCTCCTTCGTTGAACGAGAACGCGATGAGCGAGATGATCGGGGTGTAAATATACGCTGCAATCAGTATCGCGTAGGCGATGAGAACGGTACGTAACGACGTTACTGACGATACCTTCTTGAAGCCGTTCCGGAGGGCCTCACCTATGGACGAATCACTGACTGTCTCTGTGTAGGATGCGCTCGCCATCTTGTGATGACAAGACACATCAAGACTAATAAATCTATGCCCCTCGTCACTGGAAATTCAGGCTCGACGACTACCCATTCCCACCGAATTTTCCGTCGGAATTCCTCTCCCCGGTCGCTACGATAGTTTCAGATCCCCTTCTCTCCGGTCGGTGGCCACTACGTCTCGGTGGTTAGGTGCAGAGCACATCTACTGGGTTGCTACAGACGAACGCTGTGATGTTGATACCGTCCGCTGTACCCATTTCACAATATTCTCGACCCTCCGGGTCGCACAATCTTCACAGGCGTACACCGACAGTCTGAGTCCGAGAGAGACTCAGTGTACCTTATTCTGTTACGACGTCACCGTCCGCGACGACCACCGACGGTGATCCCGTCACGTCGATATCCGCTAGCGGGTCGTCGGCGAATCCAACGATGTCCGCCGGTGTTCCTTCCTCTATGACGCCCAGTTCGGGACGGTCGAGTTCCGCTGCAGGTGTACTCGTTGCGGCTGTGAGTGCCTGTTCCTCGGTCATCCCGCCATCCACCAGACATCGCAGCTCGTGGTGCAGTGCCGGGTGCGGAATATTGGGCGATCCGGCGTCACTCCCCGCCAAGATACGGACGTCACTTTGGATAGCCTCCTCGAAGACCTCCCAGTGACGGTCGGATACCCGTTGAGCGTTCTCGTAGGCGTACTGTGGGATGTCTCCTTCCCCTTCGGCTACGGTCTTGTAAATATAGAGCGTCGGCTCGTAGGCGATGTCCTTCTCTACCATCCGATCCAGACTTTCACTCGTCATCAGATTTCCGTGCTCGAGTGTGTCTACGCCCGCCTCGATGGAGTTTTCGATCCCCTCGGTCCCGACGGCGTGGACCGCGACAGGAAGATCGAACCGGTGGGCTTCCTCCACGGCAGCGATGACCTCCTCTCGAGAGAGTTCGGACATACCGGGATCTTCCCCCACCGCCTGCCCGTAAACTCCACCGGTCGCACTGATTTTAATCACACGCGCGCCCTTGTCGCGCTGCTTTCGAACGCTGGAGCGAACGGCGTCGACCCCGTCGCTTTCCATTCCCCAGAATGGATCGTGGCCCCCGCTGATAATGATCGTCTGGCCACTCGCATAGATCCTCGGTCCTGTAATCTCCCCACGGCGGGAGGCATCGGCGACGCTGATGGCGATGTCGTGTGTGCTTCCGATGTCTCTGACGGTCGTCACACCGCCTTCAACCTGTTCGCGGGCCATCGCGACCGCATGGATGGTCTGTTCCTGTTCGGACTGCCGCCTGAGTGTGGCGACTGGGTCTCCTGTACCGTCCCACACGAGGTGGACGTGGAGATCGATAAGCCCAGGTGTGAGAAGCTCGACCTCCTTGACGTCCTCCGCAGATCCGGGCTTTTCGTCATACACCCCTTCAATGGCGTTGCCTTCGACGGCGACCCACTTTCCCCGTTGTCGACCACGCTTTGCGTCCCACACGTCGCCGTATAGTAACAACTCGTATTCGCTCATTATTTTGCTCCGCTAATTGTCATTTCATTCGCACTACTCGTCCCACATACGCAGCTATACACTGGCATACGCTGTGACATAACTTGACTAATTATATTAATTTTTCGCTGAAAATCACCGAATACGCCAGATCTTACAGCTTACGACTATGAGGGCCGAATCGGATTCAGCTATAGATCAGTGTACCGTCATCTTCCAACGGAGAAACCCGACTACCCAACCGCCCGCAAAGACGACTCTGATCCAGTTCTCTGGATGCTTCACTAACTGTGAATCCGATTTCCACCACTCGGATTTTCGAATGGACGCTTGCTGGTCAGAGTTGTGGCAGCCTTTGTAAGTCACGACACGGATAATCGCACGACAGCGTGCGATCGGATATGTACACAGTTTCAAAGGCCCCATATATTCTCTCGATTTCTCAGCTATTTCGCAGTCTTCGCGTCGCTTCAGTGTCTACCTCACTGTCTTCGATGACGACACCGTATTCCTCACGGGCAGTCTCTTTGGTGATGTATCCGTCGAGGTAGTCCTCACAGACCTTCTGCTCGGGCCGATCGTATGGATCGCCATACCCGCCGCCGCTGATGCTCTTGATCGAGAACTTATCTCCGGACTCGAACTTGTATCCCGATACTTTCGACGGTAACGTGATTTCTTCCCCGTCGGGTTTGATGTGCTTGAGCTCGCCGGACGGCGCTCCTTTGCCTCCGTCGAATCCCCAGGACCCGTATTTGTTACCGTCTCCTTCGATAGTGATCGTTGAGTCACTCAGGAACTTCACCATTCGCTCGTGACCGTGACCGCCTCGATACTCGCCGGCGCCGGCCGTTTCTTCTCGGAGGCGGTAATGTTCGATTCTGAGCGGATGTGAAAGCTCTATGTCTTCAACCGGCCGGTTTTGGGTGTTGTGTACCAGTGCGTCCACTGCATCAAGTCCGTCGGATTCGGGACGTCCACCGTATGCACTCTCGTTGACCTCGATGTACACCCAGTATTCGTCGTTTTCGTCCACGCCGGAATAACTGATGAAGTAACAGTGCGGTCCCGACCCAGCGGAAGTCTTCTCCGGAATCGCGTTGCTGAACGCCTTCAGGATGAGGTCGCCTAACAGGTCCACCTGATTGATTCGGGCGAAAGCCGACCGGGGCATACTCGGGTTGAACAGACTGCCTTCTCTCGCTTCTACGTTTATCGGTGCGAACGTCCCCGAGTTCTGTGGAATGTACTCGTCGTGAGTGGCCGTATCAGTCAGAATCGCTCGAACGATAAAGTACGATGCTGGTTCAGCGGACCCTCTAAACGGAACGTTGTATCCGGTCATAACCTCGTCTTCGGACCCGCTGAGATCTATCGTGAGGTCACCGCCGTCAACCGTGAGCTTCACGTCCACTTTCAGACGTTCATCACGATTTCGACCGTCGTCGTCGAGGTATCCCGTTTCGTGGTACGTTCCATCGGGGACCTTTTCGATTTCCTTCCGCATCAGGGATTCGCCATAATGCATCAGATCCTCACTGGCCTGAAGGATATGTTCGTAACCGTACTCTTCCACCAGGCCGAGGAACCGCTCTTTGCCAACCTCACACGAGGAAATCTGTGCCTGTAGGTCACCTAATACCACGCGCGGTGTCCGCACGTTCTCTTCGATCAGGTTCCAGATTTCGTCGACTCGCTCTCCTTTGTCGTAGACCTTCGTCGCCTTGAATAACGTTCCCTCCGCATAGACGTCTTCGAGGTCGACGGCCAGGCCAGGCGTCGCTGCACCGATATCGAGGTGGTGCGCGTTCGTTGCCGTCCACGCAATGTGTTCTCCTTCGTAGAAAACCGGCGTAATGACCGCGATATCGGGGGAATGAGCCGCACCGTAATGCGGATGGTTGTGAATGAATACGTCGCCTTCGTTGATGACCTCGTCGGGGTCTTGGCCGCGTTCCTCGAAGGTCTCGAACATCCCTTCGACGGACGCAATGAGCGTTCCCACCTGCATCGGAGTGAAATCACCCTCCGCGATCTGTTTTCCCTCGGCGGTCAGGATACCGGATCCAATGTCCTCGCTTTCACGAATGATCGACGAGTACGCTGATCGAATCAGTTTGTGCCCCATTTCCTGGGCGATCGTATCGAGTTCACCTCCAATGACCTGTAGAGTAACCGGGTCAATCTGCCGCTCCTGCATCACTTCTTCGGCATCCATTGTCATACACGGGCTTGTTACTTCCTAACCTTACTTAAATGTATGGTGTAGTACAAATACATTGTTCAACGGATTGCGCTATTTTCTTGATACTGTGACTGCTGGGTCCCCCCTGAATTACAGATACGAACAGCCGATCCGTTTGTAATATCAAAACGACCAGTTTCAATTTATTTCCGGCCCAGTTCGCGCGATCGACAATTCTCGTTCGCAGTTCATCTGAATAACTACAAAGAAGGATATTATAATTATTATCCAGTGCTATATTCTCCGGCCTTCGCAACACAGTAGAGACGCTCTTTTTCCCGGTTCGTGTTTGGAATAGTCGAACCAAAATATGTGATTATCCGGACCTCAGCTGTAGTGGGACGAACGGACCGATCTTGTAATCGCATCCCGGATGCAAGACAGCTCGCTGACGCTCGTATTACACGTATAGGTTTGTAATGGATACTCGGCGGAGGGATAAGGCTCGTCTCTCGTAAATCACTATTTTACTGCCTGACTGTTATACCTCTATACGCGCTCCCCCGTTTAAATAATGTTTGCAATGTGCAAACGGAGTTACGCGGCAATAATCCGTTTTCACCGGTTCGTCGCTATTTCGGCTGCAGATGTTGTATATAAACCACCTCAACATTGAGGGTGGTGTTAGTTACCAATGGAGTCGATATTGATCAGTGTATGGCGTTCAATACACTCGATGACCGGTCCTCGGTCAGTAGTACGATTTGGCGTGGGATAGCAAAGGTTCTGGCGAACAAGTCAATCTCAGGGGTGCATTCGAATGAGCAGTAGCGATTTTCCCTCCAACGCGGGCACTGTAATCATCGGATCCGGAATCGTCGGCAGCTCTCTCGTCGGTGAGTTAGCCGGACGCGGACGCGATGATATTCTCCTGATCGACAAGGGACCGCTCTCGGATCCGGGTGGTTCGACGGGCCACGCCTCGAACTTCATCTTCCCCGTCGAGCACAGTAAAGATATGACGCAGATCACCTCTGTAAGTCGAGATATCTACCGTGATTTCGGGGTGTTTACCAACTCCGGTGGGATCGAGGTCGCTCGAACCGAGGAACGGATGGAGGAACTCAAGCGTCGCGTCGTCTCCGCGAAGGCCTTCGGTGAAGACGCCGAACTCCTCACGCCCGAGGAGGTCGAGGAACTCGTCCCCTACGTCAACACCGACATCATCAAAGGCGGCTTCTACAGCACGGATGCCGGCACCTGTGATCCCCTCCGCGCCGGCGAACTCTACCGCCAGCAGGCGAAGGACGCCGGTGCGCTCCGTACCGCACCCAACACCGAAGTGACGGACCTCCGCGTCGAGGACGGCGAGATCACCGCCGTCGAGACCGACAAGGGGACTGTTGAAGCCGACGAGGTCGTCATCGCCGCCGGCCTCTGGAGCCCCAAAATCGCGGACATGGCCGGCGTCGACATCCCGCTCACGCCCGCCGTCCACCAGATGGTCTCTGTCGGACCCATCGAACGCTTCGAAGAGGGTCCGGAAGGCGAGATCAACTACCCGGTCGTCCGGGATATGGACACCCAGATGTACGAGCGCCAGCACGGCAACGACATCGAGGTCGGCTCCTACGAGCACCGACCCATCCTCTGGGACGTCGAAGACGTCCCCTCCATCGAGGAGTCGCCGCTGTCGCCCACCCAACCGCCGCTCACCGAGGACGCCTTCGAGAAATCGATGGAGCACGCCTTAGAGATCATTCCGGACGTCCTCGACGATCCGGACGCCGGTGTCCGCCACTCCATCGATGGGCTGCTTTCCGTCACGCCGGACGGGCACCCGCTTCTCGGCCCGATTCCCGAGGTCGACGGGTTGTGGTCGTGTGCGGCTATCTGGATCAAGGAAGCGCCCGCGATCGCGCGGGAAGTCTCGAAGTGGATGACGAAGGGTCACCCCGACATCGACATCGTCGCCCACGACCACGTCGCCCGCTTCGACGAGTACGGCGAGACGAACGAGTTCGTCAAGAGCCGCGCTCACGAGGGCTATCAGAAGATCTACGGCATCGTCCACCCCCGCGAGCAGTGGCAGTCCACTCGCCCGCTCCGCACGAGCGCCTTCTACAACCGTCAAGAGGATCTCGACGCGGAGTTCTTCGAGGCCGGCGGCTGGGAGCGTCCGCGCTGGTTCGAGTCGAACGCGGATCTGGTCGACAAATACGAAGATCAGATCGAAGATCTTCAACGTCCGAACGAGTGGGACAGCCGGTGGTGGTCGGACATCATCCTCGGCGAGCACCTCCACCTGCGGAACAACGTCGGGATGATCGGCGACACCGGTTTCGGGATCTTCGACATCATCGGGAGCGACGCCGAGGAGAATATGGAGCGGCTCTGCGTCGCGTCGATGGACATCGACGTCGGCGACGCCTCGTACACGCCGATCCTCGCGCCGAACGCCGGGTTCGTCGCCGACCTGACGGTCGCGCGTCTCGGCACCAATCACTACCGCGTGATCACCGGCGGCGCACACGCCGGCCAGGACCGCACGTGGTTCGGCAACCACCTGGAAGGCGACGCGGAACTCATCGGCCGCTCTTCGGAACTGTGCACGCTCGGCGTGTGGGGGCCGAACGCGGAAGCGCTGATGGACTCCATCTCTGAGGAGCCGATGACGGCGGACTCGTTCGACTTCGCGGAGATGAAAGACGTCACGATCAACGGCGTGACGGCGAAAGCGCTGCGCATCTCCTACGTCGGGGAGTTCGGGTGGGAGATCTACGCGCCGATGGACCGCGGCCAGCGCCTCTGGGACACCATCTACGAGGCGGGCCAGGAGCACGACATCCGCCCGGTGGGCACGGGCGTCTACGGTGAAACGGGTCGGATGGAGAAGGGTTACCGCCTGATGGGTGCGGAACTCGAGATCGACTACAACCCCGCGGAAGCCGGGCTGACGTTCCACGGGGTCAAGGACGCGGACTTCATCGGCAAGGAAGCGTACGCGAACGCGATCGACGAGGAGAACGCGGCCACGCTGTGCACGCTGTCGGTGACGGATCACGCGCCCGACGGCGGCGAACCGCGGTTCATGACGGGCGGCGAACCGATCCTCGACGAGAACGGCGACGTGCTCATCGACGAGGAGGGTCGTCGCTCCTACGTCACGTCGGCGGGCACTGGCCCGTCAGTGGGTAAGCACCTGCTGCTGTCGTACCTCCCGCAGGAGTACGCTGAAGAGGGCGAGGAACTGCAGGTCGAGTACTTCGGGCAGCAGTACCCGGTGGAAGTCGAGGTCGCCGGCAACGGCGGCGTCTTCGATCCGGAGAACGACCGGCTGTTCCGCAACGAGTACTAACGGGAGGAGATGGAACATACACCTATGGAGATACTCACCGCAATCAAGCGCGTGCCGGAAACGGGCGCGAAGGTATCGCTGACCGAGGACAAACTCGACATCGACACGACGTCGTTAGGCTTCACGTTCAGCCCGCACGAGGAGTGCGCGGTCGAAGAGGGCGTCCAACTGGTCGAGGAGCACGGCGGCAACGCCACCGTCCTCACGCTCGGCCCGGAAGACGCGACCGAACAGCTCCGCTCGTCCATCGCGATGGGAGCGGACGACGGTATGCTGCTCGACGGCGGCGACGACGAGTGGGGCCCCGCCGCGACGGCGACGGCCATCGCCGAGGCAGTCGAGGAGAGCGACACGGAGTTCGACCTGCTGCTGTTCGGCAACGAGTCCGCGGACGCGGCCAACCACCAGGTCGGCGTGCGCGTCGCCGAAGAACTCGGGCTCCCCTGCGTCACGGGGATCAAGGACCTCGAGGTCGACGGCGGAATCGCGACTGCGAAACGGGAGATACCGGGCGGTTCGGAGGTCTACGAGGTCGACCTGCCCGCGGTCATCACGGTGAAAGAGGGCCTGAACGAGCCGCGGTACCCCTCGATGCGGGCGAAGATGCAGGCGCGGAAGGCCTCCGTCGAGCAGAGCGAGCCCGACCCGCGCGAGGACGACCTGGAACTGGTGGAACTGGAAGTGCCCGAGACCGACGACAGTCCCGCCGAGATCATCGGCGAGAGCCCGGAGGCGGCCGAAGAGGTCGTCGACGTCCTCGAAGAACTGGAGGTGGTCTGAGATGGTACTCACGCTCGTCGAACACGACGAAGACGGACTCGACGACGTCTCGCTGCAGGCGCTGACGCTGGCGCGGGACGTCGCGGAACAGGCCGGCGAACCGCTGGAGGCGATCGCCTTCGGTGCCGGAGCCGCAGACGTCGCTGGCGAGGCCGGCGACCACGGAGTGGAGACGCTGCACGTGGTCGGCGACGCGCTCGACGAGTACGCGCCGGAAGCGTACGGGCGCGCGGTCGTCCAGTGCGCCGAGGAGGTCGGCACGGAGGCCGTGCTCGCGCCCGGGACGGACCGGGGCGCGGAAACGCTCGCGCACGCGGCTTCGAAGCTGGACGTGACGATGGCGGCCGAAGTCACGGACGTCGAAGTGGGCGACTCCTACGAGCTCACCCGGCAGCGCTGGGGCGGGACGCTCATCGAGCATTCGAGGCTCACGGCTGAGACGAACCTGCTGACGGTGGCGGCCAACGAAGTCTCTGTGACCGCGCCCGGCGGCGACGCGGCCGCGGTCGAGGCGTTCGCGCCGGACCTCGCAGACGGCGATCTGCGGGTACAACTGACGGCGGTCGAGGAGTCCGACGTGGAAGGCGTCCCGCTGGGGGAGGCCCGTGTAGTGGTCTCCGGGGGTCGGGGGACCGACGGGGACTTCTCGGAACTGGAAGATCTCGTCGAGCGGGTGCCGAACGCGGCGCTGGGCTCCTCGCGTGCCGCGGTCAACGAGGGCTGGCGACCGCACGACGATCAGATCGGGCAGACGGGGGCGAAGATCGCCCCGGAGATCTACATCCCCGCGGGGATCAGCGGAGCCGTCCAGCATATGGTCGGGTGTAAGGGCGCCGAGAACATCCTCGCGATCAACACGGATCCGGAAGCGGCGATCATCCAGAAGGCCGACTGGGCAGTCGTCGCCGACCTCCACGAGGTCGTCCCGGCGATCGCCGAGGAACTCGACGCGCGCGGGCACTCGGAGTAACGCCGCCCGTTTTCCGTTTTCGGATTCTATTCTCGGATTCGATTTCTCTCGCCGGCCGAATTAGCGCCTGAAGGCGGTCGGAAGCGATACGGACCTGTCTTCCGGTTACTCGGTCGCTCTGGTGACGTCTTCGACGGTGTAGTCGGCGGCTTCGATGGCGTCGACGATGCCGGCGGCGTGTTCGGCGCCGCTGGTTTCGACGGTGAAGACGAGGTAGGCTTCGCCGACTTCGAGGTCTTCGACGGAGCGGTCGTGGCGCACGTCGTGGATGTTGGCCTCCTGCTCGGCGATGATGCCCGAGAGCTCGTGCATTTTCCCGGGGCGGTCGTCGATGCGGACGCGGAGGCGGATGCGCTGTTTTCGCTGGGTCAGCGCGTGGACGACGACCGTCTGGAGTTGGGTCATATCGAGGTTACCGCCGCAGAGCAGCGGCATCACGGTTTCGCCGGCGACGTCGAGGTCGTCGCTCAACAGCGCGGCGACGGAGGCCGCGCCCGCACCCTCGACGACCTGTTTGGCGCGTTCCATGAGGAAGAGGATCGCTTGGGCGATCTCCGTGTCGGTGACGGTGACGACCTCGTCGACGTTGGCTTGGATGATCGACAGGGTCGCTTCGGAGATGCCGCCGGTGGCGATGCCGTCGGCGATAGTGTCGACTTCATCGAGAGTGACGGGAATGCCTTTATCGAGGCTCTCGTGGACGGTTTCGGCGCCGGTGGCCTGGACGCCGACGACGCGGGTCTCCGGAGAGAGGTGTTTCAGCGCGGTGGAGACGCCGCTGATGAGGCCGCCGCCGCCGATGGGGACGATCACAGTGTCGGCGTCGGGGCAGTCGTGGTACATTTCGGTTCCGAGGGTTCCCTGGCCGGCGATGATGTCGACGTCGTCGTAGGCGTGGACGAAGGCGGCGTCGCTGTCCTCGACGGCCGCTTGCGCGTGGCTCATCGTCTCCTGGAAGTCCTTGCCGACGAGTTCGACGGTCGCGCCGTAACTGCGGGTGGCGTCGACTTTCGCCTGGGGGGCGTCCTCGGGCATGTAGATGGTGGAGTCGGCGCCGCACTTGGTGGCGGCGAGGGCGACGCCCTGAGCGTGGTTGCCGGCGCTGGCGGCGACGAAGTCGGTGACGCCGTCGGCGACGTCCTGGCTGATCTTGTTGTACGCGCC
>ENA-ORDC01001996-ORDC01001996.1-marine-metagenome-genome-assembly--contig:-NODE-1996-length-13522-cov-5.993455_pt1 | contig 13522 bp, 16 predicted proteins | sample MGYA00237783_ERZ508515 | MGnify/ENA primary metagenome ERZ508515 (study PRJEB26186, sample SAMN06268792) | marine metagenome | isolation source: Eden Landing Ponds, San Francisco, CA, USA | place... | reverse complement strand
AGGTCGCGGCGGCGGCCGCTGTGGAGCCACTTCGTCATACGTCCGGTTCCGCCCGGCGCCTCACGACCGTTTCGGTCGCGGGTGACGGACGCGATCTGGGTGCGAGATTGCCCTCTTCCGAAGAGACAACATGTTTTGTTCTCTCGGCCTTTTGCCCTCGAATATCTATTTACCCTCGGTTATTCTGGCCGATTGATGCGTATTATGTGTATAAACATGTGTGTACGGAACTTTAATCAGTCACAAGCGTCTGTCGTTTCGATATGCACGAGACGATCGAACGTCTGGTCTGTCGACACCGGTACGAGCGACGGGCGGTGGTCGTCGATCCGAACGAGGTCGTGGAGCGCTGTGCGAAGTGCGGCAAAGAGCGCGTTCGGGGTGCCGCCGGGTCGTAGTGATCGACGGCGGGCCTCTCAGGTCGGCCCGAGCAGTTCGTCGAGTCGGCTGACGCGCCGGTCGCCGAGCACGCATCGCCCGCGGTCCTCGTGGCCCACTCGCTCGACGTGGACCGCGTCGAGGCCCGCGTTCCACGCGGCGCCCACGTCGCTTTCGCCGTCGCCGACGTAGTAGCCGCGGTCGCTCCGAGGGTCGACGCCGAGGTCCGCCATCGCCAGTTCGATGGGGTCCGGGTCGGGTTTCCAGCCCGTCTCGTCGGTACAGCAGACCACCGCGTCGAACCGGTCGCCGAGGTCGAGCCGGTCGAGCACGGGCTCGGCGAGGAACCGCTGACAGTGGGTGACGAGCCCGGTCGGGCCGCCGGCGTCGTCGACGCGGTCGAGCAGCCGGGCCGCGTCGTCGTGGAGATACGTCGCCTCCGCGCGAGCGACGCGATCCTCCTCGGCGTGGAACGCCGGCCAGAATGCGTCGGGGTCGACTCCGAACTCCCGGAGGGTGTCGCCGCGGGCGCCGCCGAGCCCGTGCCAGAGGACGTACGCCTCCCGGTCTGAGAAGGGGCGGCCGAGCCGGTCGCCGACGCGGTCGAAGACGCCGCGGGTGTACGACCACTCCGCGTCGACGAGCGTCCCGTCGAGGTCGAACAGGTGGAAGTCGTAGTCGGCGACGGTCACGGAGCCGTGGGTAGGCGGTCACCGGATAAGTGCGTTGTGGGGTCGCGCGGGTCCGAAGACGACACCGCGGCGCGCGGACCTCGCGTTCCGACCGTCACTCCTCCCGGACGTGGATCGACGACCCGAGGTATTTCTGTAGCACCTCGTCGGCCGAGTCGGCGTTGTATCGGTCGAGATCGGCGGCGATCTCGCGTTTCAGCGCGTCGAGGAACTCGCGATCGGTCCGAAGCTCGCGGAAGTCGGCAGCGACGACCTCGACGCCGAGGCGGTCGCTCGCGAGCCGACGGAACGACGGTTCGTCGCCGATCTCGCCGCGCCAGAGTCGGTCGTGGAAGAAGCGCCGGCCGCCGGGGGGATCGTCGGTGCCGGGCTCGCGCGCCGGAATCTCTACCACTGTCTCGAACCGCTCCGGGTCGACGGTGGCGCGCTCGGGTTCGAGACGGAACTCCACGCGGAAGACGTAGGCGGCGTCCATGGGCGACGATCTGCGGGGACAGAGGGTAAAAGTACATACCGCTCGGTCGTGTCGGTCCGCACGTATGTTGGATCGCCTCCGTGCGCTCACGGAACGCGCGTACCTCCGGCACCTCCGCCGGGAGATCGAAGACGTGCCGACCCACGTCGCGATCATCCAGGACGGGAACCGGCGGTACGCCCGCGAGCGCGGCGACGACGCGCCGGACGGTCACCGCGCCGGCGCCGACACCACCGAGCGCGTGCTCGACTGGTGCGCGGACCTGGGCGTCGCGGAGCTGACGCTGTACGCCTTCTCGACCGAGAACTTCGAGCGCCCGGACGAGGAGTTAGAGCCGCTGTTCGACCTGTTGGAAGGCAAGCTCCGCGAGTTCGCCGACGCCGACCGCGTCCACGATCAGGGGGTCCGCGTCCGCGCGATCGGCGACATCGACCGCCTCCCGGGGCGGGTTCGCGACGCGGTGGACTACGCGGAGCGTCGCACCGCGGACAACGACCGGTTCACGCTGAACGTCGCGCTGGCGTACGGCGGGCGGACGGAGCTGCTCGACGCGGCGACGGCCATCGCTCGCGACGTCGACGCGGGAGACCTCGACCCCGCCGACGTTGACGTCGGGACCGTCGAGGACCGGCTGTACGACCGCCCGGTACGCGACGTCGACCTCATCGTCCGGACCGGCGGCGACGAGCGCACCTCGAACTTCCTGCCGTGGCACGCCAACGGCAACGAGGCGGCCGTCTACTTCTGTGCGCCGTACTGGCCCGAGTTCTCCGAAGTGGAGTTCCTCCGCGCTATCCGCACGTATCAGTCTCGCGAGGAGTCGTGGCGCCGGGACAGAGCGGATCGGGCGGTCGCGCTCGTCCGGGCGGTCGCCGAGGTCGAGATCGTGGAGGCCCGGGCCGTCGCGGGGCGGCTCCGCGACCGGCTGCCCGCCGTCGACGCCGGGGCGCTCCGGGACGCCGTCCCCGGCGAGGACAGCGGTCCGGGGGCGGTCGAGATCGAGACCGACTCGCGACGGAGCGACGCGGACGAGGCGTCGACTGACTGATCGCGGAGCGACGCGGACGAGACCGGCGCGCCGCTCCCCCCGGACGAGGGCTCAGACCTCTTTCCGGGTCATCTTGTCGAACGCGACCGTGACCGATTCGGTCGCCATGTCCCCGTCGGCGCTCGCGTCGAGTTCAGGCGGGCTGTACTCCTTGATCCAGGCCCCCTCGAACCGCCACTCGAGGAGCGGCTCCGGATTCCCGCCTCGCCCGTCGAGCAGTTTAACCGCGATCTCCTTCCGCCCCTCGTCGGCCTTCCCCGCTCTGACCGCTTCGTGCCAGTCGTAGAGGCGGTTGACGTCCTCGCGCTGGATCCCCCGCTCCATCTCGAGGTCGTCGAACGTCGTCTGTCCCCAGACCTTCTTTTCGTAGTCGGCGTCGTTGCCCTCGCGGTACTCATCCTGTTCCGTGGAGCGACCCGGGATGGTGACGGTCTGCCAGCCGGACACCGCCTCGCCGTCGAACTCGACTTCGAACCGGTCGGTCCGCAGCGCGTCGTGTCGGCTCAGCGCGGCGGCGTCGGCGGTCGCCTCCGTCTCCGCCTCCGCCGCGCTGGACGCGAGGCCCAGCGCACCGGCGACGCCGATCGTTTGCAGCACTGTTCGCCGTCCGATGGTCGGTAGCATGGTCTTGTCCTCTCTGTGTGCAGCGACGGCCGCGCAGTCGTTCGTTCGGACGGTTCACCTCGTGTGCGATCGTTCGGACGGTTCACCTCGCGCGGTGCGTATCGACGCGGCGTCGGCACGCGTCGCGGGCGTCGGCGTGTGCCGTCCATCCGTCCCGACCACGCCGAACGCCCCCTTACAGTTGCGTATGTCACATTTAAATATTACCGATCTTTTAAAACATATCAGACAGAACGCAACGACTCGGCCGCTCTCGGCTCCGATCAGTCCGATCGCTGTCAGACGTCGGCGGGACGCCCGTTCAATCGCTCACGCCGGGTTCTTCCGCGTCAGGTCGCTGCCGCAGATCGGACACCGCTCCTTGTTCTCGTCGAAGGTGCGGTTGCAGCCGACGCACTGGAAGCGCCACTCGCGCTCCTCGGTGATCCCCTCGCGCTCGATCGGTTCGACCGGGAGGTCGAGCCGCTCGGCGACGTTCTGCATCGCGTAGTCGTCGGTGACGAGCGCGCCGTGGAGCTCCAGCGCGGTCGCGATGAGCCGGATGTCGGTGTCCGACAGCTCCGCGGCGTCGCCGGAGCCCTTCGCGGCGCGGCGGACCCGGTCGACCGCCTCCGGGGCCGGCACGTGGACGGTCATGCCGGAGCCCTCCATCGCGTCGAAGCGGAGCGCGACCTCGCCGGTCAGCTCGTCGTGGACCGCCGGGATGGAGACCACGTCCTCGTCGGTCGTGTACTCGTGGATGAACGCGGACGAGTCGAGGACCTGCATCAGCGGGCGACGACGATGTAGTCTTTCACCGCCTGCACGTTCGCGACCGGCACGCGGAGCCGCCCCATCTCGTCGAACTCGAAGTCGACGCGCTCGTGTCGCAGCTGCTCGTGCGGGCTGACGAGGAGGTGGTTCAGCTCGCCGGACTCGAGGTTCATCGTGATGTTGTACAGGTCCCCGAGTTCGGTTCCGTCGGCGCTCATCACCGCCTTCCCGGAGAGGTTCTCCGCGAGGATGTCGACCATACCCGCACGGTCCCGGGCAACGGTCTTAAACGCCACGGGCCGTCCGACGGGCGACGGACGCGCCGGCCGCGCTCGCCGCGGCTCGCGGCGGCGTTTTGAAAGGCTTAACTGACGGCCGGGACGAATAGACGCTATAACCTTCTCGGGGCGATCACATATGACCGACCACACACACGCGGACACCCTGCGAACCCCCATCGTCGCCGTGCTGGGCCACGTCGACCACGGCAAGACGAGCCTTCTCGACACGATCCGCGGCTCCGCCGTCAGCGAGGGCGAGGCCGGCGCGATCACCCAACACATCGGGGCGACGGACATCCCGCTCGACACCATCTCCGGGATGGCGGGCGAGCTCATCGACCCGACCGACTTCGACCTCCCCGGTCTCCTCTTCATCGACACGCCGGGTCACCACTCCTTCTCGACGCTGCGCGCCCGCGGCGGCGCGCTCGCCGACATCGCGGTGCTCGTCGTCGACGTCAACGACGGCTTCCAGCCGCAGACGGAGGAGGCGATCGACATCCTCCGGCGAACCGGGACCCCCTTCGTCGTCGCGGCCAACAAGGTCGACACGACGCCGGGGTGGAACCCGCAGGACGGCGAACCGATCCAGCGGAGCATGGACGCGCAGTCCGAGCGCGCGAAGTCGATGCTCGACGAGAACCTCTACGAGATCATCGGCCAGCTGTCCGACGCCGGCTTCTCGGCCGACCTCTACTGGCGGGTTCAGGACTTCCAGAAGAACATCGGCGTCGTCCCCCTGTCGGCGCTCACCGCCGAGGGCGTTCCCGACCTCCTCACCGTCCTCATGGGCCTGTCGCAGCGGTTCATGAAAGAGGAGATGGCGATCGACGTCACGGGGCCGGGCGAGGGGACCGTCCTCGAGGTGAAAGACGAGCGCGGCTTCGGCGCGACCGTCGACACCGTCGTCTACGACGGCGTGATCCGCAACGGCGACACCGTGGTCGTGGGCGGCCAGAACGAGCCCATCGTCACCGAGATCCGCGCGCTGCTCCGTCCGCGGCCGCTCGCGGAGATCCGCACGGAGAAGCAGTTCGAGAAGGTCGGCGAGATCGGCGCCGCGGCCGGCGTGAAGATCGCCGCGCCCGACCTCGACGAGGCGATGGCGGGGGCGCCCGTCCGGGTCGTCCGCGACCGCACCGTCGACCAGGTCGTCGAGGAGGTGAAGGCCGAACTCGCCGAGATCGAGGTCGACACCTCGGAGAACGGCGTCGTCGTCAAGGCCGACACCCTCGGCTCGCTGGAGGCGATGGCGAACGCCCTCCGCGAGGCGGAGGTCCCCATCCTGCGCGCCGAGGTCGGCGACATCGCGCCGCGCGACATCGCGGTCGCGGAGACGGCGAACCAGGACGAGCACAAGGCGATCCTCGGGTTCAACGTCGACCTCCTCAAGAACGCGGAGTCGGACCTGGAGAACGCGGACGTGAAGCTGTTCAAGAACGAGGTCATCTACCAGCTGGTCGAGGACTACGAGCGCTACGTCGAGGAGAAGCAGCGCGCGCAACAGGAGACGGTGCTGGACAAGGTCGTCCGGCCCGCCCGCTTCCGCATCCTCCCCGACCACACGTTCCGGCAGAACGACCCCGCGGTCGTCGGCGTCGAGGTCATCTCCGGCACGCTCCAGAACAACCGCAACGTCGGCTTCTTCGAGGGCAACGAGTTCGAGCGCGTCGGCGACCTCTCCGGGATCCAGAAGCAGGGCGACGACGTCGACGAGGCGCGCGCCGGCGAGCGCGTCAGCATCGCCATCGACGGCCCGACGGTCGGCCGCGGCATCGAGGAGGGCGACACGCTCTGGACCGAGGTGCCCGAGAAGCACGCGAAGATCCTCGAACAGGAGCTGAAAGAGGAGATCACCGCCGACGAGCGCGAGGCGCTCCAGGGCTACCTCGAGACGCGGCGGAAGCGCGACCCCTTCTGGGGGAAGTGACCTCGACAACGCTTTTCTGACCGGTCGTCGTCTGTGTCGCATGGTCTCCCGCGAGAACGCGGTCATCCTCTCGTTCATGGCGGTCGGGCTGGCGCTCGGGTACGGCGGTCGCGTCGCGACGGAGCTGAGCGACACCGCGCTGATCGGCGTCGTGCTCTTCGTCGGCGTCGTCGCACCGCAGCTGGTCGTCGGCTACCTGGACTCCGACGCCTCGGAGTGACGCCTGCCCGCAGCTCCCGCCCGCGAGCCGACGTTATGTGCGTCGACCCCGTAGCACGAGTATGGAGACTACCGTGGTCGAACACGACGGCGCAGTTCTCGCACGACTGGAGAGCGACGACAGGGTGTTCGAGGTACGCTTCGACGCGCTCGAACCGACCGACGTGACGCTGCGGTTCCTCCGCGACGGCGACCGCGTCGGCAGCGTCTACAACGACGACGGGACGGAGCGAACGATGGCGCGGCTGACGACGGCGCGCGAAGGGACCGACTTCATCGGCGTCGAGGTCCCGAAGGAGTTCGTCGCCGAGATCCTCGACGCGGCGCTCGAAACGGGGCGCGTCACCGACGAGACCGCCGCCGAGGGGTACCGACTCCGCGTGCTCTGAGTCGTCGCGCCGCGGCTCCGGAGTCAGCCGTACACGAGGACGACCGCGGGGACGAAGGCGACCTTGCCGCCGCCGAGCAGCGCCGCAAGCGGCCGAGGCCGGTAGGTTCCAAAGCGCTCGCGGTCGTCGGCGAACTGAGTTGCTGCTGGGTCCATACGCGTACGGGGAGCCGTAGATCACCTCGTTTGCGCGTCACCCGTACCGACTGAACAGTAGGCACTCGACAGTTAGAACAACGATACCCCGGGAACCCGAGTTTCGATTCCGATAGTTTGATCACTGTTATCAAGTGTGTCGATTCTACCCACACAATTACAAACACGATACAATGAGGCGAAATAGTAAAAATACGCAGTTGAACACGGTTAGAAAAAACCTATATTCAACTACAGGCGGGCGTTTTTGTCACGTCTGCTAGTGAAAGATGGTCCAACTAGTGTACTTTTCAGCGATTGCGATGTGCCTCTTGGGGGCGACCACCGTCGTGTCGTACCGATCAGGGCGTCGGTTGGATAGCACTGTCCGCAAATACGGAGCGGCGACGACGCTTTCCGCGGCAGGGATGTTTCTCGCATACGCCGGGATGACGACGATTCAGTTCTTCTTCGAGCAGACCGGACTCCCACTGTTGCTGATGGAACTGTCGCGGTTCATCGGGTACACTCTCATGTGGGCGGGAATTGTCTACGTTGTCGCGGCTATTTCGGGAGCCAGTCGACGGCTTTCGCTAGCGCTCTTTGTGGCCATAGCGGGCCAGTTGTGGATGACGTTCCTCGCGTGGAAGACGGCGTTCGTCCCGCAACAGGTCGTACTCATTAGTCCGCTGCTGCTCCTCGGCGGCGGGTACCTCCTGTATGGGCCGGTAGCAGCGGCGGCAAAAAAACGGTCAGAGCGTCGGCTGACAGTATTCAACAAACTCAAGCATATCATGCTTCTCGGGTGGTTCGGTCAGGTCGCGACAGTCGTCGTCCACCCCAGTACGCTCGGACTGACGACGGTGTTCACAGACTGGGTGACGATCATGTACGTAGAATTGCTTATCGTTAGTGCCTTCGTCAGCGTCGTGTACAGTAACGCGGTCATGTTTGATCAGATACCCGGATCCGGTACTGAAGGGACAGATACGAAGGACGCAGAGCGGATGGCCGACCGCACGGGATCACCGAGGGCACAACGATGAGTACCGAATACGGCCTCACGGCACGGTTCCGGCAGAGTTACAGCGCACAGGTAGGGATGGTCGTCGGGTTCGCACTGATAACGACGCTCGCATTCATGCTCGGATTCACGCTGTATCTCCTCGCTGCGCCACCTGATCTGGTTATGGACCGGGCGATTGGGGTGATGGTTGCGCTGGCGATTGTCTTCATCGTCAATCTCGGCGTCGTTGGCGCAGTGTTGGGTGGGAATGTCGCAACAGCGCTGAATAAACTCAGTAGTCGGGCTGAGCGAATCGGTGAAGGCGAGTTCGGTGTCAGCCTGGAGACCGACCGTACCGACGAGATTGGAGAGTTGTACGACGCGATCGACGAAATGCGGACCGACATCCAAACTCAGCTGTCCGAGATTGAACGAGCGAAGGCCGAGGTTGAATCGACGAAACAAGAGGCGACGGAATTTAACGAACACCTCCAGTCAGAGGCAATGAAGTTCAGTCGGGTGATGGGCGCGGCCGCAGAGGGCGACCTCGATCAGCGATACGATCCGCCCGGTCGGAGCGACGCAATGGCAGAGATCGCGACGGCGTTCAACGAGATGATCGGAGCGCTAGAGACCGCGAGACGAGAGCGGCGGAAACTGATGAGTGAAGTTGAGACCGACGTTGAAGCACCCATCTCCGAGCTCTCACAATCCACTCGAGACGTCGCAGATCAGGCGGCAAGTTTGAACAAGATTGTCACTGAGCAGCAGTCAGCCATGGAGCGGACGTCGGGGGAGGTTGCAGAACTCAGTGCCACTGTTGAGGAAGTCGCATCAACGACCACAGAGGTTACGCACACGAGTGAACTGGCCGAAGAGCGGGCCAAACGTGGCCGGGAGTCATCGTCCGAAGCACTCGAAGCGATGGAAGCGATCGAAACCGCGGTGGCGGATGCCTCCTCGAAGATGAACCGCGTCGAAGAAGGGGTCGAGCAGGTCAGCGAGGTGACCGATCTAATCAACGACATCGCGGAACAAACCAGAATTCTCGCGCTGAACGCGAGTATCGAGGCCGCCAGAGCCGACGGTGGTAGCACGAGTGGCGACGGCTTCGCCGTCGTCGCTGACGAGGTCAAGTCGCTAGCTGCCGAATCGAAAGAGAGCGTGAATGAGATCGAAGCGTTAGTTGAAGACGTTCAGGCAGAGACGGTCGACGCGGCCGACGGACTGCGGACGGCGATGAGACGTGTCGATGCCGGGACGGCTGCCGTGGAACGAACCGAATCGGACCTCGATGAGATTGTTTCAGCAGTCCAAGAGACCAGCCACAACTTCGAAGAGGTGTCTGACACGACTGATACGCAAGCAGAGACAGCAGAACAGATTGCCAGCTCGATCAATGATCTGGTCGGCGAGTTAGAAGCGATGGCGGACAGTATCGACGAAATGGCGCTCGCGACCCAGTCGCAGACCGAACAAGTCGATGCCATTGCGTCAGCGACCGAGCAGTTAACGAGCGGCGGTGACGCCACAGATCAGACGCCTTCGCCGGCTCAATCAGGCCCACAGTTGGCGGGCGACGGCGGATCTGAGTCCGTGCGGAACGAATACGACGCCGGGTGAACCTGTCTCACTGCCTGATTTTTTCGGGGCGACACGGCGGCTAGGCACGACCGTGAGTTGCCGACGATCACCTCGGCCATGAGGCCCCTCTGGAACGACCCGTCTCCGGGTCGATAGGAAACTACCGAAGCGCTCAGCGTCTTTCCTCATTGTCTCACTGACGGCTGATACCGTGGCTTCGCCGCGTATTCCGGCTGTAGTTATTGGAACTGATAATATTAGGGGTGGCTTCATACATGTGCGACGCATGCCATATGTGTGTTCGTACAGACAGCGACGTTCGCATTTACCGCAGGAGCACTGATCATTTCAACGGTCGGATTCCTGTGGTTCACCACCACTGGGGACTACGAAAACGACTACCTGTACCTCCCGCCCGTGATCACGCTCCTTGCTGGTGGAGCATACACGGTAATGGCGGCGAGTTCTTCGGGAGTCATCGCGGCAGACATCATCCTCGAAGCGAGGTACGCGGACTGGCTCGTCACAACGCCGCTTATCGTCGCGTACCTCGGGCTCGTCGCTGGCGCAGGACGGCGGACGATCGCCGCCGCGATGGCCGCTGATGCCGTGATGATCGTCGCCGGATTCGCGGCGACCACGACCGGCACCGCGGCCGTCCGGTGGGCCGGCTACGGCGTCTCGTCCATCGCGTTTCTCGCGCTGGTGTACCTCTTCGTCACCGCCTTCACCGACGCGCTGGGATCGGTCAGCGCCGCCGCACAGGGGATGTTCCGCACGCTGCGGGACCTGACGATTTTCCTGTGGTTCGTCTACCCGATAGCGTGGCTCTTCGGACCCTCCGCGGCCGGATGGATATCGGCTGTCGATTACCACTTCATCGTGGCAATCCTCGACATGTCGGCTAAGATCGGTTTCAACCTGATCATCGCGTTCAGCCTCGTCCGCGTGACTGAACTCGTCGACACGACCGAACAGCCAGAGACCCCCGCGTAACCAACGCACCTCCAAACAGACACACATCGACAATGTCGACACAAGACAGTCCAGACGGGTGGCTCGCGAACAGTCTCGACAGACAAGCCGGCGTCGCGCTCACCGCCTTCGCCGCGTTGCTGGTTGTAACGGCCACGACTCGATGGCTTGCGATCCGCGACACGGTGTCGCCAGCAGCCGAATCGGCTGTGATCTCAGCGCTCGCAACCACGGTCGTCGTGGCCGTCGTCGGCGCGGCGCTCTTCTCGATCATCTTCGTCCGTGACACGGCGGGCGCGCTGTCATACCTCATCGACAAGGCAGTGAAGATCGAGGATGGAAACTTCGACGTCAATCTTGAGTCGCCGCGTGACGACGAGGCCGGGCAAGTGTATCACGCGGTCCGAATGATGCGTGATTCCATCGTTGCGCGACTCGAAGAAGTCGAAGCCGCCCAACAAGAGGCACAGGAGGCACAACGCGAAGCGGAGGCCCGTGCTGAACGACTGGCCGAGCAGGCAGACGAGATGAGTGAACGGTTCCAAGCAGCCGCTGACGGCGATCTCTCCGTTCGCGCTGACGAGGATATCAACGAACCAGCGCTTGCCACTATCGCGGCATCGTTCAACGACATGATCGCCGAAGTGGAGGCGACGGTCGAAAACGTCCGCACGTTCGCAACGGAAGTCGAGAACGCGTCTGAAGAGATCGACGACACTGCGGCCGACCTCGCTGCGCAAGGCGATGACGTCGCCGACGCGATTGAACGGATCGCCGAGAACGCGACGACCCAAAACGACACGATTCAGGGGGCGTCCAACGAGCTGTCGGACCTGTCGGCATCGGTCGAGGAGATAGCAAGTTCCTCGAATGAGGTCGCCGAGCAATCGGAGGCTGCGGCACAGCTCGGCAGCGACGGAAACGAGGCAGCGACCGAAGCGGTCGAAGAGATGAACGCTATCCGTGAGAAAACGGAGACGTCGATCGAGCAGGTTGAGCAGCTTGAATCGGAGATGGACGCTATCGGCGATATCGTGACACTGATCGACGATATCGCCGAGCAGACCAACATCCTCGCGCTCAACGCCAACATCGAAGCAGCACGAGCAGGCGGTGGCGGCGATGCGAGCGAGGGATTCGAAGTCGTCGCGAACGAGGTGAAGAGCCTCGCCGAGGAAACCGCCGATAAGACCGACGAAATCGAGCGTCGGATCGACGACCTACAGACGACGGCAAACGAAACCGTCGAAGAGATGCGTGAAACAGGCGACCGAGTCGACCGCGGCGTCGAAACCATCGATGAATCCGCCGAGCTGCTCCTCAGGATGGTCGAACAGATCGAAGAGGCGAACAGCGGCATCCAGTCGATCAGCGAGGCGACCGACAGCCAAGCGAGTTCGACCGAACAGACCGTCGCACTGATCGACGAAGTGGCCGACCTCAGTGACCGGTCGACCGATGAGGCAAACGAGGTAGTTGAGCTCGTGGAATCACAGGCGGCCGAGCTCTCACGGGTGACCACACGGATTGACTCGCTCACCGAACAGGCCACACAGCTCCGCCGACAGATCGATTCGTTCGGGAGTCGCGACGGTGCGCGGCCGGATACTGACGTTATGTCGCCTGCCTCGACCGCCTCGCAATCTCCCGGCGACGACTGAACGCGCCCATCGTCATCTCGGTAACAGTGGTGGCTTGCGCCGGACACGTCACGCCGCCAACCATCTGATTGATCGATACGTGTCCAGCAGTCTCGCCTCGGTTCGTCACTCGGTGGGGCCCTCGTTCAACCAGTGGTAGTCGCACGACCAGCCACGGGCGAAAATCGTAACGGGGGCGAAACAGCGGGACGGGACGGTCATCAGACCGAGTACGGGAACAGGGCGTTAATCGACGGTAGGCACAGACGGCGAACGTTTGTCGCTGACGTGTCAGCGAAGCATAATACCTACCCCGCAGCGTCACCGTCTGGTGCCGGCCACCACCCCCTCGCGACCAGCTCGTCCGTTTCGACCAAACGCTCGGACGGGAGGTGACGGCTCGTCCGACTCGTCACCCATCGACGAACGCAATCTCCCGAGAGATCGTAACCGTTCGGGGAAAATCAACGGGCTCTACGAGTGGTGCTTCACTTCGGGGTTACACGGAGGAGCCCGCAGGAATCAGCGCCGGACCCGTCGCTGCCGCTGTTCACGTAGCGCCGAGACGAGCCTGACGAGGGGCGACTGCGCTTGTCGCCCCGCCCGTCTGATCACCCGTATAGCAGGATGATCAGGGCGACGAACACCAGTTCCCCGCCGACGAGCAGCCCGGCGAGCAGCCACGCTCGGTAGGTCCACAGCCAGTCCCGAGCGGCCGCGAGCCGCCCATCCCCGTCCGCCTCGGCGCGGTAGGCGGCGTCGACCTCCCAGCCCGTCTCGGGGTCGTACGTCGCGGGCACGCGGGCCCCGACCAGCTCGTCGACGTCGAGCGGCGAGACGCCCGCGGCCTCCAAGAACTCGAGGAACGCCTCCGACTCCCGGAGCGAGCCGTCGCGCGGGGCGTCGAACCGCTCGGTGTGGGTGGCGTCGCCGTGGGGCGGGCGCATCTCGACGGCGACCCGGTCGCCGACGGAGCGCACCCGGGTGACGATCAGCGCGTTCTCCTCGTCGTTGAGGTACGCCTCGCGCAGGCGGCGCTTCACCTCGTCGTCGACGCCCGCGTCGTCGAGGTCGTCGGGGAGCGGGCCGGCGTCGTCCGCGGCGTCGGCGGTCGCCCCCGCCGACTCGGCCGCGGTCGTCTCGCCGCCGTCCCCGGATCGGTCCGCCATCGATCCGACGTTGACGGCGCGCTCGGATAAGCACACGGCCGCGGCCGCTCCGGGCCGGTCGCCGTTCGCCCCCGACGGACCGCCTACTGGAGTCGGTAGCGCAGGATCGCGCCGATGCCGCCGAGGTTCGACAGCTGCTCGCCGGGGGCGAACTCCGAGGAGAAGACGACCACGTCGCCGCCCTGCTGTTCGACCGACTCGATCACCTCGTTGACGTCGATCTCC
>ENA-ORDC01001995-ORDC01001995.1-marine-metagenome-genome-assembly--contig:-NODE-1995-length-13530-cov-2.670854_pt1 | contig 13530 bp, 13 predicted proteins | sample MGYA00237783_ERZ508515 | MGnify/ENA primary metagenome ERZ508515 (study PRJEB26186, sample SAMN06268792) | marine metagenome | isolation source: Eden Landing Ponds, San Francisco, CA, USA | place... | reverse complement strand
CCGAGCCCACCAACGAGGGCCAGCGCTACCAGTCCGAACAGCTGCTGGGCATGCAGGGTGCCCGCATCTACGACGACATCCACGTCTCGGGCCACCTCAACAGGGAGGGCCACTACGAGATGCTCGACGCGCTGCAGCCGGAGAACGTCATCCCTGCCCACCAGGACATGTCCGGCTTCTCGGAGTACGTCAACCTCGCCGAGAGTCAGGGCTACGAGATGGGTCGGGACCTGCACGTCACGCGCAACGGCAACATGATCCAGCTGGTCGAGTAGCATGACCAGCCAGTCCCAGGCCGCCGTCGAGCAGGCTATCACGCGACGCCGCGAGCTGGTCAACGAGGCCATCTCGGAGGAGCTGCCGGTCGAGCGGCCCGAGCGGCTCTACGAGGCCGCCCGCTACCTGATGGACGCCGGCGGCAAGCGGCTCCGGCCGACCGTCTTCCTGCTGGTCGCCGAGTCGCTCGCGGAGGTCGACCCCGACGCGGTCGACTACCGCGCGTTCCCCTCGCCCGCCGGCGAGGTCGACGTGTTGCGCGCCGCGGTGAGCGTCGAAACCATCCAGTCCTTTACGCTCATTCACGACGACATCATGGACGACGACGACCTTCGCCGGGGCGTCCCGGCGGTCCACCGCGAGTACGACCTCTCGACGGCCATCCTGGCCGGCGACACGCTCTACTCGACGGCCTTCGAGCAGATGGTCGACACCGGCGCGCCCGCCGACCGTTCCGTGGAGGCGGTGTCGGAACTGGCCTCGACCTGTACGAAGATCTGCGAGGGGCAGTCGCTGGACATCGACTTCGAGTCTCGCGACGCCGTCTCGACCGACGAGTACCTGGAGATGGTCGAGCTGAAGACCGCGGTGCTGTACGGCGCCGCCGCCTCGATCCCGGCGACGCTGTTAGGCGCCGACGATGCGGTCGACCCGCTGTACGGCTACGGGCTGGACATCGGCCGCGCCTTCCAGATCCAGGACGACCTGCTGGACCTGACGACGCCCAGCGAGCAGTTGGGCAAGCAACGAGGGAGCGACCTCGTCGAGGGCAAGCAGACGCTCGTGACGCTGCACGCCCGCGAACAGGGCGTCGACGTCGACGGCCTCGTCGACACCGACTCCGTCGAAGCGGTCGACGAGGCGGAGATCGACGCTGCCGTCGAGCGCCTGCGTGAGTCCGGTAGCATCGAGTTCGCCCGCGAGACCGCCCGCGACCTGATCGCGAGCGGCAAGGAGAACCTCGAAGTCCTCCCGGACAACGAGTCGCGGACCCGCCTCGAAGAGATCGCCGACTACCTCATCGAACGGGAGTACTGACTGTCGGCAGCCCGGCCGGCGGTCCGTCGCACCGGCCGCCGGAGCGGCGGGCTGGCCGAACCCAACGCCGTTTTGACCCCCGGAACCGAACTCGCCGTCAATGGACGACGAGGTGCGCGAGCGCGCCGAACAGGCCGCGGAGGTCAACGCCCTGTTCAACGCGCTCAAACACGGCAGCGACGCACAGGTCGGCGCCATCATGGGGCCGCTGATGGGCGACAACCCCGAACTCCGGGAGTACGGCGACCAGGTGGCGGGCGTGATCGCGCCGGTCGTCGAACGGGTCAACGGGATGGACGACGCGGCGAAGCGCGAGCGGCTGGCCGAACTCGCGCCCGAACGCGTCGAGGAACTCGACAGCGAGGACGAGGACGACGACCGGCCGCTGCCGGATCTGCCGAACGCCGAGGAGTACGACGAGGTGCGGATGCGGCTGGCGCCCAACCCCAACGGGCCGTGGCACCTCGGCAGCGCGCGGATGCCCGCCGTCATCGGGACGTACAAGCAGATGTACGACGGCTGGATGCTGTGTCGGTTCGACGACACCGACCCCGAGACCAAGCGGCCGGATCTCGACGCCTACGACGAGATCGTCGACGCCATCGACTTCCTCGGCTTCGAGCCCGACGAGGTCATCAAAGCCAGCGACCGGCTCGATATCTACTACGACCACGCCCGCGAACTCATCGACCTGGGCGGGGCCTACACCTGCTCGTGTTCGGGCGAGGCGTTCTCCGAGCTGAAGAACTCGGGCGAGGCCTGCCCGCATCGGGACAAGGACGCCGAGACCGTCCGCGAGGAGTTCGAGGCGATGGTCGACGGTGACTACGACAGCGGCGAGATGGTCCTCCGGGTCAAGACCGACATCGAGCACAAGAATCCGGCGCTGCGGGACTTCGTTGCCTTCCGGATGATCGATACGCCCCACCCCCGCGAGGAAGCCGCGGAGTACCGCTGCTGGCCGATGCTGGACTTCCAGTCGGGGATCGACGACCACCTCACGGGGATCACCCACATCATCCGCGGGATCGACCTGCAGGACTCCGCGAAACGGCAGGGGTTCGTCTACGACTACTTCGGCTGGGAGTACCCCGAGGTGCTTCACTGGGGCCACGTCCAGATCGACGCCTACGACGTGCCGATGAGCACCTCGACCATCCTCGAACGGGTCGAGGCCGGCGAACTGACGGGCTGGGACGACCCGCGGGCGCCCACTATCGCCAGCCTGCGGCGGCGGGGCATCCACGGTGAGGCCATCGTCGACGCGATGACGGAACTGGGCACCTCCACGTCGAACGTCGACCTGGCGATGTCCTCGGTCTACGCCAACAATCGCGACATCGTCGACGAGGAGACCGACCGCGCGTTCCTCGTGCGCGACTCGGGGCCGGACGGCGACGGCGGTGAGGTCGGTCCGGCCGTCGAACTCCCGGTCGAGGGCGGCCCGGAGGCGGGCGAGCCGCCGGTTCACCCCAACCACGAGGACCGGGGGCGGCGGTCGATCCCGGTCGGCGATGCCGTCCGCATCGAGGAGGGGGACCTGCCGCCGGTCGGCGAGCGGGTCTGGCTGAAGGGGTTCGGCCCGGTCGAACGCACCGAGGACGGCCTGTCGTTCACTGACGACGATCTCGACGTCGTCCGCGAGGGCGATGTCGACGTCGTCCACTGGGTCCCCGGGAAAGGAGCCGTCCCGCTGCGCTTGCGAACGATGGACGGCGACGTGACCGGCTACGCTGAGCCGGGCGTCGCCGAGTACGCGGTCGGCGACCTCGTCCAGTTCGAGCGCGTCGGCTTCGCCCGTATCGACGAGACGACGGACGAGTCGGACGCCGAAGCAGTCGCCTACTTCACCCACCCCTGACGAGGTCGAAACCGAACTCACTCGCGGAAGCGAACCGCCCGACAGCGCCGCGATCGTGGTCCGAACACGTTCGTGAAGTGTTCTCAGTATTGATTTCGGAAATACAGTAACGCGAACAAGCTATCTCGGCATGATGTGTAAGGTTAAGCTGCTTTCCTATCGGGACAAATAGCAGGTACTGTCGCCTATATGAGTGTCATTGCTGAGATCAGCATCCCGTCGTCTGAATTCGAGTTGGGACGAATCACAGATGTCTCCGGGACGGAGACGATCGAGTTGGAGTCGCTCGTCCCCGCCGGCGAGCGTGCGGTCCCGTTCTTCTGGGTCTACGATACCGATTTCGAGGCCTTCGAGGAGGCAATCAAAGGACACCCGTCGGTCGACGGGATAGCGGAGATAGATTCCTACGACGACCGGGTGTTGTACACCTTCCACTGGTCGGTCGAGAGCGACACCGTCTTCCGGTCGATCCAAGTCGTCGACGCCTATATCCTGAACGCGACGGGGACGGGCGACTCCTGGCGGTTCGAACTCCGATTTCCCTCTCGTGACTCCATGTCGTCGTTCCGCGAGCGCTGTCACGACCACGCGGTCGGTTTCGAGGTCCTGCGGGTGTACAACCCGAGCAAGCCGGACCTGGGGCCGTGGTACGGGCTGACCGAGCCCCAGCGCGAGGCGATCGTCCTCGCGGTCGAAGAGGGGTATTACGACATCCCCCGCGGCTGCACGACCGCGGAGCTCGCGGAGCGACTGGACATCTCGGACCAGGCGGTCACCGAACGACTTCGCCGAGCGATCGTCACGCTCGTCAGCAACACCGTCCTCACCTCTCCGAGCAACTGACTGGGGCGGAGACCGAGTCGCCGTCTGCGGCCCCGGAACCGCCGCCTGCCGACGGCCGTGGGGCGGCGGCTGACGCTTCTACCGCCGGATTTCGCGAGGGACAAGGTTTAGGTTCCGGGACCCGGTTGACACAGTATGGCCATCGACCCTGAGTTCGAGGAGAACCGCGACATCGCCGAGCAGCACGACGGTCACAACGTCTGGGGGCCGGTCGACGAGCCCGAACAGCTGGGCATCCACGGCACGCACGTCGCCGTCGACTTCGACATCTGTCTCGCCGACGGGGCCTGTCTGGAGGACTGCCCCGTCGACGTCTTCGAGTGGGTCGACACGCCCGACCACCCCGAGAGCGAGATCAAGGCCGACCCCGCCAACGAAACCCAGTGCATCGACTGCATGCTCTGTGTCGACGTCTGCCCCGTCGACGCCATCGACGTCGACCCCGGCCGCGCCGGCCGTATCTGACGCTTCGAGCCTTTTCTCGCCGGTTCTTTCCCCGTCTGCCTCGTCGCCGGCCGCTTCGCGAGTGCCGACAGCGTAGGCTGGCGCATCTCTGTGCTTTCGGTGGACGAAACACTTACCCCTTCTCCGTGAGGCAACAGGTCTAGGTGTGTGATACCAATGCACAATGTGGTGCTGACCAAGGGGGTTCCCGACTTCAGGGAGGGACAGGTCTCCTTCGACGAGGAGGGCCACCTCGAACGGGGGAAGACGCCGACGGTGATGAACCCGAACGACAGAGCGGCGTTGCGGGCGGCACTGGGGACGAGGGTCCGCAACGGGGGGACGGTGTCGCTTTTGAGCATGGGGCCGCCCGGCTACAAGGAGGTCCTGCAGGAGGGTATGCGGGAGGTGTACGCCGACGACCTGTACCTGCTCTCCGACCGCGAGATGGGCGCCGCCGACACGTGGGCGACCGCGATGACCGTCGCGACCGGCATCCAGAACCTCGAAGACCCGCCGGACCTGGTCTTCGCGGGCTTCAAGACCGCCGACGGGGAGACGGGCCACACCGGTCCGCAGACCGCCTGGTGTCTGGACATCCCGCTGGTCACCCACGTCGTCTCGCTCGAGATCGACGAGGAGGCGGGACGGCTGCGAGCGAAACGGCTGGTCGAGGGCGATATCGAGGAGATAGAGACGGTCGAGGCGCCGCTGCCGTCGTTCGTGGTCGTCGACCCCGAGTTCGAGTCGACCTACCGGAGAGCGGCCCACCGCCTCGAACACAAGGACATGCGCGCACAGACCCGGCGGCGCGCCGAGGAGTTCGAGGACCACCTCACCGTCTGGGACCACGCCGACCTGAATCTCGACCCGGACTACATCGGCCTCGACGGCTCGCCGACGATCGTCTCGGGCGTCGACCCCATCCCGAAGGCGCCCTCCGAGCGGGAGGCGACGGCCGTCGACCCCGACGACCCCGACGGAATGGAGAGCGTCGTCGCGGAACTGACGCCGTACGCGGCGGGTGACTGACGATGGTCGAGATCGACCCGACGGACCACGACATCGCCGAACTCGGGCCGAAGATCAAAGACGTCGACGACGCCGACGAGCTACGGGAAATGCTGGAGTTGGAGGAGTCGGGCGAGGACCGCGCGCCCGTGAAGACGCTCGTCGAGGACCGCATCGAGAAAGTCGAGGACGACGGCGAGGCGGTCGACCCGGAGTCGGTCGACCTCTCCGAACAGACGGTCGCGGACATCGCCAACCTCGTCCGCGACGTCGACGACACGGCGGTCCTCCGGGAGATGTTAGACCGCGAGCGAGAGGGAAAAGACCGCAAGACAGCGAAGGAGCAGATCGAGAGCCGCATCGAGTCAGTCGAGGGTAGCGACGAGGCGGAGGGCGAACAGCTAGAGTACGTTCCCCCCGAGGAGAAACACTCCGACCTGGACCACCCGACTAACGACAAGCAGTGGGTTGAGGGCGTCGACGGCGGGACCTATCGCGACATGTGGGTCTACTGCGAGACGCAGGACGGCGAGCTCATCGACGTTTCCCTCGAAATGCTGGGGAAGGCCCGCCGGCTGATGGACGACTACAATGACCAGTATGGCGGTGATGAGACCGGCGATCCCGAGGACGTGGTCGCCGTTCTCATCGGCGACGACGTGGCCGACCTCACGGACGAGGTCGTCGCTCACGGCGCCGACCGAGTCGTCTACCTGGAGAACGACCGATTGGGGCGATTCCGCCATCGACCGTACACTGAGATATTCTGCGACATGGCGCGGGCCGGCGGTCAGCTGGCCGCCGAGGGTCGGGAGTCCGTCGACTGGAAGGAGTACGACGAGCCCCGCTACACCGTGTTCCCGGCGACGAACAACGGCCGGGACCTCTCGGCGCTGGTCCAGGGTGAACTCGACTCCGGGCTGGCGTCGGACTGCTCGGGGCTGTACATCGAGGACGCGATGATCTCGAATCCCGCCAAAACCGGGAAGCCGGGCGACAGCGAGGAGTTCGAGCGGGTCCTGCACATGAAGCGGCCGGACTTCTCGGGATTCGAGTACTCGACGATCCTCTGTATCGACAAGCCATTTAGAGACTTCCACCCGCAGGGCGCGTCGGTCATCCCCGGGAGTTTCGAGATACCGGAGCCCGACCCCGACCGCGATGGCGAAGTGGTCGAACACGAGATGCCTCTCGACGAAGCGTGGTTCGACGTGACGGTGACCGACCACGACACCCTCGACACTGGGGTCGACCTTACCGGCCACGACGTGGTCGTCGCGCTGGGGCGGGGGATCGGCGACGCGCCGACCGCGGGGATCGAACTCGGGCTCGACCTCGTGGAAGCGCTCGACGACGCGGCGCTGGGGCTCTCGCGGGGCGTGATCACCTCCTCGTACAACTTCGCGGGCCACGTCGAGAGCTACGTCGGCGAGCAGCGCCAGATCGGCGAGTCCGGGCAGGTCGTCGAGCCCGACGTCTACGTGGCGGCGGGCATCTCGGGGGCCATCCAGCACAAGGTCGGCATGGACGAGTCGGACACGATCGTCGCGGTCAACACCGACCCCGAGGCCGACATCCGCGACTTCTCTGACTACTTCGTCGAGGGCGACCTCTTCGAAGTGCTCCCCCGGTTGACCGAGGCGGTCGAGCGGGGCGAACTGCCGGCGGCGCTCGCGGAGGCGGACGACTGACGATGACTCCCGAACACGAACACTACGAGGCGGTCGTGGTCGGTGCCGGCCCGGGCGGGGCGGCGGCGGCCGCGACACTGGCGCGCAACGGTGTCGAGACGCTCGTCCTCGAACGCGGTCCCGAGGCCGGGTCGAAGAACGTCTCCGGCGGGCTCATCTACGCCGAGGCGTCCTCGCCGTACACGATAGACGACCTCTTTCCGGAGTTCCGCGCCGAGGCCACCGACCGCGCGGTCGTCGACCACTACATCCACAACGTCGCCGGCCGGACGGTCAAGACGGTCGACCTCGGCGACGTTCACGGCCACGACACCGAGTGGGCCGACGCCGTGCTGCGGGCAAAGATGGACTCGTGGCTGGCCGACCGGGTCCACGAGCTGACCCGGGAGACCGGCGGCGGCCTGCTGACCGACGTCCGCGTGAACGGCCTCCTGCGGGAGGGCGCGGAGATCGTCGGCGTCACCTGCGACGAACTCGATCCCGTCAGGGCGGACGTGGTGATCGCCGCCGACGGCGTCAACTCCGAACTCGCCCGCGAAGCCGGCCTGATGGACTGGGAGGAACCCGACGAGTGGTTCCAGGGCGTCAAGGCGGTCGTCGACGTGCCCGCCGAGACCATCGAGGAGCGCTTCGGCGTCGACGAGGGCGAGGGCGTCGCCCACCTCTTCTCCGGTGATCTCTTCGACGGCGTCCGCGGCGGCGGCTTCCTCTACACCAACGACGACTCGCTGTCTATCGGCACGGTCTTCCACCTCGACTCGGTCGCCGAGGAGCGCGCCGAGCCCCACGAGCTATTGGACGGTCTGTTGACTCACCCGCTGATGGCCGACTGGCTGGGCGAGGAGTACCGCGAGCGGGAGTACTCGGCAAAGCTCGTCCCGGACTCGAAGAAGGTGGCCCATCCCTCGCCCCACCGCGGGCGCCTGCTGCTGGTCGGCGACGCAGCCGGCCAGATGCAGGCCCAGGGGCCGATCATCAAGGGGATGAACCACGCCGTCACCGCGGGGGCGCTGGCGGCGGAGGCGTTCGTCGACGCCCGCTCGCGGTCGGACCCGGGCCAGGCCGGCGAGCGCTACGAGGCGAAGTTGGAGAGCGAGGGCGTCATGGACAAGCTGCGGCCGACCCGCTACACGCTGGCGGGCAAGGCCGGCGAACTGGGCCCTGTCGCCTCGCTGACGGACGCGCTGGCCGACTCCGCGGTCGGCCGGCTCGGCGTCCGGCTGCTGGGCGACCGCGTCGAGCGGCTGTACAACTCCCCGTTTCTGCTCGGCATGCTGCCCGACACCCGGACGGGCTACGTGACGCTGCCGACGGTCATCGCCGAGGAGCTGGGAGACACGATACGCGGCGACAACGACGTCGAGCCGCCGGAGCTCGACGACCGGATCGGCGAACTGACCTACGACGTCGACCAGGGCAACCCCCACATCGAGCTGCGGGACGACTCCTACGCCGCCAGCGGGACGGCCGTGACGGCCTGTCCGGTCAGCGCCGAGGACTTCGGCGGCGGCTGCTACCGCGACGAGTACGTCGGGTCCAACGGCAGCAAGGAACACGTCGTCAGCCTCGACACCCAGCCCTGCGTCGAGTGTGGCACCTGCGCCGTCGTCGCCGACACCGACTGGCGCCACCCCCGCGGCGGCAAGGGCGTCGCCTTCGACGAGGGATAAGCGGGGATGCCGTCGCAGTACAGCGACCGGATCGCCGACCTCGCCGACGCGGCCGAGGCGGACCGCGCGTCGTTCGACCCGCCGGCGGACCCGCCCGACGAGCGGCGAGCGCTGCGGTACTGCCGAGAGGGCGTCGGCGAGGCCGTCGCCGTCTACGTCGCCGCGCGGACGGGCGAGTTCGCCCGCTTCGAGGAGGGGGAGTTCGAGACGCTGGAGCTGGCGATGAACACGTATCTCGACCTGTACGCCCGCTGTTACGGGGTCGACATCGATGCGGACTGTTCGGCCCGGACCGCGGCCGAGGCGCTGGTCGACACGCACGATATCGTCGCAGTCGCGCAGATACTGACGGGTGTTCCATCGGGGGAACCTGCTGGTAACTGAACGGTCAGGTCGGGTAAGTTGACTGTACTCCGTGTCGATAGGTTTTTGTCACGGTGGGTACCCGTTGGGGGTGGGTTACGGGATACGATGATGGAAGCCACGTACGGTGAGACAGGGGTACAGCTACAGACCGGGTTCGTCGACGGTGTCGTGCGGTTCGTCGTCGGGGGGATCCAGGACGTGCTGCCGGCGGTCATTCAGGCGTCGCTTGTCGTCATCGTCGGCGTCGCGCTGGCGTCCGTCCTCGCCAGCAAGACCTACAAAGCGGCGGTCCGGTTGGGACTGGACGAGCGGGTCGAAGCGGGTCCGTTCGACGGGCTGTTCGGTCCGGACCGCGACGCAGCCGCCAGCGCCGTGTCGTCGTTCGTGAAGTTCTTCGTCCTCGCAGTGGCGCTGATCCTCGCTATCGGCGTCCTCAACCTCCGTGAACTGCAGACGCTGAACCAGACGCTGCTTCTGTACGCCCCCCGCGTGCTCGCGGCGGCGCTGGTCGGGGTCGTCGGCCTGGGCGTCGGTCGGGTGGCCTTCCGCCTGGTGACCAACGCCCTCGAGGGTCGCGGCGTCGGCGAGACGGTGTCGGGGACGGTTCTCGACAGCGTCTTCCCCGCCGAGGGCGACAGGCTGGCGCGGTTTGGCGGCCGGATCGTCGAGTACTACGTCTATTTGGTGACGCTGTTCGTCGTCGCGGACGTCCTGCGAGTCGGTCCGCTTCAGGAACTGTTCGCCGCGGCGACGTTCTATGCACCGGAGGTCATCGCGGGCGTGGTCGTCCTCGTCGTCGGCGTCGTCGTCGCCGGCGTCGTCGCCGACCTCGTCGAGCGGTCGCGGACTGCACAGCGTACGCCGGCGCCCGGCGTCGTCGCCGAGGCGACCAAGGGCGTCGTCGTCCTCCTGGCGGCCGTCGTCGCGCTTGACGCCGCCGGTGTCAGCACCAGCCTGCTGACGACAGTGCTGTACGTCGTCGTCCTGCCGCTGGCGCTGGGTGTCGCCCTCGCCGCCGGGCTGGCCTTCGGCTACGGCAGCCGTGACTACGTCCAGCAGCACATCGAGGACTGGACCTGACGGCGGCCGTCTTCGGCCGTTCGCCGCCAGTCGTGTCGCTCGTCTTTTATCGTGATCAACAGTTAAGTTCTATCGCGTGGTAGCCGATGACATGGAGATCACGGCCGACGTGGAGTTCGACAACGACGACAGGCGCGACGTGTACGACTACGTCGAGCGTCACGGCTCCGTCAGGCCCCGGGCGGCCCGGCGGGCGCTGGACATGGACCCGCGGGCGTTCGGTCACCACGTGGCGATCCTGAAGCGCAACGGCGTCCTGCTGGAGGTCGACGGGGAGTTGCGGATCGCCTACGACGAGGAGCTCGAAGAGGAGTTCACCGCCGACGACGTCGAGGTGACGGTCCGCCGGGCTCGCGAGGAGGACCTGACTGGATTGGTCGGGGTGATCCGGCGGGCCATCGGCGACGGCACGTACGTCGACGCCGAGACGGTCGCGGACGTCGTCGACCACGAGGAAGTGCTGTTGCGCAACAACGAACTCCAGTCGCGGGTGTTTTTCGTCGCGACCGTCGACGAGGAGGTCGTTGGCTGGGTCAACCTCAACACCACCGAAACCGAGAAACTCGACCACACGGCGAAGCTCACCGTCGGCGTCCTCGACGAGTACCGTGGCCGCGGCATCGGCGGCGAACTGCTCGACCGCGGCGTGCGCTGGGCCGGCGACAGCGGCTACGAGAAGATCTACAACAGCGTTCCCGCCTCCAACGAGCCGGCCATCGAGTTCCTGAAAGGCCACGGCTGGGAGACCGAAGCCGTCCGCGCCGACCATTACAAGATCGGCGGCGACTACGTCGACGAGGTGATGCTCGCGACCGCACCCTGACGGCCCTTGCGCCGACGCCCGCCTCTCTCCTGATACCCGACCCGACTCACCCGTCGCCCTCTCAGGTCATCCTTTTATACCATATACGGGTGTATACTGTTATATGTCGTCTAACGATGAGCTCCGGGCCAGTCGGTTGGACACGGTGTTCGACGTTCTCGCGAATCGGCGTCGGCGAGCAGCGATACAGGTGCTTCGCACGGCGCCGCGGGGGTCGCTGGACGTGGACACGCTCGCGGACGGGGTCGTGTCGCTGTGTGACAACGACCCCACCGAGACCGAATCGGCGCTGTATCACACGCACCTCCCGAAGCTCGACGCGACCGACATCGTCGACTACGACACGGGGTCGGACACCGTCGAGTACAACTCCGATCCGATAGTCGAGCGCTGTCTCGACGTCGCCGAGACCTTCGAGTCCGACAGCTGGATCCGCCGGTCAGGGTAGCTCGTCGTCGACCGGGTCGGCGACGACGCCCGCCTGCTGGGCGAGCACGCGGGCGTGACCGGCGCAGACGAGTCGGTTCTCCGCCCACGGGACGTGCAACTCGACGGCCGCTCGCGCCTCGCAGCCGTCCTCCGCGCAGGTGGCCATACCGAGGGTTCGGCGGCCCGACTGAGAGGGTTTTCGGCCGTCGTCCTCTTGCCGAAAAATACGGCCGAAGCGGGTCAGAACAGCGCGACGCCGGCCATTACGACGAGGACGCCGCCGGTCAGCAGGAGTTGCAGGACGTTGGAGGTGAGCATCCCGAGCAGCGTGACACCGGCAGCGCGGGCGCTCTCCTCGATGTCGCCGTTCTCGGCCAGTTCCATCCCGAAGACGGTCCCGCCGGTCGCCAGCAGGAACCCCATCGGGCCGGCGGCGACCATCCCGACCAGGCCGGCGACGGTCGCGATGACGGTGGTCCTCGTCGACGCGCCGCCGGCCTTCGCGGAGATCGCGCCGGAGAACCAGTCGACCAGCGTCGCGGTCAGCGCGACCAGCGTCAGCCCGGACAGCAACACCAGGCCGGGCTCGGCGAAGCCGCTGGCCCACCAGTAGACGTACACGCCCGAAAGCGAGAGCAGGCCGCTCGGGACGACCGGCGCGACGCTGCCGACGACGCCGCCGACCAGCAGGACGAACGCGACCGCGACCAGCAGCTCCCCCGAGAGCGAGCCCAGTGCCTGTAGCATCATCCGAATCTCCCCATCTCGTCCCGAACGTTGGGGTCGGCGTACCGTGAAACCAGCGGTCGGGTGGCCGCGCCCAGCGCCCGCATGCACTCGCGGGTGGAGTGAAAGCCCAGCGCCTCGGCGACCGCGTCCCACGGTCGCCCCTGCAAGGCCTTCAGGACGAGCAGTCGCTCCTCCCTGGCGGTCAGCGCACGGTCGTCGTCGGCGTCGGTCGAACTGCCCGCAGCGTCTGCATCGGCGTCGACGAGGTAGCGGACGGCGAGCCGGCGCAGCGGTCGCGGCGAGGTGTCGAAAACGGCCGCGCCGCTCGGCATGCCCGCGAGTAGCCGCCACTCGGCGTCCGACAGGGACAGATCCGGCGTCGCGTCGACGCTCGCGAGCGCCGCGCGGACGACGTCGGGGTCGGCATCGGCCAGCGGGTCAGAGAGGACCGCCGCGATGCGGTCGCAGAACCACGCGGCATGGCGGTCGTGCAACTCGCGGCCGGCGTCGCCCGTCGGCCGGAGCATCACCGCGGAGTACTCGCCGCTCGTGTCGTTGCGCGTCGTCGAGAGGTGGACCGTCCGGTAGCCGTTAGCAGCCCAGAACCGCAGTAGCTCGGGCGTCGCGCCGTAGCCGGTGCCCAGCCAGTCCACCGCGTCGGCGAACTCCGACTCGATCTCGGCCAACAGCCGTGAACCGAGCCCGCGCGAGCGGGCCGCGTGGTGGGTGGCGATCCGGAGCACGCGCAGCCCCTCGGGAATTGCGGCGTCCTCGTCGCGGAGCTGGCTGGTCAGCACGTCGGGGATCATGTTGCCCCGCACGCGAGCGCCCTCGTACATCGACGCCCGCAGATCCGCAGGGAGGTTCCCCTCACGGGCGAGCAGCGCGACGGAGACGACGTGGCCGTCGTGGACGAGCGCGCGGACGGCGACGTTCGGGGCGTCCAGCAGCCGCGCGAGGTCGTCGGGTTCGGTGCGGTAGTGGGCGGCGACGAGCAGCCCGAAGGCCTCCCGCAGCAGGTGCTCGTCGGCCAGCAGATCGTCGGGATCGAGCGCGCGGTACTCGGCGGTTTCGGGGCTCGCGTCGGTCACGAGCGGGTCGACCACCGGAGAAGCGTCCAGCAGCAGCGCGCGGAAGCCCCAGACCTCGACGGGGTCGCCGGCAGCGTAGCGGATCGGGTCGGTCATGCTCACGTCGGTGACGGCCAGGTCGGACTCGTCGAGTCGGTCGCGAAAGCGCACCGAGAAGCCGCGGCCGGCGCCCTCGTAG
>ENA-ORDC01001992-ORDC01001992.1-marine-metagenome-genome-assembly--contig:-NODE-1992-length-13538-cov-3.138400_pt1 | contig 13538 bp, 12 predicted proteins | sample MGYA00237783_ERZ508515 | MGnify/ENA primary metagenome ERZ508515 (study PRJEB26186, sample SAMN06268792) | marine metagenome | isolation source: Eden Landing Ponds, San Francisco, CA, USA | place... | reverse complement strand
GCAGGGTGCGCGGGTTGTAGCGGGTCAGGCGATTGCGGGCTAGGGGCCGGGGCGAATGCGGCATGCCTCTAGACGCCGGACGTCGCGCCCCTCCGGGCCGCGCCCGCTACGTCGGATACACCCGCTGGCTCTCCGGGATCTCCAGCAGGCGCCGGCGCAGCGCGGCCAGCACCGTCTGCTCGGCCCGGTTCAGGTGCGTGGCCGGGTTGGAGATCAGGTAGATGTCGATCGCCGGCGGGTTTTCGTAGGGCGGCAGGCGCCACAGCAGGCCGTCGCGCACGTCGCGCTCGACCGCGTGGATCGGCAGCACGCCGATGCCGATGCCGGCGACGATCAGGCGGCGCACCTCCTCCAGGTGGCTGGAGGTGGCGATGATCCGGTTGGCCAGGTTCTCCTGCGCCCGCAGCAGCGCCACCGGCCGCAGCGCGTCCGACATCTGGTCGGTCTTGAACGAGACGAAGCTCTCCTCGCGTAGGTCGGCCAGGCTCAGCCCGCGGCGCCGGAACAGCCGGTGGCGCGGGCCGCAGAAGAAGCCGAAGTGCTCGCGGAACATGAAGTCGTAGGTCAACTGCGGATGGCGCTCGTGCACCAGGCACAGGCCGAAGCTCGCCGTCTTCTGCAGCACCGCGCGCTTCACCTCGGCGCTGGTGTCGACCTCGATGGTGTAGCTGATGCCGGGATGGCGCCGGTGCACGTTGGCCAGCGTCTCGTCGTAGAACGGGCAGATCACGTGGCTGGCGCTGGCGATGGTGACGTGTCCGGTGATGTGTTCGCGCACGTCGCGCAGCACCACCGACAGACGCGAGATGTTGCCGTAGATGTCGACGCACTCGCGGTACAGCAGCTCGCCCGCCTCGGTCACGCGGAAGCGTCCGCTGCCGCGCTCGATCAGCCGGCGGCCGAGCTGGTCCTCCAGCCGCTTCAGCGCGTTCGACACGGTCGGCTGCTTCAGCAGCAGCCGGTTCGCCGCCCGCGTGATCCCGCCCTCCTGCACGATCACCATGAAGGTGCGCAGCAGGTTCCAGTCGAGCTCCCGCGGGATCCGCTCCAGGCTGGCGTCGTCCATGCTGAGCCCTTTCTCGGCAGGCGGCGCATGCAGGCATCCTTCGACACGGGCGGCAAAGCCGCCCTACTCAGGATGAAGGCTCGGACGTCCTCCTCATCCTGAGTAGCGGCCGCAGGCCGCGTGTCGAAGGATGCCGCCCGATCCGTCCCATTTCGCAAATCTATGAAGCTTATTCTGCTTATCTATTTGCATGATGTCGATCTTCGGGGCCCTAATTGGCGGTAACAGGCCGGCGCACAAGACCGGACCGGATCGAACAGGGACCCCGAGCGGGAGACGGGTATGGCCCTCGCGGCCGAAGGCGAGCGCGACGCGCGTCCGTGGATTCTGCTGTCGCCGGCGCTCACGGCGATCACGCTGCTGCTGGCGATCCCGACGTGCTTCGTCGTCGTCTATTCGTTCTGGCTGCGCACGGCCACAGGCGACGAGCAGGTTGGCTTCTACCTCGACAACTGGATCGAGGTGCTGTCCGACCCGTTCTACCGTGACATCCTGCTGTACACGCTGAAGATCGGCGTGATCACCACGGTGTGCTGCGCCCTGATGGGCTATCCGGCGGCCTATTTCATCGCCTTCTCGAAGATGCGCAACAAGGCGTTCCTGCTGCTGCTGCTGATGCTGCCGTTCTGGATCAGCTACATCATCCGCACGATGTCCTGGATCAACATCCTGGGCGTTTCGGGCGCGGTGAACTACGCGCTGCAGACGCTGGGCATCGTCGGTCAGCCGATCCAGATGCTGTACAACGAGGCCACCGTCGTTCTCGGTCTGATCCACTTCCTGCTGCCTTTCATGGTGCTGAACATCTATGTCAGCTTGGAGGGCATCGACCCCAACCTGAACGCCGCCGCGCGCTCGCTCGGCTCGACGCCGTTCCAGGCGTTTCGCGAGGTGACGCTGCCGCTGTCGCTGCCGGGCTTGGCGGCGGGCAGCCTGCTGTGCTTCGTGCTGGGCTCGGGCACCTACATCACGCCGCTGGTGCTGGGTGGGCCCGGCGACGGCATGTTCGCCAACCTGATCTACGACGCCATCATCACGCAGCTGAACTGGCCGCTGGGCTCGGCGCTGTCGATCGTGCTGCTGGTGGTGTTGGGCGCGGTGGTACTGCTGTACAACCGCTATCTTAGCCTGGGTCAGATCTCCAAGGGGCTCGGCTGATGACCGGTTGGAGCTTCATCCGTCTGGCGACCATCCTGGTCTACCTGTTCATGTTCGCACCGGTGGCGGTGGTGATGCTGCTGGCGTTCAACGCCAGCCAGTTCGGCTCGTTCCCGATGACCGGGCTCAGCTTGCGCTGGTTCGTCGAGCTGGCGCAGAACGACGCCATCGTCCGCGCTTTCCAGACCTCGATGGTCCTGGGCGCGCTGACCAGCGTGATCTCGACGACGCTGGGCGTCACCGCCTCGCTGGCGATGGTGCGCTACGACTTCCCCGGCAAGAACCTGCTGAACACCGCGCTGATCGCGCCGATCTTGGTGCCCGAGGTGGTGCTGGCGGTGTCGCTGCTGTTGTTTTTGCAGTTCCTGTCGATGCCGAAGAACTTCGTGCTGCTGCTGCTCGGCCACGTGATCTTCACGCTGCCCTTCGTGGTTCTGGTCGTGCAGGCGCGCCTCGTCGGCATCAAGAAGGAGTACGAGGAGGCGGCGCAGTCGCTCGGCGCCAGCCCGATCCAGACCTTCTTCCAGGTGACGCTGCCGCTGCTGATGCCGGCGGTGGCGGCGGGTATGCTGTTCGCCTTCACGATCTCGTTCGACGACATCACCGGCACGCTGTTCTGGAAGCCGCCGGGGGTGGAGACGGTGCCGACCCAGATCTTCGCCATGCTGCGCAACTCGATCAGCCCGGAGATCAACGCCCTCGGCACCGTGATGATCATCATCACCGTGGCCCTACCGCTGACCGGCGCCGGCATCGCCCGGTGGCTGGCCAGCCGCAGCGGCGGTTAGAGGACACCGCCGCGATGCAACCGCGACCCGTCGTCCAGACGGCACACGAAAACAGGGAGGCCTGAAATCATGGACGATCAAACCCGCTACCAGCGCCTGCTGGAGCGCTACCGCAACGGCGACATCGATCGCCGCACTTTCCTCAGCCTGCTGGGGGCCGCCACCGTGACCGCCGGCGTCGTTGGCGCGCCGGTCGCCGGCCTGCGCAAGGCCGCGCTCGCCGCCAAGCCCGACAATGTGCGCTTCGACGGCTGGGGCGGCGTGGTCTCGGAGGCGTTCCGCGAGTACGCCTTCGAGCCGTACGAGAAGGAGACCGGGATCGAGGTGATCGACGGCACCTTCGGCGGCGCCGACGAGTACCTGGCCCGCGTGCGCTCGGCCCAGCCGGGCGAGTTCAACATCGCCCACCTGTCGGGCGTGTTCGACTACGTGCGCTACCACAACCTCGGCTTCTCGACGAAGCTCGACGAGAGCAACATCCCCAACCTCGACCTGGTCATCAAGGCGCTGCAGGAGCCGTTCCGGCAGGTCAGCGACGGGGCGCTGTCGGCGGCGCCGTACGACTACGGCACCACCGGTCTGGCCTATAACCGCGACGTGATCTCCGACGAGGAGATGCGGGAGAAGGGCCCGAACCTGCTGATCGACAAGGCCTACAAGGGCAAGATCGGCGGCTGGGCCGAGTGGAAGACCCGGATCTGGTACGGCGCCCTGCAGACCGGCCAGGACCCGAACGCGATCGAGGACATGGACGCGGTCTGGGAGGCCGTGCGCACCCATCGCGATCTCGCTCTCAAGTACTGGCAGTCCGGCGCCGAGCTGATGAGCCTGCTGGCGAACGGCGAGATCCACGTCACCGAGGGCTGGTCCGGCCGCATCGCGGCGCTGCAGGAGCAGGGCCACAACATCGGCTACTTCGACCCGCCGGGAGGCCTGGGCTGGCAGGAGTGCCTGTTCGTGCTCAAGGGCTCGCCGATGGAGGCCTGCGAGCAGCTGCTCAACTTCATGCTCGAGCCCGAGGTCGCGATCGCGGTCGCCGAGGGACAGAACTATCCCCCGGCGCTCGATCCCAACAAGGTCGAGCTGACCGAGAAGATCAAGAACCTGCCGGCGTATGACCCGTCCGGCAAGCTCGACGGCCTGAACTTCTTCAAGCCCGCCTACTGGAACAGCCACGAGGGCGAGTGGTCGAAGGAATTCGGGCGCATCCAGCGCGGCTACTAAGCGCGTAGCTCGCGCGGACGCGTGAGGGGCCGGCGGCCGATAGGACATCGGGGGCGGCCGCCGGCCCCTTCACTTCCCCCATCCCCGAATCACCGGAACGCGGGAGCCAGCCGTGGCCGAGCCCACCCACGCGGTCGAATTGCGCAACATCGTGAAGCGCTTCGGCGAGTTCACGGCCGTCCACCGGATGGACCTGGACGTCGAGCGCGGCACCTTCGTCACCTTCGTCGGCCCGTCGGGCTGCGGCAAGACGACGACGCTGCGCATGATCGCAGGCCTGGAAGGCGCCACCGAGGGCGACATCCGGATCAAGGACCAGCGCGTCAACGAGCTGCCGATCCACAAGCGCAATCTGGGTTTGGTGTTCCAGAACTATGCGCTGTTCCCGCACAAGACGATTTACGAGAACGTGGCCTTCGGTCTGAAGTACCGCGACGTCGACCGGGAGACGGCGCGCAAGAAAGTGCGCGAGGCGCTGCAGCTGGTGCAGCTGCCGCACGTCGAGGAGCGGGTGCCCAAGCAGCTCTCCGGCGGCCAGCAGCAGCGCATCGCGCTGGCCCGCGCCATCGTCATCGAGCCCGACGTGCTGCTGCTCGACGAGCCGCTGTCGGCGCTGGACGCGAACCTGCGCGAGGAGATGCGCGTCGAGCTCAAGCGGATCCAGCGCGAGCTCGGCATCTCCACGATCTTCGTCACCCACGACCAGTCGGAAGCGCTGGCGATGTCCGACAAGGTGGTGGTGATGAGCGAGGGCTGGATCGAGCAGGAGGGCACCCCCGAGGAGGTCTACAACGAGCCCGCCAGCGAGTTCGTCGCCAACTTCCTCGGCATCTCCAACCTGTTCTCCGGCACCGTCGCGGAGGTGTCCGGCGACACCGCGCGTCTGACCCTGGACGATGGGCCGGAGCTGCTGGGCCACCCGCGCCAGGGCCGCGCCGCGCGCCAGGGCCAGCGGGTGCGCCTGGCCGTGCGCGCCGAGAAGGTGTTCCTGTCCGAGACCGCGCCGGCCGCCGACGACGCCTCCGTCGTGATGGACGGCCGGGTGACGGCGGTGGACTACCAGGGCCAGGCGGCGCGCTACTTCGTCGAGGCCGGCCCGCTGAGGATGCAGGCGATCAACCAGATCGACCGCCGGCCGTTCCACGAGGGCCAGGAGGTGAAGCTGCGGATCCGCGCGCAGGACGTCGTGCTGCTCGACTCGGATGCCGCGAGGCCGTCGGCGAAGGCGGCGGAATGAAGCCGATCGCCGATCCCGTCCGGGCGCCGGAGGCCGGCGAGCGCCGGCCTTCGCACCTGTTCTATCAGGGGCGCCAGCGCCGGCCGCTGATCGACCGGGCGGAGGGCGTCTACATGTGGGACGTGCACGGCCGCTGCTACGTCGACGGCTCGTCCGGCGCAATGGTGTCCAACATCGGCCACTCCAACGCGCGGGTGCTGCAGGCGATGGAGGCGCAGATGCACCGCGCCACCTTCGCCTACCGCCTGCATTTCGAGAACGCGCCGGCCGAGCAACTGGCCGCCGAGGTGGCGGGCCGCCTACCGGGCGAGTTGGACCGGATCTTCTTCGTCTCGGGCGGCTCGGAGGCGGTGGAATCGGCGCTGAAGCTGGCGCGCCAGTGGGCCGTGGCGACCGGACAGGGCGAGCGCTGGAAGGGGATCGGGCGCTATCCCTCCTACCACGGCTCGACCCTGGGCGCGCTGTCGGTCACTGGCTACGACCCGCTGACCGAGCCGTTCCGGCCGATGCTGCGGGAGATGCCGACGATCCCGGCGCCAACCGCCTATCTGGACCGCGACGCGCTGTCGATGGAGGAGCGCGGGCGGCGCTACGCCGATCTGCTCGCCGAACAGATCGAGCGGCAGGGCCCGGACAGCGTGCTGGCCTTCGTCATGGAGCCGGTGGGCGGCGCCTCCACCGGGGCGCTGGTGGCGCCGGACAGCTACTACGCCCGGGTGCGCGAGATCTGCGACGACTACGGCATCCTGTTGATCTACGACGAGGTTATGAGCGGGGGCGGGCGCACCGGCCGCTTCGTCGCCGCCGAGCACTGGGGCATCGCGCCCGACTTGATCGTATTGTCCAAGGGCTTCGCCGCCGGCTACGCGCCGCTGGGCGCGATGGCGGCGCCGGCGCGGATCGTCGAGCCGGTGCTGGACGCCGGCGGCTTCCCGCACGGCTACACCTACGCCGGCAACCCGCTGGCCTGCGCGGCCGGGCTGGCGGTGCTGGAGGAAATCGAGCGGCAGGGCCTGATCGCCAACGCCGAGGCGCGCGGCGCCAGCCTGCTGGCGCGGCTGGAGGCGCTCAAGGAGCGCTTCCCGTTCGTCGGCGACGTGCGCGGCAAGGGACTGCTGACCGCGGTCGAGTTGGTCGCCGACCGCGACAGTATGGCGGTGCTGCCGCCGGAGTTGAACGCGCACGCCCGCGTCGTCGAGCTGGCCTACGAGCGCGGGCTGATCGTCTATTCCCGGCGCACCCGCGGCGGCCGCGAGGGCGACCACGTGATGGTATGCCCGCCGATGATCGTGACCGAGGACCAGCTTGACGAGCTGGTCGGCATGCTGGCCGCCGCGCTCGCTGCCTTCGCCCGCGAGGCGGGGCTGCCGGGCGGTTGACGGTGTGTCCGTCCTTCGACTCGGGCGGCTGGCGTCGCCCGGCTCAGGATGAGCGGGCTCCGGAGATCCGCCTCATCCTGAGCCGCCGCGCAGCGGCGAGTCGAAGGACGCCCGCACCGGCGCAGCGAACGCCGGCGCAACGAACCTGAAGGAGCACCCCACCCGTGAGCGCCCAGGACAAGGTCATCATCACCTGCGCCGTCACCGGCTCGATCCACACGCCGACGATGAGCGCCGCGCTGCCGGTCACGCCGGAGCAGATCGGCGAGCAGGCGGTCGCCGCGGCCGAGGCCGGCGCGGCGATCCTGCACCTGCACGCGCGCGATCCCGAGGACGGCCGGCCGACGCCCGACCCGGAGGTGTTCCGGCGCTTCCTGCCCACGATCAAGCAGGCCACCGACGCCGTGGTGAACGTGACCACCGGCGGCGGCCACAACATGACCGTGGCCGAGCGCACGGCGGCCGGGCGGGCGCTGGCGCCGGAGATGTGCTCGCTCAACATGGGCTCGATCAACTTCGGCCTGTTCCCGGCCGCCGAGCGCTTCTCGGAGTGGAAGCACGACTGGGAGCCCGAGTATCTGGAGGGCACCCGCGACTTCATCTTCAAGAACACCTTCGCCGACATCGAGACGATCCTGCGCGAGCTCGGCGAGGCGAACGGCACCCGCTTCGAGTTCGAGTGCTACGACATCGGCCACATCCACACGCTCGGGCACTTTCTGCAGCGCGGCCTCGTCAAGCCGCCGCTGTTCGTGCAGTTCGTGCTCGGCGTCCTGGGCGGCATCGGGCCGACGCCGGACAACCTGCTGCACATGAAGCGCACCGCCGACGCGGTGCTGGGCGACGCCTACCGCTTCTCCGTGCTGGCCGCCGGCCGGCATCAGATGCCACTGGTCACCATGGGCGCGATCCTGGGCGGGCACGTCCGCGTCGGTCTGGAGGACAGTCTCTACATCGCCAAGGGCGAGAAGGCGCAGTCGAACGCGCAGCAGGTCGCCAAGATCCGCCGGATCCTGGAGGAGCTGTCGCTGGAGCCCGCCACGCCGGCCGAGGCGCGCGAGCTGCTGGCGCTGAAGGGCGGCGACCGGGTCGCCTTCTGACCGTCGAACCCCAACAAAGGAGCCCGAGCCGCATGCGGGTCGTTCAGTCCGACGCCCACCGCACCCACCACCCCAAGCATTTCCTGGTGAACGGCGCGCAGCAGCCCAGCCCGGAGGTGCCGGAACGCGCCGAGCGCCTGCTCGCCGCCGCCAAGGCCGACGGGCACGAGATCGTGGCGCCGCGCGCGCACGGCCGCGGTCCGGTCGCCGCCGTGCACTCGCCGGAATATCTGCAGTTCCTCGAGCACATCGTGCCGCGCTGGCGCCGCATCGACGGCGCCAGCGACGAGGTGATCCCGAACGTGCATCCGCAGGGCCGCTGGCCGGCGTCCTATCCCGCCAGCGCCGTCGGCCAGGCTGGCTTCCACCAGGCCGACACCGCCTGCCCGATCGGCGAGGGCACCTGGGAGGCGGCGCTGGCCAGCGCCGAGATCGCCGTCAGCGCTGCCGAGATCGTGCAGCAGGGCGCGCGCGTCGCCTATGCCCTGTGCCGGCCGCCGGGGCATCACGCCTACACCGACATGGCGGGCGGCTTCTGCTTCCTGAACAACGCCGGGATCGCCGCCCAGTGGCTGCGCGATCGGGGCCAGCCGCGGGTGGCGATCCTCGACGTCGACGTGCACCACGGCAACGGCACTCAGGGCGTGTTCTACAGCCGCGGCGACGTGCTGACCGTGTCGATCCACGCCGATCCGGTGCGCTTCTACCCCTTCTTCTGGGGCCACGCGCACGAGCGCGGCGAGGGCGACGGCCTCGGCGCCAACCTGAACCTGCCGTTGGCCCGCGGCACCCGGACCGACGGCTTCCTGGACGCGCTGCAGCCGGCGTTCCGCCGGATCCGCGCGTTCCAGCCGCAGACGCTGGTGGTCGCCCTGGGCCTGGACGCGCACGAGGACGACCCGCTGCAGGGCTTGGCCGTCACCACCGCCGGCCTCGGCGAGATCGCCGCCGCCATCGCCGGCCTCGGCCTGCCGACGGTGCTGGTGCAGGAAGGCGGCTACCTGCAGGACGCGCTCGGCGACAACCTGCGCAGCTTCCTGGCGGGATTCGAGCGCGGCGTCGGCGGGTGAGGGCGATTGGCGCTGGCACGAGGGTGCATATATAGTGGTCGGGAGATCGCAGCCTTCGCAGAGACGGCGCCACAATGACCGAAATCCGCACCCTTAAGCAGCGCCGTGAGGACGAACTCGCCCGCATGCGCGAGGCGATCCGTACGGTCGAACGGGCGCTGGCCCGCTACGCCCGTGAGCACGGCGGCCGCTACGTGATCTACGGGTCGGTTGCCCGAGGCGAGTATAGGCCGGACAGCGACATCGACATTATGGTCGATTTTCCGGATGACGCCCGGCTGGGGGCGGAGATGTTCGCCGAGGACATTTGCTGGCAGAACGGCTTGACACCCGATGTTCGAGGTAAGGCCTTTTGTGGCGATCGCTTGATGGAGCGCATCGCCCGAGACGGCCAGGAACTGCAATGACGGATGCGCGCTGGCTCGAGATCGAACGCGATCTGAATGCCGGAATAGGTCATCTGGGCGAAGCTGCGGATGGGTTCGACAGTCTCGATCTGGAAGGCACCGACCGGCGGGCGTATTTCGATCGCATGGGGTTCATGCATGCGTTGTTGGCCGGGTACTCGTCGATCGAGAACGCGCTGAAACGAATTCTGGACGTTCTCGGAGAAGCCCAGCCGACTGGAAGCGATTGGCACCGCGATCTGCTGCGCCGGTTGTGCCAGCGCGGACCGGGGCGGCCAGCCGTGTTTTCGCCCGAGCTTTGCGAGCATCTGCACACATTGCGCCGCTTTCGGCACGTCGCCATGCATGCGTACGACGACTTCAGGCGCGACAAGGCCTGGAATACCGTTGAGGCGGCGAGAGCGGTCGTACCTGCGTTGCTGCTAGAGTTTGATGCGTTCAAGCGGGCGATTGACCCGCCCGAAGACCGGTAACGCCCCTTCTACACTGGATGGAGATCTCTGCACGGGCGGCGGTTGCTCGGGTGAGACGCTTCGAGACGCAGCCCAAGTACGCTGTTCCTCAACATGAAGGCGCCGTAGCTCCATCGTGAGGCGGTTGTCCCCAGCCTGTCGAAGAACGCCCGTCTCGCACGATGCGCCCGGCGGACGACGGCGCGTCGCCAAGATCTCATCACCGGCGCGGCGAGCGCTCCGCCAATCGCGCCAGCGCGGCGTCCTCGATGCGGCGGACCTGCTCGCCGGGGTCGGAGAAGCCGAGGGCGGCGTAGGCGGCGTCGGCCTCCGCGTTGGCGTGCGCCACGTTGAGCTCGAGGCGGCTCCAGCCGCGGCGCACCGCCTCCCGGGCGGCCGCCGCCAGCAGCGCGCGGCCGAGGCCACGGCCGCGCGCCTCGGGGTCGACCCAGACGTTCTCCACCAGCAGCACCGGGCCGGGCTTGAACAGCGAGAAGGCGCGGTAGAACGCCAGGTAGCCGCGCGGGCCGGCGTCCAGTTCGGCCAGCAGCGCCTCGAACGCCGGTGGGTCGGACCCGAGCCAGCCCGCCACATCGGCCGCCTCCGGTGATGGTCCCGCCTTGTCCTCGTGCGCGCGCAGGGCGGCCAGCATCGCCGCCAGCGCCGCGGCGTCGTCCGGGCCGGCGAAGCGGATCGTCGGCGCCATCGCCTAGCGCCCCACTGCATATCCCTGCATGAAGCGCGGGTTGGCGGCGGCCTTCAGCAGGTCCTCGTCCGTACCCGCGGCGGAGACGCGGCCCAGCGACCAGGCGTCGCCGACGCTGACGCGGTGGCCGCGGCGCTCCAGCTCGCGCACCGCCTCGTCGGGGAATCGGCCCTCGACGGTCAGGCTGCCGAGATCGGCCTGGCGCGGATAGAAGGACGAGGGCACGTGGTCGGTCTGGAAGCCCGGCGCGTCGATCGCCTCCTGCAGGTTCAGGCCGTGGTGGACGTGGCGCAGGAAGAAGTGCAGCGCCCACTGGTCCTGGTAGTCGCCGCCCGGCGTGCCGAAGGCGAGCCGGCGGCCGTCGTCGTGCTCGGCGTAGTTGGTCGACAGCGTGGTGCGCGGGCGCTTGCCCGGCGCCAGGCTGGCCGGGTGGCCCTCCTCCAGCCAGAACATCTGCGCGCGCGTGCCCAGGCAGAAGCCCAGCTCCGGGATCACCGGCGAGGACTGCAGCCAGCCGCCCGATGGCGTCGCCGCCACGCAGTTGCCGTGCCGGTCGACGACGTCGACGTGGCAGGTGTCGCCGGGCCCCCGGTCGTGGGTGGGGCCTTGCGCGGGGCCGCTCTGCACCGTCGGCTCGCCGCCGCCCAGGGCGTCGGCGTCCTCGTCGCCGCGGCCGGCGGTGGCGATCTTCAGGATCGCCGCGACGTCGCCGCCGTAGCCCTCGATCGTGCCCGGCCGCAGTTCCTGGCTGGCGCGCTCGCCGACCAGCTTGCGCCGCTCCGCCGCGTAGCCGTCCGACAGCAGCGTCTCCAGCGGCACGTCGACGAACGCGGGGTCGCCGTAGAACAGCTCGCGGTCGGCGAACGCCAGCTTGCTGCACTCGGCGACCGTGTGCACGAAGTGGGCGCCGCGCGGATCCATCGCGTCCAGGTCGAAGCCGTCCAGCAGCGCCAGCTGCTGCAGGAACACCGGCCCCTGGCTCCAGGGGCCGCCCTTGTGCACCCGCCAGCCTTTGTAGTCGCGCGCCACCGGGGCCTCGCGGGTCGCCTGGTAGCGCGCCAGGTCCGCGCCGTCGAGCAGCGCCTGGTGGCGCCGGCCCGAGGTGTCCATGACCTCCTCGCGGCGGCAGAAGCGGTCGATCGCGTCGGCGACGAAGCCCTCCGCCCAACAGTGCCGGGCCGCGGCGATTTGGCCCTCGCGGCCGCCGCCGCGGCGCTCCGCGGTCTCGACGATGCGGCGGTAGGTGTCGGCCAGCTGCGGGTTGCGGAACAGCCGGCCCGGCGTCGGCACCGTGTCGTGCGGCAGGTAGACGGCGGCGCTGGTCGGCCACTCCTGGCGGAACAGCTCGGCGACGCGCTGGATCGTGGCGGCGATCCGCGGCACCAGCGGGTAGCCATGCTCGGCGTAGTGGATCGCCGGCTCCAGCACCTGGCGCAGGTGCAGCGACCCGTGGTCGCGCAGCAGCAGCATCCAGGCGTCGAACGCGCCCGGCACGGTGGCCGCCAGCATGCCGGTGCCGGGCACCACGTCGAGCCCCTGGCCCTTGTAGGCGGCGATGCTGGCATGGGCCGGCGCCGGGCCCTGGCCGCAGATGATCTCGGGCGCGCTATCGACGCGCTCCTTGACCACGATCGGCACCTCGCCGCCGGGGCCGTTCAGGTGCGGCTCCACCACCTGCAGCACGAAGCCGGCGGCGACCGCGGCGTCGAAGGCGTTGCCGCCCTGCTCCAGGATCGCCATCCCGGTCTGCGAGGCCAGCCAGTGAGTGCTGGCGACGACGCCGTGGGTGCCGCGAATCTCCGGGCGGGTGGTGAAAGTCAAGGCGGCTGTCTCCTGCTGGGTGGGGCTCTGCCGGCGGGATCGCGAGCCTACGCGCAGGCCACGACCACGGCAACCGACGGGGCTGGGCCGGCCTTCAAGCCGTTTGTCCGGCCATTCACTCGGCAAGGCCGCGGCCACCACCTCACCCTGTCCCTCGCCGCCCATTGGCGGATAGGGGACCGAGCCGAATGCCCAGCCCCCTCACCCGCGCGGCGAAGAGGTCTGCACATTGCAGGAGAGGCCGCGGCTGAGTGGCTGCGGAGGCCCTTCGAGACGGCCCTTCGGGCCTCCTCAGGATGACACTGGAGCGATGCGCACACCTCAATGTCATGGTGAGGAGCCGTCCTGAGCCCGTCGAAGGGCGGCGTCTCGAACCACGCACGGGCTGCGTGCCGCCCGATTGCGCCACCTTGCAGGAGTCTCCGCGAGAGGAGAGAGGGTTGGGGTGAGGAGGTGGCCGCCGCCGGAGCCGGCTCGCCGACGATCCGGACCGCCTCCTCGCATTGGACCCGCAGCGTCGGCCAATCCATCCCCGGCTGCCCCGATGCATGACCACGGCCGTCCCCGCGTCATTTGTGCCGTCCGGAGCGCGGCCGCTGGGCCGCTGCGCCGCCGTCGGCGATCGCTTCGGCGATGCGCAGACGGGCCAGCAGTGTCAGCTGCTGCAGCTCGCGCACACCATTGCCCAGCGCCGGTCCCAGCGCTGGGCCGGACGGCGCGGCGCGGTCGGCCGGATCGTACGGCGCCGGCGCGGCCTCCATCGCGGCGGCGGGTGGCGCGGCGGCGGCCGGGTCCTCCAGGTCCTGGTCGAACAGGGCGGCGGCGGTGTCGCCGCCGGGCCAAGCGTCTACAGGGTCAACAGGGTCTACATCGTCTACATCGTCTACAAAGTCGACATTGCTGGTCTGGAGGCCCGGATTTCCGCCATTCCCGCTGTCGACACGGTGTGCATCCGGGTCCGCATCCCCGGTGTCCGGGCGGCCGGTCCGGTCTACAGGGTCCGCGTCGTCCGCCGGGAGAGTCGCATCGTCGGCCGGGGCTGCCGGAGCGGGGGCGTCGCGGTCGAGGCGGTGCTGGCGGATCAGCCGCGCCTGCGCGTCGAGGATCGCCAGCGCGTCGCGGAACCGGCC
>ENA-ORDC01001989-ORDC01001989.1-marine-metagenome-genome-assembly--contig:-NODE-1989-length-13544-cov-9.882676_pt1 | contig 13544 bp, 13 predicted proteins | sample MGYA00237783_ERZ508515 | MGnify/ENA primary metagenome ERZ508515 (study PRJEB26186, sample SAMN06268792) | marine metagenome | isolation source: Eden Landing Ponds, San Francisco, CA, USA | place... | reverse complement strand
TTCAGGATGTCGAGCGTGGTGACACGCGGCGTTTCGACGGTCACACCCGGCGCGCCGGGCTGGCCGGTCGTCGTGTAACGACCGGTCGCCTGGCTCTGCGGGACGTTCGGCGTCTGGAGCGTGACACCCTCGTCGTTACCGGCCGTCTTCTGGACGCCACCGGAGATGGAGCCGCCCAGGAAGACGTCGGACTCGCCCTGGAAGACGGTCGCGTCCTCGAAGACGTAGCCCGTCCCGTCCTGGGTGTCGAACGTGCCGGTGCCGTCGGAGTTGAGCGCTCGTTCCTTGCCCGTGTTCACCGAGAACGACCACGAGGAGGTGTTCGAGTTGGTGGCGTCGTCTTCGATCGTGACGCTCACGGAGGTCGTGCCGCTGTCGAGCGTGTCGGGCGTTAGCTGTGACACGTCGATGCTGACTGTGCCACTGCTCAGCGAGACGCCGGTCGCGCCGGTGTCCGCGTTGGAGAGGTGGGTCGTGCTCCCGCCGCCGCTCGTTAGATCGACGCTCAGACTCGACGTGTTGAGTCCCGAACCGGTGTCGCTCACGTCGACGGTGATGGTCGGCTGGTCGTCGACGATGTTACCGCCGGGCGTGGGTGCCCGGTTGGAGAACGTCGGCTCGGTGGCGTCGACGGTGATCTGGTTCCCCAGGTTCGACGCCGAGAGCTCCTCGCCGTCGTTCACGTCGTTGTCGGCGGCGAGGGTAATATACCCGGAGTCGCCGTCCGACGAGGACGCGTAATCGACGGTGATCTCGACGGTGATGTTGGCGTAGTAGGCCTGCGAGCCAGTCGCCGTATCGTCGAGTGTGAAGTTGACGTAGTCGTTCGCCGTATCGACTGTCGGCGGGGTGGTGATCGTCACCGAACTGTTGTTGTTCGCGCTACTCTGCACCGCTGCGCTCTGTATCTCGGCGTTCGGCACCGACGACGTGAGGTTGATCTGGTCGTTGGCCCCGTCGGCCGTGAGGTCGGTCACGTTGAACGTGACGGTGTGCGTGACTGACCCTTGCGGTACGTCCGTCGGGCTAACCGTACTGCCCGATTCGAGATTCGGCGGGTCCGCCGCGACGGCCGATCCCGAGAGCGCGACGGTGCCCGCAAACACGGAAAACACCATCAGCGCCGCGAGAACGACCGCGCGGATCTTGTCATTGTTGTCTGTCATGTTGTTGATCGTGACTGTCTGACAATCCGGAGAGAGTCCCTTTCATGTCAGGTTCGTGGCCGGGGACCATCGACGTGGCCACTGGAGGGGTGTTCGAAGACGGTGTGCACGGACGCAAATACTTTGTGTCTCCGCGGTCGTCCGTCGGCGGCCTCCCCGTGCTATCGTGGACGCGGACCGCGTTCGACGCACGGCCGATTAGTCCCGGCGACGCTCCGTGGCCGTTCGCCGCAACCGCTCGATGCGTTCGGCCATCGGCGGATGCGACGCCAGCAGATCGGTGAGCGGCCCCTCCTCGTCGCCGTGGATGACCAGCGTCGACAGGAGGCCGCCGGGCGTCGTCGCACGTTCGATTTTCTCCAGGGCGCGCGCCAGCGCCAGCGGGTCGGTCAGACGCGCCGCGCGTTCGTCGGCCGCGTACTCCCGGCGCCGGGAGTACGCCTGAACGACGGCAGTGAGCAGAAACAGGCAGACGGCGACCAGTCCCGTCACCGCCACGTCGGCGGTGCGAATCGTTCGACGGACGGCCACGGGGTCGTCGTCCCGGAGCAGGGCCACCGCGCGGGCGACGCCGCCGACTAGGAGCGCGACGGGCAGGAGGACGAACCAGACGAGACCCGTGGCGGTGCGGACGAGGCTGTAGCCGAGCGTCTTCACCAGGCTGTCCCGCCCCTTCAGGTGTGCGAGTTCGTGTGCGATGATCGCCTCCAGTTCGGCCGCAGTGAGGAGCCGAAACAGCGAGCCGTCGATCACCACGTCGCCGTCGCGGGCGCCGCCGAGGGCGAGCGCGTTCGGCCCTGGCAACGACGCGATCATGAGCCGTGGCGTCTCGACGCCGACCCGTGCTGAGAGGGCGTCGATCCGGCGGTAGAGCCCCGGCATCTCGCCGGGCGGCAGTTCGACGGCGTCGAGGGCGTACCGAATCCGCGCCGTACCGATCCGATAGCTGGCGTAGCCCATGCCGAGGGCGAGGCCGACGACGACCACCACCGTCGTCACGGGGTCGGGGCGCTGCGCCCAGAGAAAGAGGAGCGCGCGGTAGGTGGCGAACGCAAGCGTGACGTAGACCGAGAGCGTGACGACCGCCGCCGCGGCGAAGAGGAGTGACGACCCAGGTCGTCGCATGCGAGGTCAGGACACGTCGGTGACGGTGCCGACGCCCTTGCTCCGGCCTTCGCGGAAGACGAAGCGCTGGCCCGTCTCGATCAGATAGGGGCGAAACTTGAACTCGACCGTGGCAGTGCCGCGGTCGCCGGGGAGGAGGTGGCCGCCCTCGGGGCGGAAGACGGCCGCCTCGCTGATCGTCTCGAGGTGGACGACGGGTTCGTAGCCCGTCCCGATCCGCGTGGGGTGGTTGAGGACGACCACCTCGGCCTCGAACTCGCGGACGGGGGTGGGGTCGGCGTCCGCGGGCAGGAGGACCATCCCCCGTTCGATGTCGGTCTCCGCGACGCCTTTGAGCGCGATGCCGACGATGCGACCCGCCTCCGCGCGGTCGACGCGGTGGTAGTGCATCTCGATGGAGCGCACCTCCACCTCGCGGAAGTCGCCGTCGGGCAGCGGCCCCAGGAGGAGGTCGTCGCCGGCCTCGACGGTCCCGGAGTTGACGGTGCCGGAGGCGACGGCGCCGACGCCGGTGACCGAGTACGTGCGGTCGATGTACATCCGGAAGGCGCCGTCGCCGCCGTTGGTCTTGGGCAGACGCTCGAACAGGTCGTCGAGATCGTCCAGTCCCGCACCGGAGACGGCGCTCGTCTTCAGGATGGGCACCACGTCGCCGATCTCCTCGGCCGCCGTCGCGACGCCGTGACGCTCGATCCGGAGCGGCGTCTCCTCGACGTCCCGTAGGAGGCGTTCGACCGCGCGTTCGACCTCTTCGACTCGGTCCTCGCTCACCACGTCCGTCTTGGTGATGGTGACCATCGTCGGCAGTTCCGTCGCGAGCAGGATGCCGAGATGTTCGCGCGTGGTCTTGGTCGGGCCGTCGTCGGCGGCGACGGTCAGCAGGCCGTAGTCGAGTTTCTGGCCGACGAGGCCGCGGATAGTCGTCCGGAGCCACGGTTCGTGGCCGACGGTGTCGACGAAGGAGACGAGGCGGTCCGCCTCCTCGACGACGCGGGCACGATCCGTCTTCCGGTGGGGGTTGTCCATCCGCACCGGGCCCGACTCGTCGAAGCCGTACACGGCGTAGGAGAGGTCCGCCGAGAGCCCCCGCTCCACCTCGTGTGGCTGCACGTCGAGATACGACCGAGTGTTACCCTGTCCGTCGTCGGCCTGCCCCGTCACCAGCGTCCCGACGAGCGTGCTCTTGCCGTGGTCGACGTGGCCCGCAGTGCCGACGACGATGTGGGAGTCGTCGGTGTCGAGGATCGCTCCCTCCCTGATCGTGGCGACGCCGACGAGGCCGTCCTCGTCCGCCCCGCCGACACCCCACGTCTCCACGTCTTCGATGTGGGCGCCCGCCTCCTCGGCGAGCAGGGAGAGCACGTCCATCGACTCCGAGAACGCTGCCGGCGGAATGCCCGCTACGTGGCCGTCGTCCGTGACGCCGACGACGTACGTCGCCTCGCCGTCGCCGGAGAGGACGCGGTGGCGCAACTGCGCCGCCAGACTCTCCATCCGGCCGTCGACGAGGTGGACCTCGCGGGAGAGCCGTTCCTTGAACTCGATTGGGCCGCCCTCCTCCTCGCCGCGTTCCAGGGCCCGTTTCAGCGGGGCCCGATCGGCGGTCATGTGGCGTGTTAAGCGGTGACTCGGCAAAACGCTTTCCGTCGTTTGGGTATGATTAGCACACGAATTCAGTCCCGTAGGCGCTCGTACGCGCGATTCACCCGCTTGAACGCCTCCTCGTCGCCGCCCTCGGCGTCGGGATGCACCTCCTTCACCTTCGCCCGATAGGCTCGCCGCACGGCGTCCTCGCTCGCGTCGGGGTCGAGACCCAGCGTCTCGTAGGCCTCGCGCCTGCTCGGTCCGGCGTCGCCGGGAGCCGAACCGGCGCGCCGACCGGTCGTCCGCGTTCCCGACGTGGCACCACGGGCCGTCGCGCCGAATCCACCGGGGGCGCGGCGCTCGCGCCGTCCGCCGGCCGCCCGACTCGCCCGTGCCTCCCGCCGGGCGCGCGCCTCGATCCGTCCGGTCGCGTGGTGCCACATGAGATACGTCGTCGCCGCGAACGGGAGCGCCAGAAAGAGCAGGAACAGCTGTCGGACGAACGCGACCACTACGAGTACGACCGTGAGACCGGCGAACACCGCCGCGAGGCCGAGGACGAGACGGTCCCTGTCCACACGTCGTCTCGGAGGCCCACCACTGTAAGCGTCTCGCCGAAGGGAGCGAAAGATACATGACAGTTCACCAACGATTCGGTCGGCGTATGCCCCTCCAGATCGGTGCCGCCCTGAAGAGCGGTGGCTATCGCCTCGCGAGTCGAACCGGTGCGCTACTGACCGTGGCCTACCTCGTCCTGTACGCAATCTACCAGACGGGGTACAACGCCCTGTTGAACGCCCTCTACGCACGCTGGGGCGTCGACGCGATGCTGCCCGCGGTCCCCATCCCGGTTCCCGTCGCCGCCGCCGTGGTCGCTGCCTCGCTCGTCGGGCTGTCGTATCTGAGCGTCGTGGCGATTCGGACGTTCGTTGCCGACGAACGCGACGCGATACCCCGGTCGTTATACACGGACGGCGTCGTCTGGGCCGTCCCGAACCTCTTCGTCGGGGGCCTCGTGACGATGCTCCTGATGACCGTCGGCTTCGCCCTCCTGATCGCCCCCGGCGTCTTCCTGCTGATCAGCTTCGTCTTCGTGCCCGTGTACGTCGCCGTCGAGGGGGACGACTTCGTCACCGCGATGCGCCGGAGTTGGGCCCTCGCCCGCGGCGACCGACTCCCCATCCTCGGGTTCGTCCTCGTCGTCGTCGCTGCCGGCCTCGCGCTCGGTGTCGTCTTCGCCATCACGAACATCGTCGCGACGCTCGCCGGCGCTCGGATCGTGACGCCGCTACTCGCTGCCGTCGCCGTCGCGCCCGTGACGATGTACAACCTCGCGGCGGTGGCGGCGGCGTTCGAGCAACTCGCCGAGCCGCCAAACGCTGAAGCCGCGTGACGCCGTATCGCCACCATGAGCGTCACGACCGTCTGTCAGGTCTGTGAGTCGGCCACGGCCACCCACACCTGCGACGCCTGTGGGGCGGCCGTCTGCGCGGCCCACTACGACCGCGACACCGGCCTGTGTTCGGACTGCGCCGCCGGAATGCGGCAGGCTTAGCGGAACTGGTTGAGCCGCTTTTTGAGTCGCTTGGCCGCCTGCCCCGCCGCGCCGAAGTACGCCCCCTCGTCGTCGCCCGGGGCGTCCTCACCGGCGAAGATGATGCCCCGCGAGGAGTTGACGAGGCCGACGCCGTCCGCGAGGCCGTACGTCACGGCCGCCTCGGCGTCGCCGCCCTGCGCGCCGACGCCGGGCACGAGGAAGGGGATATCGGGCACCTCGGCCCGTAGCGTCTCCAGCTCCTCGGGCGCCGTCGCGCCCACGACGAGGCCCACGTTGCCGTGTTCGTTCCAGAGGTCGGCCAGCGCCGCCACCCGCCGGTAGAGGGGTTCGCCCGAGGTGAGTTCGAGATCCTGCAGATCCGCACCGCCGGGGTTCGAGGTGCGACAGAGCACGAACACGCCCGCCTCCTCGCGGGCGAGGAAGGGGTCGAGCGAGTCCCGACCCATGTACGGGTTCACCGTGATGGCGTCGGCCGTGTCCAGCAGGTCGGCGTACCGGCGCGACGTGTTGCCGATGTCGGCCCGCTTGGCGTCCAACAGGACGGGCACGTCCTTGCCGTGGGCGTAGGCGACCGTCTCCCGGAGCGCCCGCCAGCCGTCGGCGTCCTCGTAGAAGGCGGCGTTTGGCTTGTAGCAGGCGGCGTGTTCGTGCGTGGCGTCGATGATCCGGCGGTTGAACGCCCAGCGCGGCAGGTCGCGGTCGGACAGGAAGTCGGGGATCCGGTCGGGATCGGCGTCTAACCCGACGGAGACGACGCTGTCGACGCGGTCGATGCGGTCGCGCAGGCGGTCGAAGAAGGCGGTCATTGGGTCGAATCGGCCGGGAGAGAACTACAAGCTTGCGACCCCGTCGTAGACGATCCGCCCGTCGACGACCGTGAGCGCCACGTCGATGTCCCGGATCGACTCGGGCGCCCCCCACGGCGAGCCGTCGAGGACGATCAGGTCGGCGTGCTTGCCCGGTTCGACCGTCCCCAGCCGATCCTCGTCGAAGCCGGCGTACGCGCCTCCGAGGGTGTAGGCCCGCAGCGCCTCGGTCACGCCGAGCCGCTGAGCGTCGGTCGGCGCGTTGACCGCGTGGTGGACGCCGAAAAGCGGATCGAGCGGCATACAGTCGCTCCCGAACGCGAGGTGGACGCCGGCGTCGGCGAGTCGCCCCAGTCGGTTCGTGTCGGCCCGGCGGTCGCCGAGGCGGTCGGCGTACAACCCCTCCGCGCCGGCCCAGCGGTGGAAGTTGGGCTGGACCGAGGCGACGACATCGCCCTCGGCCAGCCGGTCGATGGCAGCGTCGCTCGCGAGTTCGGCGTGTTCGATCCGGTGACGGTCGTCCGTCGACGGTCGTGACGCGAACGCGTCGACGACTTCGTCGACCGCCTCGTCGCCGATGGCGTGGGCGGCGACCTGGAACCCCGCGCGCTCGGCGCGGTCGAGCAACTCGCGGAACTCGGCGGGCGTGACGGCCCACTCGCCGCGTTCGTCGGGGGCGTCGGCATAGGGGGTCGAGAGCCGGGCCGTCCGCCCGCCGAGACTCCCGTCCGTGAAGGTCTTGATCGCTCCCACGCGAACCAGCCCGGCGCCGTGGTTCGTCCGCAACCCCGTCTCGACGAGGGCGTCGAGGTGGTCCGCCCAGTAGTTGCACCGGACGCGGAGCGTCAGGTCGCCCTCGCGCTCCAGGTCGCGATACACCTCCGGCGCGTGCGAGCGCCGGACCATGTCGTGAACGCCCGTGACGCCGCGCTCGTTGGCGTGGCGCTGGGCCACACGAAGGAGTTCCGCCATCCCCTCGGCGTCGGGGGCGAGGGCGTCGAGCACGACCCCGGCCGCCGCCTCGACGACGACGCCCGTCGGCTCCCCACCCGCTCGGCGAACGTCCGCCTCGGGCAGGTCGTCGCCCCAGCGCGCCAGCGCCGTGGCGTCCAGCGAGGCGACGTGCATGTCCTCGCGGACGGCGACGACCGGCCCCGCGGCGTCGACGGCGTCCAGATCCGAGCGGGTGAGGTAGTCCGTCTCCCCCCACTCGGTCTCGTCGTAGCCGTAGCCCACGACTGGGTCGCCAGCGTCGACGGCATCGGCCCGGTCGCGCAGGCGGTCGAGCGCCGCCTCGCGGCTCGTCGCCCCCGAGAGGTCGGCGTGGACGAGGCGGCGTCCGAGCACGTCGAGGTGGGTGTGCGCGTCGATAAAGCCAGGCAGGACGACGCCGCCGTCGCAGTCGACGACGCGTGTGTCGACGCCGGCCAAAAAGTCGAGTTCGTAGGCGTCGCCGACGCGGGTGATCCGACCATCACGGACGGCGACCGCCTCGTGGGTCTCGTCGGGACGCGCGAGCGTGTGGACCTCCGCGTTCGTCAGGAGGAGGTCGGCAGCCTCGGTCATGAACGACCTGCCGCGGGCGAGCGCGTTAACGCTTGTGGGCGGTCGAAAGCGGCGGACGACCGCCACGGCGGGCCTCACCGACGCAGTTTTCGGACGCCGTAGACGGCGAGTTCGGTGCCGTAACAGAACACACAGCCCCGGAACCGCGGTCGCGTGAGTTCGTCAGCCTCGGTCGACTCGGCTCCGGTGTCGGCGTCGACTGTCTCTCCCATGCCGATCCGTCGGGCGGAAGCGAATTAACCGTGAAGCGGTCGTGCGCAGCGCACGGACGACCGATCGTACCGTCGGAGCGCGCTTACGGCGCGTAGTAGTACTCGCCTGCCCGCTTCTGTTCCCGATCCAACTGGCTCTCGGGCTTGTTGATCCGGGGTCGCCCCGTCCGCTCGTCGCGGCGGAACGTGATGTTCAGATCCGCGAGGAAGTCGTTCATGCCCGAGCGCATGTCCTGCGGTTTCGAGGCGTGCCCGTGGTCGGCGGGTTCGCCGTCGAACACCATCAGCCGGTCGGCCAGCAGGTCGATCATGTAGATGTCGTGGTCGATGACCATCGCCGTGGCGTCGTGGTTCTCGGCGTAGCGACGGATGGCGGAGGTGGCCTGCACCCGCTGTTCGACGTCGAGGTGCGCCGACGGTTCGTCGAGCAGGTAGAGGTCGGCGTCCTTCGAGAGACAGGCCGCGATGGCGACGCGCTGGCGCTCCCCGCCCGAGAGGTCGGTCAACTGCTGTTCCATGATCCGCTCCAGTTGGAGGGGCTTGGCGATCTCCGTGTTCCAGAAGGAGGTGCCGAAGTCGTCCGTGATCGAGGAGAGGAAGGTGTCGACGCGCATCGGCTGGTCCACCTCGACGTACTGCGGTTTGTAGGCGATGTCGAGGCGGAAGTCCACGTCGCCCGAATCGGGTTCGAGCGACCCCGCGAACAGCTTCGCGAGCGTCGACTTCCCGATCCCGTTCGGCCCGACCACGCCCAGTACCTCGCTCTTGTAGATGGTGCCCCCCTCCACGTCGAGGGAGAACTCCCCCTCGCCGTAGGACTTCGAGAGGTCGGGGTACTCGACCAGCGGCGTCCCCGTCACCGACTCGCGAGGGGCGTGTTCCTCGAACGTGATCTCGTTCGGGCGGATGCGCATGTTCTCGTTGTCGAGGTAGCCCTGGAGATACTCGTTGATGCCGTTCCTGACCGATTTGGGGTCGGTGATGACGCCGTACGCGCCGGGTTCGCCGTAGGCGACGTGGATGCGGTCGGCCAACAGGTCGAGGACGGCGAGGTCGTGTTCGACGACGAGCATCGAGCGATCCTCCTCGTCGGCGAGTTCGCGGACGAGGCGGGCGGCGGTGACGCGCTGCCCGATGTCGAGGTAGGGGGTGATCTCGTCGAGGAAGTAGAAGTCGGCGTCGCGGGCGAGCGTCGCCGCGAGCGCGACGCGCTGGAGTTCACCACCGGAGAGGGTGTCGATGGGCTGGTCGATCACTGGTCGGATCGAGAGGCGGTCGATCAGGTCGTCGACGACGCCACGTTCGTCGGTGCCCGCCAGTAGTTGACGGGTCTTCCCGTCGAACTGATCCGGGATGCGGTCGATGTACTGGGGCTTGCGCGCGACCGTCACCGCGTCGTCGGTCAGGCGTTCGAGGTAGTTCTGGAGCGCCGTCCCCCGGTAGCGATCGAGCACCGTCTCCCAGTCGGGGTCGGTGTCGTACTGGCCGAGATTGGGAATCATCTCGCCCGCGAGCGCGTGGACCGCCGTCGACTTCCCGATCCCGTTCGGCCCGAGCAGCCCCGTCACCGTCCCCGATTCGGGGATTGGGAGCCCGTAGAGCGCGAACGCGTTCTCGCCGTAGCGATGGACCGGGTCGTCGGTCAACTCCGAGGGGAGGTTGATGATCTCGATGGCGTCGAACGGACACTTCTCGACGCAGATGCCGCAGGTCTCGCCCAGACAGAGCTCCTCGGAGATGCTGATCTGTTCGGGACCGCCGTCGTAGAGGTCGGGGTCGTCGTGTCGCTCCTCCAGCGTGACGATGCACTCCTCGCCCGTCCGATTGGGCGGGCAGAAGTTCGCACATTCGTAGTTACAGCGGTCGGGTTGACACCGGTCGAGGTCGACGACCGCGATACTGTCGTCGGCCATCGTTACAGGGAGACGCCGGTGGTGAGAAGAATTGCGAACGTGATGAACCAGAGCGTGAGCGTCATGAACGCCACGTAGAGGTGGTCCTTCGGGCCGAAGTCCGAGACGTCGATGCCGATTGCCTTCAGCACCGGGTACTGGCCGGCGACGGCGGCGACCGCGAGCACGAGCGCCCGTGTGTCGGACGCCGCCGCCGCTCCGGTGCCGACGACGACGCCTGCGGCGAGTGCGGCCGCGACGCCGCCGAGACAGGCCAGCGTGGTGACCGTCACCCCGCGGACGTGGCTCGAGAGGCCAGTCTCGGTCTGCGTTTCCGTAGCCATACACGTCCCTGCGGCGGCGGGCATGAAAAGGCGTTCGATACGGCGAATCGTCGGATTCGGCGGGTCAGTCCGTCCGCACGAACGCGTCCACACACACGCTCCGCTCCGGGCGCACCATCACGGGGTTGAGATCGAGTTCCGCCACGTCCCGGCGTTTGGCCACGAGGTTTCCGACCTTGGTGACGAGGTTGGCGAGGCTGTCCAGCGACGCGTCGGCGCCGAACTCGTGTTCGAACCGGGCGGGGATGTCCGTCCGGTCGAGCGCACCGTAGGCGTCCCCCTTGCCGAACGGCGCGACGAGGTGGGTGGTGTCCTGCAGGGCCTCGACCTGCGTCCCGCCGGAGCCGAGGGTGACGACCGGACCGAGGTTTGGGTCCTGTGACGCGCCGACCAGCGCCTCCACGCCGCCCTCGACCATCTCCTGGACGAGGACGCCCTCGATGGTCGCGTCGGCGTCGTGTTCGAAGACGTTCGCGACGATCTCCTCGTAGGCACGCTGGGCCGCCGCGGGGGAGTCGACGCCGACCCGGACCGCGCCGATCCGGTTGCGGTGGGCCACGTCCGGCGAGTCGACTTTCATCACGACCGGCGTCCCGATTCGGCTGGCGTAGCGGGCGGCCTCCTCGCTCGACGTGGCCGACCGCGTCGCCGGCAGGTCGACGCCGTAGTCTTCCAACAGGGCCGTCGCCCGCGACCACGCGAGCGTGCTGTCGCTCGGCAGGTCGGAGACGGACCGCTCGCCGAGTTCGAACGGCGGCCGACCCACTAGCCGATCCCTGGCCTCGTCGAACCGGACGAGCGACGCCAGCGCGTCGATGGACTTCCCGGGTTCGTAGAACAGCGGATACTCGGCGCGGACGCGCTCGTACGGTTGCGGGTCGTCGAGGTCGGCTGGCTCCCGCCGTCCGGTCCACAGGAAGATGACGGGGTCGTCGGTCATCTCGGCGACCGCCAGCAGGTGGTCGGCGATCACGTCCGCGTCCTCGTCCACCGCCGAGAGACCGATCCCGAAGACGTAGGCGTCGAAGCTGTCGTCGGCGAACAGCGCCGCCGCGACGTCGGGGAGTACCTCCGCACCCTGTGCGCGGATATCGACCGGGTTGTGGAGTTCGCCGAAGGTGAGCAGGTCGTCCATCTCCAGCAGCGCCGTCTCCGTCTCGTCGGCCAGTTGCGGGAGGTCGAGTCCACGCTCCTCCGCGAGGTCGGCAAGCAGCGTGGCGAGGCCGCCGCTGGTCGAGGCGATGCAGACGCGACGGGAGTCCGGCGGATCGAACGCCGCGTGCGCCTGCGCCCGGGTGGTGAGATCCGGGATGTCCGGGACGCGCTCGATGCCCGCCTGCCCGAAGGCGGCGTCCCAGGCGGCGTCGTTGCCGGTGAGCGACCCGGTGTGGGACTCGGCGGCCGCCTGCGCCACGTCCGAACTCCCGACTTTCACCGCCAACACGGGCGTGCCGGTCGCCACCGTCTCCCGTGCCACCTCGATGAACCGCCGGGGCTCAGTCACGCCTTCGATGTAGGTGCAGATCACCTCGACGTCCGGATCGGCGGCCATATACTCGACGTAGTCCGCGAGGCTCTGATCCACCTCGTTGCCCGTCGAGACGATGTGGGAGAAGTGGGTGTCCTCGTCGGCGGCGTTCTCGAAGAACGTGGCGAAGGAGAGCGCGCCGGACTGACTGGCGAGGCCGATGTTCCCCGGGTCGGGTTCCCGCGAACAGATGCCCGTCAACACCGTCCCCGCCTGTGTGTTCGCGAGGCCGATACAGTTCGGTCCCGCGACGTTGATCGCGTACTCCTCGGCGGTGGCTTCGAGTTCGGCCTCCAGTTCGGCGCCGCGTTCGTCGGCTTCGCTGAACCCGGTCGTGATGACCAGCGCCGCGGGAATCCCGAGTTCGCCCGACTCACGTACTACGTCGACGACGTGCTCACGGGGGACGACCACGACCACGAGGTCGACGACGGCCGGCAGGTCCGACACGGCGTCGTAACACCGGCGGTCCCACGCCGACTCGCGATTGGGGTTGACGAGATACAGGTCGCCGTCGTACCCGTACGACGTGAGGTGCTCCGTGATCCGCGAGGAGTACCACGAGTCCGGACTTGCGCCCACGATGGCCAGCGACGCCGGATCGAACAGCGGATCGAGGTTTCGACGTGTGTCTTGTACACCCATAGACAACGGTCGATATGCATTGCCCATTAATGATGGGAGTTGCGGCACTATTGACACCGCGCCCATCTCCGTGAACGGCGCGTCTCCGTCTGGTCGCCGGCCGACTCGTCGCCGGTGCGCATCACCGGGTCGGGTCGTGAACCTTTAAGCCGGTGGCCACGTTCGATTGACGTGATGGCTGGAACTGACGAGGAGGGTCTGGACGACCTTCCCCCGAGCGCGAAACTGGTTTTCAAGGTCCTCGAATACAACGGATCGCTGACCCAGAAGGGGATCGTCGAGGAGTCGATGCTGTCGGCCCGGACGGTTCGCTACGCGCTCGAACGACTCGAGGAAATCGACACGGTCGAGGAGGACGTCTACTTCGCCGACGCCCGGCAGAACCTGTATCAGCTCACCGACGACGCGCCGAAGACCCACCCGGCCGAGGGCGACGCCGACGAGGCGGAAGCCTGCTGCGCCGAGTGACGGGCGGGCCAGCTAGTCGGCCGCGCTCCCGTCGTTACCACCGTCTCTGGGGCACAGAGTTGCTCTTATATCGCTCCGGAGTCCACTACCAGTTATGACTGCAGAACGCTGGTGGGTCAGACTGGCCGCCCGATGGTTGGCCCGGATCGACGGCGTTTCCGGGATGGTCCGGCTGGCGATGCTCGGGATGACCGGCCTCTCGACGGCGACGCTCACGCTCCGGCAGTACGGCCACGGCGAGTACGCGTGGCCGCTGATCGGCGTGACGCTGGGCGGAACGTTAGTCTTCACGTATCTCTACACCGAGGGCGGCGTGTGGAACCAGATGTCCCGGGACCGACAGGACCTCTCGAACAACTTCGCGAACCCCTCGATGCGGATGAACAACGAACTGCTCGCGCGGGCGGTGCTGGCCGCCCAGGAGCAGCGCGAACTCACCGACGCCGAACGCGAGGCGATCAAAGCGGAGTTGAACGCCGGATTCGACGAGTACCGCGACGGGATCGAACTCGAACAGTTCGACTAGCGCTACCGGAAGCAGGTCGATACCCCCTCCGCCAGGCTGCCGTCTCAGGAGAAGTTATCCGGGTCCGGCCGCAACGGCGAGTATGTCACTCTCACTCGACTCCGCGCAACTGGACCGCTACTCC
>ENA-ORDC01001985-ORDC01001985.1-marine-metagenome-genome-assembly--contig:-NODE-1985-length-13570-cov-2.840880_pt1 | contig 13570 bp, 11 predicted proteins | sample MGYA00237783_ERZ508515 | MGnify/ENA primary metagenome ERZ508515 (study PRJEB26186, sample SAMN06268792) | marine metagenome | isolation source: Eden Landing Ponds, San Francisco, CA, USA | place... | reverse complement strand
GAAGCACTCGACGTCCAGCAGATGGACGACGCAGCTAGCGTTCCGCTGTTTCACGAGGGCGAGCTTCTCGAGGGCGCGACTGTCGAGGAGATCGATCTCAACAGCATTCACCACCCCGATCTCTGTCGCGCCGAGATTCACCTGCAGGGCTCGGTTCGCGATATCGAAGAAGGAGATCAGGTAACCGTCGGGCCGACGCCGCTCTCGAAGCTACAGGTGACCGGTACCGTCGACGGGAAAGACGACACGGCCAACGTACTCATTTTACAGATCGACGACATGAAGGCGCCCGCAGAAGAGCCGGCCCACTGAGTCGTCGCGAACACTCGGTAGCGGCGATGGTTGCCGGTGCCGTCCGGGTCTATCACGAACAGTGATGGACGTGAACCGATGGCACGCAGGCGTGCGATTCGCAGGGTTTGTATCGGAGCCTCGCTGACGCCCTGTCATGTCACCGACGGTCGCCGTGCTCGGCGCGGGATATGCTGGCGCCGGCGCGGTTCAGCGACTCGAGTCTGAACTCGACGACGACGCTGATCTCGTCTGGATCTCCGACACGGACTACCACCTCGTACTGCACGAGTCCCACCGCTGCATCCGGGACCCGAGCGTCCGCGACTCGATCACGTTCCCAGTCGAGGAAATCAAGGAGCCGAGTACCAGGTTCGTCCACAGCGAAGTTACTGGGCTGGACACCGACGCTCAAACGATCGAGCTCGCCGATGCCGAGGACGTCGATTACGATTACGTCCTCGTCGGGATCGGCAGCGCGACGGCATTCTACGGCATTCCCGGCCTCGCGGAGCACTCTCACACCCTCAAGAGCCTCGACGATGCCCTCTCGATTCACGAGGACGTCGTTGCAGCAACGAAGGATGCCACCCGCTCCGATCCGGCGACCGTCGTGATCGGTGGCGCCGGCCTCTCCGGCATCCAGACCGCCGGCGAAGTCGCCGAGTACCGCGACGAACACAATGCTCCGATCGACATCGTCCTCGTCGAGGCGCTCGACGAGATCTTCCCGGGCCAGGACCCTTCGATCCAGCGAGCGCTCCGCACGCGGCTCGAAGCCCGCGACGTCGAGATCATGACCGGTGATCCGATCACCGAAGCGACCGAGAATGCTGTCGTCTTCGAAGAAGGCGAGGACCTCGAGCACGACGTGCTCGTCTGGACCGGCGGCATCAGCGGCCGGGACGCACTCGAGGATTCCGGACTCGATAACGAACACAACCGTCTCACTGCCGACGACACCTTCCAGACCTCGGACGAGCGCGTGTTTGCGATCGGCGACTCCGCGCTCGTCGCACAGGACGACGACGTCGCGCCCCCGACCGCACAGGCAGCATGGCAGGCCGCAGAGGTCGCGGGCCAGAACCTCGCTCGCGCGATCGATGGGCGACCGCTCAAGTCCTGGCGCTACGACGACAAGGGGACCGTCGTCTCCGTCGGAGAGGACGCGGTCGCTCACGACGTGGACGTGGTGCCGTTCTTCGATACGTTCGGCTCCGTTCCCGCACGACTGTTGAAGAAGGCGATCGCCGCTCGGTGGATCAAGGACATCAGCTCGTACCGACGGGCGAAAGCAGCCTGGCCCGACCTCTGAGCACGTCTCTTCTCCGTTCCGTCCGCCCACAGCTATCAGCAGTCGTCGTCACGTAGCGCTGCCCCAGAAGCTCGACGGCTCATGAGCGTTCCTCGAGGATCTTCTCGATGATTCGACCCGTCGAGAGTAGCTCCCCCTCGTCAGTCTCTGGTCGCGGTGAAGCCCGTTCGATCTCGCACACGATGCCACGATTCTCGAGTTCGCTGGCGAGTGCGGACTCGTCGTGGTGTTGATCGTGTCCGAGGACGATGACTGCTGGATCGATCCGCTCGATCGGAACGAAGATGTCGTCCGGATCGCCGAGGATCGCGTGATCGACCACCTCGAGTGCTGCGATGAGGTCGCGGCGCTGTGACTCGGGCACGATCGGCGTCGGCTTGTGCGAGACGTTCACGTCACGGGCGACGATGACGTAGAGTTCGTCGCCGAAGGCGGCAGCCTCCTCGAGATAGTGGACGTGGCCCGGATGGAGAATGTCGAACGTCCCCTGGGCCACGACCGGTCGCACGTCAGTCGGGTCGTCTCCGCCATCGGACGCCTCCCGGCTCACCGTCTGTCACCCGTCGTCGCGTCGAACTCGGCATCCTCGAAGCCGTTGGTCTGGGTTCCCTCGGCGTCCAGGTCCGCCTGGTCGAAGTGGAAGAACTCCTCGCCCTCCGGCAACGCGACGTCGATCACGTCGAGCGATCGAGGCTGTCCCTCCTCGTCGAACGCCTGCCAATCGCGGCGGCGATAGGGTGCGCCGAGAATGATGTGAACGTCGCCGCGGGTGAACGTCGCGAGATCTTCCGCGCTCGGCTGGAGTACGCCGTTCGGATGCGAGTGGACAGAGCCGATCGCACTCCTGTCGTTGGGTATCATGTTGGTCTTCACGGTTGCACTGACGGGATTGGAGGTCGTTCCTGGAATGACGAGTACGTCGGTGATCACGAGTCCGTCGCGATCCAGGCCGAGATCGCGGGCTTCCGTCCCGCGGAGAAAGCCCATGTACTCGTTTGGATGGGCGTCTTCGCTCGCCTCGAGGGCGAATGCCAGCGTCTCCTCGGCGATCCCGAGAACCTCGCTGGAGCGAAACAACGAATCGAAGAGCCCCATACCCGGAGTGGGGTCCTGCGACTGCTAAACGTTCCGGACTCCGAACCGACACCGTCCACTGTTGCCCGGGAACCGCTATGATTCGGTCACAGTGGTCGGGTGATCGGCGACGACGCACGCATCCCAAAGGGGTTAACCGTGATCCCAGCGAATCGAACTTCAACAATGAGCGACTCCGACGTAGCGCCCGTCGTCTACGACCTCGATCCTGCCTGCTCGATCGAGGCGATTCAGTCCGGGCGTCCGTACCTCGCATCCGTCAACGGCGTCGTACCCTACGGCGTCTTCGTCGATCTCACAGATTCCATCTCGGGACTCGTCCACGAATCCGCTCTCGACGGCACGTACGCCGTTGGGGACGACATCGTGGTCGAACTCGACGAACGCAAAGCGAACGGCGACCTCGCGTTCGTCCCCGCCGGGATCGATCCCGTCGGTGCCCAGCTCGAACGCGTGACGCCCGAGTACGACGTCGCGAGTACGGACCAGCTCGAGTCCTATCTCGGAACGACGATCGAGCTCGAGGCACAGATCGCACAGATCCGCCAGACCGGGGGGCCGACGATTTTCCAGCTTCTGGACGGGCACGGTATCGTCCCTGCGGCCGCATTCGAGTCCGCCGGCGTACGTGCGTATCCAGAGGTCGAGGTCGAGGACTACGTCCGCATCGTCGGCTCCGTCGAGCGACACGAAGACAGCCTCCAGCTCGAGATCGAGGAGCTGACGCTGCTCGACGGCGATGAGGCGCTCGAGGTCGCTTCGAGCGTCGGCGACGCCATCGACGCCCGCGCCCAGCCCAACGACGTCGACCCTCTCGTGGAGTGGGACGCGCTCGAGGAGATGTGGCCCGAACTCGAACGCGTCGCAACGCTCCTACGGACGGCAATTCTCGAGGGGAGACCCGTCAGCGTTCGCCACCATGCAGACGGTGACGGTATGTGCGCGTCCATCCCGCTCCAGCGGGCGCTGGAGCGATTCGTCGCCGACATCAGCGAGGATCCCGAGGCGCCCCAGCACGCGATCCGACGACTGCCGAGCAAGGCGCCGTTCTACGAACTCGAAGACGCGACGCGCGATCTCACCCAGGCCCTCGAGGATCGCGCCAGACACGGCCAACGCCTCCCGCTCCTCTGTATGCTCGACAACGGGTCGACGGCGGAGGACGTCCCCTCCTACGAGACGCTCAAGCACTACGACGTTCCCATCGTCGTCGTCGATCACCACCACCCCGACCCTGCAGCCGTCGCGGACCTCGTCGAGGAACACGTCAACCCCTACCTGCACGGCGAGGACTACGCCGTTACGACCGGCATGCTCTGCGTCGAACTCGCGCGCATGGTCGCTCCCGACAGCTCGGAGGATCCCGCCGCGGATCTCCGTCACGTCCCGGCGGTCGCCGGGCTCTGTGATCGGTCAGACGCCGACGCGATGGCAGCGTACCTCGACCTCGCCGCCGACGCCGGCTACGACGAGGACGACCTGCGTGACGTCGGGGAGGCACTCGATTACGCCGCACACTGGCTTCGCTACGACGATGGCCGCCACCTCGTCGACGACGTCCTCAACGTCGGTTGCGACGATCCCGTTCGACACGAGGACCTCGTCGACCTGCTCGCCGAACGATCCCGAGAAGCCATCGAGGATCAACTCGAGGCGACGCTTCCTCACGTCGAATCCGAAGACCTCGACAACGGCGCGACGCTCTATCGCATCGACGTCGAGAACCACGCGCATCGATTCACCTACCCCGCTCCTGGGAAGACCACCGGCGCAGTCCACGACCACATGATCGACGAGCACGGCGAACCCGCGATCACGATCGGATTTGGGCCGGACTTCGCCGTCCTCCGCTCCGACGGCGTCCGACTCGACATCCCCGAGATGGTCACCGAGCTCACGGAGGGCATCGTCGGTGTCGGCGTCTCCGGCGGCGGCCACCTCGTCGTCGGCTCGATCAAGTTCGTCAAGGGCCGACGCGAGGAGGTCCTGGACTCGCTCGTCGAGAAGATGGCGGCCGCGGAGATCGACGAGGAGCTGGGGACGACGACAAGCGCCATCGAGTAACGCGCCGTCGAACGCCGACGATACGCAGTGGCGGACGCGCCAGACTCACGAACGCGCCCACCTGATTCTCGCGACCGCCAGGAGACCGAGTGCGAGCCAGACTGCCGAAACGACGCTGACGAGTCCAGCAGGAACCCGCCACAGATTCCGAGATTGTGCGTCGGACTCGAACACGGCAGCGTAGTAGGCTGACACCTCAGCCCCAGTGAGCACGACCACGACCTCCCGATTCTCGCCGTAGGCCGTCGGATTCCAGTTCAGGCTCCCGAGCACGACGTGCTCGTCGTCGACGATCGCAACCTTCGCGTGGACCTTCTCGAACCGGCCACGGGGCTCGACGATCCGTGCGCTGATCGGGAGGTCATCGCGTGCAGCCAGCCGATCGAGGTCCTCGACGAGACGTCGATTCTCCTCACGAACGTACGACGCGCTGCTCAGGAGGATCTCCACCTCGGTGCCGTTGCGCGCGGCTGCGATCGACGCCTGCAACAGTGGATCGTCGACGCCCTCGATGGCCATCTGTTGGATGCGGATTGAACTATTCGCGCTCCGAAAGAGGTCGACGAGTTCCGGTCGGGCGTTGTCGGGAGCGACGAGCAGCCTGGCTCGCTCGACGGATACTGATTCCGGCGCGAAGTGCGTCGGAAAGGATTCCTGGCTTGCGTAGTCCTGTACGGGATCGACCGTCGACCGGTGGGCCTCCCATGGAATTGCCCCCGGACCTCGGCTGTCCGCGTGGAACAGTTCGATCAGTGCAGTTGCGAGTTCGGGATCGTCGAGCACGACGCCCCAGCCACGACTGGAGTGGCCGCCGCTGCCGGCCGGCTTGAAGTTCTCCGTAAGGACCAGCGCGCGATCGTCGATCACGGCGTACTTCGCGTGGTGGAATCGGTACGGATCACGTTCGCCGGAGCGAACGGAGACCCGGACGCCCGCACTGCTCAGGCGGTCGAGCGCGTCGTCTTCTCGCTGACTAACGCCACCGACCGGCGAGCCCTCGAGCAGCACGTGTACCTCGACACCGCGACGCTGTGCGTCGAGGAGAGCCCGGACAACGCGGTCGGACGTGAGCGTGTAGCCCGCGAGGTAGATCCGATCGTCCGCGGCTCGAAGTTCGTCTTCGACGACGCCCGGTGCGTCGGGCAGCACGAAGGCACGTGCCGATTCCGGGTTCGTGACGATCGGTTCGAGCGCCGTCGCCCCTGCTGGGCGCCACCGCCAGCTGTCGCCCACTCGACGATATCGCGCTCCCTCCGGCGCAGATTCGTAGCGAACGGTTGCCACGACGGACCCGTTCGGACGGCGCAGTTGGATTTCGTCGCCACCGTTCGCGAGCGCGAGTCGTCCATCGAGCGACCTGACTGTCCGATTCTGAGTTCTCGGTATCGACCCCGGTTCGACAGTGAGAATCACCACGCCGTCGAGCGTCTCCGGCGGGAGACGCGCGACCCTGCCTTCGTCGTCCGCAAGCGTCCAACCAGTCACGTTGGTCGGTCGGGGAACCTCGATCGCGACGAACTCGCCAGCGTCATCGTCCACGTAGGGATTCGGAGCGATTTCGACGATATCGGGCGTGTTGGAGGTGTTTCCCGGGTCACTATCTGCCGGTGCGACTGGGGCAGGGTTGGCGTCGGTTCCATCAAGGGCAGCCGCTGTCGCAGTCGCAGAGGCGGCGATCGGCACGACAGTGACGGCGATCAGTATCGCGATCGCGACGGCGAGTCGATTCCTGCGCACGAGGCTGCTGGCGCCGGTATGCTATGTAAGGCTGTGGCGCCGGCGAATCGTCCGTGAAGCTCGACCGGCGCTCACAGTACGTACGATCACCACCGCGAAAAACGAGCGACAGCGTCAAGTCCGCTCGAGTTGCTTGGAGGGTCCGAACTCTGCCTCAGTTACGGAGGCGGAGTCCGGCTGCGCTCAGCAGGCCGATCAGGGCTGCGATTGGGCCGAAGCCCGGCATCCCGCTTCCGCTACCGCCGTCGTCGCTGGAGCTCCCATCCGTGGAGCCTCCGTCGTTGGAGCTACTGCCGTCACCGGAACCGCTCCCGTCACCGCCGGCACCCGACATCGCGACCTGTCGGGACGAGAAGTGGTCGACGGCGACGAGCACGTCGGCTGAGGCCGACGCTTCGCTAGTCTGTCGGACCATGTACCGGGGTTCGTTACCGATTCCGCCTCGGAGTTCGCTGTAGGAGGATGCCTGGGCGGCAGCCTCGCCGTCGATGGTCACCTCGACGTCGTCGGCGCTCTCCGCGGTCGCAATGGCGCCCTCGGAGACGGACGTGATCACGACGGTCCCCTCGCTGGAGGCACGCTCGACGGTCATTTCGACCTCACCCTCGGCCTGGCTCCGGGTCTCGATTGCGATCTCCTGGCCGTAGGTCGCCGCGTCTGCGACGCGCTGGCCGTCCTGTTCCTCGACGTAGACCTGTGCAGTCGCGGTGCCCTCGGCGATGAGCTGTTCCTGCTGTCGGTCGGCTTCGGATCGCTCGCCCTCGTATGAGCGGAAGACGAGCGTCGAGTTGCTCCCGATGTCTGCGACCACGTCCCCTTCGTCGTTGACAGTGACCCGTCCGTCACCGCCCGCGACGATAAACGCGCCCGAACGGTCGCCGCTCTGGACAGCGACGCGGGAATCACTCTCGGCGGACGCCGAGCTACTGCCTGCCATCTCGAACTCGACGTACTGGGCCTCGCCGTTGGACTCGACCGTCAGAATGCCTTGCTGGGAGTCGTGGGCGTTGATCGTCGCGCCACTCTCACTGGACACCTGTGCTCGTGTTTGCGATGAGGAGTCCAGCGAGAGCCCCGCACCAGAGAGGTTGGTGACGGCAGAGAGCGTGAGCGAGCCGCTCACGCTGCTCTCGTACTCGCTTTGGGACTGCGCCTGTGCCGACGCGAACATCTGCGTGCCGTCGACGCTGTAGTTACTCACTGCGCTGCCGCTGGTCTCGAAGCTCACGTGCGTTCCGGCGTACGCTTCGGTCTGTGCATTATCCGACGTCGTTGCGGTGCTCGCCCCACCGACCGCCCCTGCTGGGGCGACTACGGAGATGGCAAGCACGGCGACGATCGCCAGGGTTGCGACTCGTTTCATTGCATTCGAACGGTCTATACGGCGTTGAAAAGGGGCTTCTGACAAAACCGTCAAATCGACAGCCAGTGACCGATTTCAGGTGTGCGATTCACTCCCAACCGTTGCCCGCACGCCGGAGCCATAGCGTACGCTGGAGCGTGACTACAGATAGCAGTCGGAACAGATCAGGCCTCGACTGCAAGACCGGCCCGTTCGAGCGCGTCCTCGACGGACGCATCGTCGTGTAGAATTGCTGCGATTGCGCGAGTGATCGCTCCAGGATCTTCGTGTTGGAAGATGGATCGGCCCATCGAAACTCCGGAGCCGCCCGCGTCCACCGTTCCGCGGACCATCTCGATCGTTTCGCGGTCGGAGCCTCTCGAGCCGCCGGCAATGACGACGGGCAGACGCGTCGATTCGACGACGTGCTCGAAGCTCTCCGGGTCTCCGCTGTACGACGTTTTGACGACGTCCGCACCGAGTTCCTCTGCAAGCCGGACGGCGTGTCCGAGGGCTTCCGGATCGTGTTCGTCGATGTCCGGCCCGCGCGCGTAAGCCATCGCGAGCACGGGCATGCCGTACTCTGCTGCCTCGCTCGTCACCTCGGCGAGTTCCGTGAGCTGATCGGGCTCGTAGTCACTGCCCACGTTGATGTGGAAGGAAACGGCGTCCGCGCCGACTCGAACAGCCTCTTTGACGGTTCCCGTCGGCCGTTTGTCGTCCTCGTCGGGCCCGATGGCAGTCGAGCCGTTCAGGTGGACGATGTAGCCTGCATCGTTTTTGTTTGGATGGACCCGCGGTGCGATGCCCTTCTGCGTGAGGACGGCGTCCGCACCGCCGGCAGTGATCGCGTCGATCGTCGATTCGATGTTCTTGAGTCCCTGTACAGCTCCGATCGTGATCCCGTGATCCATCGGGACGATCAGATACTGCCCGTCAGTGCTGATGCGCGAGAGTCGCGCTGTAGTGCCTGTTGTCATGCTCGAAGGCGAGGTTGGTTCGTGTGTCATCGTGTGGCAATCCCGGGTTATTGCCCTTCCGGTTCGGGACGGTTCTTGCGTGCACCCGCGGCGGCTCCGTCCGCGAGTTCGGACGCGAGTGCTTCGAGACGTGCGGCAGTCTCGTGGACCGGTCGTTCGGTCTCGACGCCACCGGCGACGATATCGACCAGCGCGCTGCCGACGATAATCCCATCGGCGCCACCGGCGACGATACGCTCGGCGTGCTCGCCCGAGGAGATGCCGAATCCAACGGCTTTGGGCACGTCCCAGTCGGCGAGTCGGTCGAGACTCGAAGACGTCTGGTCGGAGACGTCGCTCCGTGCACCTGTCGTGCCGAGTCGGGCCTGGACGTAGACGTAGCCGGAGACGAGTTCGCGCATCCGATCGAGGCGCTCGCCGTCGGTGGTTGGTGCGACGATGAAGATCAGATCCAGGCCGAACTCGTCGCAGGCTGCCCGCAGGTCGTCGGCCTCCTCTGCAGGGAGGTCGGGAATGACCAACCCCTCGATCCCGGCGTCGGCCGCACGCTCGACGAACGGACCAGGGCCAGTCTCCTCGCCATACTGGTACACGAGGTTGTAGTAGGTCATGCAGACCAGCGAAGCGTCGACGTCGAGCGATTCGGCCAGTTCGAAGTACCGATCCGGCGTCATCCCGGCCTCCAGCGAGCGGACGATCGCGCTCTGGATCGTCGGCCCCTCCGCGATCGGTTCCGAGAACGGAAGTCCCAGTTCGAGCACGTCCGCACCGCCGCGATCGAGCGCCTCCAGATACGCCTGCGAGGTCTCGAAATCCGGGTCTCCTGCGACGAGATAGGGGACGAACGCAGGCCCGTCGGCGAACGCCGCAGCCAGCGAAGAGCCGGTGACGTCCGTACCCGTGTCGGGCCCACTCATCGCTGCCCCTCCCGAAACACGTCCATCGACGGTGCTGCGTCGAGATCACGTTCGCTCGACTCCTCGATCACCGTCTCCAGATCTTTGTCGCCGCGACCGGAGACCGTGACGAGGATCGTCTCGCCCAGTTCGTCGCCGTCTTCGACGATGCGCTCCTCGAGGAACCCGAGCGCGTGAGAGCTCTCCAGCGCGGGGATGATGCCTTCAGCGCGCGAGAGTCGGTGGAACGCCTCGAGTGCAGCGTCGTCGTCGACGTTCACGGGCGTCACCCGATCGTCGTCGACGAGCCGGGCGAGTTCTGGGCCGACGCCGGAGTAGTCCAGCCCAGCGGAGACGGAGTGAGACTCCATGATCTGGCCGTCGGAGTCCTGCAGGAGCTTGGTCCGCGCGCCGTGAAGCACACCCTCCTCGCCCGTCGACAGCGAGGCGGAGTTCGGTGCGACGCCAGCTTCTTCGTCGACCTCGAGGGACGAGCCGCCAGCCTCGACTGCGTAGAGGTCGACCCGTTCCGCACCGTTCGAATCGTCACCCTCGTCGTCGGGAACGAAGTGGTGGAAGGAGCCCATCGTGTTCGAACCACCGCCCGCGCAAGCGAGCACGGCGTCCGGCAGATCGCCGGTCTGCTCCAGCATCTGCGCACGAGCTTCCTCGGAGATGACTGCCTGGAAGTCCCGCACCATCGTCGGGAACGGGTGTGGCCCGACGACGGAGCCGATGACGTAGTGCGTGTGCTCGACGGAGCCCGCCCAGTCTCGCATCGTCTCGGAGATGGCCTCCTTGAGCGTGCCCCGACCGACGTCGACGGGATTGACCTCCGCGCCGTTGATCCGCATCCGGAAGACGTTGGGGCGCTGTCGATTCACGTCGGTGCGACCCATGTAGATCTCGCAGGGCATATCGAGGTGGGCACAGGCCATCGCCGTCGCGGTACCGTGCTGGCCCGCGCCAGTCTCGGCGATGATCCGCTCCTTGCCCATGTACTTCGCGAGGAGGACCTGGCCGAGCGCGTTGTTGAGTTTGTGCGCGCCGCCGTGAAGGAGATCCTCCCGCTTGAGGTAGACGTCGCAATCGTAGCGCTCGGAGAGCTGATCGGCGCGCTGGATCGGGGTCGGACGCCCGCCGAAGTCCCGGAGGCGCTCGCGGAACTCGTCCATAAATCCGTCCTCGTTCTCGAGGACGTAGCGCTCGTAGGCGTCGGTCAGCTCCTCGATGGCCGGCATCAGCGCTTCGGGGACGTACTGCCCGCCGTACTCTCCGAACGTCGCGTCACTGCTCATGACTCCACCTCCGTGTCCGCGGTGGTGAAGGTCTCGGTATTCGATCGCACGGTCTGGGCGCCTGACTCGGCAGACGCGGGACCGTCGTCGGCTTCCGCAGCAGCGTGATCCATGATCGCGCTCCCGATGAGCATGGCGTCCGCACCAGCCGCACGCATTCGGCGGACGTCCGCCTCGGTCTGTATACCACTCTCCGCGATCACGGTCACATCGTCGGGAACGTCGACAGCGTCCAGTACGTCCTCGGTCGTCCCGAGATCCACTTCGAGGGCGGCGAGGTCGCGGTTGTTGATGCCGATCACGTCCGCGCCGGCCTCGACAGCTTCCTCGAACTCCGCGGCTGTGTGGGCCTCGACGAGCACCTGGAACCCACGTTCGCGTGCAGCCTCGAGCATCCCGGATAGATCGTCGACGAACCGAACGATCAACAGGACGACGTCGGCTTGGACGACGTCGAGTTGGCCCTCCTCCAGCAGGAAGTCCTTCCGGAGCACAGGCACGTCGACGGCCGCTCGAACGCGGTCGAGCGTCTCTGGACTGCCCCCGAAGTGCTCTGGTTCGGTGAGCACGGAGAGCGCGCTCGCCCCGCCCTCGACCATCGCCTGAGCCAGTTCGACCGGATCGTCCGATCTCGTGCCCTTCGCCGTCGGACTCGTCGGCTTGACTTCGGCGATCACCGGCGTTCGTCCATCCGTCCTTGCCTCCTCGAATGCCCCCGTGAGCGACCGCGGAACGACTGACACCCGGCGATCCGGGGCGCCACGCTCCCTGGCAGCGTCCAGAATCGACTGCACCGCGGGCGCGACCGCTTCCTCGGTGTCCATATATGTTCACCAACGGACGGAACCGGACATAAGGCTTGCGGGGTCGACTCGCACCGACGAGCGCTACCGGTCGTCCATCTCGACGTCCACGTTGCCAGCGAGCACCCGACGGTACCGTCGGCCAGCAGCGTCGTCGGCGACGATCGCCTGCTGGATGCGCGTGGAGAGCCACGGATCGTCTGCGGTCGGGGAAAACCGCTGTGCAGGCGCGCTACCGGCTGTTTTGCGGAGTCCTGAAGGGACGAACCGCTCGTACACGGGAAGCCGCTCGCTCAGGGGAACACCAGCCTCCTCGGCGATCGTCTGGAGGTGATCGAGCGCGGGCCACGCGTAGTCCGGATTCACGTGGTCGTCAGTGACGGGAGACACCCCGCCGAGATCGTCTATGCCACAGTCGACGACCTCGCCCGCGGGTGCGAGGTTCGGTGGGACCTGGATCGACACCTCGGGCGGCATCGCCGCTCTCGCCATCGCCGTCGCACGACGGAGCACGTCGAGGCCGGGCGTGTTCCCGTGCCAGCGCTCGTTCTCCCTGACCGGCTGGACGATGATCTCCTGGACGTGATCGTAGCGCTCGTGCAACTCGCGGATGGCGAGCAGGCTCTCCGCGCGATCGCGCCAGTCCTCGCCGATGCCGAGCAGGATGCCGGTCGTGAACGGGACGCCGAGTTCGCCGGCAGTACGGATGGTATTGAGGCGCTGTCCGGGGGATTTCTTCCGCCGCCCCGCGTGGGCGTCCACGTCTGCGGTCGTCTCGAGCATCACCCCCATGCTCGCGTTGACGTCGGCGACGACCTCCATCTGTGATCTGGTCTGGTCCCCGGGATTCGCGTGTGGCAGGAGGCCTGCGTCGAGTGCGATCTCGCATGCTTCCCGGAGGTACTCGTGGATCGAGTCGTGGCCCAGTTCCGCGAGCTGGTCGTAGATTTCGTCGTATCTGTCGTCCGGATCGTCGCCGAACGTGAACAGCGCCTCAGTGCAGCCCGCGTCGGCGCCGCGTTCGCACACGTCGCGAACCTCCTCGGGCGACATGAGGTCCGCCTCGCCGGGCGGATCGAAGTAGGTGCAGTAGGTGCAGGTGTAGCGGCAGGCGGTAGTGAGCGGGATGAAGACGTTGCGCGCGAACGAGAGCTCCTCGGCGGGATCGACGTCGCCCGGGTCGGTCGAGAGCAGGCGCTCGATTGCCGCATCGGAAACGTCGATCTCGACGTCGTACGCCGCCGCGCCGGGAATCACACCCGAGGGTCGCCACTCCGCGGGCAAATGGGTTCGGATCGGGGCACCGGTCGCCGGCCTCCACGACGGACATCGTCGGGTCCCACGCACCCCTTTCGTCGGTCAGTCCTGCCGAACGACGGTGGCCCTCCCGTCCCGGACGGCGACCGCGAAGCCGTGATCGCGAAGCCAGTCTGGGGCACGGCCGTCAGCGTGCAGTAGGACCTCGACGAGATCGCGACGTTCGTCGACGTCGACGCCGAGGTGGAGCGAGTCGATCGCTATCCACTCCAGGTCAGCATCGCGGGCGATCGCCCGGTGATCGCGGATCGAAACGCCGTGAAAATCCGTCCGAAACGCGGCGTCGCGTACGACCAGTGCGTTCGTCCCACCACCCAGGCCGGGTGCGGCGATCACGTCGCCGGAGGCACTGAACAGTCGATCGAGGGCGTCGGGCGTCGCCAGTCCGAGATCGGCCATAACGACGGCGATCGGTGGATCGGCGAAGAGCTC